>Ga0181529_10000346_pt1 | contig 68985 bp, 47 predicted proteins | sample PEATcosm2014_Bin_36_FD_119763 | JGI IMG/M metagenome (GOLD analysis project Ga0181529, IMG submission 119763) | Peatland microbial communities from MTU Mesocosm Facility, Houghton, MI, USA - PEATcosm2014_Bin10_30_metaG | ecosystem: Environmental > Terrestrial > Soil > Wetlands > Peat | place...
AGTTAAGCTTTATAAGCGAAAAGCCAAATGAAAAACAAATGCTGTTGATTGCGGTATTAACCGAAGTTACAATTAAATATATTTTTGAAGCATTTAATGACATAAATATATGGGAACATGATGCTGCCATAGGTGTATGCCGTGGAAAAATTAAAGATGAACTATATTTTTCTTCAATAACAGAAATCTCACAGAATTCTGAAAAATTAACTTATGAATTATTAAACTTGGCAAAAAGTAGGGAATATGAATTAAGAAGGATTATGAATGTTTGACGAATTGGAAATAAATATTAAGCGAAATGCAAGAAAAACTCTCAGCATTTATGTCGAAAGAGACGGTTCAATCTCCGTTCTTGCACCAAAAGGTTTGCGGAAAAGGAAAATAGATGAAATATTAAAACAAAAAGAATACCAAATTTATAAATACAGAGCTGAATGGAAGGAATTAAATCACTCTAAAAAAGAAAGAGAATTTATTAGCGGGCAATCCTTCTTGTATCTTGGCCGCGGCTACCCATTAAAAGTTGTAGATAAATTGGATAAACCTTTAGTTTTAAAAGAAGGCCGGTTCTTTTTACTCAAATCTGAAAAAGAAAACGCAAAAAAGCATTTCATTAAATTCTACAAAGAAAACGGAATAGTCAAAATAGAAAAACGAGTTAAGGAATTTAAACAAAAGATAGGTACTAGTCCGGGTAAAGTCCGGATAGTAGATTTACAAAATAGATGGGCTTCATGTACGCCTGAGGGCCATTTGAACTTTCATTGGAAATGTATCATGGCTCCTTACAGTGTGTTAAACTACATCATCGTACATGAACTCGTACATTTGATATATAAAAATCACACTCAAAAATTCTGGAATGGGGTAGATAAAATTTTGCCGAAATATCAAGATAGTATCGAATGGCTAAAAACTCACGGCGCAAGTATGGACTTGTAATATTTAATCCAATTAATAATTAGAGTTTAATATGAATATTGCTATTAAAAGTATAATAGGGTATGAGTACCAATATAAAGTAGCTTTTTTAATTACATTGGTAATCGGTTTAGTTAAGAATGTTGGGATCTATATCAAAAACCCTCTCGGTGAAGACATTGTGAAAAAGTCTAGTAAAAAGATTTTAAAAACAATATTTATTTAACATAAGGATTATAAGCAAATATGATCCATTTAATATTATTATGAGATATCATTATGAAATATTATATAGCCGTAACTGATATTGACTGGTTTAAATGTTTAAAATCGTTAAATCCAAATGAGGTAAATTTTTGGAGTCCTAGTGCCCAATCTTTTAATGCTATTCCTCCTGGATCACCCTTTCTATTCAAGTTACACTATCCCAATCATTATATAGTTGGAGGTGGATTTTTTTTAAAATATTTTAAGTTAAGTTTATCAATGGCATGGGATTCTTTCGGTTTAAATAACGGGGTTCAAAATCTCGAATCTTTCAGAGAGAAAATAAATAGATATAGATCTAATAAATCAATCAATCCTGAAATTGGCTGTACTATTTTAGTTGAATCTTTTTTCCTTGATGAGAAAGATTGGTTAAAAGTACCTCAAAACTGGAATACACAAATAGTAAGAGGTAAAATATATAATTCGAATGAAGATATAAATCCAGAAACAAATGCTTTATTAGATTTGATCAACAAACAAAAAGATCAAATTCCGACACAAGATGAAAATTTAAATGATTTAAAAGAAATCATTGATATTCCAGAGAAATCTGATAAATTATATCTTACAAAAGCAAGACTGGGGCAAGGTGTTTTTCGGCTCTGGGTTGCAAGAGAATATTCAAACCGTTGTTCCATGACAGGAGAACGAACATTACCTGTACTAGAAGCTGCACACATTAAGAAATATGCTTCTTCAGGTCCAAATCGGATAGATAATGGATTATTTTTACGATCTGATCTTCACAAATTATTTGATCTGCATTATATAACTATTACAAGAGATTTTAAGATAGAGGTAAGCAAAAAAATAAATGAAGAATTTAATAACGGTAAAATTTATTATGATTTACATGGAAAAACCTTGCTTCTGCCAAATAATCCTTTGCATTTTCCCTCTAAGAAATACATAGATTATCATAATTCTAAATTTAACGGTTAACCAAATTATAATATAAGTATTTCATGTATTGTCGGCAACCAGATGATTCCCCTTTTTTAAAGATTATAGAAATCAGAAACTTTTTGATCCAATATATTTAAAATAATAACCCGTATATATTATTTAGAAGGTAGATGAAATTCTACTTTTAAGAATTTCCAGCCGTATGATGGAAGCCCCTTCGTAAATGCAAATTGAAATGTAGTATTCTTTGCAACTTCAATTGCTGCTTTATCAAAAACATCTGTACTAGCCGGTTCACGCGAAACAACCTTTACAGTGCCTTCGGCGCTGCCGTCTGGTCTTACAAGTACTGCCAGGGCAACCCAGCCTTCCAATCCCATTTCTAATGCCTCACCCGGATATTCCGGCTGAGGTTCCTTTTTTACTTCAGGTGGTTGAAAGTCTTCTAATTTAAAATTTACAGGTATAATAACATATACCGGAACAGGTCTGTTATTTACCATTGCGGGTGAAAAAACAACTTTCATTGCCCATTTTCTAACAATATTATCAAATAAATACACGAATTCAGGATCACGTTTTAGAATTTCGGTTTTACGCGGTTTACCGTCTTTGTCGACTAAAATTTTAACGTAAATTGAAGCTTGTAAGCCTGCCTTTTGAGCCATCTCCGGGAACTGCAAAACCGGTTTTGATATTATCTGAGGCTGAACATCAATATTGCTTGTTATTGAATTTGTGTCTGTCTGAGCATATAGTAATGACCCGGCAAGAAGGAAAAATAATGTAAAAATGATCTGAGCTTTCATTAAATACAACTCCCTATAAAATTGTTTAAACATTTAAGAATTTAAGAATATTGTAGTTATAATAAGGGAAATTATCTTAATGTTAGCGTCTGATCATTATATCCTGAAATAAAAAATCCCCGAATTATGTTTTGTGTATTATTATAAATTTAGTAATTAATAATTAAAGTATCAAACTTCATATTATAACGAACACTAAAGCTGAATTTTATCATTTACTAAAATAGCTTTAACATGGAAATGTTATATTTTATGAGGAATACGTGAGCTATGCACAAATAAATGCAAATTTTGTGCATAGATCCGAACCTATGCACAAAAAACTCGAAAATTTGTGCATAGGTTACCTGCAGTGAACAAAAATTGAAGAAAATTGTTCGAAGTTTATAATAAAAATTGATTACAAATGGAATATTTGGGAAATAAAGCCATACTTGAACAATATAAAATAGGATTTTTATGTTCCCGCAAGATTCCGGCGGAGATAATCCTTAAAACTTACGACTGGGCAATTGAGCAAAGGGATAAGGGCGTATGCATTGTTTCGGGTTTTCATTCAAAAATAGAAATGGATGTTTTTGATATTCTTATTAAAGGCAAACAGCCGATAATAATAGTTTTGGCAAGAGGATTAAAAAAGCGCTGGGAACCTAAAATCAAAAACTTATTAGATTCGAATAGGATATTAATAATTTCACCTTTCCCTGAAAAGATAAAAAGAATAACTGAAGACACAGCAAAAAAAAGGAATGAAGTAATTACGGAAATATCGGATGAAATAATGTTAGCATATACTAAACAGGGTGGAAGCATCGAAAAAATAATAAATGGATCAAAAGTTTCCGCCAATATTCAATCAATAAGTGGATGAACTAAAAAAAATAAAAACCTTCTATTCCCGGATTATACTATAATAGATAAATACTATGGAGTATGGTAAAATGAAAAAGGAATTGGAAAATCTTTCACCTTCTAAAACAGTTGCAGCCCGTACTATTTATGAAGCCTTAAAAATATTAAAAGAAGAAGGCGGTCAGCTTCCGGGAAGGGAAGTAATTGATAAAATCCGTAAAAGGATTGAGTTTACTGATTGGGAAAAAGAAAGATATGAAAAAACAGGCTATGTACGATGGGAATCCATAATGCATTTCTATACTGTTGATTGTATAAAAGCAGGGTTCTTAAAGAAGAACAAAGGTATCTGGTATTTAACTGAAGACGGTGAAAAAGCCCTGAAGTTAGGTCCGGTGGAATTGCTTGAAACCGCTTCTGCAAGATATAGAAAATGGGATGCTGAAAGAAAAAAGGAAATAGAAGATATTGGAAAAGAAGAAATAACTACCGCGGAAGACCTTACGGCTGAGGAAGACATAAATAATGTAAAATTAAGTCAATTAGAAGAACAAGCAACTGAAGGATTAAAAGAACATTTAACTACAAAAACTCCGTATGAATTTCAGGATATGGTAGCCGCACTATTAAGAGCAATGGGTTATTTTACTCCATTTATTGCTCAGAAGGGGCCCGATGGCGGCATAGACGTAATCGCATATCAGGACCCGCTTGGTACAAAAACACCAAGGATAAAGGTTCAGGTGAAGCATCAGCCGGATTCAGCCATATCAATAGATAAAATAAAGAGCCTGATCGGTTCGTTGAATAAGGATAGCGATGTTGGGTTATTTGTGACATCCGGAAGATTTACTTCCGATTCTCAAAGATTTGCTCTTAACTCAAGCGTTCATGTAAAATTAATCGATTTCGGTGATTTTATTTCCCTTTGGCAGCAATTTTATTTAAAGCTTACCGATGAAGAAAAAAATATGCTGCCGCTTCATCCGATATATTTCTTAGGGAGTAATGAATAAAATTCTATTGTAATTCAAGTTACAATAATGGGTAAAATATGCCTATAAAAAACATTTTTGATAAACCCTTCGATGAAGGTACCCAGGTAAAGTTAGAAATATTCCAAAAATACTTTGAGGAATGGCTGCCGACATTTATAATGGGAAATTTTAAAATACCAATACAAGTTTTTGATCTCTTTGCCGGGAGCGGATATGACAAAAATAATATACCTGATAGCCCGCTAAGAATACTTGAAACTATTAATAAACACAGAAGAAATCTTGCTCAAAAAGCTAAACAAGTATTTTTATTTCTTAACGATGCAGATCAGAACAAAATTGAACAACTTAAAATTAATGTTGCTCAAAAGGTAAAAGAATTTTCTTTAAAATCCTTGGTAGTAATAAAGTTTTCCTCTTGTAGTTTTAAAGAATGCTTATTAAGCAATTATATTAAAGAATTAAATAACGGGTGTAACTTAATTTTTATAGATCAGAATGGATTTAAGGAAGTTGACGAACTAATTTTCAACCATCTTATCAATTTAGATATAACAGAATTTTTATTTTTTATTTCATCTTCATATATTCATCGTTTTATTGAACAAGATGAAGTAAAGAAATATCATCCGAAGTTTGATTCCGACAAAATAAAACATACTCCTAGAAAACAGATTCACAATGTCATTTGTGATGAATACAGTAAATACGTTCCGGCAAATATAAAGAGTTACGGCTTAATCCCTTTTTCAATTATGAAAAATGATAAAAACAACGTGTATGGCCTCATCTTTGTTAGCAAGCATATAAGAGGTGCAGATAAATTTTTGCATACTGTGTGGAAAGAAAATGCCTTAAATGGGAATGCTAACTACGACATTGATAAAGATTTGCAGAAAAATCAATTACATCTTTTTGAAGGCAAAAAGCTGACTAAAAAAGAAAGCTTTCAAAATAATCTTAGAAATTTAATTTTAGATGGTAATATTAAAAATAATTTTGGTGCCTACTTGTTCACATTAAATCAAGGTCACATAAGTTCACATGCTAATGAAGAAATAAAAAGGATGAAAAAAGAAAACTTAATAACTTTTGAAAGTCCTTCGTCATTAGTAAATTATGATAAGGTTATAAAAGAAAATAAAATTTTAGAATATAAATTGGTAAAAAAATGAAGCATACCAAAATCGAATGGACCGAAGCAACCTGGAATCCATCTGTTGGTTGTAACAAAATTACAGCAGGCTGCAAATATTGCTATGCTGAGGTCATGGCAAAACGTTTGAAAGCAATTGGGATAGTTGATTATAATGACGGTTTTGAGTTTAAGATTTTGCCGCATAGGCTGCAAGAACCATTTAAAATAAAAAAGCCTACCAAGTTTTTTGTTAATTCAATGAGTGATTTATTTCATGAAGAAATGCCGCATGAATTTTTAGACCGGATTCTTGAAGTTATTAAAAATACTCCTCAGCATATTTATCAAATCCTTACCAAACGGGATAAAATAATGCTTGATTATTTTTCTAATAAAAATGTTCCGCAAAATGTTTGGCTTGGTGTTACTGTGGAAAATTCCAAAGTCAAAAGCCGGATTGACTCCCTAAGGCAAATCGATGCTTCAATTCTCTTTATTTCTTTTGAGCCTTTGATAAATCCGGTTGGTATCGTTGATCTTACCGGAATTCATTGGTCTATAGTCGGTGGTGAATCCGGGAGAAATGCACGCCCAATAAAGCAGATATGGATTGAAGAAATTTTTCAACAATGCAAACAACAAGAAGTTGCTTTCTTTTTCAAACAATGGGGCACTTGGGGCGCCGATGAAATTAAGCGTAATAAAAAGGCAAATGGTAGGTTGTTTAATGGCAGAGAATGGAGTGAGTACCCAAACAAATCGAATATTTTTGTAAACTACAATAATATCTCATATACTGGCTAATAAAAAGAAACAGTAGCACTTTTGTATTTCAAAATTAAGCATTTATAATTCATCGTCGAGGGCCAAAAGTGTCTATCATGCTATGCACAAATAAAAGCACTTTTTGTGCATAGTTCCGAACCTATGCACAAAAAACTTGAAAATTTGTGCAAAGAATAGCCACTGGCATTTATGTATGGGGATTAATGAAACAATATCACTATTGGCTTTAGCCGCATTTTTCCCGATATATACAAACATATTTAGAAGTTTTACCCAACTTTCACGGCTAAAATATATACTTTTCACAAAACACTACAATTCTTAAATGTTTTTCATAGACTTTAAACGTTTTTCAGCAAACATTATAACTTATAAACGTTTTTCACAAATTCTAAGTGTCTTTCACGAAAGAGAAACTCCCGAACCGGCTTTCATTGATAAGCAAAAAACATAAAAAATATTCGGTTGATGGATGGAATGTTTGTACGGTAAAGTATCAACCAAAGGAAACTCCCTATAATCATTTAGTCTTTGCGCTAAAATATGAAGGTATAAATCTTTTATTCTTCAAAAAATCATTTGATAAATTAAATCCGGCTGAAAATTGTCCTCATAGAAAGATAAATAATATTTTGTATAGGAAATGTGAGATATAAACTCACAAATTTAATACAAAAGAGCATAGCGCAAAGGGCATAGCGCTGAGCGTAAGAAGCAGGTATACGGGAATTTTTGAGAATTAGTTTAACAGTTTGAGATTAATGTCCTAAAATCATGGAAATCATTTAATCAGGTGATTCATGGTTCAGACAATTTAATTAAACCCGCCAGCAAGCATCCGAAGATTTATTATTATTTTGACAATAAATTAGTAATCTTGTAATTTTTAACAATACTTATTCCGGACTTTATCTAGGAGAAAGAATTTCAACAGGTATTCTCCTTAGGAGTCTTCCCGGAATTTGTGCTGATTGTTCCAAGAGTTATGGTTAAAAGTGGAAACATGAAATCCGCTTATTATTCATGCATTTTTTTGTAAAAATAATTACGGAGTAATTAATGAGCGTTAAAGTACGTTTGGGAATTATGATGTTTCTTCAGTATGCCGTCTGGGGCTCATGGGCTCCGGTGTTGGCAGCATACCTGCAGAATGAACTTGGATTCAGCGGGGTTCAAGTCGGCGTTATTTATAGTTTACTACCTCTGGCAACAATTATATCGCCTTTTATCGGCGGACAGATTGCCGACCGGTATTTTTCTTCGGAAAAAGTTATTTCCGCCCTGCAATTATGCGGCGGTGTTTTACTTCTTTTTATTTCCCGCATTACGGATTATTCAACTATGATGTGGCTGATGACGCTATACTGTTTATTGTATGCTCCTACATTAGCCCTTACAAATTCAATTGCTTTTATAAATCTGAAAGATTCCGAAAAAGATTTTGGAGTGATCAGGGTTTGGGGAACAATTGGTTGGATAGCTGCCGGATGGGCTTTAACAGGCTGGAGGGTTTGGTTCAAAACTCCTAATGCAGCCGGGTTCGGCGGCGACCTGTTATTTCTTGCGGGAGTTTTTTCTGTAATAATGGGATTGACATCATTCTCATTGCCGCATACTCCGCCTAAAAAGGAAATTACAAGTCCGTGGGCTTTTGTTGAAGCTTTTAAAATGATGAGGAACAAAAACTTCCTGATCTTTATTATTATATCGTTTGTTGTAGCAACGGAACTAATGTTTTATTACCAGCTTACTTCGCCGTTCCTGGAATCTGTCCGTATCGGGCTTTCCCCGCAAAGTGTGCCGGCAGTTATGACAATAGCCCAGATGGCTGAGATTTTTGTGATGGCTTTTCTTCTGCCGCGCTTTATTAAAAAATATGGAGTAAGAAACGTACTCGTTATCGGCGTGCTTGCATGGCCGGTAAGGTATATTATTTTTGCCGTCGGCACTCCCGCCTGGCTTGTGATTGCTTCCCTGGCGCTTCACGGTTTCTGCTTTGTCTTTTTCTTTACGGCGGCATTTATATACGTCGATACAGTTGCACCGCCCGGTATCCGGCACTCTGCCCAGAGCTTAATAACTTTTGCGACTTATGGAATAGGAAATTATGCGGGAGCTTTTTTTGCAGGATGGATACAGGATTATTTTACTTCTGCCGGATCGGTAAATTGGACGGGCGTTTTTCTTGTGCCGTGTGCATTGACAATTTTGTGCGCATTGGCTTTTTTGTTTTTCTTTAAAGTTGATAAATCCGTAATTAAAGTTTAAATATATTTTGTGGCTCTCTTAATAGGAAAGAATTATGAATAAAAAAAGAATTGGCGTCGGGATTATCGGCGCAGGCTTCAATGCCAGGTTTCATATTAAATCATGGGTATCGGTCAGGGATGCGGATATTTTAGGGATATATGACAGGAACCCGGAAACTGCTTCCGAAGCTGCCGCGCTTGCAAAAAACCTTCGGGTGGGCGAGGCAAAAGTTTTTAAGTCGATTACTGATATGGCCGCCGATCCGGGTATTGATGCGCTTTGGATTTGTTCGCCTAATTTTACACGCATAGAAGTGATGGAAGAAATTACTAATGCGGTTTTAACAGGTAAAGCTGACCTTACCGGTATCTGCTGCGAAAAGCCTTTGGGAAGAAATGCAGCGGAAGCAGGAAAGATGCTTGAGCTTGTTCAAAAAACGAAACTGCTGGACGGGTATCTTGAAAACCAGCTTTTTTCTCCCGCAATTATCCGCGGCAGGGAAATTATCTGGGCAAGAGGAGCCCGGTTTGCAGGCCGTCCCTACCTGGCAAGAGCGGCTGAGGAACACAGCGGCCCGCACAAACCATGGTTCTGGGAGGGAGAATTGCAGGGCGGCGGAGTTCTGAATGATATGATGTGCCATTCTGTTGAGGTTGCCAGGTTTTTATTAACCGAACCCGGTAAACCAAGGAATTCAATTACCCCGGTTAGTGTTTCCGCCCATGCAGAATGTTTAAAATGGCAGAGGCCCGGGTATGCCGAAATTCTTGCGAAAAATAGTAACGGTACAACAGATTATATAAACCGCCCGGCAGAAGATTATGCGCATGCTCTTGTTGAATATAAGGATGAGAACGGGAAAAAACTTATCGTAGAAGCCACAACCTCATGGGCGTTTGTCGGTGCAGGTTTACGGCTGAGTATGGAATTGCTCGGGCCCGAATACTCGATGGCTGTGAATACTTTGGATTCGGATCTTAAACTTTTTCTGAGCAGGAATATCAAAGCGGATGCGGGTGAAGATTTAATTGAAAAGCAGAATGCGGAAAGCGGACTTATGCCCGTTGTTAGCAATGAAGAGAATACTTACGGATACGATCTTGAAAACAGGCACATGGTAAAATCATTTATTGAGGGTGTAAGGCCAAGCGAAAACTTTAGCGACGGCTTTAATGTAACCCAGCTTCTGATGACGGCATATATGAGCGCCGAACAGGGTAAAACTATCCCGTTCCCTCATCCGGATCTCCAAACTTTTATCCCTCTTGTTGCCAAAGGTAAATGGAATCCCGGGAAATGAATAATGCGAATTAACACGAATTAGGTTAATACGAATTTACACGAATTATCATTACGAATTTCCACGAATTAGGACGAATTCACGCAAAGTATCAGTAGGTGTATATTAAATTAGAGCTTTCATAAAAAATGAAATACATTCTTAAAAAGTCCCCTCTTGGGAGGGGTGCAGGGGTGGGTCGAAGCGATTATATTTATAAAACCTCTGCAATTATTTTTATTCGTATAATGAATATACTGTAATGTTAGTAGGTACCCATATAAGCAGAACAATTACAAGAAATAAAAACATTACAGGTACATAATTTATCGACATGTAGATAAGGGGCATGCCCTCCCGATAAGAAATTGGGACAGGCTGTCTTTACGATGCAATGTGTAATGTTGGAAGGCTCCCATAAAGCAGAACTTTTATAAAATATGGAAAACACTACAAACGAAGGATGTTAATACAATCTAATGTGAATTTTGTTCTAAGTCCCGGCGGGACGAAATATTTATAGCATAACAAACCCCAACAAACCTTTTCCTGAATCCCGGAGGGATGACATAATAACGGATAAGTACCATGTCTACGCCTAATTATTCACAATGCCGCTTAATAAAATTCTTAATATCCGCGTAACTTAAATGAATTATTAAGTGTACATTATTCAATCTTAATTTTCTTCTTAAAATCTTCTTCAGATATATTGGAATCTTGTTTCCCGTCTTCTATGATTTTAATACATTCATTGTCTTCAATTATCTAAAGCATCTCTTTGTACATTTTATAATCAACAAGAACACTCTTAGGCTTGCCGCTTTTATTATAAAATATTTTCTCTCTGGTTTTTAACTCGATCATTTTATGTCTCCTGAACTATCGGAAAAAATAATTTATTTAACCTCAAAATCAAATTATATCAATGCTATAAGCATTATGATCATAACAATCGTGAATAACTTAAAAATCTTACTGCGTTTCAATTGCATAGGGAATTTCATCCTGATAAATAGTAAGTATATTGGTTATTGTGAAACATACCCATATACTCACTTTGCTAATAGTATGAATGACAATTGAATGACAACGATTGACCATCGAATGACCATGAATTATGGGCTACGCTTCAGGCAATCAATTCCCTGCAATTTATTTAAAAATAAACTATTTAATAGACCAGAGTCTGTATTGCATGCGGCGGAATAGTTAATGCTGCTTCTTTTAATCCGGCGTACAGGCTATAATGTATCTCATTGCCGCTTTGATTCATTACTATTGTTGCCATTTTACCATTTTGATTTAAAAATGATGTAGTCAGCAGGGCGCTCCTGTTTGAGACGGCGCTTACTCTTCGGGCTCCCGGGCGTATGAATTTTGAGAAGTGGCCGATGTAATAATAAGATGGAGTGTAAATTAAATTACCGGTTTTTATGTCTGCATGGACAGGCGCAAAACAAAAGTTGCCCACATGATTAGGACCGCCGTTTTCATCAAGAAGAATATTCCAATCCGTCCAACCGCATGTCCCGTTATTAAGATCATTAATCATTGAACGGCCGTAACGCTCTGCATTAGGCCAATAAAAGTATTTGGAGGAATCAAATTCTTCTACACAGCCTTCGGTAAATAATATGTTCTTGCCGGGATAATTCTCCCTTACGTGTGCAATGTTATCAAACAGTGGCTCGCTGCCCGTCCACGTTTCATACCAGTGGAAACCAAGTCCCCATGCGTATTTTGCGGCAACGGAATCGGAATAAATTACATCAGCCCAATGATTTGCAAAATCCCTGTTATGATCCCAGATTATAATTTTTTTATCCCCAAGGCCGTGATTTTCCATTGCCGGGCCTAAATAGTTTTTCAGGAAATCCCTTTCTTCTTCAGAGGTGTAATTACATGATTCAAAACTCTGTACTGCCAATGGTTCATTCTGAATGGTAATTCCCCAAACGGGAATACCCTCCTCCGCATAGGCTTTAATAAATTTTGTAAAGTAATCAGCCCATGATTGGTAGTATTCCGGTAAAAGTTTGCCGCCTTTTAACATGCTTTTATTGTCCTTCATAAATGCAGGCGGGCTCCATGGACTGGCGAAGATTGAAATTTCTCCCCCCGCTTTTTCTATTGCCTGTTTGATTAAAGGAATGCGGAATTGTTTATCATGCTCAATATTAAAGGTTTTCAGTTCTTCGTCTTTCGCAGTAACGTAGGTATAGCTCTCGCTGCTGAAATCGCAGCTATTAATGTTTGTACGCATCAGTGAATAGCCAATGCCGTTCTGTTTATCGTAATAAGCATTTAACAGTTCCTGCTGTTTTTCCGTGGGTAATTTTGCAAAGACTTCCGCCGCAGCATCTGTAACTGCGCCTCCAATACCAAGAATTTCCTGGAACTGTTTCCCGGGATTTACAAATACGGCGGTTTCAGTTTCAAGAGGCGGGCGAGCTTGTGTAAAATCTAAAACGGAAGTTTTGGTAAGCCGTAAGTTTGTACTGTCCGCAGTTGTATAAACAATTATGTTTTTCCCTTCGGCAGAGAATTGCTGCTGTGCAAAGAGCTGCTGAATTATTGATGAACACAGGATCAGCAGGCAAAGGGCTGACAGATGGTATAGGTGTTTTAACATTGTTTAGCTTTCGTTATTGAATTAAATAATATGCGAACTAGAATTAATACGAATTTACAATAATACGAATTTCCACGAATTATCTTTACGAATTTTCACGAATTAGGACGAATTTACACGAAGTAGATTATGTTCGGTGTAGAAGACGGGGCATGCCCTGTCTTTACGGGAGATACGTGAAAAAATTAAAGATGATATAACAATAAAAAATTAGTATGTGATGCAGCAGGTTGTTAAAGGAAGATACTATCGCCAATGTATATTAGGTTTCCTGTTTTTTTCAGCGCATTCTCTTAGGTACATATTAATTAAATTTTGATAAGAGATATCGGTTTCTGAAGCTAATTTTTTAAAATATTCCACCGTGTCATTCTCTATACGAATTGATATTTGCTTCTTGAGTTTCTTTATATAAGGATTACTAGACGATTTTGAAAAATCATATTCTTTCTTCATTTTATTTTGCCTCATCGTAATATTTACTTTCAGATTTTGTTGCTTTTCTTGCGGAAATAATCCGGATAATTTCATCATTCTCTTTATAATTATGTACCACAATAAAAAGATTTAAATTATTAGAAATATCTAAAATAATATATCGTTCTTCTTTGATTGAATGATCAGGATCAAATATAAGTTGTGCATTGCCATCAAAAAACACGGCCTAAGCTTCTTCAAAAGAAATTTTATGCTTTTTTATATTCGCAAGATTTTTATTTTGATTCCATTGGAAACGAATATTATCCATAATGATAATATAATGATATTATAATTATCTACAAAATTCTTATAAAAGGAAATTTATAGAATATGAATTCGCGTTAATGCAAATTTACACGAATAAGGACGAACCTGCATGCCGGCAGGCAGGTTTGAGCAAAGGGAAGAGGAGTGCTTGTTCCGGAGTGCTGAAATGTTTGGTGATGGATAAAATGGCGTACAATGAGTGATTCATTACAACAGCGATTCGATCCTCCGTTCTCCAGCCTCCGTTCTCCTGTCTCTGCCCTCCGGTCTCCTCTTTATTTACAAACAATATTAAAAATAAATAAATAAATTACACCGCTAATTGCCCTGCGATTATTCGAATTTAAAAACTCTGGTAAAAAAATCAGGAGATTTTAAATTTTATAATATTTAAATTTGCAGCCATGTTATTTACATTCAAATATATGCTATCCATTTAGTGTTCATTCGCGAAAATTCGTCCTAATTCGTGAAAATTCGTATTATTATAAATTCGTATTCCTTTTAAGGAAATTATATCTTTGACATTCTGTTTGACGTATTGAAATACATACGGTGAAGTGTCTTGAATAAATTTTTATACGGGAAATCTGTTTTATTTTTTGCGGCCTACCGATAATTTTACATCTTACATCGTAAAGACAGCCTGCCTATCCCGCTTGCCCCGCAGAGTCGGTGGCCCCGTCTCTACAAAGTGATAAATTATGTATTTTCATTTCTTATAAAAGTTCTTATTTTATTGGACCCTTCCAACATTATACTTAAGTCCTATATCACCCCGCCGGGGTTCAGGAGAAGGTTTGTTGTGGAGATTGTTTTGCTATAAACATTTCACCCCTCCGGGGTTTGGATATCGTTAATTCAGGTTTGTGAAATAACGAGGGAAATAATTATCAATGTTATTGCTAACATTACAATTTTAAGGTAGCTGAATAACAGCATAGCCGTGAAATGCTGGTAGAATTAAAAGGAAAAGACAAACACAAGTTAGCATCGTAGATGCGGCATGGTGAATTTGATTACGAAACACCTGTCACCGGGATGCGGTTTAGGAAAGGATTGATTAGGAATTATTGCTACACGCATGCCGTCCAGATTGGACTTAGCGCAACGGATCCGGTTAATGAATCGCTGCATTTCGGAGTGAGTTCTCAGCCCTTTTTAGGCGAAAAAATTACCAGGATTTTATTAAATTCTAAATTTTAAAAAAACTCATGTTAGCTCCAATAGCATAAACTCTTGATTTTATTAACTTTAAATTTTTATTTTTTTTGAGGTAAGCTGGATTAAATGATTTGTTTTTAATAAGTTAAATGATTTAACACCTCTTGTTTTATTTCGCTTTTTTAAAGGTTAAATCCTTTGTATTCAATAACTTAATTCATTTTTTAGTGTCAATTTAGGCCCTTTTTATGATATCATTTTGGCATTTTTGGTGTCATTTCCGGTCAAATTATGATATTTTTATCTGTATATATTATAAGGGTTTAGCAAGCAGCATAAACCGGAAATTCAAAAAAATAATCCAATGTTAATGAATCAAAATATTCAGGAAATAATCGGACAAAGATATTCATGCCGTTTTTACAACCATGAACCTATTCAGAAAGTGCATCAGCAGGAACTCAGAAAGTTCCTGGAGACTCTGCACACCGGCCCTTTGGGAACACATGTTCGTCTTGAACTTGCCGCCGCTGAACCGGAAGAGAGGCAATCTTTAAAAGGACTAGGCACATACGGCGTTATCAGGAATCCTGCAGGTTTTATTATAGGTACGGTAGAACAGGCGCCATGGGACCTTGAAGATTACGGATACGTTCTTGAGCATGCAATTCTTACAGCTACCGGTATTGGTTTAGGTACCTGCTGGCTTGGCGGCCCTATTACAAAAAGCAGTTTTGCAAAAAAAATTTCTTTACGGGATAATGAAACAATGCCTGCCGTAGCTGCCGCAGGATATATCGAAGAGAGAAAAGGAAAAAAAGGTGAGATTATTAAATACAGAAGACCGGCCCGCTTGTCTTCAGAACAGTTATTCTTCGCTGATGCATTCGGCAGTGCGTTAATTATGGAAACTGCAGGCGAATATTCGCAGCCGCTTGAAATGGTCCGTATAGCCCCGTCAGCTTCCAACAAACAGCCGTGGAGAATTGTCAGGATAAATAATGCGTGGCATTTTTTTCTTCGGCGGACAAGAGGGTACGGCAAAGGGACAGTGTTATTCAGAATTCTCAGGCTCGCCGATCTCCAGCGTGTTGATATGGGTATTGCCATGTGCCATTTTGAACTTACCGCCCGTGAGCTTGGATTAAACGGCGGCTGGGTTATTGATGATCCAAAAATTCAACTGCCCGGAGGAACTGAATACACGGCAACGTGGAAAGTTTAAGTGCGGATTCACACGATTTGTTAATGCGAATTTGCATTAATCTTTTCCAGGTATTATTTTACGGCTACAAAAGTAGCCATATGGTTACAATAGTATCCATAAATAAAACTGATGAAAAATGATTGTTAACAAATTATTAGAAAAATTATTTAGTGCGCCAAGTAATATTTCTGTAATCAGGGTGCTGAATGAGAGAGTTACGGGAATAACAGGCAGAGAGACTGCAAGGCTTACCAATCTTACACATCGTTCGGCTCTAAAAGCCCTTACTAATCTGGAAGAGCTTGGTGTTGTATCTCGCATAACAGGCGGTAGAGATCATATATTTACTCTTAACAGGCAGAAATATATTTCTAAAGAGATCATCTACCCGATTTTTGAAGCTGAAAAAAAATTTAATACAGCTATCAGATCTTCTTTAAAAAAACAATTATCAAAGTTAACTGATAGCATTATTGTATATGGTAGCGTTGCCCGTAAGGAAGAAACAATATCAAGTGATTATGATGTCTGCATTGTTTATAACGGGCATTTAAATGATATTGAAAATATTGTCTTAAAACTAAGGGACCGGCTTCATGACCAATATTCAATTCAACTTGCTCCGATTTATATCAGAACCGCCGAATTTAAAAAACGTGCACGTAAAAAACTACCCCCGGTGAATGATATAGTTAATGAAGGAGTGGTAATAAGCGGTAAATCAATTCATAAGCTTCTGCAATGAAACAACCCGTAAAAAAGATTGATGTAAATAAATATTTGGATTTTATAAAAGTTTCCGATGACTTTTCAAACGGAAGTGAATCTGCATATACATTCGAATACTATAATGCCGCCGGAGTTTTAGTAATTCATGCTGCAATTGCGCTTGCTGATGCTGTTACAATCAAACTATCCGGCAAAAAATGCAGCGGTGAAAGTCATTATGATATTATAGACTTATTAAGACTTGTCATTCCACCATCGCAGAATAAAAATAAATCATTAGATCAGTTCAAAAAATTGATTGATCATAAAAATAAAGTTTCATACTATGGTGATATCTATTTTAAGAAAGATGTAGATAAATTATTAAATTATTTCAAAAGGTTTAAATCCTGGGCCGGTATGTTGCTAATGTAAAATACTATCTTTAATTGCATTAAATTCTAAAAGAGATATTGACTTGATTTTACCATAATTTAAACCGGCAGGTTTGTAAGAAAGGCATGAACTTATTTTAAGCGTAAAGACATCCTGTTTGTCCCGCTTGTCCCGCCAAGGCGGTGGTCCGATTCCTTATCGGGAGGGTTAGGCGAATCACGAATTTTTTTTCCCTCTCTTTATTAGGAGAGAGGGGGATTTTGTATCGTCATGAAACAATAAATGTGTGAATGATTAATTCAAAAGCTCCATGGGAAATGGTTTGCCATGTCCAGGGTACACCATATTTATTTTTAGTTTGTGAAGTTTTTCTAAACTTTTTGTCAGTTCATCATGATCCTGAATTATATTTGCCGATTCCGGTTTTTTGTTATTAACAAGTGTATCTCCTGAAAACAAATCACCCGCGCCGGTTAATATGCCGATTGAGCCTTTTGTGTGTCCGGGTAAATGTATAACTTTTGCATTGAACCCATATTCCTGAAGACTCTGGCCGTCATGCAGATAGATATCCGGTGTAAACTGATCCGTATTTATTTTTTTCTTCTTCAATTTTCTTAAAAAAATAATAATTGCAAACATGATTTTTCTTGAAAGGTGTTTTACTTTTCTTTTTCCGGGAGAGCCTGATTGTATGATTGAATAATCATCTTTGTGCATTGCTATAACGGCATTATATTTTTCCTTAAGTTTTTTACAATTGCCGGAATGATCCCTGTCCCCGTGTGTTAAAATTACCAGTTTTAATTTGCCGGGAAGGCAGCCGTTGGAAATTAATTCTTTTTCCAATTTTTCCCATTGCATGGGTAATCCGGTATCTATTAAAATAAAGCCCGTGCCCAGCTTAAAAAGATAAGCGTTTACAAAGGAGAGTGGTATGGTTTTTATATTTTCGTCAATCATATTTTTATTCTCGGCTTTTATGATTAATTATTTATAACGAAGTTATATTTGCCGGATCCGATGTGTAATATAATTTTTCCGCCGGCTGACTGCACCATCTGTATTTCTTTTATCTGCTCTACAGGTTTGCCGCTTTCAAAGATATTGTCTTTTGAACCTGCCGGCATGAAAACATCCGCCGTGGTGTTGGGCGGAACCTGGATGTTAAGCTGTGTTGAATTATTATCAACTGTCCAGCCGGATGAAATCATCCCGTATATGGAGTGATATTCTGCTTTGGCATATTTTAACTGTTTTGTTATGTGCGGATCTATAATAATGTTTTTGTAACCGGGGCTACCGCTGTCTATATCTATTCCGGCAACACAACTGTAAAGCCATTTGCCGACAGCTCCGTATGCGTAATGATTAAATGAATTCATGCCGTCACTCTGAAAAGACCCGTTTCTTTTTATTCCGTCCCAGCGTTCCCAAATTGTGGTGGCGCCTTTTGTTACGGGATAAAGCCATGAAGGATATTCTTTTCTGAACAGAAGCATATATGCTAAATCCGTGTAACCGTTATCTGTAAGTACGCGGCTGATCCTTGAAGCGCCAAGGAACCCTGTTGTAAGATGCCCGAAATTATTAACATCATCCGCCAGGCGTTTAGCTGCCGGTGCAATCATGTCCGCTGGAATAAGATTGAAATCCAGAGCCAGTGCATAAGCGGTCTGCGTGTTGGATGCAAGTCTTCCGTTCTGAGTTATAAATTCTTTTTGAAAGGCTTCTTTAATATTTTTCATTAACGCGGTGAATTCTTGTGCATCCTGTTCATTGCCGAGTATTGAAGCAATTTTCTGCATAAGGTCTGCGGCATGATAAAAATATGCAGTGCCTATCAGGTCCTTATCGGTTGTTGCTCCCGGATAGTCTGACCTGTCGGTTGCAAATGCAAGCCAATCGCCGAAGCCGACATTTTTATTCCATAAGTAGGAATCGCCGGCAATTTTCTTTATGTAATTAAGCCAGTCTTTCATACAACTGTATTGGGTTTGAAGTATCCGGGTATCGCCGTAGTTTTGATAGACCGTCCATGGTACGATAATGGCGGCATCGGCCCAGCCTGCTGCACCTCCGCCGTCATTGCCCAGGATATTCGGAATTACGTGCGGTATCCTGCCGTCTTCAAGCTGATCCGCAGTAAAGTCTTTCATCCACTTGGTGTAGAAAGATGCGGCATCCATATTAAAACATGCGGTTGGTGAGAAGACTTCTGCATCTCCCGTCCAACCTAATCTTTCATCGCGCTGGGGGCAGTCGGTTGGCACATCTACAAAGTTGCCTCTTAACCCCCACTGAATATTTTTTTGAAGCCGGTTAATCAATGAATCGGAGCACTCAAAATTACCGGACGGGGTCATATCCGAATGAATTACCTTGCCGGATATATCATTTAGAGAAATATCGCCGGGATAATTTGTTACAGCCACATACCTGAAACCCTGGAATGTAAAATGCGGTTGGAATACTTCCACTCCGCTGCCTTTAAAAGTATATTCGACTTTTTGTTTTGCTTTGCGGAGATTTGCTGTATAAATGTTTCCTTCTTTATCCAGTACCTCTGCATGCCGCAGGGTTATTTTATCGCCTGTATTGCCTTTTAATTTTATCTGAACCCAGCCTACCATATTTTGTCCCATATCGAAAACCAAATCGCCGTTGGGTGTCTTAAATTCTTTAACGGGCTTTATTGTTTGTGTTATTCTAACAGCAGGTCCTTCGGTTGCGGTAAGAATATCTTTACTGTAATCTTTAACAATTGTGCCGCTCCAGCCGCTGTCGTCATAGCCCGGCTTATCCCAGCCGTCTTTTTCCAGCCGGGCATCATAAGTTTCACCGTCATAAATTTCCGACATTAATATCGGGCCGGTGGATGATTTCCATTCCGGGCCGGATTTAATTATTTCCGAAGTCCCGTCCGTATACATGATATTGATTTGCAGAAGGAGGCCGGTTTTATTTCCAAAATTATTTGCCTTATAATCCCATGTTAAAGGTCCTTTATACCAGCCATCGCCGAGGATTACGCCGAGAGCGTTTTTACCTGACTGGATATTCCGCGTTACATCGTAAACCTGGTATTGAAGGCGTTTGTTATAGCTGGTCCAGCCGGGAGTGAAAAACCTGTTGCCGATTTTTTCACCGTTGATATGAAATTCGTAAAGGCCATGGCATGTTACATAGGCTCTTGCAGATTTAACGGATTTATGGATTTCAATTTCATCCCGGAGCATAGGGCATGAGCTGTAATTACTATCGTTTATTTCCAACTGAGGCTCAATCCATTCAGCCTGCCAGTCAGATGATTGTAGCAGACCCATTTCCCAAAATGAAACTTCGCTCCATCCGGATTCGTCACCTTCGTTATCCTGGATCGTAACCTGCCAGAATACACGCTGCCCGGATTGCAAAGCGGCGCCGTTATATACAATCTGGTTGGACTGGCCGGAAATAATTTTACCGCTGTTCCATATAAGATTTTTACCGCTTAATAAATCCATTTCAGACAGTGATGCGCGTACCATGTAAGCGCTCTGCATAATGTCCCTTTTAGAGGAAACAACTTCCCAGCTAAGCCGGGGCTGCGTATCGCCGATGCCGACGGGATTGACTGTGTAATCAGTCCTGAGATTAGTTACATTTAAAATTCCCGATGCCTTAACAGGCTGAAAAAATATTATAATTTGTAATAAAACAAATAATAAAAAACTGCGGCAGCTATTCCGCGGTAGTAGTCCTTTTATCTGTATCATGATATCGTTCCGGTTTAATATTAAATAAAATTGTCTGTATTGAAACAGAGCTAAACTAATATAATTTTTGGCCTCATAGTAATGTTGCAAAACTCCATATTAATAATAAAGAGTAATTCATCATTAGACTTGTTCGGATATTAAATTTTTTAGTACGTATGTTAAAATTTCGTTTTTCCTTATCATTAAATTACATTTTAATTAAGAAGTACTCAAAGGTTTAAGAAAAAAATATGTGTGAAGAGATAATTACAGCTGTTTTCTGAATATAGTGCGTGCGACACATTCCCGGGACAACCCGATCGAACCGGGGCCACCGCTTCAGCAGGACAAATACTATCTCCCGGGAGGGGCTATTTTAAACGCTGCACTGTAAGGAAGAAGGATTGGTTGGATATACCAAAAAATTAAACACACAGACCAGCCTTTAGTAAGATGAAGTATTATTATTTACAGCCATTTTTAGAGTTTTATTGAATCAAAAATCTGAAACAGTTTTATGATTAAGGTAATTGAAAAAGAATTAAATTCACATAAAGAAACATTTGAAAAAGTAATTGATTCATTAAAACCCGTTATTGAGAATGCGTGCCAAGTTTGTACGGATACACTAAAAAAAGGGAATAAGATTTTGTTTTTCGGCAACGGCGGAAGCGCCGCCGATGCACAGCATCTTGCCGCAGAGCTTTCAGGCAGGTATAAAAAGGAAAGAAGAGGCCTTCCGGGCATAGCTTTAACCACGGACAGCTCAGTTTTAACCGCCGTGGGCAATGATTATTCGTATGATTATATTTTTGAAAGACAGGTTGAAGCGATTGCCAAACCGGGCGACTTACTGATAGGTATTTCTTCCACCGGGAACAGCCTGAATGTAATACGCGCGTTAGTAAAAGGGAAATCCCTGCATTGTAATACAATCGGATTAAGCGGTAAAGGCGGCGGCAATATGAACGGCAACTGCGATATAAATATTGTTGTGCCTTCGGATGTTACTGCAAGAATACAAGAGATGCACATACTGATCGGGCATATTATGTGCCAGGTGATTGACGATGCGTTTTGAATTTATTGTGCTATGTGAATGAACAATAAGAGAATGTGAAGGAGTTAGATTTGCCTTATAGAAAATTTGACAGGAATAATTTATTAATTAAGCCTCTATCGTATAGAAAAAATAAAGTTTTTATTGAAAAAGATCATATACCATATACTCAAAAATCAAATAACTGCAGCGAGAACTTTGTAAGTACTATTAATGAAGTATGTAAGCGTATTAAAGATGCGCGTTTAAAAGAGGCGCCGGTTATGCTGACATTCGGAGCCCATACCATTAAAAACGGCATGGGCCCTACATTAATTAAATTAATTGAGGATGGATGGATAACTCATCTGGCTACTAACGGTGCGGGGATAATACATGACTGGGAATTTTCTTTTTTGGGTGAAAGCAGCGAAGATGTGCGTGCGAATGTTTCGAAGGGCGAGTTCGGAATTTGGGAAGAAACAGGAAAGTACATAAATCTTGCATTAGTAACGGGCGCTTATGAAGGTAAAGGTTATGGAGAATCGATAGGCAGTATAATACAGAACGAAGGATTAAAAATACCTTACCCTGAAGAAATTGATGAGGTTATAAGGGATTATAAAAATAATGATTTGGAAACAGTAGCTTCTGCAATTGATCTGTTGGATACAATTAAAAAATTTAAATTGAACCCCGGGTGGTTGAATATATCTTTCCCATACAAAAAGTATTGCGTGCAGGCCGCGGCTTACAGGCTGGGAATTCCGTTTACAGGGCATCCAATGATTGGGCATGATATTATTTATACCCACCCGTTTAATCATGGCGCTGCACTTGGAAGAACAGCACTTCGTGATTTTCTAACTTTTGCGGAGTCTGTAAACCGATTGGAAGACGGAGTTTATATGTCCGTAGGTTCGGCGGTAATGTCACCTATGATTTTTGAAAAAGCTTTATCTATGTCGCAGAATCTGCAAATTCAAAACGGCATGCATATAGATAACCATTATATGCTGATTGTTGATCTTGCTAAAAGTACGTGGGATTGGCAGAATAACGGCGAACCTCCGCAGACAGATCCGGCGTATTATTTAAGATATCTTAAGACTTTCAGCCGTATGGGCGGAACTATGAAATATCTTTCTGCCGATAACAGGGATTTTTTATTAGCTTTGTATGAGGCTTTGAGCAGTTAAGACAGGTTAAGGTAAAAAATTGTTATTGAATGAACAAGAAGTATGGAGAATTTGTTGAAATTAATTTTTATTGAATTAATTTTCTGATTGTTTATAGTTTATATTTAAATGTAAGAAGATGTAAACCGTTCAAACGGTTGTAAAGTCTTTTTCAATTTACATAACTTATAACTTAAGTCATGGGCTGCTTCATACAATAACTATAATTAATGATCGTTTTAACGATTTAAACTGCCCGATAAAACCGGGCTACAAAACAAAAGGTTGTATAGATATAATTTTACAGAAAAAATTAAGATGCATTTAGTATGTCGAATTTTATTATAAATAAGTTGTACTAATTTATAATGAAAAAAAATGAATTTAAACCGGGAGATTAAATATGAATATTGCGCTTAGGAATATTCAAAATATAATTGAGAAAATTAAAGACGTTAATATTATTTTATACGGAGATTTTTGTCTTGATGCATATTGGGTGCTGGACCCGCGCGGTTCGGAAATTTCCGTTGAAACGGGACTTAAAGCGCTGGCCGCGGGCAATCAAAAGTATTCACTGGGCGGAGCTTCCAATGTGGCTGCCAATCTTGCAGCGCTAAAACCAAAGCAGGTTAAAATATTCGGAGTGGCAGGAAGCGATATCTTCGGCCAGGAAATGATAAGGCAGCTTAAGCTTACCGGAATTGATACCGGCGGACTGGTTATTCAGGAAGGAAATTTTGAATCGTATACATTTTCTAAATTAATTCTTGAAGGTAATGAACAGCCCAGGATTGATTTCGGGACTTATAATAAAAGAACTAAAGCTACAGATGATACTATTTTAAAAAATATCCGTAGCAATATAAAAAGCGCTGATGTAATTGTTATTAACCAGCAGGTCCCGGGCAGCATAACAAACCATGAATTTATAGACGGCTTAAATGAAATTGTTAATGATTTTCCCGATAAGATATTTATAGTAGACTCCAGGCATTATTCTGCGGAATTTAAAAATGTATGCATGAAAACCAATGAAATAGAAGCAGCCATACTTAACGGCATAAATGCAGACCTTGGAGATATTTTTAATGTAAATGATGTTAAGAAATTTGCGCAAGGTTTGTATGAAAAACATAACAGGCCGTCATTTATAAGCCGGGGTAAATACGGTATTATTGCCTGCGATGCAGAAGGAATTCATGAAGTGCCGGGACTACAATTCCTAAAAAAGCTGGATACCGTAGGTGCGGGTGATACGGCATTAAGTGCTATATCATGCGCTCTTGCTGCAAAAATAAACACGTACGGCGCTATAGAATTTGCAAATTTTGCCGCGGGAGTAACGGTGCAAAAATTATTTCAAACAGGTACGGCAAACCCTGAAGAAATATTATCGCTTAGTTCCGATCCTAATTATATATATCAGCCGGAACTGGCTGCGGATATCAGGTCGGCAAAATATTGGAAAAATTCTGAGATTGAATTATGCGGCGGCAGCCCTGATTTTTTTGAGAAGGGTAAAATTAAACATGCCGTATTCGACCATGATGGTACAATAAGTGTACTGCGTGAAGGATGGGAGCATGTTATGGGGCCAATGATGATAAAAGCTATTCTGGGTGAAAAATATAATAATGCGGATGAATATTTATATAATAAGGTTGTAAACCGGGTGAGAGATTATATTGATAAATCAACCGGAATACAAACAGTGCAGCAAATGGAGGGATTAATTGAACTGATCCGGGAATTTAATATAGTCCCGAAAGATAATATCCTGGATAAATTCGGCTATAAAGAAATTTTTAATGATGCATTAATGGAAATGGTGAACAGGCGTGTGGATAAATTAAATAAGAAAGAATTGGACATCATGGATTTTGCAGTTAAAGGGGCAATTGAATTTTTAAATTATCTGAGTGTAAAAGGAATAAAGCTTTACCTGGCAAGCGGTACCGATAATGATGATGTTATCAGAGAAGCTAAAGCAATGGGTTATGCTCATTTATTTAACGGGGGAATATACGGAGCTATAGGTGATATAAGTAAGTATTCTAAAAAAATGGTAATGGAAAAAATAATTAAAGATAATAACCTTCAGGGAACCGAGCTTGTAACTTTTGGAGACGGCCCTGTAGAAATGCGTGAATGCAGAAAAGTCGGCGGTATTGCAATAGGTATTGCAAGCGATGAAATCAGGAGGCATGGTCTAAATGCAGAGAAACGCACCAGGTTAATTAAAGCCGGGGCCCAGATATTAATCCCGGATTATTCGCAAAGGAAGTATTTACAGGAAATATTATTTGATTGAAAATATCAGGATTTTATGTAATATAAACAATTGCGCCGTGATTATTATATAAGCCGCAATAAATTTAGTTATTCAATTTCGGCAGTTTTACGTATCTGTCTTTTATTAAGAGTATATTACTTTTAATCCTGTTAGCGGGAGGTAAACTGTTCCTCCGGAGGCGAACAAGTGAAACAGTTAAGAGCAAATTTATTTGTATCATTAACACCGCGATTAATCGAGGTGTTAATGATGAAGCACGTTATAGTCTTCAACAGTTTTAACGGTTTACGGTACACTTATAAGAAATAAGGCAAAACCAATTATTGAATATTTGTGAATGAATTTTAATACAGATTCTAAAAGTAGAGCTACTAAAACCATGCTGAAGAGTCAAACATTTAAAGCGCCTGGCAGATTGTATATAAATATGAAATTAAATATGTTTTAATTGTTATGTTCATGAAAATATTTTTTTTATAAAATAATGGATAACTAAATGGATACAAGAAGAGAATTTATTAAAAAAATCGGGTTGAGCACTGCGGCTATAGCAGTAGGTACTTCTTTATTAGAAGGCCAGCAAGTTAACATAAATCCTAAGTCAAAGCCGGTTGTCACGGATGCTATGCATTACAACCGTATTATCGGTGCGAATGACCGTGTTCAGGTTGGTGTCGTGGGTTTTTCTCATCGTTTTGAAGACACGCTGAGTTTGGCATTTAAAGCCAATGCAAAAGATATGAATATGGAATTTACTGCCGTCTCCGATATATGGAACCAAAGAAGAGATGCCGGTATTTACTATCTTAACGGGTTAACAGGGAATAAAATTACCGGGTACAGGAACAATGAAGAATTATATGAGAAATCAAAAGTAGATGCTGTTATAATCAGTACGGCTGATTTTCAGCATGCTTATCATGCCACTGAAGCTGTAAGGGCAGGGCGCGATGCTTATGTAGAAAAACCTTTAGCGGAATCTATGGCGGATAATAAAATGGTACTTAACGCAGTAAAGGAAACAAAGAGAATTGTTCAGATAGGTTCTCAGAGGCGGAGCGGAACTAATTATCAGACTGCGGCGGAATATATTAAGTCAGGCAAATTCGGCGGGATAAAATTTGTTGAAATGACCTGGAATGTAAACCAGCCGGAACGCTGGCGTTTACCTGATGTAGTGGCTAAGTTAAAAGAGAGCGATACAGACTGGCAAAGATTTTTAGTTAACAGGGAAAGAATACCCTTTAATCCCCGTATTTATTGCGAGTACCGTTTATTCTGGCCTTATTCTTCGGGTATACCGGGGCAATGGATGTGTCATCAGATCGATACTGTGCATTGGTTTACAGGATTTAAACATCCTTTGAGTGTTGTTGCGGGCGGAGGTATTTATATGTGGAACGACGGCAGGAAAAACGCCGATACTTTAACTGCTATATTAGAGTACGGCCCTGCCGGAGATAAAGATACAACAAAGAGATTTCAGGTTAATTATTCTTCAAGGTTTTCAAATTCGGCGGGTGATGTAAAGGAAATATATTACTCCAACGGCGGAGAGTTAAACCTTGCTACAAACAAAGTGACTCCCCATGGCGGTTTAACTAAAGAGCATGCTGAAAAATACCCGCAGTTCGGGCTTCATGAAAACCTTCTGCCTGAATTTGAACTTGCGGATAATAAGATAAAAAGCGTTACGGATGCGAATGCAGGATCAGACCTGATGACAATTGCACACATGAGGAACTGGATGGAATCTATAAGAAGCCGTGAACAACCGCATGCACCGATCGAAGCAGGGTATAATCATTCTGTTGCAAGTTTGATGGTAACTGAATCTTTACATAGAGGGAGAAAAGTAGTTTTTGATGAAAATAAACAGGAAATAATTAATGCTTGAGAATAAATTAAGATGAATGTTACTGTTTACAATGGTACTTAAAAAATACCTCTCCTAATAATCAAAAATCCGGTGGATTTATAAAATTCACCGGATTTTTTTTGTAGTATAAAATTCTTGCGGTGTTAAAAACAGAAGTTCAAATTACTAATATGAGACATAAATATAATAATCACTTCATTCTATATTTCATTATGTATCCCCGATTTAAATCACCATGATTTTTATTGCGGGAAATTGAAGTAATTGTAAAAAGTCCTAATAATTCTTATTTTGAGATGCAGAAAATTAAACATTTTATTTGATCCTAAGTTCGTTTTAAATTTGGACGACAAAAATTATTTTATTTAGTGCCAATAAGTTGTATGATTATTATGAATAATCGTGCATTTAAAAAATATATCCCTTCGTTTATATCTATAATCGTTCGGTTTTCACCAAAAGGCAGGAGATGAGATACAAGTTAATCCCATTCATCATTATATGGTTAATAATTTCCAATATTTTACTTACTGCCGGTGTCGGTAGCTCCTATACTCCACAATATTCAAATCCATTTACAGAACCATGGCGCTGGCAGAGTTTTTCCGAATTGACTAGCAGGGCATGCCGGTGCATGATTGAAGATAAAGATAAATTCTTATGGTTTGGGGTTGACGGTGGTGTTCTGCGGTATGATGGAATGAACTGGAACTTTTATTCCCTGCCGAATGATTTTAGCGGTATACCGGTGGTTTCGCTTTGTTTTTCAAGTGACGGCTGGCTTTATGCCGGTACATCTAAAGGAATTAACAGGTTTAAGAACGGTAAATGGCAGTCGATATCATTAAATGTTAATCTCGGCGATCCGCTGGAACACCCTTATAATAAAATTCCAATTATTGAGGCGGGAGATGGTAGTATATGGATAGGAAGCCACCAGGGCGCGATAAGAATTAAAAATAATAGCACAGTATTATACAGAGATGATGCCGTCTATACGGATCCCAATAAATTCGGTGAATTAAGAAAACTACCTGGTTTTGATATTTACAGCATCTTTGAGGATAAATCCGGCAAAATATGGTTTGGATTAATAGACGGGCGAATTTATCAGTGCCAATTTTCAAACAACAATATTATAGCTAACGCTTCATGGCATAAGGTAGATACGGAAGGCGGCTATGCCCGGACAAAATATCCATTGATAAAAATAACTACATCAGGCAGCGTTTTTATAGTAAGCGGTCAGAATGATGGCGGGGTAAATATAAAAGAAGGGAAAAGATGGAAATTATTTAAGTCAAAAAATACATTTGGTTTTGACGATCTTTATTCCGATGTAATAGAATTAAAAGACGGTTCTGTTTGCGTGGGGGGAGTAGGCCGGATTTTTATTTATAAGTCAGGCAACTGGAAAATGTATGAAAGCGCTACGCTGCCGTTCGCTTCCAACCGTTTAATATTATTTGAAACTGCGGATCAGAATCTTTTTATTATCGGGCTGGGCAATGAGGTATGCAGGATTGATTTATCCAATCAAAGATGGGCAACATTCCGGGGGCTTAGTTTTCAGACTGAAGATAAAAGCGGTGATAAATGGTTTATATCTGTTGACTGTTCAATAGTTAAAAGCGATTACAAAATGGAGAGATGGACACGTTATACAAAATCTGATGGTGTAATCGATGTACCTGTAGCTGTTTTTGTATCAAGGAACGGGTATATATGGGTTGTGGGTAGCGATAACCAGGTTGCTGCAAGTGCATGTTATGACGGTAAAAAATGGACTAAGCAAATACATCCCAAACTAGGCTGGGGAATAGACAGGCGTGCTTATTTTGAAGCTTTGGACGGTTCTCTCTGGTTTGGCTCTGCTTCGGATATTTTAACTGAAAAAGGCCAGATTGGAGGATTGGTTAAGTACACCAATATTGACCACCCCGAAAACATAAAGTTTGAGTACCATTATGCGGATGATAATTTCAGGCTGACTGGCATTTATGGAATAGGGCAAACGTCTGACGGAACTATCTGGACGGGCCAGCTTGGTTTTTATGATCTAAATCCAAACTCCGATAAATTTAAAAGAATTTTTGACCCTCGCGGATTAAATGCAAGTTTTATTGATTGTATTCAAACTTCACCGACGGGAGATTTATGGGTAGGAACACGTACAAACGGCGTTTATTTTTTAAACAGTAAAACAGGGAAATGGAACCGTTATACGGTAAACGACGGGCTTTCAAGCAATACTATTATTAATATTTTTGTTAACTCCAACAAGGATGTATGGGTAGCAACAAACCGGGACATATCACATTTTGACGGAAGGAACTGGACAAAAAATTCATTTCATAGTTTTTTAAAACCCAAGATGGATGGAATATCCATTAAGTCTTCAAAGGACGGCGCTCTTTGGGTTAATCAGAATTTACCGGCCTGGTACAGGAAAGCCCTATACAAACAAAGCGATTTAGGAGGTACGTCCGAAGAATTTATTACAACCCGGTATTTCCCGGATAAGCTGCCTCCCAAAACGATAATTACTTTTTCACAGGACAAGATTGCGCAGCCAGGTAATGTAATACTTTCCTGGACGGCGAATGATCCGTGGAAATTAACCCCGGTTGAGCAGATACAATATTCTTACCGAATTGATGACGATGACTGGTCGCCATTCACATACAAAACAAGCGATATATTCTTATCGTTGCCTGCAGGTAACCATACGTTTGAAGTAAGAGCAAGAGACAGGAATATGAACGTAGATCCTAATCCTGCAAAAATTTCGTTTTATGTCCAGCATCCCATATGGGCGCAGTTATGGTTTATAATGATGATATTAACATTTTTATCAATCATCACATTCTTTATTGTGCATCTTTATCGCCGGAATAAAATTATTGAAGAAATGTCCGAGACAAAGGTAAGGCTGTTTTCAAATATTTCGCATGAACTTCGTACGCCTTTAACACTTATCATGGGCCCTTTATTAAAAGTATTGGAGTCGCCTTTACTCGAAGCCGAATTAAAAAAATCGTTATTCCAGGTAAATAAAAACTGCCACCGGTTATTAAGGTTAATTAACCAGGTGCTGGATTTTAGAAAACTGGAAGCCGGGCAATTAAAATTCGATCCTAAAAGAGGGGATATTATAGATTTTTTGCGGGAAGAAGTTTCTGTTTTTGAGGAATCTGCGAAATCAAAAAATATATATTTAAAATTAAACACTGATATTTCCAGGCTGGAGATGTGGTTTGACCCGGATAAAATTGAAAAAATCACCTTTAATTTGTTATCCAATGCCTTAAAGTTTACACCTCAAAATGGATCGGTTTCAGTTCATATATCCAGACTGGAAGCTGCCAAAGTTAGAACGATAGATTTAGGTCTGCATAAGCCGGTAAAATATTCAGAATGGTTGGAAATTATGATTAATGATTCAGGAATAGGAATTTCGCAGAGAAATCTGGATAAGGTGTTTGATCAATTTTACCAGGTAAAGGATCATTTAAAGACTGTAGTGGGCGGAACAGGAATTGGATTGTCGGTTGTTAAAGAGATGGTAAAAATACACGGCGGTAAAATAAGCGTGGAAAGCTCGGAAGGTATGGGGACTTCATTCATAGTAAAATTACCGATAATAGAAGAGGAAATTTTTGAACAGGTTTTGGACCCCGATTTAGTAAAAAAGATGGAATTTATAAAATTGAAATTTCCGGAAAACGAAGGGATGGAAACTCAGGCTTTATCTGAAATCGAGGCCGAGGAAATTCAAGCGGTACCTGAAACCGAAGGTAAGGTTAAAAATAATAAAAGCAGAATATTGATTGTGGAAGATAATGCGGAGATGAGACAGTACATCAGAGAAGAATTAGAAAGCCAATATGATGTAATGGAATCGGTTAACGGCGAAGATGCTTTGAATAAAGCATTTAACTTTAACCCTGACCTGATACTTAGCGATATAATGATGCCGCAGATGGATGGCATTGAACTTTGTAATAAGCTTAAAACCGATGAAAGAACCAGCCATATTGCCGTGATTTTATTAACTGCCAGGTCATCCCAGGAATATAAAATGGAAGGACTTGAAACCGGAGCTGATGATTATTTAATAAAACCTTTTTATATTGCAGAATTACTGATTAAGATACATAATATCTTAGAAACCCGAAGAAATTTACGAGAGAAGTTTGGTAAAACATTGCATTTTGAACCAAATGCTTTGGAAATTACTTCGGTTGATCAGAAATTCCTGAAAAGGGCGATTGATATTATTGAAGAGCATATTGATGATGAGGATTTCAGTGTAGAAACGTTCAGTAAATTGGTAGGGATGAGCCGGGTAAGCTTATATAATAAATTAAATTCGTTAACAAATCATTCCGTTCAGAAATTTATTTTTTCTATTCGTTTAAAAAGAGCGGCACAGTTATTAAAAGAATCAGGGATGACAGTAACTGAAGTGGCATATAGTGTGGGTTTTAAAGATCCTTCCCATTTTAGTAAGTTATTCAAGAAACAGTTTGGTGTATCACCAAAAGCATTTATTCTTGATGATTCCAAGCTAATGGAATAAATCTTTCGATACAATACAATTCTAATGTATCTTCAACCCTCTTTGTAAACGGATTTGAAGTAATTTTTCAGGATTGGGAATACATAATTACAATACTTATTTCCCAGGTGGAACCCATTAAATCAAGATTAAAAAACACTTTATTTATCTTATTTAATCCATTTCAATGATTTTAGCATAATCCAACTACTTTTAACGCTCAAACCGAAGAAATAAACAGTCAGACCACTATTCATAAAATACTAAATCTATTTTTAATTTCGAAAAAGATTATCTCTTAAAAGGAAATGGAATTTACTTATCCGAACAAGAATGAATCTGTTTCAGGTAAAGAATATAATAAAAAGTTAACACCGGAGTTTAATATTGATAAAAGGTAAAATTTACAGTGGAAAACCTAAACCCAAATGTGATTTGTATTTAGCAAAATTACAGTTTATTCACCCAGAACTTAATACTGTAACGTTATCTAAAAATGAGGGCAATCTCTTATGAGTGTTTCTACACCTTCACAATCTTTAAATCCAATCAGTACGGTTTCGTCTTCAAAAAGTTTCAAATCCGGTTTTATTCTTATGAGCTCGCTATTTTTCATGTGGGGAGCAATTGTATCCTTAAATGATATTTTAATACCTCATTTGAAAAGTTTGTTCAGTATGAATTATGCTGAAACAATGCTGATCCAGTTTTGTTATTTCCTTGCTTATTTTACAATGGCAGTACCGGCAAGTATGGTAATCGGGAAAATCGGATATAAAAGAGGAATAGTACTGGGTCTATCTATAGTCGGGATTGGCTGTCTACTATTTTTGCCAGCGTCATATATAATATCATACGGTTTGTTTTTGTTGGGCTTGATAGTAATGGCTACCGGAAGTGTATTCCTTCAAGTAGTTGCAAACCCTTACGTTTTAATACTAGGCCCGCCGGAAACAGCATCCAGCCGGTTAAATCTGGCACAGGGAATAAATTCGCTTGCGACTACAATTGCGCCGTTGATCGGTGCGTACTTAATACTTGGTAAATTTGCCAATAATGCAGATCATGCTGCTTCTGTCCGCGGGACTTATATAGGCCTGGCGTTATTTGCTTTTCTTACTGCGAGTATTTTTGCCGTACTTAAACTTCCGGAGATTAAGGGAACTTCCTCCAAAAGAATAAAAGGTAATGTGTTCGGTTACCGCCAGTTACGACTGGGTGTTATTGCATTAACATTATACGTGGGAGCCGAAGTATCAATAGGAAGTTTTATAGTTAGTTATTTGGGACAGCCTTATATAGCGGGACTTGACATGCAAACTGCCGCAAAATATATTCCTCTATACTGGGGCGGTTTAATGATTGGAAGATTTATCGGTTCTGCAATTTTGCAAAAGTTCAGCGCTCAGAAAGTACTTGTTTGCAGCGCTACAACGGCATTTGGTTTCATTGCTCTTACTATATTAACGCATGGAGCTGTTTCTATGTGGGCTATGCTGATGGTGGGATTATTCAACTCAATAATGTGGTCGAACATTTTTGCATTGTCAATTGACGGGCTTGGGGATTTAACTATCAAGGCATCGGGTGTGCTAATGATGGCACCAATAGGCGGCGCCATATTCCCATTGATGCAGGGTTTATTAGCTGATAGTGTAATTACTTTGAAATACTCTTATGTACTTCCATTGCTGTGTTATTTATTCATTTTTTATTATGGATTTAGGGGTTACAAACCATCGAAGGAAATAATTTAATATAAACCTTCTTAACCGGAAGAGAAAAAAATATGACGAGCTGCAAATTTATAAAGCTAAAATTATTGTTCCGATTTTATTTTCTAAAAAACAAATAATTATATAAAAGTAGACCGCTATAATGCGCTGGAGAAGATTAATGTTACCCTTTATGAAAAAATATTTGCTGTTAACAATCTCAGTATTTTTCATGTTTCCCGAATGTAACTATTTTGCTCAATCAATAACAGATTCGGCATCTTTTAAAAAATTAGAAGGAACACACGATCTAAGTTTACCTGATTGGGGTCCATACTCCAAGCGTTACATAGGCGTATCGCATATACCGGATAAAACAAGCGGTATAAGATTTGACCTTAATGTATTCCCGGGTTTTTACAGAAGGATGGTACTTGTACCGAATGTGTTATACGAAAATGATTATCATCCTTGGGAAGCTTCACCTAATTTAGAATATTTTTGCTTTCGCCATGAACTTGAATGGAAAGACCGGGTATACACGGACATATCTTATTCGGAGATATCGGCCAAGGCAAGGTTGATCAGGATCGAGTGTGTAAATAATTCCGAGATTGCACAAAACCTTGCACTGCATTATATGGCATCAATTAATTTTCCGCCTATAAAAGAATACAGTCCTTACACAAATCTTTACCCGGGAATAATAAAATTACCAGCCGGCGGAAAATGGTTTCATGCACTTGATTATGAAGATTTAAAATTTTTCAGACCAAGGCCCCAGGATAATTTAGTTGCCGACGGAAAGATGCGCGCAGAAATAAGAGATAACGGTTTTATTGACGGTTCCGGTATAGGGTGCGGTTTTGGTTCGGACAAAGGAGACGTTGTTTCATATATGATTAAGACAGATAATAATTATGAAGATGCAGCACTATTTATACGCTACAAACTAAAAGATAACGGGAGGGTCTCATTTAATCTTTCCGGTCTTGTAAACCGGGAAGTTATTTTTAAAGGGAAAGAAGGCTTTAGCACCGAACTAATAAATATTGGAAAATTAAAAGCCGGCACCTATGAATTGATTCTGAAATCAAACGGAGGGAGCGAAATTGAACTTGACGGCTTTGCAACGGTTGAAGCAAGTTTCGCAAATCAAATTGAAATTAAGCAAAAAGACTGGAATCCCATTCCTGAAACACTTGAGGGGCCGGTTAAAAATTCAATTATTTTAAAATATGATGATGTGAATCTGTACTACGGTCTTTTATGGCAATATGATTTATTTGAAATCCGCCAATGGGACGGGCGTGACCTTGGAGATTATTTTAAACAGATGGTAAACGAACATGTAAAGATGAACTTTGACGGCGAAGGTAAGGGCCATTATACAAATGTGTTTTTAAAACCTGTTATAATGGCGCCGAAATCCAAAAAAATTCTTTACGGAATAATTTGCTGCGGTAGTAAAGATGAAGTTATACACTATCTGAAAGAAATGAATGATAAACAGGATAAGTACGAAGGGTATTATGCTTCCGCTAAAGAACATGTTAAGCACCAGGCAGTTAATGCCGACGGCGAAAAATATAAATTTAGTATTGAACGCATGAACGCAACGCTCGCCTGTAATGTGGTTTACCCTGTTTATACTCAAAAAGAATACATACGCCACAGCACTCCGGGCAGATGGTGGGACTGCCTATATACCTGGGATTCGGGATTTATAGGTCTCGGGCTATTGCAAATGGATACCTTAAGGGCGATAGAAAGCCTTAACACTTATACACAGGAACCCGGTGCACAATCTGCTTTTATTCATCATGGCTCACCGGTTCCTGTTCAGCACTACCTGTTTTTTGAATTATGGAATCAGACTCAGTCAAAAGATATGCTGGATTATTTTTATCCCCGCCTAAAGCAATATCATGAATTTTTAGCAGGAAGACTTGGAAGTTCAACAACAAATGTACTGAATTCAAATCTTCTTAAAACCTGGGATTATTTTTATAACTCAGGCGGGTGGGATGATTATCCGCCGCAAAAGTATACGCACGACGAGGGACTGGACTCAATTATGACTCCGGTTATCAATACTGCACAGGCAATCAGAACGGCCAAGATCCTGAAGATGACCGCGAGCTATCTTGGAAAAACAGAAGATATAAAAGAGTATGACAACGACATCAAAAAGTTCAGCGATGCGCTTCAAAAATACTCGTGGGACGAGGCTTCCGGATATTTTGGTTACGTAGTACATGATCTGAACGGCAACCCTTCACATATACTTAAATATAAAAATAAAGTAAACTATAATATGGGCTTTGACGGTGCTTATCCTTTAATAGCGGGGATATGTAACGATGAACAAAAACAGAAAATAATTAGTTCATTAAAATCGGATAAACACATTTGGTCCTCTACCGGTTTATCCGCGGTGGATCAATCGGCACCTTATTATAGAATTGACGGATATTGGAACGGAACCGTATGGATGCCGCATCAATGGTTTTTCTGGAAAACTATGCTGGATGAGGGAGAAGCCGAGTTTGCATTTAAAATAGCTAAAACAGCACTGGACATATGGAAAGGCGAAGTTGAAGCATCTTATAACTGCATGGAACATTTTTTAATAGAAACAGGACGCGGTGCAGGCTGGCATGAGTTTGGCGGGCTGTCATCACCCGTACTATTCTGGTATTCGGCTTATTTTTGCCAGGGAAATTTTAATGCAGGTTTTGATGTGTGGATTGAGAATAAAAAATTTAGTGAGAATAACAGTCAATTTTCTGCCGACCTGTTAATTTTTGACAGCAATAATTCTGTAACGTCAGTAGTTGCTTGTATGAACCCCGATTATGCTTATGATGTTAAATGGAACGGGGCAAGGTTACCATATAAGCAATTAGCGCAGGGAACATTAAGCATTAATATTCCGATAGATAAGTTGAAAAAAGGGAAACTAGAAGTTATAAAACAATAAAAATAAATAATTAGGTTGTTAATCCACTTTTTTGATTTATTTTTATTTTTTGAACATTGATAGATAAGAACGTACGTATAATTTTGTGTGTAGAATATCCAGACTGTTTTGAAATGAATTCAGTCAATTGTACCAAGTTATTATGATAACAATATTACTATAGATTGGAATGAGAAATATAAATTTTGTTTTAACAAGATGGATTGAAAAAGTAATATTAGTTTTATTCTCTTTTTCCTCTTTAGCCGGCAGTATTTATGCGCAACAAGATACATCAAACATACGCTTCGAAATTTCTTTCCCCTCCGAACTTCAAAAACAGTCTATCACAGGGCGTATTTTTTTAATTATTGCAACCAAAGACGGAACAGAACCACGTTTGCAAATGAGATCCGACCCGGTTCTTTTTGGTATCGATATAAATCAACTTAAGCCTGATGTAACGGTAGAGATAAATAATAATTGTCCCGGAAGTCCTGTAAAAAGTTTGCGAAATCTCCCTGCCGGTAATTATTATGTACAGGCGGTTTTGAATATTTATACTGAATTTCACCGTTCAGATGGCCATACAATTTGGGCGCACATGGACCAATGGGAAGGGCAGAAATTTTACAAATCGCCGGGCAATCTTATAAGTGATCCAATAAAAATTAGTATTGAACCGGGAGTAAGCAATTTCTATAAGCTTAGTCTAACAAAAGTTATTCCACAGATTGAACTTCCACAAAACACTCCTTATGTAAAATATATAAAAATAAAAAGCGAACTGTTATCAAAATTTTGGGGACATTCTTTCTATCTTGGTGCAACTATATTGCTTCCTAAAGGCTACGATACTCATCCGGACGTTTATTATCCTGTAGAATATATTCAGGGCCATTTTAGTCTTAACCCGGTTAATGGTTTTAGTACAGAAAATTCGCCGGAAAGCGAAGAAGACAGACAACGGCGTCTGCGGAATTATGATGAAACAGGATATGAATACTATCAGGCTTGGAAATCAGAAAATTTTCCAAGAATGATTTTGGTTACTTTCCAGCATCCAACACCATACTATGATGATTCTTATGCAGTTAATTCGGCTAACAACGGGCCTTACGGTGATGCTATTATGACGGAATTAATTCCATACATTGAAAAAAGTTTCCGGATTATTTCTAAATCATATGCTCGAGCAGTAACGGGTGGTTCAACCGGCGGATGGGAAACTTTAGCCTTACAAATATATTATCCTGACTTTTTTGGAGGAGCATGGGTATTCTATCCAGATCCTATTGATTTTAAACAGTATGGAGTTGTTAATATTTATGATGATGATAACGCTTTCTTCTTAAAAAGTACTTGGGGTACAATGGAGAGACCTATGTACCGGACAACCACCGGCCAAATAATCCAAACGATCAGAGAAACTAGTTATAGTGAAAGTGTATTAGGTAGTAAAGACAGATCCGGTGAACAGTTAGCAATATGGGATGCTACTTATGGACCTGTTGGTGAAGATGGTTATCCTAAACCTCTCTGGAATCCTGTTACCGGCAAGATTGATCATACTGTATCAATTTATATGCGCGATCATGGATATGACCTCAGGTATTATTTGGAGTCTAATTGGTCTTCCTTAGGGTCTAAATTGAAAGGAAGACTGCATTTTTATTGCGGCGATATGGATAATTTATTCCTCAATCTCGCTGTTTACCGGATGGAAGATTTTTTAAAGGCAACAAAGGATCCGCATTATGACGGCTATTTTGAGTATGGCCGGCCGCTGAAAGGACATGGTTGGCATCCAATGAAAAATTATGAACTAGATCAAATGATAGGCCAGTATATTCTTAACAATACACCTAAGGATGAGTTACCGGTAAAGTGGATGTATAAATAGAAATAAATTTACCGAATAGTCTACAATATCTCAAGATTATTTTGGTTTATCAGCCGTAGTATGACAGCATAAACTTATAAATACTTATCTGTAAATATTATGGAAAGATATATCAAAATCAGACAGAAATTTTCCAAGTTTATAAGACAATTTCTCTGAAAAGATTTCACAATTAAACTATATTTAGAAGAGATGAAAGTATTCTCTCGTAAAAAGGAATGTATCTAATAATATGATAAGAGTTTATCATAACTCTTTTTTTGCTATGGGAAGCCGTTTTAATGCGGTATTCCCGTCTAATGATGAAGAAGTATGTGAGCATATTTTCAATTCAATTCAACATGAAGTTCTGCGAATTGAATCAAAGTTGAGCTATTTTTATCCAGGCAGCGAAGTTAACAAAATAAATAAAACTGCCTGTAAATCATCTGTGAAGCTGGATGATGAATTGTTTACAATCCTGGAAACCTGCATGAATTATTCTGAAATAACATTTGGTGCTTTTGATATAACGCTTCGCCCTGTTATCGAAAATATTGAACAAAACGATAAAGCATCTGCTTGTGCCGGGCAATCGCATCTTCATCAAATAGAATTAGATAGGATAAATAAATCCGTACGGTTCAGCAGTGATGAAGTTAAAATAGATTTCGGGGGATTCGGCAAAGGGTATGCACTGGAAAAAATAAAATTGTACCTGGATAATTCACCTCTTGAGAACGTATTTATTAGTTTTGGGGAAAGTTCCATATATGGAAAAGGAAGACATCCGCACGGAGACTGCTGGACAGTTGGCATAAAAGATTTCTTTAATACAAACGGTTCATTACATTTATTTGACCTTTCGGATAGTGCAATCTCAATTTCGAGTAATTACTACCTTAATGATTCAGGTGAGCTCCACAGCAAGGTTAATGTAATCAACCCGTTAACAGGAAAGCCGGCTGATGGGGTGTCCATTGCAGGTGTTAAATCCGATTCGGCGCTAGAAGCAGAAATATTATCGACGGCATTTCTTGTGATGGAGGATGCGCAGATACAAGAAACGATAAATATGCTTAAAAGGACAGAAGCTGTTAAGATCCGATACAGCGGGATTACACCTGTAAAAAAATTTTATAACAGGACTTAATCATGGAAGATATATTTTTAATAAACCGAAGAGAATTCTTAAAAAAAATTTCATTAATTGCGGGTTCAACTGCTGCGCTTGCATCAATGCCGTGGCTGAAGATTTTTGATAATGATACTTTTACTGGGCAGGCAAGCGATAAAGTACGCCTTGGTTTTATAGGAATCGGTGACAGGGGGAGCGCGTTACTTCAGAATGTGCTGGCGTTTGCCGGTTTGCTCAACGTTGAGATAGCGGCGATTTGTGATAATTATCCCCCTAATTATGAACGGGCGGTTAAATTTACAAATGGAAAAGCTAAGGCATTCTACAATTACGCGGATCTGTTAAAAATGAAAGATGTTGACGGTGTAATAATTGCGACACCGTTGCACGAACATTACAGGATTACAATGGATGCATTAGATGCCGGGTTTCATGTATTTTGCGAGAAATCCATGGCGCGTACACTTGATGATACTAAAAAAATGTACGATGAACATCTGCGGACAAAAAGGATTTTGCAAATCGGGCACCAGAGAGTATTCAGCCCTGTTTATTTAAGCGCGGTTCAAAAAATTCATGGCGGAGACCTGGGCAGGATTACACACATGAGGGCATACTGGCACAGGCATGGAGACTGGCGAAGGGCGGTACCAAAAGGCCGGCCGGAACTGGAAAAGAAAATTAATTGGCGGTTATATAATAGCTTTTCTGCAGGACTATTCACAGAATTATTATCTCATCAAATCCAAGTAGCCAACTGGATAAAGAATTCGTTTCCTGTTTCCGTATCTGCAAACGGGAGTCTTATTTATTGGAAAGACGGAAGAGATGTATATGACCATATAGCATGTTTGTATGAATATCCAGACAATTCACAATTCATTTATGATTCTATAACTACAAATAAGCATTACGGATGCGAGGAACAAATTCTTGGAACCAAAGGATCAATGGAGTTGGAACTGAACAAAGTATATAAGGAAAAACCTCCCGAACCACCTGCCATTCTTCAACTGATTAATGATATAGAGAAAGAAGTATTTGAAACCATCCCCATAGGGGGCGCAAGCTGGGTTCCCGAAACAGCTGCTAATACTAAAGGTGATTATATTACGGGCAACTATAAAATGGATGAAACAAAGCTGCAACTTGAAGCTTTTGTACATTATATAAGGGAAGGGAAAGCGCCCGAAGAATTGCCGGTACAGGGTTATTATGCAACTGTGTGGTCGCTGCTTGCAGAGCAGGCTGCGAATACCAGACAATGTTTAAAATTAGATGATAAATACCGGATTTGAAATGAAAAATTTAACAATTAGCGGCCATCGTATTAAAAAAGAATTAAAAATATTGCTAATTTGTTTTTTTGCCACTGTACTTCTAAATGTATTTGCTATTATATATTATAAGACTAATTGGATTGAATTAATTTCTCAACTGCATATAGTAGTTTTACTTTCGGCAATAATTTATTTCTTAGCGGTCCTAATTAGAATAGCTGCATGGTTTATTGCCGGAATGTTTAAACTTAGGAAAAATAAGTAATATCATACTACTTTAGGATATTGTTTTTATAACCGCACTTACCCTTGATGTATCAATTAAAGCTAATTTCGGTTATATAAAGATTTAAAAAGTATAGTAATTAAATTGTAATTAATTAATCATAACCAGAAAAATTATACGGAACTGTATGAAAAAAGTATTATTAGTCATTTTTTTTGTGCATAATATTTTTTGCGCAAGCGGAAACAACTTAAAAAAGAACTACGCGGATTATGTAAATCCATTGATCGGGACGGATTCCGACCGAAAGCTTTCCAACGGAAATACATACCCGGCAATTGCTCTTCCCTGGGGGATGAATTTCTGGACGGCGCAGACTGGTAAAATGGGAGACGGATGGCAGTATACTTATGGGATGCATAAGATCCTTGGTTTTAAACAAACACATATGCCTTCGCCGTGGATAAACGATTACGGTGCTTTCTCTATTATGCCGGTTACCGGAACGTTAAAAACGGGAGAAGATGAAAGAGCCTCCTGGTTTAGCCATAAAAGAGAAATAGTAAAACCATATTATTACCAGGTATACTTAGGTGATTATGATACGAGGGTTGAAATGACGCCGACCGAAAGAGCATCACAATTCAGGATTAAATATCCTGATTACGGTAATTCATATCTTGTAATTGACGCTTTTGACAAGGGATCTTATGTTAAGATATTTCCAAAAGAAAAAAAAATAATTGGCTATTGCAGAAATTATGAAGACGGTGTGCCGGATAACTTTCACAATTACTTTGTAATTTATTTCGATAAAGAGATAGATACTGCTTATACCTGGAACGGAAAAGAAATACATGCAAACAATTTTGAAGATGAAGGGAATCATGTGGGCGCCGCTATAAAATTTACAAATGGCGGCAATAATACAGTCATTCTAAAAGTTGCTTCTTCTTTTATCAGCCCGGAACAGGCAGAGCTAAATCTTCAGAGAGAAATAGGAGTAAATACATTTGAGCAGACTATGTCTAAGGCTAAAAACGCCTGGAATGAGGGATTGGGAAAAATTGAAGTTGGGGGAGGAACGGAGAGTCAATTAAAAGTTTTTTACACAGCGTTATACAGGACGATGCTGTTCCCGAGAAAATTCTTTGAATTAGATAAAGAGAATAAAGTTGTTCATTACAGTCCTTACAATGGAAAAATATTACCGGGTTATATGTTTACCGATGACGGTTTTTGGGATACTTTCAGGGCAGTATTTCCATTATACACGATAATTCATCCGGACATAAGCAGCCAAATAATGGAAGGGCTGGTTAATACATATAAAGAGAGCGGCTGGCTGCCTGAGTGGGCGAGTCCGGGACACAGAGACTGCATGATTGGTTCCAATTCGGCTTCAATAATTTCCGATGCATACTTAAAAGGAATAAGAGGTTATGACATTAATACGCTTTATGAAGCGATTTTGAAAAATTCGGAAAATGAAGGGCCTCTGAAATCCGTAGGCCGATTAGGAGTGAAATATTATAATTCGCTTGGATACATTCCATATGATGTAGGAATAAACGAAAATGCGGCAAGAACTTTAGAATACAGTTATGATGATTTTACAATTATGAAACTTGCCCAGGCATTGAACAGACCTAAAAGTGAAATAGACAAATTTGCCGCGCGTGCACTTAATTATAAAAATGTTTTTGACCCATCAACAAATTTTATGCGCGGAAGGAATAAAGACGGGAGCTGGCAGTCGCCATTTATTCCCGAAAAATGGGGCGATGCATTTACCGAGGGTTCGTCATGGCATTATACATGGGCAGTATTTCATGATCCGCAAGGTTTGATAAACTTAATGGGCGGTACGGAAAAGTTTATAAACAGGCTTGATTCGGTTTTTATTGCACCTCCCACGTTCGATTATAGCTATTATAAAAAACAGATCCACGAAATTACCGAAATGGTTATTGCCGGGATGGGGCAATATGCGCATGGAAATGAACCGATCCAGCACGGAATATATTTATTCGATTTTGCCGGAGAACCATGGAAAGCTCAAAAGTATGTGCATGAAACCATGGATTTACTTTATACGGCAGAACCGGACGGGCTTTGCGGTGATGAAGATACAGGTCAAACTTCCGCATGGTTTGTATTCTCTGCAATAGGATTTTATCCTGTCTGCCCCGGCGCCGGCCAATACGTATTAGGTTCGCCATTATTTAATAAAATTACTTTACACCTTGAGAACGGAAATACTTTTTTAATAAATGCAAAAAATAATTCCAATGAAAATATTTATATTAATAAAGCAAAACTTAACGGAAAAAATTACACAAGAAATTTCATTAAACATATCGATATAATGAACGGAGGATCGATGGATTTTGATATGAGTCCTGCCCCTAATTTTAACAGGGGAATAAATACTGAAGATTTTCCTTATTCATTTTCAAACGAGTTAAAGAGGTAACATCCAAGCGGATTAAAAAAGTATCTTAATTTATTTGATATTAATAACTAAGTAATCAATATGAATTGTCAAAATTCTTTCAAGATAAAAATCCTTGCATTCACCGGGCTTCTTTTTCTAAATGCATGTGCAATAAAAGATATTACACAATATGTTGATCCAAATATCGGAGGTGTGGCACCTTTATTAACTACATTAGCTCCGACAGTTCACCGGCCACATAGTATGGTAAGGGTATTCCCGGTTACCAAGCCGGGCCTTGATGACCGGTACCTGAGTGATAAAATATACGGTTTTGCGTTGAATATGCCCGCTTACCGCAGAGGATATTTAACGGAGCTTATGCCCACAAGCGGTAAGTTATTACTTAACAAAGGTGATAATGCTTCGGTTTACGACCACGACATGGAAGAACTTTATCCGTGGTACCATAAAGTTTTGCTTGAGGATTATAATATTACGGCTGACTGGACAACCACCGAACGGGCAGTACTTTACAGATTTAAATTTAACGGTAAAGATTCGAATAATATTTTATTCCGTTCAAACAAAGAATCTTATTTTAAAATAACCGGCAATAATGTAATCCAGGGATGGGAAAAATTTGAAAATACAAAACAATTTTTCTACGGTGAATTCAGCCGACCTTTTGATAAATCCGGCTCATTTGAACCGGGAAAAATATCAGATAATGAAACCGAAATATCAGGAAGTAAAACAGGAGTATTTGTTGTTTTTAATAAAGTAGAAAATCCTGTTGAAGTAAGAATTGGAATTTCGTTTATTGATGAGAGCCAGGCTGCAGATAATCTTCACAGAGAAACAAACGGAAAGAGTTTTGAATCGGTTAAATATGAAAGTTATTCCATCTGGAAAAATGAACTTGGTAAAATTCAGATAGAAGGCGGAACAGAACGTCAAAAGCGTATTTTCTATACATCGCTTTACAGAAGTATGGAGCGCATGGTAAACATTTCGGAATACGGAAGATATTACAGCGGGTTTGATGGAAAAATTCATGACGATAAAGGGCGACCGTTTTATGTAGACGACTGGCTTTGGGATACATTCAGAAGTTTGCACCCGTTAATGTTAATTTTAGATCCTTCTCAACAGGCAGATATGGTTGAATCTTACGTCCGGATGTATGAACAAAGTAATTGGATGCCGGGTTTCCCACAGTTTTTTGGGAACTATCCGGCAATGATTGGATTTCATTCAGCAGAGTTAATCTGGGATACATATCAAAAAGGAGTAAGAAATTTTGATGTGGAAAAAGCATATGAAGGTTTGAGAAAAAACGCAACGCAAGCCACAATGCTGCCATGGAGGACAGGGCCAATGTGTTCACTTGATACATTTTATATACAGCATGGATGGTATCCTGCAATACCCGAAAACAGCAAAGATCCCGAACCAAGGGTTGACGGGTTTGAGAAACGGCAGGCTGTTTCAGTAACGCTTGAGCATAGTTATGATGACTGGTGCCTTGCGCAATTTGCCAAAGCACTTGGTAAGGATACCGATTTTTCTTATTTCATGAACCGCTCACAAAACTATCGAAATGTTTTCAATCATACTACCGGTTTTTTTGCTCCTAAAACTGCTGATGGCAACTGGATTGAACCATTTGATCCTCAATTGTCCGGCGGCATTGGGTGCCGTGCCTACTTTACTGAAAATAATGCATGGACATGGAATTTCAGCGTTCAACATGACATTCCCGGGTTGATTGAACTTATGGGCGGTAAAGAAGCATTTGTAAAACGAGTGGATGCGATATTTAACGAACCGACAAGTATTGCAAAATGGAGACTTATGGCTCAATTCCCAGATGGGACAGGATTAAACGGGATGTTTGTAGCCGGTAATGAGCCATCATTCATCATTCCATATCTTTATAATTATGCCGGTCAGCCATGGAAAACTCAGAGGCGAATCCGTGAGATAATGAACATGTGGTTTGATGACCGTCCGCCCGGAATTCCAGGTGATGAAGATGGCGGAGCGCTATGTTCATGGTATGTTTTTTCAGCTATGGGCTTCTTTCCTGTAACACCGGGCAGCGGAGAGTATGCAATTGGAAGCCCGTTTTTTAATAAGATTAAAATTCAATTACCTGACGGCAATACATTTACTATAGCGGCAGAAAATTGTTCACAAAAGAATAAATATATTCAATCGGCAGAATTAAACGGGAAAGAACTTGCAAGCGCCTTTATAAGTCACCTTGATATTATGAACGGCGGCACGCTTAATTTAATAATGGGTGACCGTCCGAATAAAGAATGGGGAATAAATCCATGATGGCTAATTACCCCGGTTTGATAAAATTCTACAAAAATTACATATACTATATATATTTAATTTTATGTCTATTCCTGATTGCTTCAAACAAAACTTACGGTAAAAATTCTAAAGAAATAAAAATTGAAGGCGGACGTCCCAGGATAGTAAATATTATAAACTTTATCCGTTTCTGCGAACCGAGGTATAAAGAAATTACTGAAGATGTCTTATACCAGACTGTAGTAAAACAAATTGAAGTGATGAAAGAAAATAAACTGGGTGGAACATTTCTTCTTCAATACGATGCACTGATTGATCCGCGTTATCAAAAATTACTAAAAGATCTTTCCAAAGATTTTGAAGTCGGAGCCTGGTGGGAATTGCCACAACCACTTGTTGAAAAAGCAGGTATTAAATGGCGCGGGCGTTATCCTTGGGACTGGGCGGCTAATGTCGGGTTTTCGATTGGCTACTCACTAGCCGAGCGCGAAAAACTTGTTGATGTTTACATGAAGGAATTTAAACAGGTCTTCGGCCGGTATCCAAAGTCTGTTGGCTCCTGGTTTATAGATGCGCACACATTGGAATACATGTATAAAAAGTATAAAATAACAGCATCCTGCTGCTGCAGAGATCAGATAGGAACCGACGGTTATACATTATGGGGAGGATACTGGAATCAGGCTTATTATCCTAGTATTAAGAATTCATATATGCCTGCACAGAATGGAAAAAATCAAATCCCTGTCCCTGTTTTCCGCATGCTGGGGAGCGACCCTATACGCCAATATGATGACGGACTGGGAAAAGAAAGGCAGGGAGTAGCAACACTTGAACCTGCATTCAGCAAAAACGGCGGAGGAGATTCGGCATTTGTAAATTGGTATTTTAAGGAATTTTTGAACGGATCCTGCATGGAATATGCTTACGTACAAGCCGGACAGGAAAATTCATTCACTTGGAGAAGAATTTCAACCGGATTTGAACTGCAAATGAAATTATTTGCCAGGCTGAGAGACGAGAACAAAATAAAAATTGAAACATTATCTGAAACCGGCCGGTGGTTCCGTCAAAATTTTAAGACTACTCCCGCTACTTCTGTAACCGCATTAGACGGTTTGAAAGGAGACAAAACGAAAACCGTTTGGTTTAACAGCCGTTTTTACAGAGCCAATATATTTTGGGAAAGCGGGACGCTTCGTTTTCGTGATATTCATCTTTTTGATGAAAGACTTCCTTCCGATTATTTAACTTCGAAATGTACAACTGCCAGCTGTGCATTTTATACACTTCCTGTTATCGACGGCCATCAATGGAGTAGTGAAAATATAGTATCCGGATTAAGGCTTAAAGGAGTTATAGACGGAAAAGAAAATATCCTTCAAGGGGGGCAGCCGGTTGTTACAGATTTTAAGAAAGGCAATCTTCATATTTCCTGGCCACTTACCACAGTTGATGGAAATTTTGTAATAGATTTTGATGAATATGGTATCCGGATGAAACTTGAAAGTAAAACTTCCATAGAATGGTTTCTTGATTTTACAGCAGCAGATGGTTCCAATCTACCGATTCAAAAAATTAACGGTAAACGAATAAATTTTCAGTTTAAGAGATTAAAATATAGTATTGCAGCACGGGATGGTTCATTTATACAACCGGACAACGGATCCATATTCAGAATTCTGCCCGAAAAGAATACTCTTGTCCTTAATTTATCAGACAGATAATCAACAATATCGATGATATGAAATTAATCCCAATTGTCTGCGGTTTGAGAATTTACAAAATCCGGTAGAATGAAAATCCGAAAGCTCTTAAATGTTCATTTTTGATATCTTAAGGTGAATAATGAAAACAAATAAATGTTTAAGAATTAATCCTAACATATATATTGAATTAATAAATCCTCTCTTATTTTTTTTTATGATAATATTAAATTCAAGCAGTCAAGTAACCGCCCAGAATTACAGCCGGGGTATCGGAATTTACCCTGGGGATATAAAGGAAGATTTTTCTCCTTCAATTAAGATTGATAAAAAGAATTACAGGAACATTGCACTACTTAAGCCGGTTTACAGTTCGGGCAGCTATGATTTTAATTTAACCGCTCAGTTAATTACAGACGGAATTATAGAAACAGAAATGCCTGGATGGATTGTTACAACCACCAGTGACGGTATCCTTCCGCGGAATGAAAGAGAATATTTTATAGACCGGCACACTGAAACGCGAAAGATATTTCAAGGGAATAAACTCTGGATTCAAACAGAACTTGCCGGAAATTACGTTCTTCCTGATGTTGACGGTTTTAAATTATCCGGCAGTATATTAACAGATACAGCCGTAACTGAAAATAAACCCTGGAAGATAACAGTCAGCGCCTCAAACGACGGTAAAAATTGGATAATCATGGAAACTTTAGCCGGCCAAAAAACACTTGGAGACCGAGTAACCGGAATACGACGTTCAAGGTTTCCTTCAAATTATAGAATCTTTAGTAAAGAAATTAAGTTAAGCCAAACTGTTCGCTACAAATTTTATCGTGCTGAATTTAATTCCCCGAATATTGAGACATGGCGCATTTCCGAATTTGCACTAACAAATAACTGTAATTACTGTAAGATCGGAGGGCCTTATAACTTTACAAGTGCATGGAAAAGTAAAAGTTCTAAAAATGAATGGGTATATATAGACCTGGGTGCAAAATGTTCATTCGATAAGATAAAACTATACTGGTTGAAGCGGGCTTCAGAGGGCAGGATACAAGTTTCCGATGATTTAAAGACATGGACTGATATTTCTTCGTTACCCGTAAACCCATTATTGACAGATGAAATAAAATTATCCAAGTGGGCCGAAGGAAGATATGTACGTTTAATTCTGAATAAGGCTAAATCGGATGAAGACGGATTTATTCTAAGTGAAATGGAAGTTTATGGGTACGGAGGTGCTTATGCAGCAGCGCATCTGCAGGCCAGTATTGGAAAAGACGGCTGTCTGAAACTATCAGGGGGTGCGTGGAAACTTCAAAGACAGCCGCAGGTTAAGGGAAACGAAGAAACAATTTCCAAAGCAGGCTACGATGACAGCGATTGGATCACTGCTACAGTCCCGGGAACCGTGCTTACTTCCTACCTTAATGCAGGAATGATTCCTAATCCTAATTATAGCGATAACCAATTTTTAATTTCGGATTCATACTTTTACTCTGATTTTATTTATCGCGATGAATTCACTGTACCGGAATCTTACAAAGGGAAAAGAGTATTTTTAAATTTTGACGGTATAAACTGGAAAGCGCAGGTTTATCTCAACGGAAAAAAAATTGGAAGGATAGACGGCGCTTTTATCAGAGGTAAGTTTGATATAACCGACAAATTAATAACGGGAAAGAAAAATGCAATTGCAGTGTATATTGATAAGAACGATGCCCCAGGATTTGTAAAGGAGCCGACGTTTCAAAACCATGATGTAAACGGGGGCGAACTTGGCCTTGATAATCCAACTTTCCATGCTTCAGTCGGCTGGGATTGGATGCCTTCAATCCGCGGCAGAAATATCGGCATCTGGAACAATGTATATCTTTCAACAAGTGAAGATGTAACAATTGAAGATGCATTTGTATCTTCAAAGCTTTCCCTGCCGGATACAACTTTTGCAGATTTACAAATTCAGTTAAGGCTTACCAATCATAATCATGAAAAAGTATACGGAACAATAAATGGACAAATAGGAGAAATAAAATTTGAATTACCGGTTTCACTCATGGAGGCGGAGACTAGAACTTTCAATTTAAATCCATTAATTCTTCCGGCATTGCATTTAAATAATCCGAAACTTTGGTGGCCAAACGGTTATGGTGAACAAAATCTTTATGATATTAAACTGGAATATGCTAATTCAGGCGGAAAAATATCCGATTCAAAAGAGTTCAAAACAGGGATAAGAGAGATGACTTATTCCGAGGATGGAGGAGTCTTAAAAATTTGGGTAAACGGCAAAAGATTTATTGCAAGGGGCGGCAACTGGGGTTTTTCAGAATCAAATCTGCGGTACCGTTCGAGAGAATATAATATCGCTATCCGTTATCAAAAAGAAATGAATTTGAATATGCTGAGAAACTGGGTGGGACAAACAGGGGACGAAGAATTTTATAATGCATGCGACAAATATGGAATAATGATCTGGCAGGACTTCTGGTTGGCGAATCCGGGAGATGGACCTAATCCTAAAGATAATAAAATGTTTATGCAAAATGCAGAAGATTATATAATGAAAATAAGGAATCATCCATCGATTGCATTATACTGCGGGCGAAATGAAGGTTTTCCTCCTGATTCGCTTGACAAGTCACTGCGCAAAATGTTGTCCGATTTGACGCCGGAGGTGCATTATATATCAAATTCCTATTCGCCATATACAAGCGGAGGTGGGCCATACAGTGTTATGCCTATAAAATATTACTTTGAAGAAAGATCTACCCCAAAGCTTCACAGCGAACTTGGTATACCGAGTCCTATGTCATTAGACAGTTTTAAAAAGATGGTACCGGATTCCCTTATATGGCCAATAAACCGTCTTTGGGGCATTCATGATTTTAGTATGGAAAGCGCCCAGGACGGTCAATCATACATCAAAATGATGGATGAGTATTTTGGGCATATCGATGACGCAAAGGCTTGGTTCACTCTTGCTCAATGGATAAGCTATCAGGGATACCGGGCTATGCTTGAAGCGCAGTCCAAAAACAGGATGGGTGTACTTATATGGATGACTCACCAGGCATGGCCGTCTTTTGTTTATCAAACTTATGACTACTACTTTGAACCTACCGCCGCATATTTCGGATGCAAAAAAGGAAGCGAACCTCTGCATATTCAATGGAATGCTTTTACAGACAGCATAGAAGTTGTAAACTACAACAGTCAGGAAGTGAGGGATTTAAAAGCTTCCGTTGAAATATTTAATATTGATGGAACGCTTCAACTAAAAAAATTATTCGGAGTTGACTGCCCTATTGACGAGGTACAACATATTTATAAACTGGAATACCCCGAAAGTTTAAGCTCAGTATTTTTCATTCGCTTAAAATTGGAAAAAGAAGAAAAACTTATTTCTGAGAATTTTTATTGGAACGGATTGAATGGCGGCAATTTACAAGCTATAAGAAAATTACCTAAAATAAAACTTGATCAAGTAACAAACAGCGTTAAAAAGAACGGCAAATTGTTATTAACAACAGAACTTACCAATAATACAAAATTCCCGGCTCTAATGGTAAAATTAAAAGTAACGGGAAGGAAAGACAAAGAAAGGTTACTGCCGGTAATATTTAGTGATAATTATATTTCGCTGATGCCGGGCGAAAAAAAGACAATAAAAATGGAAATCGATAAAACGGATACACGCGGAAATAAGCCTGAAGTTATTACTGAAGGAATTAATATTGAGTAACCTTACTTAAATTTTAAAGATACCGAATGAAAAAAATAATTTTCTTTTTGCTGATATTATGCGCTTTTGAAAATCCAGCCCAGATTACTGCCGAAAAATTAGGATACCATGATATAAGAACTGATCCGGCCGGCTCGATCTTACCCTGGTATTCGAATGATGAAGGCGATTCATTCGATCATATAATTAAAATAGTTTGGAATTTCTGGGATACAATGAGGACTGATTATAACGGACTGCCATACTATATGAATCACCAGGTATGGAAGAAAGATATTAATGATCACCGCGGCATTGGAGGAGATCAGTTTGCAATGGCGCTTTCTTCATGGAGACAACTTTATGCGTATACGGGGAACCCCCGTATATTGGAAAACATGAAATTTATAACGGACTACTATTTATCGCACTCACTTTCCTCACCAACCGATGAGTGGCCCAATATTCCCTATCCGTACAACACGTTAAGATATTCCGGTTACTATGACGGCGACATGATACTTGGTAAAGGGTTTACGCAACCCGATAAAGCGGGATCATTCGGAATAGAGCTTATAAACATGTACAAACTAACCGGGTATCAAAATTATCTTGATGCAGCAGTCGATATTGCAAATACACTTTCAAAACATGTTGAACCTGGCGATGATAATAATTCCCCACTCCCATTCAGGATAAATGCCAAAACAGGGGAAACCGGTAAAATAAAAATATTTGAGGGCAACTACCTTAAATATGACTACACATCTAACTGGACCGGGACAATGAAATTATTCTCCGAATTAATTTCAATGAAAAAAGGAAATTATAGCGGGTACCTGAAAGCATTCGATTTAATTTTTGAATGGATGAAAAAATATCCGCTAATAACCAACAAATGGGGGCCTTTTTTTGAAGATGTAGGACTTTGGTCGGATACACAGATCAATGCAGTAAGTTTTGCCGAATACATCCTTGAAAACAAACAATTTTTCCCGGAATGGAAAGAAGATTCGCGCAATATTTTAAACTGGGTATACGATGAACTTGGAAATAAGAAATGGATAAAATACGGACTAACAGTAGTAAACGAACAAACGCACTACCGAATAGAGGGCAATAGCCATACAGCAAGACAAGGCGCTGCGGAATTATTATATGCATCCGCAACAGGGGATACAACGGCAGAAACAACAGGAATACGCCAGCTAAACTGGGCTCTTTATATGGTAAATAACGACGGTGAGAATACTTATCCAAACGGCGAGACCTGGATGACGGACGGCTACGGTGATTTTGTCAGGCATTATCTAAAGGCCTTTGAAGCTTTCCCGGAATTAGCCCCTTCCGGACAAAATCATTTACTGAAGTCGTCATCGGTAGTAACCATGATAATCTATGATCAGCATAAAATTGAGTTAGAAACATTTGATAGTACTTCAAAAGATGTTTTTAGATTAACAGCAAAACCTGCTGAAGTACTAATAAATGATAAACCCATTATTGAATCAGTCAACGGTACTAATGATAATAATTGGATATGGAAACCATTAGAAAAAGGTGGGGTATTAATAATAGATAATAAAACCGGGAGAAAAATTATTATACAATTATAAAAAATTATTGAATTTAGATTATTAACTTTGATACAAATATCAAAGTGTTTTATTAGCGGAGAGAATCGATGAAGTCTTTATTAAATATATTAATGAATATAGTCAATATTCTAATAATTACAATAAATAATAATTGTTTTGCCGGAGAAATCAATATTAAAAATGATCCAATCAATGAGGTTATTAAATTCGGTAACAACAGGATTAATATAACATTGGATTATAATATGAAGTGTAATATTTCAGAATTAAATATTAATAATGAGGCTGTTGTTTCCGGTTCAGCCGGAATTTTTTCTCAAATCAAAACGCCGGATGGAAATTATTCAACATTAAGCCTTGATAAATCCCCTACTGTTAAAATTGAAAACGAAACAATAAAAATTGAGGGAATTAAATACGGCAACGTGAATGCAATCATAACTGAAACCTGGAAATTTTTAATAACAAAAGCAAATATCAGATTTATGATTGAAAGGACACTATCTAAATCCCTTTTTGCTGAGGAAGCATCTTTCCCATCTTTTAATTTCGACAATATGAATACATGGGAGGGTGCATTTTTAGGAAACGGCGGAGTTGCATGGTTCTATTTATTCAATGAAAGATTATGTACTTATGGAGTCCATACCGATTATTCCGCTTTTTGGAACAGCAAAACAAATAATGGTTTGAACATTACAGTTTCATCTCCGGGTAACCAAATCTGTATGAAATACAGCCGTTCCAACGAGGATAAACTTGTATATGATGTAACAGTATCAAAAGATGAAATGAAGCTGCGATATGATGAAGGGACAAATAGGCGAAGATTTATTCGCGGTAAAACTGATGTCTGGTCATCCGTGAATATCCCAGAAGGAAAATATAGTGAATCACTAACGCTAACGCCATTCAATTATGATTCCGAATACAACCGCGGAAATTTTAAGGGAATTGACGGAAAAAAAATAACATCGGTACTGAATACTATTGCAAGAATAGGAGTAATTGATTCAAAACTTTATGGAGGGAACAGCTGGCATACTCCTTACGGCCCCATTTGCCTTCACGAACAATATATCGCTCAATTCGGGCTTGCAATAGATGATAGTAATTATATAAACGGATATAAAGAGTGTCTGGATTATTACAGGGACAATGCAATAAAATCCGATGGAAGGGTTTTGCCCAGATGGGCTTACGATAACAGTGATGCAATGCCGGGTACTGCAACACAGCAAGGTTTCTATGAAGCCCAATGGGGGTACCTGTTAGATTCAAATCCGGATTTTGTTGCTAATGTATCGCAGCTTTTTAACCTTTGCGGAGATATTAACTGGGCCGGTAAACAAAAATTAACCTGTGAGAAAGCATTGGATTATCTGCTGAAACGTGATTCGAATGTAAATCACCTGGTAGAAATGATGACTAACAGCGAGGCAGAACAAAAGGGAAGCGATTGGATTGATATCGTTTGGTCATCTTTTGAAAACGCTTTTGTAAACGCCAAGTTATATTATTCATTAAATTTATGGTCAGAAGTTGAAAAACAACTTGGCGACAGCGTGAGAGCAGAGTACTACTCAAATTATGCGGCCGAATTAAAAACAAGCTTTAACAAATCAATCCATGCAGGCGGCTTTTGGGATGAGGCTAGTAATTGTTATGTCCACTGGCGGGAAAAGAACGATTCTATACACGGAAATAATTTTGTTGTACCCGTTAATCTGATGGCAATAGCATACGGAATATGTGATGATGAGAAAAGGCGGGCTGCTATTCTTGATAAACTTGAGGATCAAATGCAAAAAGAGAATTTATTTATATGGCCGCTCTGCCTTTACTCTTATGAAAATGGAGAAGCAAAAGAGAGTCAATTTCCATTTCCTGAATATGAAAATGGTGATATATTTCTTTCGTGGGGCGGAGTCGGAGTTGAAGCCTATGCCGGGTACAAACCTGAAACAGCGCTTAAATATGTTGAAAATATATTAAGACAGCACAGTAAAGACGGGCTAGCTTTTCAACGATACGGCAGGATTAAACAAGACGGAAGAGGCGATGACATACTTTCAGGGAACTGTCTTGCAATCGCAGGATTATACCAGGCTATTTACGGAATCAATCCGCTTTATAACCGGTTGTACCTTAATCCGCACCTTCCGGGTAAACTTGATGGGACAGAATTATTGTATAATTTCAGAGGCGATAAACTAAAAATAGAATTAAACAAGAATCATTATTCAATTGCAAACCGGGAATTCAGAATTTCGTCATCCAATAATTTTGGTTTCTATTCATCGGGCAATGAGCTGGATTATTTTTATAATAAGAGTGACATTGCTTCCCTAAGAGTAAGGGCAGCAAACAATCAGCAAATTACACTTGAAATACTCAAATGGGATATAGGGGAATACTCCTGGAACCAATCCTCCGGTGAAGGAACAGGAACAATAACTTATACTATCAGAGACATGCGTCCTAATAACAAATATACATTAATAGTGAACGGAATAAAATTTTATACGATAAAGGCCAGTGAAACCGGTAAGCTGATCTTTGAATTAAAAACCGGTAAAAAAATCCGGAAGATAGAAATTAAAAATCAATCTTAAATTAAATAAGAGTCTAGATATAATGTCTAATCAATAATGTGATAGGAAGAAGGATTAATGGCAAAAAAAGTATTGATAATTTGTCTTTTAATTTTTAGTTCATTCGTTAATTTATATGCACAAGTGGACAGCACAAATAATAACAGAGAATTAACTCCAAAGACACTCCGGCGTGCCGATAGTTTCTTCGGACTGCATTTTGATTTTCATGCCACAATAAATGATAATAAAATAGGAAAAACTTTTACATACGGGATGATTGACAGCCTGTTGACATTAGTAAAACCCGATTTTATCCAGGTAGACTGCAAAGGGCATCCCGGGATTTCAAGCTATCCTACCAAAGTTGGTAATCCGGCTCCCGGATTTATAAAAGATCCGTACAAGATATGGCGCGAAGTTACAAGAAAATACGGGGTTGCATTGTTTGTCCATTATTCCGGGATAATTGATAGTGAAGCAATAGAAAAACATCCCGATTGGGCTATTGTAAATGCTAATGGCCAGTTGAGCAAAGGCAAAACATCTGTTAGAGGGCCATACACGGAGAGGCTGCTCATACCTCAATTAAAAGAATTAATTGATACTTACAATATAGACGGCGCATGGGTTGACGGTGAATGTTGGGCGTTGGATTTAGATTACAGTAATTATATGCTTGATTCTTTCCATAAAGAAACTAAAATTGAAAATGTACCCAGATCTGATAAAGATACGGGATGGAGTGAGTTCAAAGATTTTAACAGAAATTCATTCAGAAAACATATTGCTCATTATGTTGACGAGCTTCATAAATATGACCCTGACTTTCAAATCACAAGCAACTGGGCTTTCTCGTCTTTGATGCCTGAGCCCGTTGATATAAATATTGATTTTATCTCCGGAGATTATACGCCGGAGAACAGTGTTTACAGCGGCCTGTATGAAGCACGCTGTATTGCATCGCAAAGAAAACCATGGGATTTAATGGCGTGGAGTTTTACTTATGACTTCAATACAGGTACACAAATCACAAAATCACCGGTTCAACTCATGCAGGCAGCAGCCACTGAGATTTCCATGGGAGGTGGTTTCCAGCTTTACTTTCAGCAAAACCATGATGCTTCAATTCGTCCGTGGAATTTCGATTTAATGAAAAGAGTTGCAGATTTCTGCCGTGCACGACAGCCGTTCTGCAAAAATGCAGTTCCTGTTCCGCAAATTGCCCTGCTATATTCGTCGGCAAATTTTCACAGGAATTCCGACTATCTTTATCAGAACTCCGCTAAAATAGATGATCCGATTAAAGGAATGTTGAATATTCTGCTCGATGGTCAAAATGCAGTGGAAATTTTAATGGAACATCATTTAAAGGAAAGAATAAATGAGTATCCTCTGGTTATAGTTCCCGAATGTCAATATTTAACAAATGAATTTAAATCTGAATTACTGGATTATGTTAAAAATGGAGGAAACTTGCTGCTTGTCGGGCCTGATGCTACAGCAATGTTTACAGAACAGTTAAATGCAAGGCTGGTTGGTTCAGCATCGAATGAAACCAAAAATATTGGATTAGACGGACAGATGGCAGGGATAAATTCATTGTTTCAGCCGTTTATACCGACAGAATCAGCAGAAACTTTTGGACAAATTTATAATACTGCTGATTTTCGTTTCCCTTCACAACCGGCAGCGACAATAAGTTCTTACGGCAAAGGAAAAATTGCAGGAGTATTTTTAAATATCGGGGAAAATTATTTAAGAATGTCCAACCCGGTATACCGGGGTTTTATTAATTCGCTTGTAAGAAAGTTATTTCCTAATCCTAAAGTTGAAGTTACCGGATCTGAAGATGCAGCAGTAACAGTGAATAATCTGAACAATAAGATAGCAATAAACATAATAAATATGTCCGGGCCTCACGCGAATAAAGACGTTGCCAGGTACGACAATATTCAATCAATAGGCCCATTGGATATTAAAGTGAAATTAGAAAAACGACCTGTAAAAGTAATGCAGCAACCGGAAAATATATCATTAGAGTATTCATATTCGAATGGAGAACTTAAAACTTCAGTTAAGAAGGTTGAAATTCATTCAATCATCGTCATCGAGTAAAGGAATCAATGAAAAGGATTTTATAATGGGCATAAATACGAAACAGAATTCAATATTAAAATATTTGTTCATTAGTTTTCCATTATTTTTACATGCACAAAACAACTTACCGATAAAATCCATTCAAGATTTTGGAGTACAAGTTCAAAATAATAAAAATGGAATTGGGAATAACAATAAAGTAAATACAAATATTGATTTCTATATTGACTTACTGCAGCAAGGGGATAAGATTGCAAATATAATCAGCAATATGAATATGTGGGATTTTCATAGTGATTGGCTTGAATCGGCACAACATCAAAGCGCTGATTACTTCAAGAAGAATATGCCATTTATTAAATATATACACTTTATGCAGGCTACCGGCGGCAATAAAGAGAGAGATCTTTTTGTCGATCCTCAAAACTATGATGTTAAAGATGACTATAAATTTGATTCATTAATAACGGCCTGCAGAAACGTATTAAAACAAGGTTTAAAACCATACATTAAAACCGGCAATGTACCTCTTAAATATTCAACCAATCCTGTCATTGGAGAATCATTTGGTGTAAATCTAAATCCTCCCGATAATTATGAAGTGTACTACAAGTACATTGAAGCAATTGGGGAAGCTTTAGTAAAAGAATTTGGAAAAGATGAAGTAAAAACATGGAAGTGGGGAGTTCTTACAGAGTGTGAAAATAAAGATTGGTTTAAGGTCGATAATGATTCTCAAAAAACAAAAATAAGCTATTTCAAGTTATATGATTACACTGTTGCTGCATTGCAAAAATCAATTGGACCGGATGCATATGTAGGTGCACACAGTATGGCAGTAGCTGATGGTTTCTGGGATGAAAAAGATTTTATTGAACATTGTGCCAAAGGAATAAACTATTATACCGGCAAGACAGGTTCGCGCATTTGTTTTTTGTCATGTTCATTTTATGACCAAAGACCCGGTAAATTTATGGATCGATCTCTTGCTGAAACAATAGCAATTGTTCGTAATAAAGCAAAGCAGGTCGGATTAGACAATCTTGAATACGGAATTGATGAGGGCAGAATATTAGAAGGAACAGATATTAAACCATTGACGGCACGTATAGTCGGTGAGACATACCAGGCAGCTTATGATGCCCGTTTATTTAAAATTATCCTTGATAATAGGATCGATTATTTTTCCTCATGGAGTTATACTACAAGCGGAATCTGGGGAGGTGTCCCAACAGTTAGTCTTCATGTTGCAAATTTGTTTTATAAGATGGTGGGCAGCAACCGTATTGTTGTTACAAATGATGAAGAAAGAAAAAAGAGTGATCCGGAGATAGATTTGATAGCCGGATATAATGATTCTAACAAAAATCTTTATATGATGGCATATAATTTCCAGAATTCTCTTGAATATAATAAAGAGAAAAATATATTGTTAAATATTAATACAGCGGGCAAATTCACAAAAAAAGTAAAAATTACCCGTTGGATAGTTGATAACAATTCCAATTTTTATGGTAAGTGGATGGATGATTGTAAGAAATTTGGAATAAACGACTCTGACTTTAGCTGGTCTAAAGAATCAACTGTTATTAATGAGAATTTGTTTACCAACAAAAAGGATATTTTATATTTTACTTCAAATGAAGCTAAATATAAAAAGGCGGCTGAATTAAAACCGGTAACCAGCGTAGAATTAATTAATAATAGTTTAGTAAAAATATATACTAAAATAGCTGCAAATACTGTCGTGTTTTATCAAATAGAACCTGATGATTAATTCTAAATTCGCATGTACCAATTTTTCAATAAGAATAGATCGGATATCATTACTAATTTCATAATAGAAATTTAATTTTGTTTATCAATAAGAGTTTAGACAAATAAAGGTAATTAAATGCAAATAATAGGTAATTTCAAAAGGATAGTATTAAGTATGATCGTGGTGTTTTCTGTTTTGACCAGAGCACAGAATAATACATTTAATAAATCTATCCGGGATTTCGGAGTGCTGCCCCAGAACAGCGGAGCAGAAAATAAAAAACATCTCCAGGAGGCTATTGACTGGGCCTCGCCCCGCGGCGCAACACTTTATGTAGAACCATCTGAAGTACCGTATTGTGTAGACGGCGGGATTGTTTTAAAACAAAATGTTTCTTTAATCGGTGTACACGGCCCGGTTGGAAGGTCAACCTGTGATATCGAAAAAAAGCACCCGGTTGGAAGTGTTTTCCAAATTGAGGATGAAAATAATCCATTTATTATAGTAGAAGGCTCAACTCAAATACGCGGGATCCAGTTTTGGTACCCGAAACAAACATTTTATGATTCATCAAAGATTATTAAATATCAACCAACTATTCAGGTGTCTCATAAAAACTTTGTTAGGGGAGTAACACTTTCCTGTCTTACTTTCTATGGAGAGTATATTGCCATGGATTTTAATGCAAATAAACAATTTGCGTGCGAACAGATTTTATTTGAACATTGCTATGGTTATCCTTTAAGCGGAGAGTTTATAAAAATTGGTTATTGTTATGATATACCTCGTATTTTACACTGCCATATTAATCCGGCAAACATGGCGTATTTAAACAGGAGTTTTCACAAAGAGGTTATTGATGCTGTAGTGGCCAAAAGGGCTTATTCATACACAATTAATACAACCGATAACGCAGTGGTTATGGATATTTTTTCATTTGGAAACTATGGAGGCATTTATTTGGGGGAAGATACTTACGGACAGTTAACCAACTTTAATTTTGATTGTGTAGTCATCGGAATCCATAAACTGGGAAATAATTCAAAAAACCGTAATTGGATGATTGCACAGGGATCGATTATCTCAAATACCGGCGATAATCAAGAAAATGCTCATCCCATTGTGATTGAAGGGGTAGGTCATATTTCACTTTCTAATGTGGAAGCTTTCTCAGGTATTAATCCAGCATTAACAACATTTAGCCATTCGCAGGACTATATGCTTGTGAAAGGGAATGAAAAACTTACTATTTCTATGACGGGTTGCAGGATGTCTGGCTATTTAGCAGACAAGCCTTTAACAATTGAAAATCCGAAGGCTGTAATTCAGGCTTCTGATTGTTTTGATAAAAATGAAAATCCGTTTAATATGCATTAAAATATTAAGACAGGATTCAAAAATATCCCAGAAATAAAAAGAGAATGAGTTAATGAGAAAAATTTCGAGAAAACAATTCTTAGGTTTATCTGCTACAGCCTTAACTGCATCAATTGCCGGGATACCGTCGTTAGGGAATATCCGGAACAATTTTATCAAAACAGAAGGACTTTTAGGAAACCGTTTCCTGACATTTAATGCTATAATCCGGGTTAATCAAATAGAAGCAACAAGAAATAAGAATATCGGACAAGATGAAAGAAAACTCCACACTCCCGAACGGTTAAAAAAATTCAGGAAAGCAATCGAGTTAGGATGGCCAGAAGCCAGAATTACCTGGGCTTTCAGCTGGCTTGCTCTTCACGATGATAGTAAAGATTATAAAGAAATTCGAAAGCAGGTTATTGAATACCATTATAAGTTTGGGGATGATATAACATTTATTCCCGGCGCATATTTCTCCAATGCATATAATACAAGAGAACAAATTAATCTTGATTTAAACGAAGCGCTATCAAAAATTTCCGATATTGTCGGTCACGGATACCGGCCAAAAAGTATAGTAGCCGGATTTCTTGCAGCACAAAATTTAAAATATCTTGCGGAAAAAGAAAATATTCATGTCTGCCAGGGAAATATTTGGAGTCAATATGCAGTTGACATGCAGGATGGCGACGGATCGGTTTCCTACCCGTATTATCCTTCCATAGAACATTTTTGTAAACCGGCACAGGGAAACGATGATATGATTGATTGTGTGAATCTTGACGGGTGGACTATGGATTTTTTAGCCGCACGAAGGAAAGGTAATGAAAACGGTTTTAACAGCAGAATGGGAGTTGGCCCGATCGAAACCTTTCAAACATATGGATTAGAACAAGGGCTAAATGAAGTTTTACATACAGTTTCCATTCACTTTGATAAGGGGTACGAATTAAACAAATTTGCCTGGGTAACAAATTGCTGGGAACTGTCACTTCCTATGGATGGTCTGACTAAATTTTTCAGCGCAATTAAAAAACGATGGCCATTGGTAAAATCGCTGACACAGGGAGATTTTGGATTATTATGGAGAGATCATTTCAAAAGCAACGAATTTGATTATCGTTTTGTTGAGAGGGGGTCTGGGATAGGCGGGTCAGACGAAAATATGGAAATATGCTGGTTTATGAACAAAAATTTCCGGCTTGCATTACTACATGACTGGAAATTAAATACACGGGAAGAAGTATTAGATTTTACAAGATATGATTTACCGGCAAAAGAACCTGAAAAATTAACCCGAAGCTGGAGTTTATTAGGAACTATTAACCAAAAACAAACCAGACCGCAGGATAAACCATTAAAATTAAACGATCTTAAGGATGAAGATAAAACCTTAATTTATAAGAAAATTCCAGAACTGCAGACATAAATTAATATAATTTTGAATAAAGTACCGGAAAATAGTTTTTATAAGTACAAACATTAAAAAAACGGAAATATCAAATGATTAAAATAAGGATACTATTAATATCGTTATTAATTTTATTAACAGGAACTAATGGTAATTTATGGTGCCGGCAGGCAGAGTATATACAAAAGGAAGACATCATATATGGACGTAAGGACGGTTTGGCGCTTACAATGGATGTTTTCCAACCTGATAAACCAAGCGGTATAGGAGTACTTGTTATTATCAGTGGCGGATGGACTTCATCACATAACAAAATTAAAGCTGAATGGTTAGAGCGAATCAAGCAGTTACTAAATCATGGTCAGACTGTTTTTGCAATAGTTCACAGCAGTTCCCCTAAGTATAAAGTTCCGGATATTAAGAATGATATAGACCGTGCAGTTCGTTTCGTTCGGTTCCATTCGAGCGAATGGGGCATAGATCAGAACCGCATTGGGATTGTTGGAGAAAGTTCAGGCGGACATTTGTCATTATTACAGGCCGCAAAGGGAACCGAGGGTAATCCGCAATCAAAGGATTCCGTTGATATGGTAAGCAGTAAAGTTGAGGCTGTAGCATGTTTTTTCCCACCGGTTGATCTGACTGCATTTGGTCTACAAGGAATCAATGTCCTGTCAAATCCGAAATATCAGCATTTTATACTTGCTTTAACAACCAACCCCAAAGATACGGTAGAACTTATGAGGACTGCATCAGAAGTTTCACCAATCCATTACTTAACCGGAGCTATGCCGCCCACACTTATAATAAGCGGGAGTGCGGATAGAACTATTCCGGTAGAACAATCTAAATTGTTGGCAAAACGCCTTGAAGAATTAGGCATTCCGCACCGTTTGGAAATACGGGAAGGCAAAGACCATGGCTGGCCGGATATTGCAGCGGATTATAATATTGTTGCCGATTGGTTTAATCAATATTTGCCGAATAAATGACGACCGGAAAGGATTTAGTGCAGATCAATGATAATTCCAAAAATAATTATCCTTTCCTGCCAAATAAAGCTAACGGCAGCGGTTCTTATTTGTTTTCTTCTTTACAACTTCAATTACAAGTAAATTGAACTATTTAGAAAATAAAATTATTAACGGTAATATACTATTTTTAATGAATTAGTTAAGTTCCCATGTATTGTACTTAAACACCTGTTTTTTTTACATGTATACCAGCAAAGATTTAAATGAAAATTTATTTTTCATTCTGAAAAATCTAAGATATAAAAAGACGCTTCAGAAATTATAACTTTTGTGATTGTTTTAATTTTTTGTGATTTCTATACTATAACGGCCGGAAATAATATTAAATACCGGGATTAACCCCGCTCCGGTAATAACACCGGTAAAACACACAGATGAGATTTATTTATTAACTTAATTAAAGTAAGCAATTCGGAGGAATGAATGAAGAGAAACTATTATATAGTGGTACTAATTTTTCTTATATTTTTTGTCATTTCTCTGATAACAAACATTTTAGGTTCACTTAACCCGGATATGATTACCAGTTTCCACCTGAGCCTTACACTTTCAGCATTCCTGCCATTTGCATTTTTTATAGCATATGGAGTAATGTCAATCCCGGCCGGTATTCTGGTAGAAAAATACAAAGAGAAAAAAATAATGTTAGCCGCTTTTTTAACGGCATTTATCGGTGCCCTGATGTTCTCTTTACTTCCGTTTTATCTTGTATTCTTACCATCGCTTTTTTTAATGGGAGCCGGTATGGCAATGCTTCAGGTTGCAATCAATCCGTTATTAAGAGTTTCCGGAGGAGAAGAACATTTTGCATTTAATTCCGTATTAGCACAACTGATGTTTGGAGGGGCGTCATTTCTTGCACCTATGTTTTTAACGTATTTAGTTTCGAATCTTAACAGTACCCAGTCAAATAATGCGGTTAAGAAAATTTTTTCGGGCATAGTGCCTGCAGATATAACCTGGGTATCGTTGTACTGGGTATTTTCAATCGTGCTGCTTTTAATGGTTATCATTGTGTTTGTATCGAAATTCCCTGAGGTTGAAAGAAAAGATGATGAAAAATCAGGCAGTTGGTCTACACATACAAACTTATTTAAAAATAAAACGGTAATTCTATATTTCTTAGGAATTTTTACTTATGTCGGAACCGAACAGGGGGTTTCATACTGGATATCAAAATTTCTTTTTACCTATCATAATTATGATCCCATTAGTACAGGTGCATCTATTGTAGGGTGGTTTTGGGGCATGATGTCGATTGGTTGTTTGCTCGGGTTAGGTTTATTGAAATTATTTGACAGTAGAAAGATATTGAGAATAGCGGTAATTTTTGCAGTAATATTTTTAGCAACTGCGTTGTATGGTCCGGGTAACATTGCGCTGATTGCTTTTCCAATGGTCGGGTTTTCTTTATCCGTAATGTGGTCAATAGTATTTTCATTAGCACTCAACTCGGTTGACAGCCACCACGGATCTTTTGCAGGAATTTTATGTACTGCCATTATCGGAGGCGCTGTTATACAGTTATTTATCGGATGGCTTGGTGATACCTTTGGTTTAAGAGTTGGAATGTCTTTTGTGTTTGTAACACTTGCTTACCTATTCAGCATAGGTGTCTGGGCAAAACCTTTAATTGCAAATGAAACAATAAAAACAAAGAAGCCAGCATCGGAAAAATAGATTTATTTCACCTACAGTTTTAGGCAATGAAAATATGCCATTGATAAGTTTAAAAGTGATTTTAGCTGATGCAGATTCAGGTGAATATGCGGCCGGGCTGTTTAATGCAGTTGGTTCGTTGAGAATTAAAGCATTTATAAGAGGTGCAGAAGAAAGAATTAAGAAGTTGTGATGAAAAAAAATCACTTGTTCAACGGCAATTTAAAAGCATAAAAGAGGTTAGCCATGCATGAAGTAACATGTCTCGGGATAATCGTAGCGGATGTAATTGCAAAAACAGTAAACACTCTACCAGAGGAAGGTAAGCTTGATCTTATAGACCAGCTTGAACTTCATCTTGGAGGATGCGCGTCTAATGCAGCAGTTGATCTGGAGAAAATAGGAATAAAAACAGCAGTAATAGGAAAAGTCGGGGACGATGGATTCGGTTCATTTGTAATTAATGAAATGAAGAGCCAGAATGTTAATGTTGAAGGTATAAAAGTCAGCAAGGCAAGCAAAACTTCCGCTTCCATAGTTTCGGTTCATTCGAACGGCGAGAGATCATTTCTTCATCATATAGGTGCAAATGCAGACTTTGTTATTGATGATATTAACTATGCAATAATACTAAAATCAAAGGTTTTATTTATTGCCGGAGCATTGCTAATGCCCCGGTTTGACGGTATTGCCTCGGCAGAAGTATTGAAAATTGCACAGGGAGCGAATAAGATCACGGTAATGGATACCGCATGGGATTCAACCGGGAAATGGATGCAGAATATTAAGCCATGTTTGCAGTATATAGATTATTTTATACCAAGTCTGGAAGAAGCTGAAATGATATCTGGTAAAAGTGAGCCTGAAGATATTGCCGATGTATTCCTGGAGGCAGGAGTAAAAACAGCGGTAATAAAACTCGGTTCCAAGGGCTGTTATATAAAAAATAAATCACATGAACAGTATAATATTGAAGCATTCCTGGGAATTAAAGCAGTTGATACAACAGGAGCCGGAGATTCATTTGCCGCCGGATTTATAACGGGAATACTCCGTGGATGGGATCTTCCGGCGTGCGGTGAATTTGCTAATGCAGTGGGGGCACATTGTGTTATGAAAGTAGGAGCTACATCAGGGATAAAAAAATTTGATGAGATAATGGATTTTATAAATTCTAACAAAAAAAGAAATGTATTATGATAAATAAAACAGAACTTGAAGATGCAAAAAACAGGGCTTTGGAATACTTCAGCAAGGCTAAAATAACCCTTTCTAAGAAAGAAAAAGAAAACATAGAGGTTGCTGATTTTGGGTTAAGCAGGCTAAATGAGATAGGCCTTCAAATTCTTGTCTATGTTAATACAGAAAGGTGCTGTGCCAAAGAACTTGTCCTTTTCCCTTATCAAATATGCCCTGAGCACCGTCATCCGGATATTAATGGAATCCAGGGAAAAGAAGAAACATTCCGATGCCGGTTCGGGAAAGTGAACTTGTATGTTGAAGGAAAGCCCTCAGAAAACATTTCTGCTGTTATTCCAAAAGATAAAGAGGACAGTTTTACAGTAAAACACGAAATAATTCTTAATCCCGGCGATCAATATACACTTACACCCGGGATCCTTCACTGGTTTCAGGCAGGCTCAAAGGGTGCAGTTGTGTCTGAATTCTCGACCAGAAGCAGTGATGAATCTGATTACTTTACCGACCCTGAAATAAAAAGAATACCTGAAATTGAAGAATAAAAATATATAAAAATCTGAAAAGGCGATTATAAACAACGTGATTTTAGAATAATACGGATATATAATGGGAATACTTGGTATTGATATCGGCGGCACGAATATTCGTACCGGATTGGTAGAAGACAATAAGTTAGTTAAGGTTGAATCCTCTGAAATACCCAAAAGCGGGACTAAGGATGAAATTATTTATAATATAGTTGTGATGATCCAAAAGTTCAACACCAACAAGATAAAGGGAATAGGTATCGGTGTTCCAAGCGTTGTTAACGTTGAAAAAGGTATTGTATATGATGTTCAGAACATTCCTTCATGGAAAGAAGTTCATCTTAAAAAAATATTGGAAAAAGAGTTTAATATTCCCGTCTATATTAACAACGATGCGAACTGCTTTGCAGCGGGTGAGAAATATTTCGGCAGAGTGAAAAAGTATAAGGATATTATCGGCTTAGTAATAGGTACGGGGCTTGGCGCGGGTGTTATAGTTAACAGTCAATTATATTCGGGAAATAATTGCGGAGCAGGTGAATTCGGGATGATACCCTTTAAAGATAAAAATTATGAATATTACTGCTGCGGGCAATATTTTAATAACGAATTCGGTAAATCGGGTGAGGAGATTTTAGCAAGTGCTGAAAAAGGTAATCGCCTCGCTTTAAAAATATTCGACAAATACGGTTCTAATTTAGGCGAAGCTATCAAAATGATTATGTATGCCTTAGATCCCGAAGTAATTGTTCTTGGAGGATCAGTTAGTAAATCATATAAATTTTTCGAAAAAGAAATGTGGAAAACGATAAAAAGTTTCGCATATGCAAAATCCGTTGCTAAAATAAAAATTGAAGTTTCTAAAGTGAAACATATAGCCATTCTGGGGGCTGCCGCCCTATACCTGGATGTGCTGGAAAAGAACTCGTCAAAAAAATAAAATAGTATCAATAAAAAAAATATTAAATATTAAAGGAGTCTGTTATTAATCTTATCGAATCAAAATATTCCGGTTATGCAATTGTCAGGGAAATGATGGAAACGATTGAGATAGTAGAGCATTTTAATCCCGATCAAACGTTGGATATTGCAGGAAAGATTAAATCAATTAAACGGCTATTTTTGACCGGTGAAGGTTCAAGCCGTATATTCCCGGCGAAAAATGCTATCAGAAAAGCTCTCACTCTTGGGATTGATATTAACATATTAACCGAAGGTTCAAGCCAGGCTATGTTATACGACCTTTCGAAATTTGCGGTGTTTTGTGCATCAAATTCAGGAAGGACAAAAGAAGTAATATCATTATCAAAAAAGCTGGCTGAAATGAGAAACAGTAATCTTTTTGCTTTAACAGCTAACACAGGTACCATCCTCGAAAAAATTTGCAATCAAGCATTTGTATTATCATGTGGTCCGGAAAAAGCAGTTGCAGCTACAAAAAGCGTTATTGAACAAGCACTATTTTATGAATCTATTCTCTGGAATATGTTGAATATAAAAAATCCAATCCACATATCAGGATTGAGTAATAAAGTTAGACAGTGTTTAGCGATGCCGATAGAAAAGAATATAATTGAGAGTGCAGTTCGTGCCCCTATGATTTATTTCTCAGGTTATAATGACGGCGTTGCAGAAGAATTAACTCTTAAAACCAATGAAATAACCAGGAAAAAATCGGATTATTTAGAAGGTACTTATGCCGTACATGGAATAGAAGAAGTTCTGGATGAAAAAGACATGGTTTTTTTAATAGATCCGGTTGATGAAGAAATTGAAAAATTTCAAAGAGTATTAGTTGATGGAATAGGGTTAAGAGTTGTAGCAATATCATCTAAAGAAACCCCGTTTACTACTATTCAAATTCCGGACTCAGGTGCATTGAACCCTTATTTGTTTTTATGTACCGGATGGAATTTATTGGTTGAGATAGGTTTAGCAGCAGGTATAGACCTTGATAAGCCGAAACGGGCCCGAAAAGTCGGTAATGAATTCATCGCGTAATTCGAACTTGGCATTCATTCCTAATTTATTATTATAAAATAGATAACTTTAAAAAAAGAGAAAGAAATGAGTTACCGGCATGTACTGCAGTTTTTTATTGTTTTATTTTCACTTCTAAGTAATACATTAACATCGCAAATATCTTTGCAAGATCATTGGGTTAGCGGTTTCTCTAATTATATAGCCGGGGAAAATTTAGAATATTACTCTTGTCATCCTGATGCAAACCTCGCCATTTTAATCCGATGTTTAAATGATAAAGATTATATTGAATGGGAGACAGATGCAGTTCCCCAAAACTACACATCCGGGATGGTTACTTTTGTGTGGATTGGAGGTTATGCTGTAGGAAGTGCCGATGGGCCAAGAACATTTTCCATGTATGTAGACGATAATCTACTTTTTATTATCCATACTTCACCTCAAGATAAACGAGAACAGTGGAGTATAACAAACAATGGGGCCCGGCTTAATTTTAAGTTAGGAAAAATTGTCAGGCATGGCGACTTCTTTGGTTATTTCTATTTAACTGTGCCCGTAAAAGAATTGACCAACGATAGAAAACTTCGAATAAAAG
>Ga0181529_10000347_pt1 | contig 68889 bp, 53 predicted proteins | sample PEATcosm2014_Bin_36_FD_119763 | JGI IMG/M metagenome (GOLD analysis project Ga0181529, IMG submission 119763) | Peatland microbial communities from MTU Mesocosm Facility, Houghton, MI, USA - PEATcosm2014_Bin10_30_metaG | ecosystem: Environmental > Terrestrial > Soil > Wetlands > Peat | place...
AAGGAGAAGCCGGCGGGGCGCCTGAAAGTCACCACCACCATGGGGTTCGGCGCCTCCTGGCTGGCGCCGCGGCTGCACGGGTTCCTGGAGCAGTACCCGGACGTGACGATGCAGTTGCTGCTGGACGACACCGACCTCGACCTGGCCATGCGCGAGGCCGACGTGGCGATCCGCATGCACGCGCCCAAGCAGCCCGACCTGGTGCAGCGCCACCTGCTGTCGATGGAATGGCATATCTGCGCCAGCCCCGAGTACCTCAAGCAGCACGGCACGCCGATGCGGGCGGAGGACCTGGAGGATCACCGGATCATCCTGTTCGGCAATTACCGGCCTCCGGTCGAGGACGTGAACTGGCTGGCCGAGGCCGGCCGTAAGCCGGGTCCGCTTCATCGCGCGGTGCTGGAGGTGAACAGCCTGCACGGCATGATGATGGCCATCCGGTCGGGCCTGGGGATTGCCGCGGTGCCCGACTACATGGCGGTGGGCAACGACGGGCTGGTGCGCATTTTGCCCGACATCAGGGCGCCGAAGGTGGACGTCTACTTCGTCTATCCCGAGGAGTTGCGCAATTCCAAGCGCGTCGCGGTATTCCGCGATTTCCTGCTGGCGCGACTGGCCGAACGCCCGCACTGATCCGCCGGGTTTTCGCGGTCGCGGCGAATACCTGAGCGAGTCCAGACGCTTGCCTGCGGAAGGGCGACGGCATGCGGCTCGGGCATATCCGATCCGGTAATTCGGGAGTGGTTTGCCGACGTGGCACACCATAGGTAATCGGTCACCGGACACGGCCTCGCCGCGGTTGTCGGGAGTGTTCCTGCGGCGGTGCCAGACTTCCCGTCCCGCGTGGGCGGGAAAAGGGGTCCATGACCCCTTCGTCTCCCAGACGTGAAGCCTCCCTGTACCCTTGCCCCGCTAGGTCATTGATCTAGCGGGGTTTTTCTTTGCCTCGGCGGTCCGATGATCCGGCGATCTTCGCATGCGGCCGGTCAAGGCGCGCGGATTCAGGCGTCCAGTTCGGCGTGGGACAAGGAGAATTGCAGCCGGTATAGGCCGCGGACGATTCCCAGGCCAACGTCGCCTGCCCCGAGGTTGTCTCGGCTGAGGATGCCTTCTCGCAGGTTCGCGGCGACACTTTGCTCGACCGCTTCGACCAGAAGAATCCAATCCGCCGAGGCGTCTGGCCCACCGCGCAGTTTCGTCTCCGCGGTGTTGGTGCTGCCCACGGGCCGGCGACCGTGCAGCAGATGCGCGCCGCACACGCCCGGCACCGCGATCAGCTCGGGTAAGATCCGCGTCTCGCAGGACGATCGGAACGCTCCACCATTCGGCGCCTGGATCTGGATCGCCTCCAGCCACACCCCCTCACCGCGGCCCAGGGTAACGACGACATCGCAGACCGTGCGCGAGGTGTCGTGGAAATGTGCCACAACGCGCCGGGTCCACGGCGTCGGATCGTTCAGCCGCGTGACATAGGTGGCGGATTCGAGGGTCTCAGGCCGCTCCGTCTCGTAGAAGTTGAAGAATTTTGGATGCCCGTCGACCGCGACATATCGGCGTCCCCGCAGAAAGCCGGGCAGGCCGACTCTCTCGGGGATATGCTCGCCCACATGCCAGGCCACGAAGTCAGCCTCGGCCTCCGGGTCGATGCCGTTCCAGATGGCCAGGACGCCCTGCCCGAAAAGTGCCATTACCGGTCATTCTCCTTTGCGCAACGATGCGTCAGGACTCGGCGTGCAGCTTCTTGGCCCAGCGCATCACGTGCTCCCCGACAGCGACTGTCTCGTTGCGCTGGTTGACCACCTCGACCTTGGCGATGCTTCGGCCGCGCTCTTTGTCGACCCGGATCACGGTGTAATGAACGGTGACGGTATCGCCGAGTTTGACCGGTTTGAGGAAGCGGATCTTGTCGTAGCCGGAGGAGACCGGGAAGTCGCTCAACCCTTCCTTGTGGATGACGTGGGCAATGCTGATCGTTGACGCGGTGGACATGAAGCCGACGAGCAGCGCCCCGTGGGCGATGCGCCCGCCCAGGTTGGAATGCTCCTGCATGTACTGGTCATTGACGTGGGTGTCGCTGAAATCGCCGGTGATGCCTGCGAACAGCGACACCTCCGTTTCGCCCACGGTCTTGGCGAACGTGTAATGCTGGCCGACTTCGACGAAGTCCAAACCGGAATTTGCCATTTTCTCCCTGTCCTGCGCGACTTGTGGATGCTGCCCAACAGACCGGCTTCGCAACACCATTGACACGATGAACGTCGGACTGTTATGTAAGCGGTTACAGCATGTTTGGTTGTGCGTCAATAGCCGGTCCGTGGCGCCGTCGGAATCCTGCCGTTCCGTGGCGCCGGCGACGACCGGTTACGACAACAGGGAGGTTATCCGATGGCTATCGGGCACGTCGAAGCTCAGGCCGCTGATCCAATGGTGGCGTCGAGCCCGCAGGTGCGGGTGGGAGTCGTCGGTGCCGGCGCCTGGGCCGAGGAAGTTCACGTTCCAACCTTGTGCGCGCACCCCGGCGTGTCATTGGTCGGGATCTGGAACCACAATCCGCCGCGTGCGAAGGCATTGGCCGAGAAGTACTCGACGACGGCGTTCGACAGTTATGACGCCATGCTGGAGGCAGTCGATGTGGTGAGCTTCGCGGTTCCACCGGACGCGCAGCCGCCCCTCGCCCAAAAGGCCGCCCTTGCCGAGCGACATCTGGTGTTGGAAAAGCCAATAGCCTTCTCGTTGGCCGACGGGGAGGCCCTGGTCGGTGCCATAGCGAAAGCGAAGGTTGCATCAGTCGTGTTCTTCACACGGCGCTTCGAGGCGGAAGTGGCGAAAGAGTTGGCCGCCGTTGCCGAAACACGGAACTGGCATGGGGCCTCGGCCCGCTTCTTTTCGGGGGCGATGTTACCAGGCACACCTTATACCAACTGTGCCTGGCGGCAGCGGCGAGGTGCGCTCTGGGATATCGGACCCCACGCGTTATCCGTTCTGTTGCCGGTAATGGGCAATGTCGTTGCCGTGGAAGCGATGCGGGAAGAGCCGAAAATCACGCGCTTGCGGCTCACCCACGACAACGGCGGGCAGTCGGATGTGGCACTGAGTTTCCATGCCGAGCGTGCCGCGCAAGGCGAGTCCTACACATTCCGGTCAGACGGTCGGTCGGCGACGGTGGCGGTCCGTCCGGCACTGCGTCGGGCTGCCTTCCACCATGCAATCGAGGCGCTCATCGCAGCGATGCAAACAGGCGTGCCGCACAGTTGCGACGTGCGATTCGGCATGCGCGTTCTGCAAGTCCTGGTGGCGGCGGAAAGGAGCCTGCAGCAGGGAGTCGCGGTGCCGGTCGTTGCTTGAACGCTCCGGCAAACCCGGTGAAGTTCGTTTCCTCACTCAGGCGTATCGGGATTCGATCCCTCTGATCATGGCGGCAAGCGTCTGCAGGGTCGGTGTCGGAACGCCATGGGCTTGGCCCAGTCGGATCACGCTACCGTAGATCGCGTCCAGCTCACTCGGTCGGCGTGCAAGGATGTCGCGGCACATGCTGGTCTTGTTGCCAGCTGCGCCACTGCCGGCGACGGTGTCGAACATATCGGACCGGGACGCGTCCGGCAGAATTATGCCCGATGCGGCGGCCACTGCGGCCGCTTCGGCCATGGCGCGGCGCGCGGTCGCTGCCAATTCCGGGATCGCCAGCACGTCGCGGATGCTCAGATCCGTGATCCCGCTGCTCGCCGAGAGAGCCACGTTCATCAGCAACTTACGCCATTTGTGTTGCATGATGTCGTCGCTCGCCGCGACCGCCAGCCCGTGCGCTGTGAACAGCGCGGCGAGACTCTCGACCCGCTTGGACATGCCACCGTCCAGTTCCCCGATCTGGGTCGGCAGTTTTGCATAGCTCCGCACGACACCGGGGGCTTCCAGCGTGGCCCCTTGGGCGGTCAGGCCGCCCAACACGACCTCGTTGCCGAGGATCGTGGCGATGGCTTGCTCATTGCCAAGACCGTTCTGGAAGGAGATGGCCACCGTACCGCGTGCCGCGGCGCCGGCGAACAGGGGCATGACGGCAGCGGCAACGGTCGGAGTGTGATGCGCCTTGCATTGGAACAGCACAACATCGGCGGGTGAGATGCTGGTCGCATCGGTGGTCGCGTTCACCGCTATGGTGCGATCGCCCCCTTCACCGAGCATCACCAGCCCATGCTCGCGGATGGCATCCACATGGGATTGGCGACGGGCCAGCAAGGTTACATGCAAGCCACCCTCTGCCAGCAGGCCGCCAAAAAGGCAGCCCATCGCACCGGCGCCTGCGATCACGACATGTGGGATGCGCGGCATGGCGACAGGCGCTGCCAATCACGTCTCGACGAATCGCCTGCGCGGGACGCGCGCCTGACTGGAAAGGCGCTTCATATCGTTGAGAAGTCCCATCGGCTCGGGCGCAAACAGGCGCGGGTCCATCGTCTTCAACGTTTGGGAGACGGCTGGCCTGAAGGCCATGCGGTCCAGCACATCGCGCTGCACATCGATGCCGGGAGCCACCTCCGTCAACTCCAACATGCCATTCGCGGCACGGAAGACGCAACGCTCCGTCACGAACAGCGCACTCCGCCCTTCCTCTTGCGCGAACGCGGCGTCGTAGCAAACCTGCTCGATGTGCTCGACGAACTTGCCGTGCCGCCCCTCGCTGACGATGCGCAGCCGCCCAGCCTCACAAACGACCTCCAGACCGCCGGCCGTAAGCGTGCCACTGAACACGACTTTCCGGGCATTCTGGCTGATGTTGATGAAACCGCCGATGCCGACGATCTTGGAGCCGAAGCGACTGACGTTCACGTTCCCCGCAGGGTCAACCTCCGCGGCCGACAGGAAAGCCACGTCCAGCCCGCCGCCGTCGTAGAAGTCAAACTGATAGGGTTCGTCCACCACGGCATCATAGTTTTCGGCCGCGCCGGAATCGGGGCCGGTCAGTGGCGCGCCGCCAATGAAGCCCTGCTCATTCGTGAGCACGATCAGGTCGAGGATATCCTCCTCCGCGGCGACCAGGGAAATTCCAGTGCTGATCCCGGCGCCCAGATTACACACCGCGCCCGGCACCAGCTCCATGGCAGCACGCCGGGCGATGATCTTGCGATGATCGAACGACAGGCGGCGCATTCCCGCCAATGGCACACGCAGTTCGCCAGCGTAGCTCGGGCTGTAGTCCGTGTGATAGGTCTGCCGCTGCCCCGGATCGACCACGACATAGTCGACCAGGATGCCGGGAATCTTAACCAGTGGCTGTGGCAACGTGCCACGCCGGGCCAGGCGCTTGACCTGCACCACCACCGCCGCACCCTGGCGTCGAGCAGCCTGCGCCGAGGACAGCATCTCGCCCGGAATAGCCTCCTGCTCCATGGTGATATTGCCATCCTCGTCGGCGGTGGTGCCGCGCAACAGGACCACATCCAGCGGGAATGGCTTGAAGCGCAGCCACTCCTTGCCGTCGATCTCGATCAATTCGACCAGGTCCTCGCGGGCACTCGGGCTTTGACGCGCGCCGCCGTGACGCGGGTCGACGAAGCTGTGCAAGCCGGTGCGGGTAATCAGCCCCGGCCGGCCGGCAGCCATGTCGCGCATGATCTGCGACATCACGCCCTGCGGCAACGTATAGGATTCGATCTTGTCCTGTCGCGCCAGGTCGCTCAGCGGCGGCGAATCGACCAGCGCACTGGTGATGCTGCGGCGAAGCATGCCGGGATGGACAAACCGTGCCGCCCCTTTTGTGGCCCGGTCACCAAGCCCGACGACGTGGATCAGGCAGAGGTCTCGTGGCGTTCCGGATGCCAGGAATCGCTGCTCGATCGCTTCCAGGATGGCCTCGGGAATCGCATGACCGCCACCGGAGCCGCTGACCAGGAGGCTGTCGCCGGTCTGCACGAGTTCGGCTGCTTGGCGAGCGCTGAGTAGTTGCATGGTGTCGGCTTCCTCGAATCCTGCCTGTAGCGGGCGCGTGCCTGACTTCAACGGCAGACCACAGAGTCATGTAACCGGATACATACGGGCTTGGAACTTTGCGTGTCAAGCGCCGGCCCAGTCCGGATGGAGGCTTCGAATTCGATGCGCAGGCAACGTGGCATCCGCTTTGACCGCGGTCGGAGCGATAGCCCTTGCGAACCCGGCCGCAATCATGTAACCGGATACATAAACGTCCGATCAACCGAACAGAACAGCCTTAGGAGGAACGGCATGCATCAGAGGGGACACGATGTCCTTTGGGGCCGCCCGCACGCCGCGGGATGGGTATGATCGTGGTTGAGATCGGCCCTTCTGGCGACGGGCACCAGCGCAACGGCCTCAGCCTCTGGAGCAGTTGGCTGCTTTGGCTTTTTCGGGCGACCCAGCCAGTGCTCGTTTTTGTCGGGTTGATTGCGGTTTGGTGGCTCGCCGTAGCGTTACTCGATATCCCTGACTACCTGCTGCCGCCGCCCCAGGACGTACTGCCCCGGCTGTTCGCCGCCCGCCAGAGCCTCTGGCTCAACAGTATGGTCACGGTGGAAGAAATCGTCCTGGGTTTCGCGCTTTCCGTCGTCTCTGCCATACCGCTTGGTTTGCTGATCGCACTCTCGCCCACGGCGAAGCGCATGCTTTACCCCTTGCTTGTCTTCATCCAATTGGTGCCCAAGATCGCCATCGCGCCTTTGTTCGTCGTCTGGATCGGCTTTGGCCCGACGTCCAAGGTGATGCTTACCCTGTTGCTCACTTTCTTCCCCCTGTTGCTTGCAAGCATCGCCGGTTTCCAGATCCTCGACCAACGGTTCCTCTACCTGACCCGCTCGATGGGCGCGACGGTCTGGCAGACCTTCCGCTACCTGCGCTTTCCCTCAGCGCTGCCGGTGATCTTCGGCGGGCTGAAGACTTCCGCGACCATTGCCGCCACGGCTGCCATCGTTGCCGAATTCGTCGGCGCAAACAAAGGGCTGGGTTACGTGCTCCTGCAAGCGACTGGCACCCTCGATACGACGCTCGTGTTCGCGGTCCTGTTCCTGCTGACGATCATCGGGCTGGCGCTGGACGGTGTGGTGGAAATCGTCGAATACCTGATGGCACCCTGGCGCCGTGGCCGCAACGTTGAATGAACCGAGCCTCTGCAACGCCTTTGTTCAACCACAAGGAAATCGGAGGAGACAATGACAGATAAACAATCGAAGACCGGGCGCGGCCGCGCCTGGCTGGTGGAGGCGGTGGGGCTGTCCGTACTCGCCGCCGCCATCATGGGGACGCTCGCCGCACCGGCCGCAGCCAAGGATCTTTTTCCTGTCACTTTCCAACTCAACTATCCGGCGGCTGGCTTCAACGCCGGATTCGAGTTGGCGGTGCAGAACGGGCTTTACCGGGATGCCGGGCTCGACGTGAAGATTGAGCAAGGCAACGGCTCGCAAATCACCGCTCAGCTCGTTGCCGGTGGTAAGAGCGACATTGCTTTCGCCGATTCCGCGCCGGTGATGAAGCTTGTTTCCCAGGGTGCGAAAATCAAAGTTCTGGCGACGATTCTGCAAGGCAATCCGAACCAGGTCACGGCGCTGAAGAAAACCGGCTTGAAATCGGTTGCCGACATGAAGGGCAGGTCGGTCGCGCTGCCGAACGGCGGCTCCCAGGCTGCAATGTTCCCGCTCGTGTTGGCGGCGAACGGCCTGAAGGAATCCGATGTGAAAATAGTGAACATGCCGCCGGAGTCGATGGTCGTGTCCCTTCTGCAGGGCAGGGTGGACGTGATTCTGGGGTCGATCGACAATTTTGCAATCGAATTGAAAGCCCACGGCGCCGAGACGACCGACTTTCCCTTCATTGACAACGGCGCGCCGACGGTGTCGACCTCCATCATCGCCTCCGAGAGCTATCTCGCGGCGCATCCAGATATCGTCAGGGCGTTTGTTGCCGCGAGCCTGAAGGGCTGGAAGGCCGCGGTGGAGAATCCACCGGCCGCGGTCGCTGCCATGAAGGCGATGTTCCCGGACGCGCAAGAGAAACTCGCCCCGGCCCAACTCGAAGCCACCAAATTCCTGATGTGCGTCAACCATGCGAAATTCGTCGGCAGGGCGGAACCGCAGCAGTGGCAGGACACGGTCCGGATCCTGAGCGCGATCGAGATCCTGCCTGCCAACATTCCGGCCACCGCCTACTACACGTATGACTATTTGCCGCCCGAGTCAGAGTTGGTCGCATGCCCTCTCAAGTGATGTGACGTGAAATGCAAAGCACGGTGACGACAGCGGACAGCGACATGGGCCTGGCTGAGGCGAGCGGTGTGCGTATCAAGATCGACCATGTCGGCAAGGTCTATGGCGAAGGAACAAGCCAGCCGTTCGAGGCCCTTCGGCCGATCTCCATGGACATCCAACCCGGCGAGTTCGTCTCCGTCGTGGGCCCAAGTGGATGCGGCAAGAGCACGCTGCTGCTGATCGTCGCCGGATTGCTGAATGCCTCCCAGGGCACGGTCCTGGTGGGCGACAAGCCGTTGTCGGGGCCACTCACCGATGTCGGCATCGCCTTCCAGGATCACCTTCTGCTCGAGTTTCGCACGGCACAGGACAACGTTCTCTTGCAAGGCGAGATTCGCAAGTTGCCGCTTGGCCCGGTCCGTGAGCAGACCCGCGTGTTGTTCGAGCGCCTGGGGCTGACGAAGGCGGCGAACCGCTATCCGCACGAACTGTCCGGCGGCATGCGACAACGCGTCTCCCTGGCCCGCGCCCTGGTACTGCAACCTTCGGTGTTGCTGATGGACGAGCCTTTCGGGGCGCTGGATGCACTGACCCGGGTGCAGGTGCGCCACGATGTGGAGCGTTTGTGGATGACGGAGCGGCCGACCGTGCTGTTCATTACCCACAGCGTAGAGGAAGCGGTCGGACTGTCCGACCGGGTTTTCGTGATGGCACCATCGCCCGGCCATGTGGTCGAGGAGTTGCACATCGATTTGCCCCGGCCCCGCCCGATGGAGCTCGGGGCAAGCCCGGCTTTCGCCGAATATTCGAAGCGCATATACGATCTGTTCGCGCAACTTGGGGTTATTCATCGTTGAGCAGCCTTGGGCATTAGCGGACGTTTGGTCTGGGGATGGTGATGGACAAGGTGGATCGTCCTAAATTCCGGCCAGCGGCCCGACCTCCGCCGACGAACGTTGGCCTGCGCGATGTCGCGAAGGCCGCTGGCGTCTCGACGGCGACGGTGTCGCGGGCGATGAACATGCCGGAAGTTGTTTCCGTGGCATTGCGGGAGCGCATTGTCGCCGTCATTCGGGAACTGGGCTGGGTGCCGCATGGCGCGGCGCGCGCGTTGGCGACACGACGCAGCGGTGCGATCGGGGCGGTGTTTCCGACCTTGTCGCATGGCGACTTCGCACGTGCGGCCGAAGCCTTGCAGGGGGAGCTGACGGCGCATGGCTACACCTTGCTGCTGGCGTGCTCACAATATGACCTGGCTCAGGAGTACCAGCTTGTCCGTCAGTTCGTCGAAGGCGGAGTGGATGCGATTGCATTGGTCGGAACCACCCACCAGCCCGAACTGACCGAGCTGTTGGCGCGGCGCGGGGTGCCGTATGTCAACACTTTCAACTACGACCCCTTACAGCAGGTTGATTGTATCGGTCCGGACAATCGGAAAGCCATGCGTGGCTTGGCCAACCACCTGATCGCGCAAGGTCATCGACGCTTTGGGGTGATCGCTCAGTCCATGCGGAACAACGATCGGGCTGCAGCGCGCCTGCAGGGCATACGGGACGCGCTCGCCGAAGCCGGGTTGTCCATCAGGCCGAATCATTTCACTGAAGGTCGATGGAGCATTGCCGAAGGGCGTGCCTTGTTCAGCGCCATCATCGCGCGCAAGCCGTGGCCTACCGCCATCATCTGCGGCAACGCCTACCTTGCCGTTGGCGCTGTGCTGGAGGCGCTCAGCCGCGATATCAAGCTGCCTGGCGACCTGTCCATCGTGGGATATGACGATGTCGAGATCATGCAACAGTTGCCGGTGCCGATAACCACTCTCCGAGTGCGAAGCGACGACGTCGGGCGAAGGGTTGCGCGGTACTTGATCGCTGCAATTGACGGTCAGCGGCCCGATATGGCGCTTGAGTGCGACGTCGAGATAGTAGAGCGGCTCTCCTCTGGCCCAGCCCGCCGGCGAATGGCGGCAGCGCGGTTCAACGCGATTGCCGCTTCGACTGCGGTTGCGTCATGAACTGCGAACGAACGGGATCGCTCATGACTACGCTGGGTTACCTGTCCCCACGGCGAACGATGTCAAACGACAATCCCGTTCGACCATCTCCCGATAAGGATCTCCCCCCACCAAGGTGTGCTCAGAAGACATGACCAGATACTCGATGAACGGCATCGTCGCCGTTATGCTGACCCCGTTTGACGACAATGGCGCGGTCGATTACGGCAGCCTGTCTCGTCTCACAGACTGGTATATCGCCAACGGCGTCGACGTTCTGTTCGCCGTCTGCCAATCGAGCGAGGTCCTCGATCTGTCATTGGAAGAGCGGGTGGCGATATCACGCTTCGTGGTCGAACACGCCGCCGGCCGGGTGCCCGTCATATCCTCTGGACATATCGGGGAAAATCGCGAGGAGCAGCTTGTCGAACTGACGGCCATCGCCGCCACCGGCCCGGATGCCGTCGTCCTTATCACGAACCGGCTTGATCCGGACAATCAAGGCGAACAAGTGTTCCGGGCGAATCTGGACTGGCTGTTGTCGCGACTGCCCACCGATCTGTCGCTCGGCCTCTATGAGTGCCCGGTTCCCTACCGTCGCCTGCTCTCAGATGACGAACTCGCATACTGCGCCAGGACCGGACGATTCGTCATTTTCAAGGACGTCTGCTGCGACCTCAAACGTGTCCAACATCGCGTGCGCATCGTTGAGGGTTCGCCGCTCGCCATTGTCAATGCCAATGGAACGATCGCTCTCGAGGCCATGAAGGTCGGGTCCAAGGGCTATAGCGGCGTTTTCACCAACATTCACCCCGACCTCTATGCCTGGATGTATCGGTCGTGGCGGACCCATCCGGCGTTGGCCGAGGAGTTGTCTGCGTTCCTCGCGGTTGCGTCGGTGTCCGAGCTGATGGGGTATCCGGCCATCGCCAAGCTCTACCTCCAGAAGCTGGGTACGATCGACACCATCAAGTGCCGTGCAATCGACTACGATATCCGCGAACGTTTCTGGTGGGGCGGGGAACCGATCCTCGACAAGATCGCGCTCGCCTCGGAACACTATAGAAGAGTGATAGCTGGACTATAGAAGTCATGAGAACTCATGGGTGATTATATGGCAGCCCGGTCGAGGTTCTGAACGGTGGCAGTGGTTTCTTGGCTTATGCGCGGCGCTGACGGTGATCGGGCCATATTGGGTGGTGTGACGGCTGCCGGCGGGGCTATTTCGGTCCTGTTGGCGGCTATTGGACTGAGATTTTCACAACCAATAAAGGCGCTGGTGGGCGTCACCGCGCTTCCACGGTTGCGAGGTGCCCAAATCGTCAGGTAGGATGCCCGCCGGATGGGTGGGACCTTCAGCTGGCAAATGCCGGATCAGGATTCTCACTGGGCTTGGAAGAGAGAAGGAAATGGCAACCACGTTTGGTTGCGCCGCAAGACAACATTTCGGTACCGCCCTCGTCACCGGCGCCGGCAGCGGCATCGGTCTGGCAACCGCCCGGGCTCTCGCCGCCGCTGGTTACTCCGTCGCGCTGGCCAGTCTTGAGGCGGATGCGCCGTCATTGACGGAAACAATGCGATATTATCAGGCAGATATTGCACAGACCGGCCAACATGGGGCGCTGCTGGCGCGAGTTGTCGCCGACCTTGGTCCCGTCACCTGCCTTGTCAACAGCGCCGGTGTCACCTCGCTCGTGCGAGGGGATATGCTGGCACTGTCGGCGGAGAGCTTCGATCGCCTGTTTGCCATTAATCTTCGTGGCACCTTCTTCCTGACCCAGGCCGTTGCCCGACACATGCTTGATTGCCAACCGGCGAACACCGTGCCCCGCACCATCATCACGATCGGATCGGCCAACGCCGAAATCGTCGGCGAGACCCGCGCCGACTACTGCATGTCGAAGGCCGCGGTGGCGATGATGAGCAAACTGTTCGCTGCGCGTCTGGCCAGTGCCGGTATCGCTGTGTTTGAAATAAGGCCGGGAATCATCCATACGGCCATGACCTCTCCGGCTGTCGCGCGCTACGATCGGTTTGTCGCGGAAGGGGGTGTTCCGATGAGTCGATGGGGCGAGCCGGACGATGTTGCGGCAACGGTAGTTACACTTGCCCGCGGCGATATCCCGTATGCCACCGGAATCCACCTGGATATCGGTGGCGGCATGCAACTGCATCGCGTCTAGCTGCGAGCGCCACGAGGAAGGTTTTATGGACAGTAGCACGGGCGAAATGTCAGCCGCCGGTCCTTTGGCGCCCGCGGGCCCGTCACCGGCGACGTCGCTGTTCGTGGAGTGGGGCCGGGCTGGCCAGATCCTCACCTCGACCGTGCGCCTGGTCGAATATGCAATGGGCGTTATCCTGGCTGTCGATGTGGTGGTCGTATTCGGCTCCGTGGTGTTCCGCTACTTCCTTCGCAGCCCGATCAATTGGGCTGAGGAAGTGGCCAGTGCCCTGATGGGAATGCTGGTTTTCCTTGGAGCGGGAACAGTGCTGGCCCGCGGCAAACATTCCGGCCTGGAGTCTGTCCGTCAGTTGTTTCCGCAGCGGTGGCATGCGGCAATGATCCAGGTGTGTCACTGGATCATTGCCGCGGTGGCCGGCGGTCTTGTCTTTGCGTCCGTCCAGCTGGCGCTTATTTCGGTCGGCGAGATTACGCCGCTCGGGCTGCCGCAATGGATCTTCATCTATCCTCCGATCGGCGGCAGCTGCTTCCTGCTGGTTGTCGCCTTGGCCAGAGCATTCGGCGGCCCAGCGACGATGGCGTGGTGGACATTTGCCGCGCTCATTGGCCTGGCGGTCGCGATCGGGGCATGGAACGCGTATGTTCCGGACTACGAAGTGGGCCCCGCCATGCTGATCGGCCTTGGCGCTATCCTGCCTTTGGCCATTGGCGTCCCCATTGCCTTTGCCCTGGCATTTTCGGCACTGGTTTATTTCTCGACAAATCCCTCACTCGACATATCCATCTATTCCCAGCAGCTTATCGCGGGCTGCGGTCATTTTGTCCTTCTCGCCATTCCTTTTTTCATCCTGGCCGGTCTGGCCATGGAAGCCAATGGAATGTCGATCCGGCTTATCGAGCTTCTGTTGCGCATGATGGGCAGAATGCGGGGCGGGTTGAACATCATCATCGTGGTCGCGTCCGCGTTCTTTTCCGGCATCTCCGGATCCAAGAACGCGGACATTGCCGCGGTCGGTCCGGTAATTATGCCGGCAGTGCGAAGGACCAAACAGGATCCGAACGACGCGGCCGGTCTGCTGGCGGCCACAGCGATCATGTCCGAGACCATTCCCCCGTGCATCAACATCATTGTGTTCGGATTTGTTGCAAATGTCTCGATCGGCGGGCTGTTCGTGGCCGGGCTGGTGCCCGCGGGCGTACTGGCGCTCACGCTCATCGCTGTGGTGGTCTACTTCGGCAAGCGGATCAATCCGGCCGATGCCTTCGACCAGAACAAGCCGCTGATACCGCTGATCGGCGGCGCGATGGTCGGCCTTGTCATGATCATCATGATCGGGCGCGGCGTGATGATCGGGGTGGCTACCTCGACCGAGATCTCCGCGTTTGCCGTCGTCTATGCCTTCGCGGTCGGAGCCGTCGCGTTCCGGGAATTGACCATCGCGTCGACGATCAGGCTGTTCGTTCAATCGGCCGCGACGACAAGCTCAATCCTGTTCATCGTGGCTGCCGCGTCCGGGCTGGCCTATTCGCTCACAATCGAGGAGATCCCGCAGGACCTGTCCGTCAGCCTCATCGCGTTCGGCGAGCACTACGGCAGCGTCATGTTCCTGGTCGCTTCGTCGGTCATGATGATATTTTTCGGCTCGATCCTGGAGGGCGCTCCCGCCCTCATCATATTTGCCCCCCTGCTGACTCCCGTCGCCGCAAAGCTGGGCGTCGATCCGCTGCATTTCGGGATCATAACCGTCGTGGCGATGGGGATCGGACTTTGCTCGCCTCCGCTCGGGGTCGGCCTTTATACGACCTGCGCGGTTACCCAGACGGACATAAAGGACGTGTCTCGATCGATGATGAAATACCTTGCCGTGCTTCTGGTGGGGTTGCTTGCGCTTATTCTCGTACCAGGATTTTCGCTTTGGCTGCCCCGGCGATGGGGACTCTAGCGCACTGCCAACGTGGCCGTAGGTCACTTCAAGGGAGAATAACGTCATGAATGGGTCGATAAGCTCACGCCGCAGCTTTCTGGTGGGAGCGGTCACCGCGGCGGGGGCGCTTTGTACCCCGGCCATTGCCTCGGCACAGTCCGCCACGCCGATCCGCCTGCGGGTCTCTTCCAGCCTGACGACGGACGATTTTTCGGAGCATTATGTCTGGTATCGGCGTTTCGCCGATAACCTGCAAAAATCCGCCGGCGATCGGATCAAGCTTGAGTACTTTCCCAACGGCCAGTTGGGCGCCGAGAATGATGTCGTTCAGCAGGTGAAGACTGGAACCGTCGACCTGATGATCAGCGGGTCGTCCTATTGGGCGACAGTGGTTCCGGAAATGGGCATGTGCGACCTGGGCTACCTGTTCGATAGCTACGATCAGGCCAAGAAGCACTTGATCGGCAATGTCGGCAAGACCCTGGCGAAGGTGGTGTATGACCGTTCCAAGGTGACTATTATCGGCTGGACGTCGACATTCGGTGCACGCAACATCTACGCGAAGAAGCCCGTGACGTCGCTGGCCGACGTCAAGAATGTCAAGATCCGTGTGCTGCCGGTGCCTACCTTCCTTCAGACAATTGAAGCGATGGGCGCCATACCGACCCCGATTGCGATGAACGAGCTTTACACCGCCCTGCAAACCGGCATCGTCGATGGTTTCGAGCAGAATGCCGGTACCGTGCTGGGCATGAAGCTCTACGAGATGACCAAGTACTGCTACCTCTCCGAGCACATGTTCCTGCCGATAACGGCCGCGGCAAGCCCCCGCGCCATATCGAGAATGCCCGCCGATCTGCTGCCCGCTTTCTTGAAAGCGGCAGAGGAAGCGTCGCTCTACCAGTACTCCGTGACGCCTGACAAAGTCAAAACGGCAACCGAACAACTTATGAAACTGGGCGTTACCTACTCCCCGATGGCGCCTGCGGACCGCAAGGCCGTGCGGCAGGAAGTGAACCGCAAGGTGTGGCAGCCGTTCATTGACAAGTATCCGCTGACGAAGCCGCTGATAGCGGAAATCGACGCCGACCGGGCCTGAGCGCGAACGGGGGGGCGGCGTGATCGGCCGCCCCTTGCCCGGCAGCTTCAGCGAAGCTTGAGTTGAAGCTGCGGTCTTGGGCACCGGGCTTGCATCCGCAGGCTCAACCAATTTGACTGGCAAATTGCCAGTCAATGCTTGCGAGGCCGCCGCGCGGCGAGCCGCCAGGAGGTCTCTGGGGAGATTGCCACCATGCATCGCCGTACCCTGCTTCGCGCTGCCGTGGCCCTTCCGGCGCTGGCCCTGCCCGGCGTGACGCGCGCCGCCGCTGGCACCACCCTGCGCTTTGTCCCGGTCATCGACCTGGCGTTCGTCGACCCGATCTATTCCAGCGCGCAGGTGTCGCGGAACCATGGTTTCATGGTGTTCGACACGCTCTATGGCATGAACTCGCGGTTGGAGATCACGCCGCAGATGGTCGAGGGCCACACCACCGGCGCGGACGGCAAGCTCTGGGAACTGCGGCTGCGCGACGGCCTCCTCTGGCACGACGGGGCGCGCGTGTTGGCGCGTGATTGCGCCGCCTCGATCCGCCGCTGGGCGAAGCGCGATGCATTCGGCGACGCGCTGATGAAGGCGACCGACGAGCTCTCCGCACCGGACGACCGCACCATCCGCTTCCGCTTGAGCCGTGCCTTCCCACTGCTGCCTTACGCGCTCGGCAAGCCCGCGGTGCCGGCCTGCTTCATGATGCCGGAGCGGCTGGCCAACACCGATCCGTTCAAGATCATTCCCGAGGTCATTGGTAGCGGTCCGTACCGGTTCAAGGCGGACGAGCGCGTCTCCGGCGCCCACAATGCCTATGAGCGTTTTGCGGAATATCAGCCGCGCCAGGAGGGGGTCACCGACTGGACCTCCGGCCCGAAGATCGTCCACTACGATCGCGTCGAGTGGACCACGATGCCCGATGCCGCGACGGCCTGCGCGGCGATCCAGGCCGGCGAACAGGACTGGCAGGAGACGACGCCGCACGACCTGCTGCCCGTGCTGGCGCGCGCCAAGGGGGTGCGCACGCGCGTGCTCGACCCGCTGGGCTTCGCCTGCATGATGCGGGTCAACCATCTGCAGCCGCCCTTCAACAATCCCGCCATCCGGCGCGCGCTGCTGGGCGCGGTGGACCAATCGGCGTTCATGACCGCGGTGGCGGGGACCGATCCGGCCTACCAGTACAGCCCGCTCGGCTATTTCTGCCCCGCGACACCGATGGCAAGCGATGTCGGGCTGGACGTGTTCCGTGGGCCGCGCGACGAGGACAAGGTCCGGCGCGACCTGAAGGCGGCCGGCTACAATGGCGAGAAAGTGGTGCTGCTGGTGCCGGCGGATTCGCTCGCGCAGAAGCCGCTCGGCGACGTCGCGGCCGACATGATGCAGCGCGCCGGGATGGACGTCGAATACGTCGGGGTCGATTTCGGCACCGTGCTGACGCGGCGCAACCGCCAGACCCCGGTTGCCGAGGGCGGCTGGAGCGCTTTCGTCGCGAACTGGCAGGGTATCGACTGGCTGAACCCCGCCGGCCATACCGGCCTGCGTGGCGATGGCGGCTATCCGGGCTGGTACACCAGCGCGGCGATGGAAGCGTTGCGGTCGCAGTGGCTCGTCACCGGCGACCTGGCCGAGCAACAGCGCATCTGCCGGGACATCCAGCAGCTCGCGCTGCAGGAAGTGCCGTATTACCCGATCGGACAGTACAAGCAGCCGACCGCCTATCGCGACACACTCACCGGCATGATGAGCGGCACCGCCGTGTTCTGGTCCGTCCGCCCGGCCTGACGCCGTCATCCTTCTGTCGGGGCATCCGCCACATGACTCAACCTGAGACGACCGCGATCTTTGGCAGCCACGTGCTGGTGGAGGGGGAGGGTGGTCCGACGGTACTCACCGACCGCTGGGTGCTCGTCGAGGGGCGCCATATCGCGGCCGTGACAAGCGCTCGGCCGGCGGCAGATGTCGTGCTCGACCGGCCCGGCCGTTTCGTACTGCCGGGCCTGCTCAATTTGCACAATCACAGCTTCAGCGAGGCGGTCGCGCGCACCCACACGGAGGACGGCGGCGGGCGCAAGGCCAACGGGAGCATCGTCTACACCGTGCTGCTGCCGCTGACCCGGCGTGGCATCGACATCCTCACGCGCGAGGAGCGGCTGGCCATCGCGCGGCTCGGCATCCTGCAAGTGCTGCGCGGCGGGGCGGCGACGGTGATGGAGCCGTTCCGCAACGGCATCCCGGAGATGTTCGACGCGGCGCTCGAGATGGGCATTCGCTTTTACGGCGCGCCTTATCTGTTCTCCACCTCCGACGCCAAGGCCGGCGCCGATGGCACGGTTGCTTACGCGGCGGCGGCAGGGCGAACGGATGACGGGGCCGCGGACCTTGCCGCCTGGGATGCGCTGCATGCCGCATGGGAGGGCCGTGACGGGGGCCGCATCCGCCTCGCGATGAGCCCGCATGCCACCGACACCTGCGGGCCCGAGCTATTGCGCGCCGCCGCCGCGCGGGCGCGCGAACTCGGCGTGCCGATCACCATGCATGTCGCACAGAGCGCGCGTGAGGTCGCGACCATCGAGGCGCGGTACGGCCGCACCCCGGCGGCTTATCTCGACTGGCTCGGTATCCTCGCGCCGGACCTGCTGGCGGCGCATTGCATCGCCAGCACCGACGACGATCTGGCCCTGATGGCCGCGCGAGGGGCGACGGTGCTGAACTGCCCGCGCGTCTTTGCCCGTGGCGGCACCACCGCCGCCTTCGGCCGCTTCGCCGAGGCCGGCGTGCGCACGCTGATCGGAACCGACGGCTACAACATGGACCTGCTCGGCGAGATGAACGCGGCGGCGATGATCTCCAAGCTGGCCGCCGGACGCGCCGATATCGCCCCCGCGCCGCAGATCATCGGCGCGGTGACGCGCGATGCGGCGGCGGCGATCGGGCGCGCTGACCTCGGCGTGATCCGTGCCGGGGCCACCGCCGACCTGACGGTGGTCGACCTGTCGCATCCGCATCTGCAGCCCATGCACGATCCGCGCCGCGCCCTGGTGTGGCTTGCCAATCGCGCCAATGTCGATGCGGTGATGGTGGATGGCCGATTGCTCGTCGTGGACGGGCGCTGCACCGGAGTGGACGAGGCGGCGGTGACCGCCGCCGGCGTCGCCGCCGTCCGCCGCATCTGGGACCTGCCGGAGGCCCAGGCCGCGTTCAACGGCTGATCGTCCGAGGCAGTTGGCTTCAGGTGCGTATTGCCAGTTCTGGCCGCCCCAGCGTGAATCCGGGTCTGTCCTGTCGCATGCTACAATACAAGTCCGTATGAATATTTTTATGCGCACAATTATTGACATGTGATTTTGTTTGTGTGATTGACAGTTCGTGGTTACATATCTACTTGCGAAATTTGCGTGGCGGGCTGGCGGGCTTTTCCGGTGCTACGAGCGTTGTGGATTCGTCACGATGTTCCGGCATCGTTGGCAAGATCATGCCTTCACAGCGTCCCAAATCCCTCGCCAGCCCTTACTCATCCGTCGATAATATAGGAGACACTTGGTGCCCCGAAGAATCACCGCACGAGCTGGGGCGTGTTCTTGATGGTGGCCAACTGTGCCTCGACCTTGTCCTGCAACCGTTCACCCTTGCGCAGGGGCGTTCTGGCAACCCCGGTACGCTTCATATGGCTCCATACCAGCTCATCGGGGTTCAGTTCCGGCGCATATCCCGGCAGGAAATGGAACGTCAGCCGCCCCTTGGTGGACTGAACATAGTCTTTCACGAGCTTCGTCTTGTGTGCCGGAAGCCCATCAACCACCAAATGCACAGGCTTCCGGCGATGCCGCATCAGCTGCCGGAGCAGGTGGACAAACAGTTCCGCCGTCAGTCCGCCTTGATAGGTGCAATACCAGAACCCGCCCTTGGCATTCACCGCCGAGGCCGCGCTGATCGATTGCCGCTGACCGGGGCGCTCCACGACCAGGGTTTGTCCCTTGATACCCCAGGTCCGCCCATGAACCGCGGCGGCGCGAAACCCTGACTCGTCCCAGAAGAAAACCTCTCCGCCGTCCGCCTTGGCCTGCCGTGCAATGGCCGGATAGATCTCTCGCCGCCAGCGCTGGATCGCCTCCGGATCGCGCCGGTACGCCCGTTGCAGCGGCTTTTGTGGTGTCAGATCGAGCTTGGCGAGCAGTTCGCCAACTGCCGTAAGGCCGAGCCGGATGGCGAATTTCCGGGCGATCAGATCCGCCACCACCGACCGCGTCCACAGGCCGAAATCCAGGTCATACTGGCGCGGGTCCTTGCCGTTGATCCAGCGGAACACCTGTTGTTCTTGCCGCGGCGTCAGGCTGCGCGGACGTCCTGGTGCGGGTCGCGCTTGCAGTGCCCGCAATCCAACACCAGGCTTGGCAGCCGCGGTTAGCCATTTGTAGATCGTCGTGCGGCTGAACCCGTAGGAGGCGATCACCGCCGAGGCTGCCTCGCCCTCCCGCACCCGCTCAACTGCCATCAACCGGAAGGTTGCCAGGGTTCCGTGGTCGAGCGTTCGTCCATCTCGCTTCATGTCACCTTGAATCGTGCCGCAGCCGCGGTGTCAATCAATTTGTCACCTTAATTAGCGGCTGGTGAGTAACGGCCTACGGCGCTCAGCTCCGCTTGCCGAGATGTTCGAGCAGTGCTACCGCGCCGGGCAGGTCGCCCCGTCGCTCCCGCAGCAGCTTCTCGCCGCCGACAGCGTAGACCGCGACGGCCGACAGAAGGTCGCGCAGGCGGCCGGAGGCAGTGGCGTCGAACGGCAGCACGCAGCCGCCGGTGCGTTTCGCGAGATCCCAGAACACCTCGGCATCGCGGCGCGCCGCGGGATCGGCCGTGTCATGCAGCACGATCAGCCTGGTGCCCTGCGCGCCCATGGCGTCCGCCAACCGGCGACCCTGGGCCACGCTTTCCTCGAACACGTCGCCGATATAGACGACCACGCGCACCTCCGGCCGCTTCAGGCCGGCCGAGAGGATCGGCAGCAGCCGGGTCATCCCGGCCTGGCACGCCACCCCGGCGGCTTGGTCACGCAGTGTGTTGGCATCGTTGGTGAAGGCGGTGAAGGTGTGCACGCGTGAACCGCCGTGCACGGCCAGCGCCACGTCCAACTCACCCGGTAGCGCCTTCACCAGCGCGTCCGTCACTCCCCGCGCGGCCGCCCAGGCGGGCTCACGCGAGGCGGTGGCGTCCACCGCGAACACCAGGCGCGGCCGGGCCGGCGTGCCGGTCTCGGCCGGCGGCTCGGCATCGCTCAGCGCCGAACGCAGCGCCCCGGGGGCGGCCGCCGCGGCCGCGACCGCGGTGGTCGCCATCGTCCGCAGCCGCGCCAGCACGCCGCTGGTGCGGGCCGGCGGCGGGGGTTCATCGTCCGGAACCAGGACGAAGTTCGGCTTGTCGGTCATCGCTGTCCCCGGTGCATGGCCAACGATCATAGCGAAACACCTCGTAACTCGCCGCAAGGATCTGGACCTGCGGCCGGAGCCATGCCCGGAACGCGGTTGCGGCGCGGGCCGGGCGGGATCATCCTGCCGGCGCTGCAATGAGGCCCGGGACGTCCCGGGCCAGGCTTTTTCGATGTTCTTCCGCCGCTGGCGTGGAAGAGGGATGGTCCAACGATGGAAACCGAGCCGGCGCGCCGGCCGCGTCTCCTGCAGGGCAACCAGGCCATCGCGGAAGGCGCCATCTACGCCGGCGCCCGGTTCTACGCCGGCTATCCGATCACGCCGTCCTCCGAGATCGCCGACGAATGCGCCACCCGCATGCCGCGGATCGGCGGGGTCTACCTGCAGATGGAGGACGAGATCGCCTCGATCGCCGCGGTCATCGGCGCGGCGCTGGCGGGCGCCAAGGCACTGACCGCGACCAGCGGACCGGGGTTCTCCCTCATGCAGGAGAACCTGGGGTTGGCTGTGCTGGGCGAGGTGCCCTGCGTCGTGGTCGATGTGCAGCGCTCCGGCCCGAGCACCGGGCTGGCCACCAAGCCGGCGCAGTCGGACATCATGCAGGCGCGCTGGGGGCGCCACGGCGACCAATCCGTCATCGCCCTGTGCCCGGCCACGGTGGGCGAGTGCTTCGGCCTGACCGTGCAGGCCTTCAACCTCGCCGAGCGCTTCCGCACGCCGGTCGTCTTGCTGGCGGACGAGATCGTCGGCCACATGCGCGAGAACGTCCTGCTGCCGGCCCCCGGCGTGATCGCCGTCCTCGAGCGCGCGGCGCCGCACGGCGAGCCGTCCTCGTACCAGCCGTTTGGGGCCGTGGAGGAGGGCGTCGCGCCGCTCGCCGCGTACGGCGGCGAGTACGTGTTCCACGTCACCAGTTCCATGCATGGCGCCGACGGCACCAGCAACAACAACCCCGACAACGCGGCCGCGCGCATCCGCCACCTGCACGAGAAGATCGACCGGCACCGCGACGAGATCGTGATGACCCGCGCCTTCGATACCGCCGATGCGGATGTCCTGATCGTCACCCTGGGCGCGCCCACCCGTGCCAGCCGCAGCGCGGCGCTGGAGGCACGCGCCGCCGGCATCAGGGCCGGCGTCCTGCAGTTGCAGACGGTCTGGCCGTTCCCGGCCGAAAAGGTCGCGACCCTGGGACAGCGCGCCCGGATCGTGGTGGTGCCGGAGATGAACTACAGCGGCCAGGTGGCAGGCGAGGTCAGAAAAGTGTTGGGCCCCGCGGCCGACATCCGCCGGGTCAACCGCTACAACGGGACGATCATCACCCCCGGGGAGATCCTCGACGTGATCATGCGGCCGGCCGGTGCGAAAGAAGACGCCGCGGCATGACCCACGCGACCGGACAGAAATACCTCAGGCCGGGCGTCCTGCCCCATATGTGGTGCGCGGGATGCGGCATCGGTACCATGCTCGGAGCGTTGCTGCGCGCCTTCGAGGAACTGGAATATCGCCCCGCCGACACCGTGGTGGTCACCGGCATCGGCTGCACCGGCAAGCTCGACGACTACCTGCTGACCAATGCGCTGCACACCACGCACGGCCGCGCGCTCGCCTATGCCACCGGCATCAAGGCCTTCAGGCCGCACCTGCATGTCATCGCGGTGATGGGTGACGGCGACAGCGTCAACATCGGCGGCAACCATTTCATCCATGCCTGCCGTCGCAACATCGGGCTCACCGCGATCGTGCTGAACAACTTCAACTTCGGCATGACCGGCGGGCAGGCCTCGGCAACCACGCCGGAATGGAGCTTCACCAGCACGACGTCGTACGGCAATCCGGAGCGGGCGTTCGATATCTGCGCGCTCGCGGAAGTCGCAGGCGCCAACTACGTCGCCCGCAGCACGCCCCATCATGGCTGGGAGATGCAGGGACTGATGAAGCGGGCACTCGCCAACCGGGGCTTCTCGCTCGTCGAGGTGATCAGCCCCTGCCCGACGCATTTCGGACGCCGCAACGAGATGCCGGAAACCGTGCAATCGCTGCACTGGCTGAAGGAGCATGCGGTTCCCGTCGAACGCTATCGCGGCCTGTCGCCGGCCGAGCGCGAGGGCCGGTTCCCCATCGGTACCCTGGTCGAACGCGACGAGCCGGACTTCAACACCAGCTACGACCGGGTCCGTGCGCGCGCGGCCGAAGGCAGGCCGGCATGACGCCGCCAACCACCGGGCACCGCGAATTCATCCTGGCCGGAACCGGCGGTCAAGGGCTGATCCTCGCCGGCATCCTGCTCGCGGAAGCCGCCATCCTGGACGGCCGGAATGTCGTGCAGACCCAGTCCTACGGCATCGCCTCGCGCGGCGGGCTGTCGCTGGCCGAGGTGATCATCGACGATGACGAGATCATCTTCCAACAGGTGCTGAAGCCCGACTGTATCCTGGCGCTGAGCGAAGAGGCCGTGACGAAATACGAGGCCTGGGCCGCAAGGGACGTGACCCTGCTGTACGACAGCGCGCTCGTGAAGCCCCGAACCGGGCCGAACTTCCGGGGCTGCGGTTTCACCCAGGCCGCCAGCGACATGGGCAATTCCGACAGCGCCAACATCGTCGCGCTGGGAACCCTGGCCGCCCACACGCGGGCGGTGAGCATGCGCAGCCTGGAGCGGACGATCGGAGAGCGCTTCCGGGCGCAGGCCCGCGAGCGCAACCTCCGGCTGCTCGCGATCGGCGGCGACCTGGCGGCCTCGCGGTAGGACCGGCATGCAGGGAACCTCACCGATGGATGGCGCGACAACTCAAAAAATGGCTCCCTGCGCGCGCGCCTGTCCGGCCGGCATCGATGTGCCGCGCTATATTCGCCATATCCGCCTTGGCCAGTTCAGCGCGGCGCTCGACGTCATCCGTGACCGTATCCCGTTCCCGCTGGTGTGCGGCTATGCGTGCTTTGATCCCTGCGAGACGCGGTGTGCGCGCAGCCAGTTCGACACGCCGGTGGCCATCCGCGCCTTGAAGCGCGTCGCCGCGGAGCGCGGCGCGGAGGGGGGCCGTTCTCCCGTCGCCCTCGACCGGACCGGCAGGCGCGTGGCGATCGTCGGCTCGGGCCCGTGCGGCCTGACCGCCGCCTGGTTCCTCGCCCTGCTCGGGCACTCGGTGACCGTGTTCGAGGCGCTGGACAAGCCCGGCGGCATGCTGCGTTACGGCATCCCCGCCTACCGTCTGCCTGATGATGTGGTGGAGGCCGACCTTTGCGTCATCGCCGATGCCGGCGTGGAGATTCGTGCGGGGGAGCGGATCGCTTCAGTCGAGGACCTGCTGGCGCAAGGGTTCGACGCCGCCCTCGTCGCCTCCGGCGCCTGGCGTGGGGTGCCGCTGGGCATCCCGGGCGAGGAGCGGGCGAGCGTGATCGACGGGCTTTCCTTCCTGGCCGCGGTCAACGCGGGCGACCCGCCACTCCTGCGCGGTGAGCGCGTCGTCGTGGTCGGCGGCGGCAATACGGCGATCGACGCGGCGCGGGTCAGTCGCCGCCTCGGGGCCGACGTGGTGCAGATCTATCGCCGTACACGCGCCGACATGCCGGCGCATGCGGACGAGATTGCCGCGGCCATCGAGGAAGGTGTCGCGATCGCGTTTCTGACCGCGCCGGTGCGCATCGAGGAGGGCGCGGTCACCTGTGTGCGCATGACGCCCGGGCCGACCGATGCCAGCGGACGGCAGCGTCCGCAGTCCGTGGCCGGAAGCGAGCACAGCCTGCCTGCCGATCGCGTCATCGTGGCCATCGGCCAGCAGGTCGAGATTCCAGCGCAAAGCCTCGCAGGCCGGAGCAACGGGACGATCGCCGTCGATTCCGACACCCTGTCCACCGCCACTCCCGGCATCTTCGCCGGCGGCGACGCGGTGAGCGGGCCGGCCTCCGTCATCGACGCCATCGCGCATGGGCAGAAGGCAGCCTCCGCCATCGACCGCTTCCTCGGCGGCCGAGGCGATCTCGGCATCTTCGCCAAACCGAAGCGTCCCACGGACCACGGCGAAACGGCGCCCCGCGGCAGCTCGCGGGAGCAACCCGCCACGCTTGCGCCGGCCGAACGCCTGCGTGGCTTTGCACCCGTCGAGGACGCTTACGATGCCCGATCGGCGATGGCCGAGGCGGGCCGGTGCCTGTCCTGCGACCTGCGCGCCTTCGACGTGCACGTCAATCCGGCGGTGTGCAAGGATTGCGGTTATTGCAAGGAGGTCTGCCGGCTCGAGGTGTTCGTCCAGACGACCGGGTTCAACGCCGGCGGCTATCGCCCCTACCGGGCGGAGAACAGCGTGGCCTGCGTGGGTTGCCTGGAGTGCCTGTACGTCTGTCCGGACTTCGCCATCACCATCAGCACGTGTGCCTGACGCTCGTGCCTGGTGGATGGAATCCGACGACCTGGTGCCCTCTTCGGGCGGCAGCGATTGGAGAAAGCTCGATGAACCATGTGCATGACGTAGCCCAGGACAATTTCAACCGAGCCTGACCAGGACATGATGGATGGCGCCGTCGTCCAGCAGATTCAGGCACAATGGCAGATCGACGACCGCCGTCCCGTCCACCTGGACGGAACCGATGCCGCGGCTAACTCCGTCCGGGTTCTCGACGGTTATCTCGTAGCGTGCCGAGCGGTGGCGGAGCTTTACCTCAAAGCCCGGCCAGCCCACCGGAATGCACGGGTCCAGTTCCAGCACATCGCCTCGCAAGCGCAACCCAAGGATACTCTCCACACCCGCCCGCTGCATCCATCCCCCGGAGCCAGTATACCAGGTCCAACCGCCGCGCCCGATGTGGGGTGGGACAGCATAGACATCGGCGGCGATGACATAGGGTTCCACCTTATAGCGATGGACATCGGACCGCGTGTGGGCGTGATTGATGGGATTCAGCATGGAGAACAACCCGACCGCCTTGTCGCCTTCGCCGATGGCCGCGAGTGCGATGACCGACCATAGGGCCGCGTGCGTGTACTGGCCCCCGTTTTCGCGGACGCCTGGCGGGTAGCTCTTGATGTAGCCAGGTTCGAGCGGTGTCTTGTCGAATGGCGGTGTGAACAGCAGTGCCACCCGGTCCTGCGGGCGGATAAGCTGGCGCTCGACCGCCGCCATGGCACGCGCCGTGCGCTCGGTGGAGGCCGCACCCGAGATCACCGCCCAGGACTGCGAGATCGAATCGATCCGGCACTCCTGGTTGGTCGCCGAGCCGAGCGGCGTGCCGTCATCGAACCAGGCGCGCCGATACCACTCGCCGTCCCAGGCTTCGCGCTCGAGCGCGGCGCGCAGCGCGCTGGCGTGCGTTCGCCATGTCGCGGCCCGTATCGCATCATGCCTTGCGTCAGCCAGTGCCGAGAATTCGCCGAGGGCCGCATAAAGCAACCAGCCCACCCAGACACTCTCGCCCCGACCCAGTTCGCCGACGCGATTCATGCCATCGTTCCAGTCGCCGGTGCCCATCAGCGGCAACCCGTGAACGCCGACCGACAGGCTGGCGTCAAGCCCGCGCGCGCAGTGCTCGAACAGGGTGCCGACCTCGTCGGAGACCGTCGGCCGAAAGAAGGCGTCATGTTCCCCGGCCTGCAGAAGCTGTCCTTCCAGGTACGGGATCACTTCGTCCAGCACGGCGGCATCTCCGGTGGCGCCGATATACTGTGCAACGGCATAGGCAAGCCAGGCCCGGTCGTCTGAGATGCGCGTGCGCACGCCCTGACCCGAATGTGGTAACCACCAATGCTGGACATCACCTTCGACAAACTGCCGGGCCGCCGCGCGGAGCAGATGCTCGCGCGTCAACGCGGGCTGCGCAGTCGTGAGCGACATGCCGTCCTGCAACTGGTCGCGGAAACCGTAGGCGCCGCTCGCCTGATAGAACGCCGACCGGGCCCAGATACGGCAAGCCAGCGTCTGATACAGCAGCCAGCCGTTCAGCATGATGTCCATCGCGCGGTCGGGTGTTTTCACCTGAACCGCGCCGAGGACATCGCCCCAGTAGCGGCCGACCTCGGACAGCACGGCATCGAGGTTCTCCGCACGATAGCGCGAAATCAGGTGCTGCGCGTCCGGCGCGCTCGCGGCCTCGCCGAGAAAAAACACAATCTCGGCGCGACCATTGGGCGGCAGCACGACCTTGGTCCGCAACGCGCTGCAGGGATCGAGGCCAGCGCCCACGGTGCCGGAGAAAGGCACCGTGCCGGCAAGCGCCGCCGGGCTCTCCAAAGTTCCGTTGCGGCCGATGAACTCCTGCCGGTCGCCCGTCCATTCCGTTTGGCGCCCTGCAAGATCAGCGAAGGCGACGCGCGATCCAAAGGCTGTGTTCCACGGATTGCGCGCGAACATCGCACCGGTGTCGGAATCGATTTCAGTCGTCACGAACATCGCGGCGGCAGTGCGCGACGGGCCAAGAACCCATTCCGTGTAGGTGCTCACCGAGACGTGCCGGGTGTGTCCCGATGTATTGTGCAGCATGAGGCGGGAGATCTTGATCGGATCGCCGAGCGGCACGTACTGGAGAAGATCTGCTGCAATACCGTGCGAGGCGTGCTCGAACCGGCTGTACCCCCAACCATGCCGGGCTACATAGGTGGCGGCGCCATCGTGGATCGGCAGCGCCGTCGGACACCACAAGTCGCCGGTGTCGTCGTCGTGCAGATAGAAGACCTCGCCTGGACGATCGCTGACGGGATCGTTTGACCAGGGAGTGAGCTGGTTCTCGCGGCTGTTGACCGACCAGGTACAGCCGCCGCCTTCCGTCGCCACCTGAAAGCCGAAGCCGGCATTGGCGATGACATTGATCCAGGGCGCCGGCGTGAAATGACCCGGCCCGAGAACCGTGACATACTCCCGCCCGCCCTCGTCGAAGCCGCCAAGCCCGTTGAAGAACTCGAGTGCCGGCCGTGGTGGGGCGAGCTTCTGTTCCGCAGCCGCTGCTGACCGCTTCCGACGGCCGCGGGCCACTTCCCTGGGTTCCGGCACACGGTCGAGCTGGTCGGCGAGAGTCCCGCGCTGTCCGACCAGAACGACCCGCGCCACCGACCCAAGTAAGGCACGGGCTTCGGCCGAAATGAGGTCGGCCCGCAGTACGAACACGCTGCCCTGCTGCCGCTCCACGCCGACCGGCGGCGGTTGCTGGCTGGCCCGGACCAAGGCTTCGATTGCGTTCTGCAGATCCTGGACGTAGGAAGATGCACGCTCGTTCAGGATCACGAGATCGACCGCGAGCTGCTTCATCCGCCAGTATTCGTGCGCCTGCAGCACCTGGCGGACGATGTCGAGGTTCTCGATGTCGGCAATGCGCAGAAGCACGATCGGCAAATCGCCGTAAATGCCCATAGGCCAGAGCCCAGGCTGTTCACCGCCGCCGCGCCGGATGGTGTCCGAGGAGGGACGCAGCGTCGGCCCGGCATACAGCAAGTGGCCGGCAATACGCTGGAACAGGTTGGCTTCGGCGCGATCGATACCGAGGTAGTGGAGTTGAACCTGTGCCTGTGTCCACGCCAGCGTGGCTGCCCGATCGAAGGCGGTGCTGTCACGATGCTTGTCGACCAGGTCGAGCACCGCCTCGCGGGACGCAGCAACCACAGTCCAGAAGGCGATGCGCACGACCGCACCCGGGGCGATCTGGATACGATGGCGGAGCGCGAAGATTGGATCGAGCACGATGCCGACCGTGTTGGACAGGGACCGGCCATCGATCACCGCGATCGGCCGATGGACGCCGTGGCCGCGGCCGAGAAAACGGGCCCGGTCGGTCTCCACCTCCGGCTTGCCGGTCGCCCCGCCGTCGACGATAGCCAGATGTGCTGCCCAGATCTCCTGTTCGTTCGGTGCACGTCGCCGCCGCGTCGCCAGGATGGTGCCCAGATCGGCGAGATACTCGGTGGCAACGAACAGCTTCATGAAGGCCGGATGTGCGACGTCGTCGGCCTGCGGCGCCAACACAAGCTCAGCGTAGGACGTCACGTCGATTTCGCGCATCCGGTGGCCGGAATTCGTGATCGATACGCGCCGGACCTCGGCATCTTCGTCGCCCGAGACGAGCACTTCCATCGTTGTCGTGAGCGTTCCGTCGTGCCGGGTGAACTCGGCGCGGTCCTCGTTGAAAACAACCCGATAGGCGTCAGGCTCGGTGCCACTCGATTGCAGGCCAGCCGACCACACATCGCCGCTGCGGACGTCCCTGAGGAAGACATACGAGCCCCAGTCGTCGCAAGTGGCATCCTCGCGCCAGCGCGTCACGGCCAGGCCCCGCCAGCGGCTATAGCCGGAGCCAGCGGCCGTCAGCATGACCGCGTAGCGCCCGTTGGACAGCAGGTGGGTAGCGGGCGCCACGGTGTTCGCGGTGCTCAATCGCCTGCCGCCTTGCGGTCCGATATCCCGTACCCTGGCGTCGGACTTCGCCTCGGTGGCCCAGGGACGTACCACCGGAACGTCGCGTGGCGTGGATTCCTGGAGCAGCAGTTCGGTCGCCTGGATGATCGGTTCGGCATGGAACCGCGCCCGCATCGCGCCATCCAGCAGCGCATCGCCGATGGCCACGATCGTCATGCCCTGATGGTGTGCCATGAAGGCGCGCACGACGGCGACGGCCTTGCCTTCGGGCAGTCGGATCGGCGTGTAGTCCAGCGCCTCGTAGAAGCCATGGCGGCCGCACGCCCCGACGCCGGCGAGCCGCGCGAAGTTGAATGCCGCCGCTGTCGGATTGACCATGGCGGCGAGCGCTGTCGCGTATGGCGCCACGACGGCATTCTCACCCAGCCCACGTTTTAGCCCGAGGCCGGGGACGCCGAAGTTCGAGTATTGGTATATGAACTCCAGGTTGCGCGTGTTGTAGGCCGATTCCGAGATCCCCCAGGGCAGGCCGCGCGCGTTACCGTAGGCGATCTGCCGCCACACGATCAGCCGGCTGGTCTGCTCGAGGAGACTCCCTGCCGGGGCCCGCATGACGAGCGACGGCATGAGGTATTCGAACATCGATCCCGACCATGAGATCAGCGCGGCGCCGTTTGCGATTGGCGTGACGGCACGGCCGAGATGGAACCAGTGGCGGGCCGGAACGTCGCCCTTGGCGATCGCGAAAAAACTGGCAAGCCGCGCCTCGGAGGCAAGAAGATCGTAGCAACTCGGGTCGAGAGTGCTCTCGGGCACCCGATAGCCGATCGAGAGCAGTTTGCGATCGGGATCGAGCAGAAAGCCGTACTCCATGTCAATCGCCAGCTTTCGCGCGGTCGCTGCGAGGGCAGCGAGGCGCGCCGCCAGGGCTGTGGCCGCGCCCGGAGACTGGTCGACGTCACGCCGATGACTTTCGATCGAGCGGCACACCGCCTCCATCCAGAACAGCATGTCGGCACCGGTGTGGTCGCCCCGTTCTCCGGCGAAGGCGGATGCGATGTCGGCCAGGATCTCTGCCTGCGCCGCCAGGTCCGCCAGACATTCCGCGATGTTCTTGCCGTCCACCCCCGCCCGCCATACGTCGGCCGCAAGTTCGATGAGCGTGTCATCGATCTCCTGCCACGTCACGGTCTGGGTTCGGCGCCCGTCACGTAGTCGCTCCGTCGCTTCACGCGCGAGGTCGAGTGCATCCGCAATTCCAGCCAGGCGCTGCATGGTCGTCGGCGTCACGACGGTCCATTCCTCGCAGGTGTTGGCAAGTGCGATCAGGTGGCCAGCCAGGTTGCCACTGTCAACGGTGGAGACATAGAGCGGATCAAGCGGGCGCAGATCACGCGTGTCGTACCAGTTGTAGAAGTGGCCACGGAAACGGGCGAGGCCGCCCAAGGTCGCCAACGTCGCCTCCAGCCGCTCGGCCGCCTCGGTCGTTCCCAGCCATGCGAAGTCGCGCGCAGTCGCCACCGAAAGCAGGTAAAGGCCGATATTGGTGGGGGAGGTCCGGTGAGCCAGCACCGGAGTTGGATCCTCCTGAAAGTTGTCGGGTGGCAGCATGTGGTCGGCCGCTGTCACGAATGTCTCGAAGTACCGCCAGGTCCGCCGGGCGATCAGCCGCAAGGCGTGAGCGTTGGCCCCTGATACGGACAGCCGGCCGGCACCTCGCGGAGACCGGCTGATCCACAGCGCGATCGCCGGCGAGGCGATCCAGAGGACAGCGAACGGCAGCGTAAGCGGCCACGTGCCATGCCGGAACAGCGCGCCGACAAGCACCGCCGAAACAGCGAGCCCAATTCCACCGGCCATTCGGCGATAGAAGCCGAGCAAGTCGAGGCGGGGATTGATTGTCGCCTGGGCTGCCGGAACCCATTCGAGCAGATGCCGGTGGGTGATGAACAACCGGACCAGGGTTCGCGCGATTGCATCGCCCATCAGCCACGCCTGATGCGCCCTCAAGGTGACGATGAGCACCCACTGGGCCAGCGCAAGGCGCAGATCGGCGCCGAGCACGCCGAGATGGCTGCGCAGCGTGATCCCGGCACGGCGCGGTAGGATGGCGCCGACGACGGGGAGGACGGTGGGCAGCAAAATCGTCAACAAGACGAAGCCGGTCCATAGCGACGCGGCGGCGATCGGCAACGCCCAACCCGCCAGCAAAGCGAGCAGACACGCCGGCGCCGACAACGTTCGCCGCAGATTGTCGAACATCTTCCAGCGGCCGATCACCGGCATCGTCTCGCGTATCCGATCGGTGCCGGTGATCGGCCCGCGGCCGACCAGCCACGGCAGCAATTGCCAGTCGCCGCGTGCCCAGCGGTGATGACGCAGGGCGTCGACGTCGTAGCGTGCGGGAAACGCCTCGACGACCTCGATATCGGAGGCGAGACCGGCGCGGGCGAAGACACCCTCGAACAGGTCGTGGCTAAGCAGCGTCGAGTCCGGCACCCGGCCGGCGAGTGCCGACTCGAAGGCATCGACTTCATAGATGCCCTTGCCGGTATAGGAACCTTCGTTGAACAGATCCTGATAGACGTCGGAAACGGCGGCAGCATAAGGGTCGATGCCATTCATGCTGGAAAAAACGCGCTGGAACAGGGACCCCTCGCGACCGACCGGCAACGAGGGCGTGACCCTGGGTTGCAGCACGGCATGGCCGGCCACGATCCGGCCGGCGGCGATATCGAGGCGCGGCTGGTTGAGCGGGTGTGCCATCTTGCCGATCAGCCGGCGGATCGTGTCACGTGGCAGCCGGGTATCGGCGTCCAGTGTGACGACGTAGCGCACGCCGGCGGGCACCTTCGGCGGTTGCCCGCCGAGGCTCAGGAAATTCGTGTCGGTCGCGCCGCGCAGCAGCCGGTTCAGTTCGTGCAGCTTGCCGCGTTTGCGTTCCCAGCCGATCCATCGTGCTTCGCCGGCGTTCCAGACCCGCTTGCGGTGGAGCAGCAGGAAGCGCTCGCCGCCTGGCGCCGGACCATAGCGCCGATTGAGCCGAGCGATACCGGCCATCGCCGCTTCCAGCAGAGCCTCGTCGCCATCGGCATGCTCGGTTGGGGCATCCAGCCAGTCCGACAGGAAAGCGAAATGCAGATCGCCCTCCGGGCTGGCGAGGTGGTGGACTTCCAGACGTTCGATCTGTTCGCCGATTGCCTGGACTGTCGTCAGCAGTGTCGGCACCGCGACGACCGTACGCAAGGATGCAGGCACACCATTGCGAAGTTCCATAGCGGGCAGCTTTTTCGCACCAAAGCCCCGCGTCAGCCCGCGGTTCACCAGTGCCACCGCCGCGTCGGTGGCGGGAATCGCACCCAGCACGCCGAGCAGACACAGCCACGCCGCGCCGAGACCCTGTCGGTGCAAGATCGACAGCGGTATGGCGAGCAGGGCCGCGGCGACGATGACACCGGCACCGACGTAACCGCGGATACCGAGCGCCCGGCTCAAGCGTCCGGGCAAGATTCTCAATGGCGGCTTGAAGCCGATCGTTACCTCGAAGTCGCGGCGCCCGCCGGCGAAAAGGTGATAACCGGGATCCCCGAGGCGACTTTCCTCCACGCCGGTCTGCGTACACGCCGCCTGTTTGCCCGCCTGCACGGCGGCGTGGGCGACCTCGAGTTCGGTACAGTCCGCCCCACGCGCCAGTTCCTCGATGGCACTGCGGTAGAGATTACGTGTCGGGAAGTTCATGTCGCGGAACAAGCTATCGGCGGCGAGCACATCGTCCACAAGACTGATGCGCTCGAACAGCTCGGTCCAATCGACGTCCGAGATCTGGCGCATGCTGGTGATGATGTTGCGCACGGTGACAGTCCCGGCACCTTGCCTCTGGTGTTCGTCGTGTACGACGGTGTCAACCGTCGTTCCTTGGGCCGTCAGATGCTGATCGAGCCAAGTCAGCGCCGGCGTGATCCTGGGATCCTGGTCGCGCAGTCGGAGCACAAGCTGAACGGCGAAGGCGTCCGGCAGCGTCGTGCCATGACGGCCCGCGAGGACAGCCGACGCAGGTTCGGCGGTGTGGCCGCTCACGCCCAGCAGGCGATCGGCGATAACGTCCGCTTCCTGCCGCGCGACGCCGCTGAGCACAATCTGTTCGGCGACGCGTCGGAGATTTTCGACCAGCACGATCCTGAGCGTGATCGCGACCGCCCAGAGTTCGCCGATCGTCAATGGTTGGACAACCTGATAGGCGCGAATGAAACGGCACAGCATCTCGCTGTCGAAATGGCTGTCAGTGTGAGCGACGAAGGCCCAGGCCACGCCGAACACACGCGGATACCCCTCGAACGGCCCGTCGGCCAGCTTCGGCAGTTGCCGATAATAGCCGGGCGGCAGGGCGGAGCGGATTTCACGAATCTGCCGTTCAACGAGATAGTAGTTGTCGACCAGCCAGTCAGCCGCCGGCGTAATGGTGCGGTGCTCATCGATCGACCCGGCTGTCACACGGTAGGCACTGAGCAGCACAGCACCGTTGTCGGCGAGCCGCGCCGCCAATGAATGACCCTTCGTCGGTTTCGGCGTGACCGGTTGCGCAGCCGCGAGGCTGCGTGCGTGGCCCTCGAGGCGCTCGACGCTGAACAACTCCTCGCGGATGGGTTCGCCGTTGTTCCATGGCGAGGCCGACGAGCGACGCCGAAAAGCCCGGTCAATGAATGATATCAATTCAACCTTTCTAAAGCGCACTGAGCATACCGGCTCTGGCGCCATCGGACGCGTGGAATGCTCGTGAGCCCGCCGATTTCTTGTCAGGCGATGAAAATCGGCGAAGAATCGGCCCAAATCCGGAGGCTACCTGCTCAGCCTCTACGGTTCCCTCCATCAGAACCTGACCACCAATATAGCACGCCGCGATGCGAATGGCTGAAAATGGTCCGTAATCGCTAGGACGTGTGGACCGATTGGAGCCGGTGGAGACGAAAAGGCTTCCTGGGTCCACTCTCGCGTGACTCATGGTGACCCTCCGGCGCGCTCCCCGGAACCAGCCGGATGCGGCGTTTCCGGGAAAGCGCCGCACCGGGGCCGATAGGCGGTGAAAGTCAGACCGCCTTGGCCGCCACCACCGGATGAGGAGTGACCATGCGCCAGGAGGACCGCTTTAGCGTTCCGATCAGCAGTGGCAGCCCGGTGAACAGCACGGTGCCAGCGACCACCAGCCCGACATAGAGCGCAGGACTTCCCACCGGAAGCTGCGTCGGCGGAAAGAAGCCAACGAGGAACGAGAAAGCGACGCCGAGGAACCCGACGCCGGCGATGCACCACATGCCGACAGTCCCACCCGGCACGCGATAGCTGCGCTTCAGGTCGGGCTGCGAATAGCGAAGGCGAATGGCCGCAGCATACATCAGCATATACATGACCAGGTAAAGCGTGATCGTGACCGCGCTGAGTAGGAAGAACGCCACGCTGACATCGGCCATCACAAAGTAAACGAGAGAGAGCACGGTGACGATCAAACCCTGGACGATCAGGATGCTGATCTGCACGCCGTTCTTGTTGGTCTTAGCCAGGAAGGGAGGAATCTCCCCCTCCTGCGCCGTCCACAGCAGGCCACGGCTGGGACCGCTGATCCACGACATCACGCCGCCGATGCCGCCGAATGCAAGTAGCAGGCAAACGATGGGAGTCGCCCAGGCGATACCGAAGCGGGCGAAAATCTGTTGGAAGGCCGCCATCAGCCCGGCCTGGAGATTAATCTGCTGATCTGGCAGCACCGCCGCCACAGCAAAGGAACCGAGCGTAAACAATAGGATGACGGCTACCGAGGCGATCAACATGGCAACCGGGAACTGCCGCCTCGGATCGCTCATCTCGTTGGCGTGAACGGCGTGCACCTCGACGCCGGCGAACAGCAGGATGATACCGGCCAGGAAGGCAATGTCACCCAATCCGGTGATGTTGGGGAAATACCGTGGATGCGCATGGCCGCCTGCCATCGACATGACGGCGGCGGAGTCGGTTGCCGCCGGATGCAGCATCGCGATCGGGTTGCCCTGGGCGATCCAGATCACTGCCAGGATCATGATGATCACGCCGGGCAGCACGGTTCCAATCAGAAACGCCCAGCTCGTCACCCGGGCGATGGCGCCCACCCCGCGCAAGGTGATCAGCGTCGCCGCCCAGTAGGCGACGATGCAGAACACGCCGACATAGGGACCGTAGTTCGCCAGTGCCGGCCTTCCGACCACGTAGGCGATGGCGGCAGCGGAAAAAGCCAGCACGGTCGGGTACCAGACCACGTTCTGAATCCATTGCAGCCAGATGGCAACGAACCCCCAGCGTGACCCAAAGGCTTCCTTCACCCAGGTGTAGACGCCGCCGCCCTTGTCGCCGAAGGCGCCGCCGAGCTCGGCCGACACCAGGGCGGCGGGGATCAGGAAGATGAAGGTGGCGAAGGCGATATAGATGAACAGCGTGAGCTCTTCCTTGGCCATCATCGGCAGGCCACGCAGGCTGACCACCGCCGCGGCGGTCATCATCGCCATGCTAAAGGTGGAAACGATGGACTTCTTGGATAGGGTCATCGATGCCTCCGCCATCTCTGGCGACTAATGATGGAAGGTCGGGCTTGCGCTCGAATGCAAAACCGGATTTGCCTTCAGATGGTCAAGCGCCCGGCCAAGATCGTCCAGCAACAGTTGTGCGAGATCACGGCTGACACCGTGGCGGATCAGGATGCGCTGGATGATGGTGGTGTTGCGGTTCGCCGGCAGTGGATAGGAGGCGATCAGCCAGCCCCGCTGGCGTACCCGTTCGGACAGGTCGTACAGCGTGAAGCCATGGTCCCTGCCGTCCTTCAGTTTGTAGCAGACCGCCGGCAGCGCGCCTTTGCCGTCGTAGACCAGCTCCAGCGGCCCAAGCTTCGCGACTTCGGCCGCCAGCCACTGCGCGGTATCGGCGCAGGCCTGCTGGATCCGCGTGTAGCCGTCACGGCCCAGGCGCAGGAAGTTGTAATACTGCGCGATGATCTGACCGCCGGGGCGGCTGAAGTTCAAGGCGAAGGTCGGCATGTTGCCGCCGAGATAGTCCACGTTGAAGATCAGCTCTTCCGGCAACTCGGCCTTGTCGCGCCAGATCACCCAACCCACGCCAAGCGGTGCCAGCCCGTACTTGTGGCCCGATGCGCTGATCGACTTGACCCGCGCGATGCGGAAGTCCCATTCCAGTTCCTGCTGGATGAATGGCGCGATGAAGCCGCCGCTGGCCGCGTCGACGTGGATGGGGATGTTCAGCCCGGAATCGCTCTGGATTTCATCGAGCTCGCGCGCCAGGGCCGCGACCGGTTCGTAGATGCCGGTGAACGTGACGCCGAGCGTCGGAATCACGCCGATGGTGTTCTCGTCGCAATACTGTCGCAGGTCCTCCGGGCGCAACCCCAGCGCGTCGCCCTCCAGACGCACCTGACGGATCTCCACATCGAAATACCGCGCGAACTTCTCCCAGCAAACCTGGACCGGGCCGCAGACAAAGTTCGGCTTAGCGTACGACTTGCCGGCTGCGATGCGCCGCTTGCGCCACTGCCACTTCAGTGCCAAACCGCCCAACATGCAAGCCTCGCTCGATCCCGTGGTCGAGCAACCGACCGTTGTGCGCGCGCCCGGTGCGTGCCAGAGATCGGCGATCATGTGCACGCAGCGGTTCTCGATTTCCGCGGTCTGCGGATACTCATCCTTGTCGATCATGTTCTTGTCGATCGACTCGTCCATCAGCCGATGCGTTTCTGGCTCGGCCCAGGTGGTGCAGAACGTCGCCAGGTTTTGCCGTGAGTTGCCGTCCAGCAGCATCTCATCGTGCACCAGGCTGTAGATTGCCTGCGCCGATGATGTGTGCTCGGGCAAGTTATATTTCGGCACGCGCTGGTCGGCGGATTCGGTGGCGTACACGTCGTCGATCCCCAGGTGGCCAGTCCGCATTACACTGTGCAACATCGTTTGAGATTCCTGTTCATGCATGTCGGTCTCCGGCTAGCATTCGCACCAAGGTTGACTCGCCCAGGTGAATGTCGATATCGACTGCCCGGTTGGTCGCGCCGAAGAGGTCGCTCATGGTTCACTTGCCCAACTGCCGCTCGCCGAGCCAGCGTCCGGACAATATCAGGCAATGATCCTGCCATGGTAGATTCGGAAACTACTCAAGGCCGTAATGGTGTCCGTGAAGGCAGGATTCTTCCATATACTTCATGGTTGTCCATAACCGCCGACCCGGCTCGGCGGTGTGACCGTATCATCGATGTCGTGGACGGGCGCATAGCGAACTGAGTAGTTTCCGAGCCTAACGTTCTTGTGGTCTGAATGACCACATTAACAAAGGTGCGGTATGTCTGGATCCGACCGGACGGCAGCCGCCCGCCGAGTCAACTAGCAATGGAGACGCAGATGTCACAACGCACACTCTCATGGCGCCATCTGGCCGCCGTGGGGACGATTTCCCTGCTCGCGGCCTGTGCTCAGACACCGTCGGCATCGGTCGCATCGAACCCGCCGCCAGTAGCCCCTGGACCGAACGCAACCTGGTATCATGTCCAGTTTGCCACGAACAGCTACGCTCTCGACGCCCAGGGACAACTTACCGTTGCTGATGTGACGAAAGTCATGCAACAGAACCCGAACGCGATCGCAACGATCATCGGCAAGACCGACACCGTCGGCAGTGCCGGATACAATATGCACTTGTCGCATCTGCGTGCGGACGCCGTGCGTGACGCGCTGGTCTATAACAGCAACGTCGCGGCCGATCGGGTCGAGACGCGCTGGACCGGCGAGACACGCCAGCACGTCGCAACGGCAACCAACGTTCCGGAAGAGTCGAACCGGGTCGTCGATATCGCCATCCATTGAGTCGAGCCCGTCGCTGCCCCAAACAAGACGGCGATGGCGAGGAGAAGGTCATGAAAATTCGAATGTTCATTGCTCTTGCACTGACCCTGCTGGCGGTTTCCGCCTGCGTTGTTGAACCCGTCGGTGGCGGCGGCTACTACCGCGGCGGCTACTCCGGCGGCGGCTACTACCACGGCGGAGGTTACGAGCGCGGGGTCTGGCGCGGTTGAGCCAGGACCAAGTATGGCTTGACGGGCTCGCCGTTTCACGGACGGCGTAAGCGTCGGTTGCATTGCGGTGCCAGGGCTCAGCCTTGTGCTGCGCGGCGGGGACTTTGACCATGGCGTTGTCGCGCGGCTCGCAGGGTCGCACCGGGACCACTGAGTCCCTTTGCGGCGTTTCAGGATGGTCATCCGGCTTGTCTCGGATGAAGGCGAGTGCAGGGAACGGGATCCACGCTCACTCGCACTACGACCAGACCAGTACGACTACGATGGCCGCCATGACGGCGGGCGCCAACCAGTTCACCATCAGCAGCAAGCGCTGGCAGCGTGAGGCGGCCCATGATTGCCGGGCGCATGGTGTTGCCGCTCCGGCTTCAGGCCATTCCAACCGCCTGACAACAGAGCTATAGTCACCAGAGCTAGGATCGGTGTTTCCTCGCCCGCCGGCGATTGCACGACGGAGTGAGAATAGTGCACACGATGCAAGCGAAAGGGGAGCCGGCGGAATGACGGACGCAAACGCCGACCACGACAGGATTCCCGTGCTGGCGGCCCGCATTGCCCGGCGCCGCGCCGCCCGCCGCACGGCGCACAAGGGGCTGCTCGGCCAACTCGGGCCGGGGCTGATCACCGGCGCCTCCGACGATGATCCGAGCGGCATCGCCACATACTCACAGACCGGCGCTCAGTTCGGCTACGCGATGTGCTGGGTGATGCTGTTTTGCTTCCCACTGATGGTGGCGATCCAGGAGATCAGCGCGCGCATGGGCCGGGTCACTGGCCAGGGCATCGCCGGCAACATCCGCGCGCATTACTCACGCTGGCTGCTGTACCCGATCGTCGGCCTGCTGCTGCTGGCGAACACAATCAATCTGGGCGCCGATCTCGGCGCGATGGGCGCGGCACTGAAGCTGCTGGTCGGTGGACCGGCTGACCTCTACGTTATCGGCTTCGCCATCGGCTGCATCTGGCTCGAGGTGTTCTCCCGTTATCAGCGCTACGTCTCCATACTCAAATGGGGCAGCTTCGTGCTGCTCGCCTATGTGGCGGTCGCGCTCGTGGTACACGTGCCCTGGGGGACGGTCCTCTATAGCACCTTGATGCCGAATTTCTCGTTGAAGACGGACTACGTCGTCACCGTTGTCGCGGTGCTGGGGACCACGATCACGCCCTACTGCTTCTTCTGGCAATCCTCGCAGGAGGCCGAGGACCAGCGGATCGATCCCACCGCGCACGCGCTCGTTGACGCGCCGGAGCAGGCGCCGGTGGAGATCTCACGGATGCGTTTCGACACGTATATTGGGATGGGCTACTCAAACGTAATCAGCCTGTTCATCATCGTCGCCACCGCGGCGACCTTGAACGCGCACGGCATCAAGAACATCCAGACCTCAGCCCAGGCCGCCGAGGCACTGCGGCCGATCGCCGGAGTGTTCACCTTCGCCCTGTTCGCTGCTGGCATCATCGGCATTGGCCTGCTCGCCGTGCCAGTCCTCGCCGGTTCCAGCGCCTACGCGATCGGCGAGGCGCTCGGCTGGACCACCGGCCTCGACCGCAAGCCGCTCGACGCCAAGGCGTTCTACTGTGCGATCGCGGTGTCCACCCTGATCGGCATCGGCATAAATTTTGTCGGCCTCGACCCGATCAAGGCGCTGTTCTGGTCGGCGGTGATCAACGGCGTGGTCGCGGTGCCACTGATGGTGATCATCATGCTCATGGCGATGCGCCAAGATGTGATGGGCCGCTTCGTGCTGCCACGGGCGCTATGGGCGATGGGCTGGTTGTGCACGGGGACGATGGCGGTTGTAGTGGCGATTATGTTTGCGACCTGGTGAGGGGGGGGCGGAGTTGTTGAGCGCCCTCTCCATCCGTCGGCCTGAACCGCGCCCGCGCGTTCCAGCGTCGGCTTCCGAAGTCGGTGGGGCAGGGCTATCGCGTTTGGAATTGTGCGAACTGGGCGCGGACACGAGTGGGTAAGGCGGTTATCCCAACCGGCTTTTTTGATCTTGTCTCATTTTCTTTGTTTCGTACAGGCTGGCCTGTGGAGGTTGGAGGAGAGCCCTGTGGCCGTTCGCCGCGACAAGGGAGATTAGCGATACCTTGGCGGGCGTTAACGTGGATCAACGCGGTCGAGGGTTTCTTTGCCAACTCCTCTCAGGTATGTTGATGACCGTCGTTTCAGGAGGCCGGGCGAGGGCTTGTCTCAACAGGATCGCACCGCCGGCGATCATCTTGCCGCTTCCGCTGAGGGTCTCCCTAGCAGCGCGACCCGATTTATTGCTTAGGACACTACCGGTCGCGGAATCCCTCCTGGGGCCGGTGCGGTTACGCCGAACTGGGCGCCGACCTGCGAATAGGTGGTGATGCCGCTGGGGTCGTCATCCGCGGCCCCAATGATCAGGCCAGGCCCATGATCCGAAACAGCTGCGGGCGATCAGGCTGTTTCACCCGATCGCCCGCAGCCGGTTCCATCACGCTGCGCTCCTGGCCTGGAGAGGACGACAAGTGCGCCTGTCTCAGCTCGACAAGGCGACATCGACGAGTTGGATGGCATGGGCGTTGTCACCGGCGTCCACAGCGCGACGCACATCGCGGATGCGGGACACGAGCTGGCCGTCGTCCGGTACGCGCTGCTGGCCCTGTACGACCGAGCGATCCAGGGCCCGCGTCTCAGCCAGATCCAGCGATTGCTGAGCCTCGCAGGTGAGCCCGGAGACCAGCGAGGCACGGGCGGCGCGCAAGTAGTCATTCGCTGTCGCGCCTTCACTGATGGTTGACGCGCCGCCGGATCGCGCGTTGTCAGCCTTGATGATCTTCGCGCACTTGGACAGCGGCAGCGAATCCCCGACGCCGGGCTCGTGGCCTGGCCGCGCACCCGTGGCGGGATTCATGCCCGGTGGTGTCTGGGCCAGTGCCGACATCGCGGTCATGCCGAGCAGAGCAGCGGCGGCAAGATTCAGGTAGCGCATGGAAAATTCCTTCGTACCAGACACGGTGTACGGATCATGGCCGTGCGCCGGCCTTCCGACCGGCTCGCAGCCGACCCATCAGCGGATGACAATGAGTGGAACGCTCAAGTCGAACAACGGGGCGGGTTGCTGGTAGTAGCCATACGGCTCAACAACAACCGGCGGCGCGCTGTAGTAGCCCGGACCACCGACCCAGCCGCCGCCGTGGTAGCCACCACCGCGCGGCTCCTCCCGCCCTCGGGCTGGACCTCGGCCTCGGTAGTCCGCGACCTGGTGGATTGCGGGAGCCTGCCGTGCCTCGCTACTTCTGGCTGCCGGCATGTTCACGGCGTGGGCCGGAGAGCCGAACGCTCCGCCGAGGACACCAGCGGCCAGGCCCGCGAACAACACAAGACGAAGCGGGGAGGCAGGAAGACCGTCTCGGATGCGATTGGTCATCTGACTCCTCCTAGCTGTGCTTAGCCGGCTTGCCGCCATTGGCATCGCTGCGGAACAGTTGGTCTGCGACGTGCTTCTGGCTGTCGGACATGGTGTCGTACAGAGCCTGGAAGGCCGGTACCAGCTTTTGCATTTCCTTGGCGTGTTCCGCGCTGAGCTCTGCGTAAGACTTGACGTTATCCGCGGCGGTCATGGTGGGCAGCGCCTTCACACGGCCCTGGAACGCCTGATCGATGGCCACCGCATTGTCGCGCATCGCCTGGGCAAACGGCTCCCACTGCGCCTGTTCAGCCGGTGTGATCTTCAGCTTGGCGTGCAGATCGGCGATCCGCTGCTCGACCATGCTCTCCTGGCTCTGACGGGCAGCCGGCTTGGCCGGGCTGCTTGCCGTGGCGGCCGGGGCAACGACAGTGGGGTTGCCGGCCGCAGGCGGAGCCGCGGCGGCGGCGAAGGCGAAGCCGCTCAGGCCGAGGAGGGCCGTGGTCGCGAAGACGGTCTGTCGAAAGGATGTGCGCATGGGGATACCTTATTGATTGTAGGTGTGATCGTGGATGAATTCAGAGCCGACCGAGGAGCATCAGCACCACCACGACAACCAGCACCAGACCGAGACCGCGACTGGGGAAGTAGCCCCAGTTGGCGCTGTGCGGCCAAGTCGGCAGGGCGCCGACGAGCAACAGGACGAGGATGATAAGAAGGATAATGGGCATGATCCGAGTTCCTCAGCTTTTCAGCGTGTCCTTCGCACTTCGGGCGGCGTTCAGCGCCTTGCCTTCGATTTGTTCGGTCTTGCCGTCGGCCTGCAGCTTGGCATCGCCGACGAGCTTGCCGACAGCCTGCCTCACACAACCCATCATCTGCTTGCCGGCGCCGATCAGTCTGTCTTCATCCACTTGAGTTGCTGCCTTGCCTATTTTGGCTGCGGGTCGTGCTCGTCGGGCAACGCCCCGACGCTTATGGATGGTTGGCGTCGTGCGACACCTGATGCCCGGCGTCGGACACGTCCTGGCCGAAACCAGAGGCGGTGTGGCAGGCCCCGAGCAGCGGCACTGCGCTGATCAAAAGGGCAAAAGCAAAGGCGATCGAGAGGAACTTGCGCATGGTCGTGGTCCTTTCCGTGTGATTTCGGTTAGTCCCGAGTTTTGCCACAGCACCGGATCGGGCGCCCCAGTTTGACAGGAGGGACAACCCAGATCGCAATGCCCCGAGACAGGGGCACTGTCGTCTCTTCCGTAGACAACAAAGCCGGCACCGCGGCATGACCTCGCAGCGGCTCCGTCGGCGACAACCACAGTCAATATCGCCCACATTCAGTAGTCCGAAGCGGATCGATGGCTACTGCTCGTCTAGTCGCTACAGCAAAGATATAGATACACCAACGGGCGAATACGAGGGGCTCGCGGCGGCAACTGTTCACGTTTTCGAGGCTGCGCGCCACTGTGGCGCCACTTGGCTCCCTATATCTCGCTAACGGCCACCCCAGGGGTCATTTCCCGCGGTCTGTACCACCTGCTCAACCGATCGAGATAGAGATAGACAACCGGCGTGGTGAACAGCGTCAGTGCCTGGCTTACCAACAGGCCGCCCACTATGGCAAAACCGAGGGGCTGGCGGAGCTCGGCCCCGGTACCGCCACCAATCATCAACGGCAAGCCGCCGAAGATCGCGCACATCGTCGTCATCATGATCGGACGAAAGCGAAGCACGCAGGCCTGATAGATTGCATCCTCCGGCGACAGATTTCGCTCGCGTTGGGCGGTCAACGCGAAGTCCACCATCATGATGCCGTTCTTCTTCACGATGCCGATCAGCATGATGATGCCGATGAGAGCAATGACGCTGAGGTCATAGCCAAACAGCATCAGCAACAGGAGCGCGCCAACGCCGGCCGAAGGCAGGGTGGAGAGAATCGTCAGTGGGTGGATGAAGCTCTCATAAAGAACGCCGAGAATCAGATAGACAACCAGCAACGCGGCTGCGATCAGATAGGGCTGCGAAGCCAGCGATGTTTGGAACGCCTGCGCCGTGCCCTGGAACGACCCGGTCAGCGTCGCGGGGGAGGCGAGGTCGGTCTCGACCTGCTGAATTGCGGTCACCGCGTCGCCGAGCGCCGTACCTGCCGCCAGATTGAAGCTAACCGTAACCGCTGGGAATTGGCCCTGATGGTTGATTGCGAGATAAGCCGTCTTCGTCATGTCCAGGCGCACGAAGGTCGACACCGGCACCTGCTGTCCGGTGGACGGCGAGGTGACATAGAGCTTGGTGAACAGGCGCGGATCGGTCTGCAACGGAGGGGAGACCTCGAGGATGACGTGATAGCTGTTGAGCTGGGTGAAATACTGGGTCACCTGACGCTGGCCGATGGCGTCGTAGATCGTCGCGTCGATCACTGTCGGCTGAATTCCGAAACGTGCCGCCCGGTCGCGATCGATGGTGAGCGTCGCCGTAGCAGCATTCGCCTGTTGATCACTGGTGACGTCGGCAATCTGCTTCAGTTCCTGGAGCTTCGCCACGAGCTTGGGCGCCCACACATTGAGCTCGTCGAGATTAGCGTCCTCCAGCGTGTACTGGTACTGTGTTCGACCAAGCCGGCCACCAACCTTGATGTCCTGGGGAACCTGGAGATAGAGATTGGCTCCCGTGATCGTCGCCAGCTTGGGACGCAGGCGGGCAATGATCTCGTCGGCGCTCGCGTCGCGCTGTGCCTTGGGCTTCAAGGTGATGAAGAAGGTGCCGCTGTTGAAGGTCGAGGACCCGGCGCTGTAGCCGACACCCGCCACGGCCGGATCCTCCTCGACGATCTTGGCCATTGCGCCGAGATGGCTCCACATCGCCGCCGAAGAAATGTCCTGCGCACCTTCGGCGCTGCCGGAAATGGTACCTGTGTCCTGCTCAGGAAAGAAGCTCTTCGGGATGAAAATGAACAGGACCACCGTGAGCATCAGCGTGGCGAGGAACACGCAAAGGGTCGGCAGGCGATGGCGCAGCACGCCCTTCAGGCCCCGTTCGTAGCCGGCGAGCAACCGGTCGAACATCCGCTCGAAGAACAAATAGACGCGGCCGTGATGGATCTCCCGGCTGTTCTTGAGAAAACGGGAGCCCATCATCGGCGTCAAGGTGAGCGCAATGGTCCCCGAAAACAGAATCGCCACCGTCACGGTGACGGCGAACTCACGGAACAGCCGGCCGACGATGCCGCCCATCAGTAGCAGCGGGATGAATACGGCGACCAGCGACAGGCTGATTGACACGATAGTGAAGCCGATCTCGCCGGCGCCTTTGAGCGCTGCCTGGAGCGGTGTGAGACCAGTCTCGATGTGGCGGACGATGTTCTCGAGCATGACGATCGCGTCGTCCACCACGAAGCCAACGGCAATCGTGAGCCCCATCAGGGAGATGTTGTCGAGGCTGTAACCGAGGACATACATCGCTGCGAATGTCCCGGCCAGCGACAGCGGGACGGTGATACCGGGGATGATCGTCGCCCACGCGCTGCGGAGAAACAGAAAGATCACTCCGACGACCAGGACGATGGTGATCACCAGCGTCATTTCCACATCGGCGACGGAGGCGCGGATCGTCTCGGTTCGATCGGCCACGATCGTCACGTCGATTGCCGCGGGAATGGTCGCCTGGAGATGCGGCAGCGCCGCTCGCACCTGATTGACCGTATCGATCACGTTGGCGCCGGGCTGTTTGAAGACCGCCAGGAGGATGCAAGGCGTGCCGTTCACCCAGGCAGCGAGCTTGGTGTTCTCCGGCCCGTCCAACGCCCGGCCGATGTCGCGGATGCGCACCGGTCCGCCGTTGCGATAGGCGACGATGATGTCATTCCACGGCGCCGCGTCAAGGATCTGATCGTTGTCGTAAACCGCGAAGCTCTGTTGAGCGCCATCGAATGTGCCTTTGGGCGAGTCGGCCGAGGCGGTCACGATTTGTGCCCGGACGTCCTCGAGGCTAAGGCCGAGTGACGCGAGTTTTGCCGGGTCGATCTGAATGCGTATGGCAGGCTTCTGCGCGCCGTTGATCGTGACCTGGGCAACGCCGCTGATTTGTGAAAGCTGTTGGGCGAGTATATTGTCGGCGGAGTCGTCGACCACCGTGAGGGGTAGCGAAGCCGAGGTCAGCGCCAGGAGCAGGATCGGGGAATCCGCAGGATTGACCTTCTTGTAACTCGGGGGACTCGGTAGGTTGACCGGCAACTGTCCGCCGGCAGCGTTGATTGCCGATTGGATGTCATTGGCCGCGGCATCGATGTCGCGATCGAGGTTGAACTGCACGGTGATCGAGCTCGCACCAAGCGAACTCGTCGAGGTAAGTTCGGCCACCCCGGCGATCAGAGCGAATTGCCGCTCGAGAGGAGCGGTGACAGTTGCGGCCACCGTCTCCGCGCTGGCCCCCGGCAGCGTCGTGGAGATCTGGATGGTCGGAAAATCGACTTGAGGCAGTGGCGCGATCGGTAGCAGTGGAAAGGCGGCAATGCCGATCATCAGCAGTCCGGCCGCCAGCAGCGTCGTGGCGATCGGACGGCGGATGAAGGGTTCGGAGATGCTCATTGAGGCGGCGGCGCCGCGGCCGTGACCTTGACGCGGGTGCCGGGACGGAGCTTCAACTGGCCATCGACGACAATCTGCTCGCCGGCGGACACCCCGGATTCGATCAGCGCCATTGGGCCGCCGGCATTGGCCGCTGACACCTTGATCGGCCGCATCTCGACCGTGTTATCGGTCTTCACGACGTAGACGAAGATACCCTGGGGACCGCGCTGCACCGCGGCGGACGGCACCGTGACCGCATTATGGCGAGTCTCGACCAGTAGCTGCGCATCGACGAACTGCCCCGGCCAGAGCGCCTGATCCTGGTTCGGGAAAGTCGCCTTCAACAGAATCGTGCCGGTGGCCTGGTCGATCTGATTGTTGATCAGAAGCAACGTGCCCTGCCCCAGGATCTTGTTGTTGGCGCGGCCCGTTGCGGCGACTGCAAGGCGTCCGGTCGCCAGCTGTCGTTTGACCAGGCCAAAGTCATCTTCCGGCAACGTGAAAAGGACCGAGATCGGCTCGATCTGAGTTACCACCACCAGGCCGGAGGCATCGGTCGCATGGACGATGTTGCCGGCATCGATCATCCGTACCCCGGTGCGGCCGGCGATCGGCGAGGTAATCGCGGTGTAGCGAAGTTGAATCGCGGCGTAGTCGATCTGAGCCTGATCGTTCGCGATCGCCGCAGCGTCCTGGGCGACCAGCGCGAGTTGCGTGTCGCGCTGCTGCAACGTGCTGAAACTTTGCGCGGCCAGCGCCTGATAGCGCTGCAAGTCGAGCTTGGCATTGACGAGCAGTGCCTCGTCGCGCGCCTTGATGGCGACGACCTCGTCGAGTTGTGCCTGAAAGGGAGCGGGGTCGATCTGGGCGAGCAGATCGCCGGCCTTCACGTCCTGACCTTCGGCGAAGACGACCTTATCCAGGATGCCATCGACGCGAACATGGACGGTCACGGTGTTGTAGGCCTGCACCGTGCCGAGGCCGGCGAGGTACACCGGCACGTCACCCGTTTGTGCTGCTGCCGCGACCACCGGTACCGGTGGAATCGGCGCCGCGGGCGGGGGTTTAAGAAAGTCGTCTGAAAGCAACCACAAGCCGACCCCGGCTGCGCAGACCAGCAGACCGCCCAAAAGAAATTGCCAGAGGTGGCGCCGTGGCGGCCGTGGAGCGGCAACGATGGATGTGCCGACATCGGTTCTCGCGTCGGGCTCGCCTACTCCGGCCCGTCGTGCATCGATGTGTTCCAGCAGATCGGTAGTCAGGTTTGCCACCGCCGCTCCTCGCGCTGTTTGATGCGACGTCGGCACGCACGGCTCCAACGCTCTGCACGCTCCGTTGGCGGATGCCTGGGATTCTCAACTTGGTCGAAACGGGCGCCACCGCCATTTGCGAAGTTAGCGGGACATGGGGTGGCGCCACAGCGTCGGAATCTACCTAGACCCCCATTGACGCGTAGCACCGTGATCGGCCCAGTCCAGGGTCTTGCCGGAAGCCCGGTTCAGCCACCTGCATGAACGAGAGGGCCTGGCAGGTCCGCTGCCGCCACCCCGCTATGCACATTGAGCCGCGACGGGTTGGCCGTTTCGAGAATCGTTTTGGCGCGAGCTATTTGGCTGGGCGCACCACGCGGCATGACCAGGAAGCTGTCAGCTTTCAGAGCAGGCTCGTCGTCGATTCACGGAGCATAGAAATGCAGGCCACCGAAAAGCCAAAACGCCCCAAGAATCAGCACCGCCGAGCCAAGAGCGCTCCCGATGCTCCTTCTACGATACCTGGTGTATCCGTAATATCCGCATCCGCCACCGACCAGAAGTGTCGATACGGCGGCGATCAACATAGTACCCATTTTCCGACCCTTCCGTCCGCCATGGACATGGCCCGCGGCCCGCTACACGAGCGGGATTCGTTCCTGGTTCAGGCTTTCCGGCGCGGCGCTACGTCACAGAGCCGCTGACGACATACCCATTAGAGAAGCCTGACTCTGACATCCTGAGCCTCTGCGGCAGCCGCTGCCTCGAAGGCCCCGTATCCGGAAGGCCATTCGACCGTGGAATTGCGACCCTGGTCCGACGCGTCGTTAAGAACCTTCTTGTCCAGATTGACCATGTAGCCACCCTTCTGCGCGTCGTATGTCATGTTTACCCACGGCAAAGAGAGTAACGAACGATATTTATTGGCCCTTCTGGGGGATTGTCCAAACGCCATTACGGCATAGATCGCGCAGCCGCTGGTCGTGTCGATCATGACGTGGTCAACGCTGCCGATCTTTTCGCCTTCGAGATCGTAGACAGCGGTGCCCTTGACCTTGGTGGCCGCGACAAGCGTGGCGGACGTATGCGGGTTGCGTTTGGTCATTGTCAAATTTCCCTTGGCCCGAGGTTGCTCGGGGTCGGCGGAGCTGGCTTGAGCAATCGAGGCTCGACGGCGGCACGAACTGGCGCGGCCCGTCGCCCCCAAGCGATGCAATCGGCGGCAGGGCGACGGGTAGGTTGCCGGACTCTTATGGCGTGTACTGCTGCGTCCTGGTGGTGGTGACTGTCGTCCCAGGTTCCACCATCATCGGCACGGTTTGCTGTGTGGTGGTCCGCTCGGTCGTCGTCGTGCGGACCTCTGTCGGCTCTTGGGTTGAAAAGCAGCCGCCGATGAGCGCCATCGCTCCGAGCAGTGCGCTCCCAAGCAACCACCGAGAGCCCGTCTTGGTGTGGCGTTCCGATGTCGTCCGATTGCTCATGACAGAACTCCTGTTTCTGGGCGTATCCGGGTGGGCGGCGCCTACCCGGCCGGCCGAACGTCTTACTGGGTGACCGACGTCGAGGATTTCGTGATGGTCGTGGCCACCGGCAGTGGATATGTCGTTGTCTTGGTAACGGTATCGTCCGCCACGCCGTTGCTGTTGTGGTAGGTCGTCTCGTTGGTGTTGGTCTGGGTGCCATTCAGGTCGGTGGATTTTTCTGTCCGCGTGACGCTGAGGGTGCCCGGCGGCGGCGCCACAATCACGGGCGTGACGGTCGTGGTGACTTGCGAGGTCGTCGTTTGCGCCAGTGCAATACCTGTCGTCATCGCCAACGCGATCGCGCCCGCCGCCAATAGCTTGATCATCTTCGAATTCCAGTAATTGCACCACGACGCATAGTGTCGCGGTGTAATTTTCAAATTAGCAGACCAACGCCACCGGCTCGAGGGTCGGATTCTACTCACTTCGCGCCGACTCACGTGCACAACGTCGCCCCTATCACGGGAGCGTGCGTATCCGCGGCCGAGAGAGAGCCTACCTGGGAGCAACGTGCGATTCGACGAACCAGAGCTGCTGATCGATACCGCGTGAAATCTCGGTGAACAGATCGGCGGTATCGGCGTCGCCAATGGTCGCGGCGTGACCGATGGCCTCGCGTGCCGATTCGCCGAACCCCGCCAGCGCCTCGGAAACAGCAAAGACGTGCTGCCGTTCGTCGGCGATTCCCAGCGGGTAGGGGAGCAGGAAGGTCTGTTCCGCCGCGACCTGAACGGTGCCGTGCGCGGTGCCGCCGAGACCGGCGGCCCGTTCGGCGATGAGGTCGGAATAGCTCTCGACTTCACCGGCAACTTTATCGAACAGCTCGTGGAGCGCGATGAACCCCGGCCCACGCACGTTCCAATGCGCTTGCTTCATCTGGGCATGCAGATCGATCGCCGCCGCCAGGTGCTTGTTCAGAAGATCAATGGACTGGCCCCGGATGGTCTCGGACAAGGTGTTGTGAGTTTGCTGCATGATCGGATCTCCAGATTGTCGTGGATGTCGATTGGCGGGATGCCGGCGGGGGCACGCCGAAAGAAGAAGCTGAAACGTCTATGGCAATGCCGGTTACTTTTCGCTGCTTCCGGCGATCAGCCCGGTAAGCAGTGCGGCCATCAGCATGGAGCTCTTGTGGTCCCGGACCAGGCGCGTCGCCTCGGCGAGCAACAGCGGTACGTTGGCGTCGGCGGACCGCACCGGGCGGCGCTTCAAGCCGTACCGGCTTAGTGCCAGCAGGGTGAGACACAGGGCGAGAAGAACACCGGCGACAATGGCCAGCGCGCCGGCCGCACCAACGAGCGGCTGGACGCAGATCCACAGCGCGGCGAGACCGCAGGCCAACGCGGCGAGGGCACAGCCACCCGCCGCCACCCAGGCGAGCGCGGCCCAGGCGACGTGGGCGGTCGTCTGCCGCCCCTGGCGCCTGGCACTGGCCGCGGCCAAGGCGAGGCCAAACCTGATCAGATCGCTCATCGCGGCGCCATGCCTACCGTGACAGCAAGCGCCCGCCGACATAACCGACGCCCAAGGCGATCAGCAGCGCGACCAGCGGCTGCGCTTCGATCTGATCGGAGACCACCTTGGCCGCCCGCTCGCCCTCGGCGGCGAGGCCGCGACAGACCCGGTGCGCACCGTCGTCGAGATGCCCGGCGGCGCTCTGGGCCCCAGTCGTTGCGCCGAGCTTCAAGTGCTCGATCAGGCTCGCGACGTCGCGCTTCAACGCGGCGATATCGTCCTGTAGTCCGGCGATGCCGGGTTCGGTCTTGTCTGATGCGCTCATGATCTTGGTTCTCCTGTTGCGCCGGTCGGGCAATTGGCGGCTCTGTTGCTGGTTCCAAACCCTTGAATTTCGTCAGGACATACGTCCACTCGCGCGTGGCAGCATGCATGGCGCCGGGCCAGGTGGCACCCGAACCGAACAAACTCTCGATACCGGTGACGATACGGCGTGGCGGTCGCCGGGAGCAGGCCCGGAATCTACTCAGGCCGCGCATTTGGCGGCTCACGGTGAGCGGCCGTGCTAACCCCTTCGGTATGGCTACGACCGGATGTCCGTGGTAGCGTGAACTTGGCTTTATGCAAGGCCATAACCCGGGAGGGCGTGTCCAGAATGCCCGACAGCCGTCAGCATCCACCCGCAGCGCCCCAACCCCAATCCCGACATCCCCTGCCGGCTTGGGGTACCTTGTTCGGCGCCAAGAACTTCGCCGTCGTCGGAATCGGCGCCTCAGCGGGCGGCCTTGACGCCTATCGAAAGTTCCTGCGCGCGCTGCCTGCCGATACCGGCATGGCCTTCATCCTGGTGCAGCACCTCGATCCGACCCACGAAAGCATGATGGTGGACCTGCTGGCCGACCACACGACGATGGCCGTACGACAAGTCACGGATGGCATGCCGATCGCGCCCGATCACGTCTATGTGATCCCTCCCGGAACCTATCTTTCCATCGGCGACTACGCACTCCACCTGTCACGACCCCCGGCGCGGCACGGTACGCGCCTGCCGTTCGACTTCCTGCTGCAATCGCTGGCGGAAAATTGCGCGGCGCGCGCCATCGCCGTGATCCTCTCCGGCACCGGTGCCGACGGCAGCGTCGGATTGAAAGCCATCAAGGAACACGGCGGGCTCGTTGTTGCGCAAGACCCGGGCGAGGCCAGCTTTGGTGGAATGCCGCAAAGCGCGATCATGACGGGCGGAGTGGACCTCGTGCTTCCGGTGGCGGAGATTCCCCCTAGACTTGTAGAATACGGCCAACGAATAGCTGGTGCCAACGCGCACGATGCTGAAGTTCTGCCCGATGAGACGGCGCAGGATTGCTTTCTGAAGATCATTGATCTTTTGCGCACGAAGACTAACTATGATTTCACGCTCTACAAGCAGGGTACGCTGCAGCGCCGGGTCGAGCGCCGCATGGCGATGGCTGCGGTCGATATCAATGACATGGATCGCTACCTGGACATGCTGCGCGGCGACAGCAACGAACTCGATCTTCTTGCCAAGGACCTTCTGATCAACGTCACCAGCTTCTTCCGTGATCCAAAGGTATTCGATCTGCTGGCCGAGAGGATCGTTCCCGACCTCGTCCGCGGCCACCCGCCCGAACACCCGCTGCGTATCTGGATCGTGGGTTGCAGCACTGGCGAGGAGACCTATTCCCTTGCCATGCTTTTCCGCGAGGGAATCGCCGCGGCAAAGCGCAATATCAAACTACAGTTCTTTGCCTCCGATGTTGACCCGGACGCAGTAGCCGCTGCCCGCGAGGGCCTTTATCCCGAATCGATCGAGGCGGATGTGTCCGCGGAACGGCTTGCCCGGTTCTTTTCGAAGGACGATCACGGCTACCGGGTATCGCCCGAATTGCGTGCGACCGTGGTGTTCACGGTGCAGGATGTGCTGGTCGATCCGCCATTTTCACGCCTCGATCTGGTTTCGTGTCGCAATCTCCTGATCTATCTGCGCCCGGAGGCACAGGCGAAGGTTCTCTCGGTTTTTCATTATGCCCTGCGCGATGGCGGCATTCTCCTGCTTGGAAGCGCGGAGACCGTCGGCAATTCCGATGGTCAGTTCGCGACGATAGCGAAGCCGGAGCGGCTGTATCGCCACATCGGTCGCAGCCGGCCGGGTGAAATCAGCTTCCTGATGAGCACCGGTGAGGCCGCGCGTGCCCGCTTGCTGTCTGGACAAGCGCAATCGCCGTCGCGGCAGACCACAGCCGCGGACTTTTGCCGGCGCCTGTTGATGGAAAACTACGCACCGGCAGCGGTCCTGATCAACCGCAAGCACGAGTGCCTGTATTCCCTGGGACCGACCGATCGCTACCTGAGACTGGCGCCTGGGCAGGCCACCAACAATGTGCTCGCCATGGCGCGGGAGGGCCTGCGGACCAAACTCACATCGGCAATCCAACAGGCCATTCAGCAGAACGCGCGTGTGGTTGTCACCGGCGGCCGGGTGAAACAGAACGGCGGTACGGTCTCGTTCAGCATCGAGGTGCAGCCCGCTCCAAGGGACGGCGAGGAGTTGCTGCTGGTGTGCTTCGTCGAGACGCCGAAGGGCCAGCAGGGCACGGGAGGGGCGGTAACGCCACGGGACGCTCCACGGGTCGCCGAACTGGAACAGGAACTCGAGGCGACGAGGACGGAGCTGCAGGGCGCCATCCGCGACCTTGAGATCTCCGTCGAAGAGCACAGGGCGGCTAACGACGAAGCTCTGTCCATCAACGAAGAATACCAATCCACCAACGAGGAACTGCTCACCTCGAAGGAGGAGTTGCAATCGCTCAACGAGGAGCTGACCGCTCTCAACAGCCAGCTCCAGGAGACGCTGGAGCGGCAGCGTACCACCTCCAACGATCTGCAGAACGTCCTGTACAGCACGGACGTCGCGACGCTTTTCCTCGACAGCAACCTGAATATCCGGTTCTTTACGCCGGCCACCAAGTCGCTTTTCAGCCTGATTCCAGGCGATGTCGGACGGCCGCTGGCAAGCTTCACCTCACTGGCTCCGGACGGGGCGCTGCTGACCGACGCGCGCACGGTGTTGCAGACCCTCGAACCGATCGAACGAGAGATCCAGGCCCAGAGTGGCGCCTGGTACACCCGCCGCATTCTGCCCTATCGCACCCAGGACAACGGGGCTGAAGGCGTGGTCATCACCTTCGCCGACGTCACTGCGCGACGCGGCACCGCCGATGCGCTGGAGGCAGCCAAGCAGGAGGCGGAGCGGGCGAGTGTCGCGAAGTCGCGGTTCCTCGCGGCCGCCAGCCATGATTTGCGCCAGCCCATGCAGACACTCGCCCTGCTGCAGGGGCTGCTGGAAAAAACCGTCGAGGGGGAAAGAGCCCAAAAGCTGGTTGCGCGTCTCGACCGGACGCTGAGTGCCATGACGGGCATGTTGGATACGCTGCTCGACGTGAACCAGATCGACGCCGGTGTCGTCCATGCCGAAGTCGCCAGTTTTCCGATCAATGACCTGCTGGAACGACTGCGGGATGAATTCGCTTATTATGCGCAAGCGAACGGGCTCGCTCTTCGCATGGTCCCGTGCAGCCTTTTGGTCGACAGCGATCCGCATTTGCTGGAGCAGATGCTTCGCAACCTGCTGTCGAACGCATTGAAGTACACCAAGCAGGGCAGGGTGCTGCTGGGGTGCCGGCGCCGGGAAGGCATAGTGAGCATCGAGGTCTGGGACACCGGGATCGGTATCCCCGAGACCGAGCTTCAAGCGATCTTCGATGAGTACCATCAGCTGGACAACGCCGCGCGTGAGCGCAGCCGTGGCCTGGGCCTCGGTCTGTCCATCGCGCAACGGCTGGCGGAACTGCTGGACCATCGGATACGGGTCCGCTCGCGTCCAGGCAAGGGCTCCGTCTTTGCCATCGAGGTTGCGCGTTCACCGGATGGGACGACGCGCCGGATCGAACACATCCGGTCCGGCACGCAAGACGGGATGGTTGGGAGTGTTCGGCGCACCGGCGTGATTTTGATCGTCGAGGACGATCCTGACGTATGTGGTCTCCTTGAGATTCTGCTCAAGGAGGACGGCCATCATGTGGCAACCGCGCCTGATGGGCCCACCGCGCTGGAGTGGATGGCGAGAGGGACGGTTCGACCCGACCTCATCGTTGCCGACTACAACCTGCCGAACGGCATGGACGGGATCGAGGTCGCGGCGAAGCTGCGGGAGAAGGGGCACCGGGAGATTCCGGTCATCATCCTCACTGCCGATATCTCGATCGCTGCATTGCGCAGTATTTCTGCTTACGACTGTGTCCAGCTGAACAAGCCGGTGAAGCCCGCGGAGCTGAGGCAGGCCATCGACTCTCTGCTTCCGACCTCGCCACAGGTGGTGCACGCACCACGGTCCGCCGAGGCGGCCGGTGCTTCCGAGCCACCCGTCATCTTCATCGTCGATGACGACGCTAACGTGCGCGAGGCGTTCCGGAGCGTGCTGGAGGAAGAGAGTCTGGTCGTCGAGGACTATGCGACTGCCGAGGCATTTCTCGAAGCCTACCGCCCGGGCCGTGAGGGATGCCTTCTGATCGATGCCTATTTACCCGGTGTGAGCGGACTTGAACTGCTTCAGCGTCTCCATGAAGCAGGCGACCGGCTGACCTCCATCATGATCACCGGCCACAGCGATGTGACGATAGCGGTCAAGGCCATGAGGGCCGGCGCTTCGGATTTCATCGAAAAGCCGGTCAGCCGCCGGGAGTTGCTCGCCAGCATCGAGCGCGCTCTCGAGCAGTCGCGGGATTCAGGCCTGCTGACCGCCCGGCGGGAGAGCGCACGCACCATCGTCGCGGGCCTCACGCCGCGTCAGCAGCAGATCATGGAAATGGTACTTGCCGGGCATCCCAGCAAGAATATCGCCGCGGATCTCGGCATCAGCCAGCGCACCGTCGAGAACCACCGCGCCGCGATCATGGAGCGAACCGGCGCGCCATCGCTTCCGGCCCTAGCCCGCCTGGCTGTCGCCGCCGCCTGGAATGGTGCCGAGGAGTCGCCGGTTCAGGGTGGGCTCTCGGCCAAGCCACACGGTCGATAGGCGGTAGGTCCGGGTGGGCGAGATCGTAGATCCAGTACCGAGCCGCCCTCCATGGCATCGGATTTTGCCATCAACGCAAGCCTCGCCTGGATGAAGGCGCTCGCGTCCCGCAGTGCGGCGCGCGCCTCGGGCAGGATCGGGGCGAATATCTGCCAGTCATGCGGCAGCCCCGGCCAGACCTGAAGTGTCGCCGCGACGCCCGCTCGCCTGGCGTTCTCGTATATGCGCCGCGAGTCATCCAGCAGGACTTCGCTGTCGCTTACTTGAATCAGCAGCGGCGGCAGGCCGGTCAGATCGGCGTAAACCGGTGACGCCAGGGAATTCGTCGCCGGCGTGTCTCCCAGATAGAGTTGAGCTTGCGTCGCCACCCAGGACCCGAAGAACAGGGCATCGGTGGCGTCGTTGTCGATGATACTTCTTCCTGTCACCGCAAGATCCGTCCAGGGCGAGAACAACACCGCGGCGGCGGGCAGCAGGTCCTCCGCATCGCGCAGGGCGAGAAGCAAGGCCAAAGCGAGGCCGCCGCCGGCCGAATCGCCGGCAATGACGATGTGGGAAGGAGGTGTTCCTGTGGCAATCAGCGCATGATAGGCCCCCAGAGCATCCTCGAGCGCCGCCGGAAAAGGATGCTCGGGCGCCAGGCGGTAATCGAGGGCAAACAGGCGCGCGTTGCTCCAGGCCGCCAGGCGCGAGGTTATCGATCGATGCGTTCGAGCCGACATCGTGGCATAGGCGCCGCCGTGAAGATACAGTATGCACCCCACGTGGGTCGGCGCGGCGGGCTCGATCCACTCGCCCTTCAGGGCGGTTCCATGCTCGGCGCGAATATGCCAGCCCGGCGGCAGCTTCGCCCGAAACGGCACCATTGCGGCGCGTGCGCGCGCGGTCGCGATGTCTTGGCTACGAAGCGAATTCGGCTTGATCCAGCGGCGCAAGACCCAGGTCAACAACTGATTCTGCACGCTCATACGCCGCACCCGATCCCTGACATCGCTCTTTCCGACGGATGTTTCCCGCTACGCGCAGGCGCCGTCGAGGTTGGCGATGCCGAAGGCGCCGATCAGGGGCATTTCCCGGGTCCTGACCACGATATGCGAGACGGTTCGATCGAAGCGATCGACCAGGCGCCAACTGGCATCCGGCGCCCGGGCAAGCGTCATCTGGCAACTGCGGTACTCGCCAGTGAAGCCGTTGTAGAGGTAGGACGTCACCAGCGTCGCCATACCCGATGGTGTGGTGAAATGCCCTTGCAGGATGATGGCGTCATAGCCCGGAACGCCGTCTAAAACCGCGCCACGGCGGCTTTCGACCACCGCCATGGAAAATTCCGCGGTCTTGACCTGTTCGGCCCCCGTGTGCGCGCCCGTGGGCACAAACCGATGCGTCTCGAGGCGGATCCCCTTGACCGTGTCGCCTTCCATGGACAGGCCGAGGCACTGGAAACTGCCGTCGCGGTTATTATCGATCGTGGCAAGCTGCTTGATCGAAGTGGTTGAATCAGCGCAAATCCCGTTTTGCCGGCTGAGCGCGACAATCGAAGTCTCGGGTCCGGTTGCGGCTCGGACGGGAAGGCCGGCAAGAGCAAGCGCGGCCATGCCGGCCAAGGCAGCGTTGCGTCCAAACGATTTCCGACTCATCACGAAATGGCCTTGCCATGGAACTTTAACGGCGGGAACGCCCGATCCTGGCGCCGAGACGCGTGTCAGCGATGACCGGACGCATGAAAACGCGCGAAGCCCGAGCCGAATCGGGGATCTTCGGTGTCACGTCGACGTGATCAGACCGTTCGGGAGTGTCCAGAGATTGGGGGGCACGCCGCGCTGCTGAGCTGCGGGCCAACACCAGAAACCGGCTGAACCGAAATCTCCAGCTGCCCATTTCAGCGAAAAATCACTATCGCGCGATCCGAGCGGATTTACAAGGGGTAAGTTGCTAGAAATAGAGACTGCATCTGGATTAGCCGGACCGCCTCCCGGGACGTGATCGCGGAAGTTGCGCATAGGTAGTTTCCGATCCTGCCGCCGAAAGCTGCCGGGGAATATGGTCAGGGCCCCTGGAGGATACGACAGGAGCGCCCCATGCCTCGTTGTCGGACCTCGGTGGTCGATCGCGCCTTCAACGGGGTGTGTTCGCGACGGTGGTGTTTTGTGGCCGCGCGCGGCCCGTCGGCAGCGGCAAAGTCGGGACAGCGTACTGCGTCACTTCGTAACACCGCTCGGTCTCGTCGGGGCGGGTTTGGGTCAATTTCAACGTGAGGCTTCCGGTATTGATGATATGAGTACACGAAGGGAAAGGACCGAAACCAGTATTGCCCTCAACAACCTGCGGGCTGTTGTGATTCTCGCCGTGCTGGCCTTCCACTCCGTCCTGGCCTATCTCGGTTCCCTGGGTCCGTCGGCGTTTGTCTTCGACAGTCCGCCCTATCAGTGGCGCGCTTTTCCGATCATCGACGCCCACCGCTGGTTTGGCTTCGACGTTCTCTGTGCCTCGCAGGACGTCTATCTGATGTCCTTGATGTTCTTCCTGTCGGCTTTGTTCACGTGGTCGAGTCTCACGCGCAAACGGTCGCAAAAGTTTCTCGGCGATCGAATGCGGCGGTTGGGTGTGCCGTTCGTCTTCGCGCTGATCGTCGTCATGCCGCTCGCGCTTTATCCGGTCTATTGCTTGACCGCGGTCGATCCCGGTCTGGGCGCCTACGCGCGGCACTATCTGGCGCTGCCCTTCTGGCCCAACGGGCCGATGTGGTTCATATGGCAACTCCTGGCGTTGGCCATCGTGGCCGCCGGCGTGCATCGCTACGCGCCCCGGTGGGTGGATGCTCTCGCCCGATGGTCGTCGGCTGCGGCCGGCCGTCCCGGCCGGTATTTCGTCGGCCTGGTCGCGGCCTCCGCTCTGGCCTATGTCCCCATGGCAGTTGCTTTCACGCCATGGGCTTGGTCCGACCAGGGGCCGTTCGCGCTTCAGTTCAGCCGCCCGTTGCTCTATGCGGTGTATTATTTCGCGGGTCTCGGGGTTGGCGCCTACGGCCTCGAGCGCGGCCTGCTCGCTCCCGAGGGAATGCTGGCACGGCGCTGGGCTGCCTGGCTTACAGGCGCAGTCGTGTCGTTCCTGCTCTGGATGGGACTGATGGGCCTGGCAATGACCTACAGGTCATCAGCGCCGCTCGGACTCCAGATCACCGTCGGCATCAGCTTTGCGTTGGCATGCACAAGCGGCTGCTTTTTCGTGATGGCTGGATGTCTGCGGTTCGGAACGAGGCGTTCGCGGATCCTCGACAATCTGGCGAACAGCGCCTTTGGCATGTATCTGGTGCATTACGTATTTGTCGTCTGGATGCAATACGCGTTGCTGGATGTCGCTTTGTTCGCCATCGCAAAGGCAGTGATCGTCTTTGGCGTCACACTGCCCCTCGCCTGGGCAACGGTCACAATCCTGCGTTTCGCTCCGCTCGGTTCGCGCTTGATCGGGGAGGAGCAAACTGCGGGCGTTGGCTCCGTCGACTCCGGGGGACTTCGACTCGCCAGAGCCGGAATGAGAACGCTCGTCGAATTGTCTGGCCGCCGAACATCGCCCGGGACCCATCGCTCCCCATTCGTCGAGGCGCGCGATGCCATTGATCCTTAAACTGGCATCTCGAAATCTGCTTCAGGACAGGCTGCGATTCGTCGCCACTGTCGTCGGGATTGTTTTCTCCATCGTTCTCGTGACCATCCAACTCGGGCTCTATCTGAGCTTTGAGCGTATGGTAACGACAATGATTGACCATGCTCCGGCAGATCTTTGGGTCGTGCCGCTTGGAACCAAGTGCTTTGAAGACCCCTCGCTGCTGGACGTGCGTGATCGGGCGAAAGTGTTGTCGGTCCAGGGGGTTACGCAGGCCGTCCCGGTCGTCATCGGATTTGCGGAATGGACGGTACCGAGCGGTGGGACAACACCGGTGTTCGTTATCGGTTCGCCCGACAGTGACGCCGGATTGCATCCTTGGAACTTTGTGCAAGGCACTCTCGGCGCCCTCTCGGGCCCGCACGCCGTTGCCGTCGACAAGACATATTTCGGACGGCTTGGTGTCACGGGCATCGGCGACAGCACCGAAATCCGCGATCAAACGGCTCAGGTTGTGGCCGTTACCAGCGGCATCCGATCGTTTACGACGACACCCTATGTCTTCACGTCGCTAGATGGGGCGCAAGCCTACATGGGAACACCGCCGACCAAGGTTTCCTATTTTCTCGTACATGTCGCACCCGACGCGGATATCGGCGGCATTCGCAAAGGACTGCTGGCGAGCCTTTCCAAGGTCGAAGTTCTGGCGCCCGGTGAGTTTCGCGAGCGCAGCCGCGCATTCTGGCTCTTTGGCACGGGTGCCGGAGCGGCTCTCTTTGCCGGCGCGCTGCTCGGCACCATCGTCGGCACGGTCATTGTCGCCCAAACGCTTTATTCCAGCACCAAGGATCATCTGAACGAATTCGCGACGCTGCGCGCGATCGGGTCATCAAGCCTGTATATCAACAAGGTCATCGTCTGTCAGGCGCTGCTCAGTGCCGTCATCGGGTTTTCCCTGGCCTTGGGCATCGATCTCGCGGTCGTCAAGATGACGGCTGAATCGGCATTGCCGATCGTGATGACACTGCCGCTGGCCGCGGGCCTGTTTCTGCTCACTGTGGTTATGTGCGTCGGCTCGGCCATGGCGGCAATCGTGCAAGTGATTCGCATCGATCCCGGGAGGGTCTTCAGGCAATGACCGATTCCGTGATCGAAGCTGTCGACGTGGTGAAATTTTTCGGTAAGGGCGCGGGCCGCGTCCAAGCCCTAAAGGGTGTCAGCCTGTCGCTTGCGTGCGGCCAGCTGACGCTTCTGATGGGTCCATCCGGCAGCGGCAAGACCACGCTACTCTCCGTGCTCGGCTGCATGCTGACGCCGGGCACGGGAACGGTCCGGGTTGCTGGCCATTCAACGGCGGACGAAGGGCCCGGAGGCTTGGCCAAACTCCGACGGGATCATATTGGCTTTGTCTTTCAATCCTATCATCTGTTCCCGACGCTCAGCGCCGTGGACAATGTTCGGTTGGCATTGGATGTGCGCGGTGTGCACGGTGCAGCCGCGATCGACAGGGCGAGGGACGTGCTGGAGATCGTCGGCCTGTCTCACAAGGTGAATGCGTTCCCGGACGAACTCAGCGGTGGTGAGCAACAGCGCGTCGCGATCGCGCGTGCCATCGTGGGGAATGCCGCCGCCATTCTTGCCGACGAGCCGACGGGGGCGTTGGACAGCGAGAACGGTCGCGCCGTCATGACGATACTCGCTCAGATCGCTAAGGATCTGTCGCGTACCGTCCTTGTGGTCACACACGATCCGCGAACGGTGCCTTTTGCAACGAGAACGATTCACATGGAAGATGGACGCATCTTTAGCGAGGAGTGAAGAGCATGGTGATCAACGGTCACGCGGCGGAATGCGGTCCTGGAGTCGAGACAACTGGCAACGCGGTCGATTTTTTCCTCGACCGCCATATCCGCGAAGGGCGGGGCGCGCGTACTGCGTTCATCGATGAGTCTGGATCGATCACCTACAAGGCGTTGTGCGAGGCAGCCGCCGGCTTCGCTTCCGGCCTGGCGCGCGAAGCGGTTCATCGCGAGACGCGGATCGCTCTGATTTTGCTCGACACCATCGCCTTTCCAATTGCGTTCTGGGGAGCGTTGCGTGCGGGCGTCGTGCCGGTTCTGGTCAACACGCTGCTGCCGGCGGCCCAGATCCGCTACATTCTGGAAGATTGCCGGGCCGAGGCGGCAATCGTGTCGGCGACCCTGCTGCCGGCGCTCGCCGCCGCGCTGGCTGAGATCCCCGGCCTTCGGCTCGTTGTGGTTGCGGACGATGCGGTGCGCGGTGTCGATTCCGCCGAGCCGGAGCTCCTGCCCGTACGATGCCTGGGGTTCGCGGCGTTCATCGCCGGCGACCGTGACGTCCGTCCCGTCACCGCCAGCGCGGAGGAACTTGCCTTCCTGCTTTATACGTCCGGGTCCACCGGCAAGCCGAAAGGCGTGCGGCACGTCCATGGTAGCTTGCGTTTCACCGCCGAGACTTTCGGCGCCCGGGTCCTGGGCATTACCGCTGAGGATTTGGTTTTCTCCGTCGCCAAGCTGTTCTTCGCCTACGGTTTCGGCAATGCGATGACGTTCCCGCTTTCGGTCGGTGGTGCTGCCGTGCTCTCGCCAGGGCGCGCGACGCCGGAGCATGTGCTCGCGCTGATGGCGCAGCACCGGCCGAGCATTTTCTATGGCGTGCCGACGCTCTATGCCAGGCTCCTCAATGAGCCTGGGTTGGGTCGGGGGGCCGGGTCGGATCGGCTCCGTTGCTGCATTTCCGCGGGCGAAGCCCTGCCGGCGCAGATCGGCAGGCGGTGGGCCGCGATCACCGGCGTCGACATTCTCGATGCTGTCGGCTCGACCGAGATGCTGCATGCCTATCTTTCCAATCGCCCGGGTGCGGTGCGCTATGGCAGCTGCGGCCGAGCCGTCCCCGGCTACGACGTTCGCCTCGTCGATGAAGACGGCGTTGACGTCGAGGGGGCCGGAGCCGGCGAGTTGATGGTGCGGGGCGAGAGTATGGCAGACGGCTATTGGAACCAGCGCAAGAAGACTCGCCAGACGTTCCTCGGCGAGTGGACGGTGACGGGTGACTGCTATACGCGCGATGCCGATGGGATCTACACATTTTGCGGCCGGACCGACGACATGTTCAAGGTCTGCGGCATTTGGGTGAGCCCCGTCGAGGTTGAAGCCTCGCTGATCAGCCATGAGGCCGTGCTCGGTGCGGCGGTCGTCGCCGACCAGGACGATCATGGCCTGACCAAGCCTCGTGCCTTCGTGGTGCTCAAGCCGGACCGGGCCACCTCGCCGCAGCTGATCGCGCAGTTGCAGGAGCATGTGAAACAACAGATCGGGCCTTGGAAATTCCCGCGCTGGATCGAATTCGTGCCGGATCTGCCGGAAACCGTCACCGGCAAGATCCAGCGCTTCAGGCTGCGCGGCCTGAGCTCGACTGGAGTTTCCCCCGGCCACGGGATTTCATCGTGGCCCGCCGTGGGCCGTAACGGATCGGCCGCACCCATGGCCGCGCACCGCGGCAATTGGGATGAGCGCATCGAGGCGGGATAGGCGGAAGCCGAAGGGTCCTTGCCGGTGGCCTGATCGCCGGGGCGAGCAAGCGGGCCATGGCCTCGACCTGCATGGGGCGGCTCCGCATGGTCCACTCGTCATTGCATTCCGTCAGCACGACATCGATCAGGCGCTGCGCCGTTACCGGACCGAGGTCGGCAGCGCGCCGATCACGCCGATCGAGGGCGGTGAGGCGTGGCGCTGAGCGTGGCATCGGATAGGCTGACCGGCTCCCGGACTCAGATGATCGGGCGAACGCGGGTCCAGGTCTCCTCGACATGACGGGTCAGGACCTCGGTCAGCGCCTCCTCGTCGCGCTTCCCCAGGGCGGCGATCATCTCGCAGTGCTCGCGCACCGCGCCGGCCCAGTGGTCGGGGGTTTCGTTGCCGATGAAACGGATGCGCTTGAGCCGCGACTGGATCGAGCCGTGCATGGCGGCCAGGAAGTCGTTGCCGGAAAGGGCAGCGATCGCCGAGTGGATCGCCTGGTTCAGCTTGTAATATTCCAGGCGCTGGCGGTCGGCGTAGAAACCCATCATCCGGTCGTGCAGGTCGCGAACCGCCGCGATCGCCTCGTCCGTCGCGTTGCGGCAGGCCAGGCGTCCGGCCAGGGTTTCCAGCGCGGTCAGCACGTCGAGCATGTTGCGGACATCCTGGGGCGTCAGCCGGCGGACGACGCCGCCGCGCCCGGGGACGAGGTCGATCAACCCCTCGCTCGCGACGAACTTCAACGCCTCGCGCAGCGGCGTCCGCGACACGCCCAGGGCCAGCCCCAGTTGCCCCTCATGGATGCGCGAACCGGGCTCCAACTGACCCTCGATGATCATGTCGCGGATGCGCTCGACAAGCTCGTCGTGCAGCGTGTGCCGCACGACCGGAAGGATCGCCTGTTCGTTCATCGGTCGTCCTCGATGCAGTCCCGCACCAACCCAGGGCTGTTAAGTATGGGATTGGGCGGTCCTGGGGGCAAGCGACGTCCCATAAAATATGTCTGTATGCTGCATACAAGCTTCTTGTATTCTAAGAACCGGCGTGCTAAGGGCGCCGTAAAGCCAAGGGAGGTCCGCATGAACGCCGTCTCATCCAACAAGCCCGTGATCGCGCTGGCGATCGGCGATCCCGCCGGCGTGGGGCCGGAACTGGCGGCCAGGCTGCTGGCCGATCCCGATGTCCGCGCGGCGGCATCCCTGGTGGTGGTCGGCGATCGCCGCGTGCTGGCGCGAGGCGCGGCCGACAGCGGCGTTACCCTCGACATCGATGTGCGCGGCCCCGATGAGGACATCGTGCCCGGCGCCCGGCCGGTGCTGATCGACCTCGGCCACCTCGACCCGGCGACCATCGTACGCGGCGTCGCCGCCGCGGCGGGCGGGCGGTTCGCGCTCGCCAATTTCAGCACCTGCCTGAAGCTCGCCGCCGCCGGCAAGGCGCAGGCCGTCTGCTTCACGCCCTTCAACAAGGCGGCGATGCGGCTCGCCCATTCGTCCTATGACGACGAGGTCGGTTACACCCACGAGATTCTCGGCATCGAGTGCCCGGCCAAGGAATTCAACATCCTCGAGGGCCTGTGGAACGCCCGGGTGACCTCGCATGTGCCGCTGTCGCAGGTCGCCGGACTGATCACGACCGAGGGCGTCCTGGAAAACATCCGGCTCACGCACAGTTCGTTGCTGGATGCCGGCTTCGCTTCCCCGCGGATCGGGGTCGCCGGGCTGAACCCGCACGCCGGCGACGGCGGCAATTTCGGCCACGAGGAGGCGGAAATCATCCGCCCCGCGGTGGAACAGGCTCAGCAGGAGGGCATCGACGCCCAGGGGCCGTTCCCGTCCGACACCGTGTTCGTGCGTGCGACCAAGGGCGCCTTCGACGCGGTGCTGACCATGTACCACGACCAGGGCCAGATCGCGATGAAGCTGATCGGCTTCGACAGCGGGGTGACGCTGCTGGGCGGCTTCCCCTTCCCGATCTGCACGCCCTCGCACGGCTCGGCCTACGACATCGCCGGCAAGGGCGTCGCCAGTCCGGGCGCCAGCAAGGCCGCCGTGCTGCTGGCCGCGAAGATGGCGCGCAAGACGATGGAAAACGCCGCCGCCTGACTTTGCCTTCACGAGCGGGCCAGCAGAGCCCGCTGCGATCGGGAGAACGTTCAATGTTTGGCTTCAGGCGTGGCCCGCCGCTCAATGTGCTGGTGCTGCTCAGCGCCATGTCGTTCCTGCTCTATGTGGACCGGGTGAACCTGTCCACCGCCGCCGGGCCGATGATGAAAGAGCTGGGTATGACAAATACCCAGTTGGGCATTGCGTTTTCCGCCTTCGGGTATTCCTACGTCGTGTTCCAGCTCGTCGGCGGCTGGTTCGCCGACCGTTTCGGTTCGCGCATAACGCTGCTGATTTGCGGCGCCTCCTGGGTCGCGACGACGCTCGCGACGGGCCTGGTCGGCAGCTTCGCGGCGCTGTTCGTGGTGCGCCTCGTGCTGGGCATGGGCGAGGGCGCGACGCTGCCGGCGTCGGCGCGCGCGCTGACGAACTGGATGCCCATTCATAAGCGCGGCTTTGCGCAGGGCATCGCGCACTCCGCCTCGCGGCTGGGCAACGCGGTCACGCCGCCCTTGGTCGTGTTCCTGATGCTGACGCTGTCGTGGCGCGCATCGTTCTACGTCCTTGGGCTGGTCACGGCGGCATGGGTCGTTGCGTGGTGGTTCTACTTCCGCGACGATCCGCGGACGCACCCGAGCATCACGCCGGCGGACATCGTCGATCTGCCCGACTTCCGGCTGGTTTCCGCCAAGGGAACGGACTCGGTGCCCTGGGGCGCGGTGATCGCGCGCATGGCGCCGACGATGTTCGTGTACTTCTGCTACGGCTGGACCAGTTGGCTGTTCTTCACCTGGTTGCCTGTCTTCTTCCTGCACGGCTACAACATGGATCTCAAGAGCACGGCCATATTTTCCTCCGGCGTGTTCTTCTCGGGCGTCGTCGGCGATACCGTGGGCGGGCTCATCAGCGACTTCATCATGCGCCGCACCGGCAACGTCGAAGCGGCCCGGCGCAACGTGATCATGGGCAGCCTGCTGGGCGCCTTCGTCTGCCTCCTGCCGATTCTGTTCAGCGCCAATGTGTCCCTCATGTTCATGAGCCTGAGCGGCGCGTTCTTTTTCCTGGAGCTGACGATAGGGCCGATCTGGGCGGTGCCGATGGACGTGGCGCCGCGCTACGCTGGCACCGCGAGCGGATTGATGAACGCGGGCTCGGCCGTGGCCGGGATCATATCGCCGGTGGTTTTCGGCTTCATCATCGATGCCACCGGCAACTGGACGCTGCCCTTCGTCGGATCGGCCTGCCTGTTGCTGGTTGGCGCCGTCGCCACGTGCTGGATCAAGCCGCAGCGTCGGATGGCCGAGCGCGTGACGGTGGAATTGCCGGATGAACCACAACGAGCCGCCTGAGGCGGCGGGGAGGGTATGATGAACGATGTGCGGGTGGCCTCGGCGGGCCAAATACCGGCCGAGGCTATGCGGCCAAGCGTCGTACGGTGGCGGTTGTTCGCTTTCATTTTCGTGGTAACGGTCATCAACATGGCCGACCGGACCACGATTTCGGTCGGCATGCCGACGATCGCGAAGGAGTTCGGGCTTTCGCCCGCGATGCAGGGGGTGATTCTCAGTTCGTTCTTCTGGAGCTATGCGTTGCTGCAGGTGCCAGGCGGATGGATGATCGATCGCGCCGGCCCAAGCCGCGTGATGTCAGCCGCGATCCTGATCTGGGGTGCGTTCCAGACGCTGGCGATGGCGACCACGAGCGGCGTTACGCTGCTGCTGGTACGTCTGGGTCTGGGCGCGGCCGAAGCGCCGATGTTCCCGGCCGGCGGCAAGCTGGTCGCGCTGTGGATGGCACGTCACGAGCGCGGACGCGGCGCGGTCATGATGGACAGCGGCAGCTATTTCGGTGCGGCGCTTGGCGGTGTGACAATCGCATGGCTGATCTACGTGCTCGATTCCTGGCGGCTGGCGTTCGGTATCGCGGGCGTGGTGACAATTCTGTTGGGTGTGGTCGCGTGGCGTTTCCTGCGGGATGATCCCGCGAACCATCCAGGCGTGAATGCGGCGGAACTCGCTCATATCCGGACCGTGCCGACGGAGGGGGGGACGGCGCCGGCGGCGCCGCGCCAATTCAGTTGGCTTCGGGTGGCGCCGATCATGGTCGGCCGTTTCGGCTGGGCGATGATGAATTTCGGGCTGTTGACCTGGGGACCGAGTTATCTCGCGCAGGCGCGTGGCCTCGATCTGAAGCAGATGGGCTCGGCGACATTCGTGATCTTCGGCGGCGGGTTCCTGGGCTCGCTGACAAGCGGATTTCTGAGCGACGCTCTGCAACGGCACGGGTTGCGGCAGTCGGCCGTGCTGAAATCGATGCTGACGCTGTCGGGGCTGACGATGTTCGCGGCATTCCTGGTGCTGCCGAGCATTTCAAACGTTATTCTGGCGGTCGGCCTGCTGACCGCGACCGAGTTCATGCTTTGCTGGGGTAGCCTCTATTGGACCTTCCCTGGATTGCTCGTGCCACCGGCGCAGGCCGGGATGGTCGGGGGGCTGATGAACTTCGCCGGCAGCACCGGCGGCATCGTGGTGCCGCTGGTCGCAGGGTTCGTCCTGCAGGCGACCGGGTCCTATGATGGCGTGCTGTATTTCTTCGCCGGCTGCGCTGTGCTGTTCATCCTGGGCACGGTGGTGATTCCGTTCGGCCGGCTGAGGCACGAGTGATGGCACGGTACACTGGCCCCGTCGTCGATGCGCACCAGCATTTCTGGGACCCATCGGTCAATGACCATCCGTGGCTGCGCCCGGATGCGCGGATCCCGTTCCGTTACGGCAATTACGACGCGATCAAGCGGCGCTATCTGCCGCCTGACTACCTGGAGGATGCACGCGGGCAGAATGTCCGCCAGACCGTCTATTGCGAGACGGAGTGGAATCCCGCCGATCCGATCGGTGAGACGCGCTATGCGAGCGAACTCGCGGCGCGGTTCGGGCTGCCGAATGCGATCGTGGCGCAGGCTTGGCTCGATCGCGCCGACGTGGCGGAGGTGCTGGCCCGGCAGGCGGCATTTCCGTTGGTTCGCAGCGTGCGACACAAGCCGGGCGGCCCGCGTGCGCCGGGTGAGGCGGGCCTGTCACTGATGTCGGACGAGGGCTGGCGGCGCGGCTATGCGCTGCTGGAACGGCATGGCCTGAATTTCGATTTGCAGGCTTCGTGGTGGAATCTGGGCGAGGCGGTGGCGCTGGCGCGGGATTTCCCGGCCACGACGATCGTGTTGAACCACACCGGACTGCCGTCCGACCGCAGCGAGGCGGCCCTCGCGGGCTGGCGGGATGCCATGGCTGCGCTTGCGCGGCAGCCGAATGTGCGGGTGAAGATTTCCGGCCTCGGGCAGGCCGGGCGGCCGTGGACGGCGGCGGACAATTGTTGGATCGTGCGGGAGACGATCGCGATCTTCGGGGCGGAGCGGTGCATGTTCGCGAGCAACTTCCCGGTGGACAGTTTGTGCGCGAACTTCACGACGATCTTCGATGGTTTCCGCGAAATCGTGGAGGATCTGCCGACCGATGCGCAAGCTCGGCTATTCTGCACAACGGCGAGAGAGGTTTACCGAATCGGTAGTGTAGCGCCGTCCTGATGTGTAAGGGTCGCAAGCAAGGGGGCTGGCCGGCCAGCGCAGCCTGGCCGGCCACGATCTCGGCGCTGTCGCCCGGTTTAATGATCGTCGGCTTGACACCACAACCACACAAGGCGCACTGTTCTTAGACTGAATTGATGTATGGATCCAGCAGTCCGATCAGCAGGTTGCCGTGCAATAGTGGAGAAAATGAGATGAAAGGAAGTATCCGTCACCCAAGGATCATCAAGTTCTATTTATTATGCGGTCAAAAATTCATGGTGTAGAAATCAGCCCTAGACTGTTTACTACGAATTAATACAATAAATACGTCAGGGAGCCCAAGATCATGAGTGCAAAACCAACCAGAGTAAGATACTGGGTGTTGTTTGTCGTGTGTGTGCTCTACTTGGTCACCTATCTGGACCGGGTCAGCATCTCTGTCACCGCGCCAGCGATGATGAAGGCTTTCGGTCTGAATAGTTTCCAGATGGGGCTGATATTCAGCGCCTTCGTATGGCCTTACGCGCTGTGCCAGTTGCCGACGGGCATGCTGGGCGACCGCTTCGGGCCGCGCAAGGTCCTGACCGTGATGGTGGTGTGGTGG
>Ga0181529_10000351_pt1 | contig 68192 bp, 41 predicted proteins | sample PEATcosm2014_Bin_36_FD_119763 | JGI IMG/M metagenome (GOLD analysis project Ga0181529, IMG submission 119763) | Peatland microbial communities from MTU Mesocosm Facility, Houghton, MI, USA - PEATcosm2014_Bin10_30_metaG | ecosystem: Environmental > Terrestrial > Soil > Wetlands > Peat | place...
ACCTGCACTTCATAGCGGCCGCGGAGGTAGACGCCGCTGTTTCCATCGTGGGGACAATTGAACTCGATGTGCAATTTGAAGTCGTCGAACTTGCGCGTGGACTTGAGATTGGCGCCATGAGCGGTATTGACCAGCAGGCCGTCCTCAGCCGTCCAGCGGCTGACAGCAGTGCCGACAGGCTCCCAACCGGTGAGATCTTTTCCGTTGAACAGGGGCTCGGGATCGCTCCATTTTGCGGGCGGATCGCGTTTCAGCTCGGGCGCGCGCACAGCGGCGAGAGAATTCGCGGTAGTGCCGCGGCTCTCGGATCCGCTCAACTTGTCGCCATCGGCGGTGAGGTCCCAGGTGACAGCGGGATTCTCCTTGGAGGCGGGGGAAAGAATGAAGGTCAGATGCCCACCGTCGAGCTTCACGCCGGAGACGGGACGGACGCTGCCGGAACGCGGCTGAACACGGATTTGCAGATCGCCGCTGTTGTCGATCACTTCCATCCAATCGGGATAGGAGTCCCGAGATGTCGTAACTGTAATGTCCCAGCGGCCGGCAAAGGGATTATTCCGAGGTTGCGGCCCAGCGGAAGTCACCATCGCCGCGAGGGCCAGTGCCGCCGCGCGCCATTTCAACATACCGGCTGAATTATAAGAGGCTTGCGCGACCGGGGTCAAGCGAGGACAGCGGGCGAAATGGCGACAGTACACTGCGGGAGCGGCAGGGGCGGCGGGATTCGGTTGGCGCTCGGGCCGTGCCCTTACTGGTACGGTTCCGGGGGGAGGACCACCTATGGCAGGAGGCCGGCGTATCCGGTTGCGGCGCCGACGGCTAGAACGAAAGCGGGGTGCCAGTGGAACTTGCGGAGGAGGAGCAACGACGTGACGGCGAGAATCCATCCGCGCCAGGAAACGATGGCGCTGCCACCCAATAGGACGGCGGCACTGCAGACCAAGCCGGTCACTGCGGGATTCACTCCGGCCAGAAAGCGCTCGGCGGCGGGGCGGCGGCGGTAGCGCGCGTATTGACCGCTGATCAACCACATCAGACCGATCGCCGGGGCCATGAGCGCAGCGGTTGCTACCAGGCCGCCGGCCACTCCGGCGACACGATAGCCGGCGAAAGTGGCCAGCACGGCAATGGGGCCGGGCGTCAGGTTGCTGATGGCGACGCCGTCCAGGAACTCCCGCGTATTCAGCCAGCCCAGTTCCGTCACCAGGCGATGATGCAGGACGGGCACCAGAGCGAAGCCCCCGCCGAAAAACACGACGCCCATCCTGAGGAAGCTGATTGCCAACGGACCGAGCAGGGTCAGAGGTCCGGCCAGAAACGGGAGGGCGACGGAGGAAAGCGTGGGGGCGCGAGGGAGGCTGCCCGAATCGTCATCGTCTTGGCCGGGGTGCGGGAGGATGAGGCCCGACAGTCCGGCAGCCAGGATCACCCATACGGCATTGACCCTCAGCGCCCCGGCGACCAGCGCGGCGGCGGCGATACAGATGGCGGCCGGCGAGCGGAGGAGCTTCCCGCCGAGCGACCACGCAGCGTCGAGGATGAGGGCGATGACAACCGGTCCCAAACCGCCGACCACGCCTTGCAACGCGGGCAGCGCATGGTAACGGAAGTAGAGGTGCGATAGGGCGGTGACCAGCGCCAGCGACGGCATCAGAAAGACGGTCGCCGAGAGGATGCCGCCGGCGAACCCATAGAGGCGGTAGCCTACGAAGAAGGATGCGTTCACCGAAAACGCTCCGAGGATCTGCCCCAGGCCGACGCCTTGCAGGAATTCCCCGGCCGAAAGCAGCCGGCGCTTCTGAACGAATTCCCGCTCCATCAAGGCAATCACGGCCATTCCGCCGCCGAAACCGATGCTGCCGATTTTGAAGAAGGCGACGAGGAGACGCGGCAGGGAGATGTGTTCGCAGCCGGACGGAGTTGGTGGGATGGATGGCGAGCGCGTCATAATAGTATGCCACGCCGGGCCGGCTTACTGGCCTTTGGCGACGGAGAGAAACGAGATGCTGTCCACGGTCCAGGTGGTGGGGACCGTGCCGGGCATACCGCTGCCGCGAGTGCCGGCTCCGATGGCGCCGATCAGATTTGTGAGGGCATTGCCGCGAACCACGCCGCGGCTGCGCACGGCACAGGTGGATGGGAGGGCCTGGGGATCGATGGGTTCCTGGGACACCAGCATGATGTACGTATCGAGGCCGAATGGATCGCGGATTCTGAGGTCCCAGGGCCGCTCGGTGACCTCGATGGTTTCGGGGTGCTCGCCTTCCGGGGGCAGATGATTTCCGACGTTGCCATCGGTGATCGGAACGACTCGGCCGATACAACCTTGATTGTCGATGGAGACGACGTAGACCCAGCGCTGCTCGATATCGCCAGTTTTGGTGGCCGCGGCGATGTCGCGCGGGCTGGCCGTCAGGAAGACTTTGTACTGTTCGCCCTCGATGGTGCGGCCATCGCGGCGGAACTCGGTTGAGCCCACGTTTCGCAGAGCCAGATGGTAGGGAAATGCCTGGTCGCCGCCGGCGGGCGGACGCAGCGTCAGCCATCCCTTGACGCGGTTCAAGCGCAGCGCGGCGGCCTGCAACTCCGCCTGCGGCTGGGGCTGGAGCGGGGTGGCGTCGTCACGCTCGGAAATCCACTCGGTGCGGACGGGCAGGTTGATCTTGTCCTGATCTACGGCCAGCACGCCGGGGCGAACCCAGGCGTATTGGAAACGATCGCCGGTCCGGCGGCCAGCCAGAACATAGTCGGGGCTGAAGGGGTCGCGCTCCACCACGACCGAGTCATTCGCAGTTCCCTGCCCCAAGGCCAAGGCGGCGGCGGATTTCGCCGGCATAGGATAGTTGACGAATAGCGTGGCGTTCGATCCCAGCAATCGATGCAGCTCGGCGGGGTGGAGCGCGCGGCCCAGCGCCTTGCCTTTACGGTCCCGGCCGGACGCCAGAATCCACTGACCCTTCTGCCACCAGAGCTGATGGGTGGGGTTCTCGACGGTGGGATCGGCGACGATTCGAACGCCGCCGAGATGCATCACGGCGGCTGAGGCCTGCTGCAAGTCTTCGAGGGGCGGACCGTCGTTGGCGAAATAGAGGCGCAGGGCGTTGGACTGCGGGACTACCCAGTGGTCCAACCGGAAGCTCTGTCCGACGCGGATGGTGGAGGAGTCGCCGCTGATGGTTTCGGCGAGGGATTCGCCGAGGCCGTTTTGCGATTTGACCCTGATGCGCAGTTCAGGGGAGACGCGCAGTTCGGGGGACAGGCGCACTTCGGGAGATGCGGGCGAAGTTCGTATGAGCTCGCATTCCGGATATAGCCCGGCCACGGGACCGGCGTTCAACCGGATGGTGCCATCGAGCAGAATACCGGATACGGAAACTACCATGCCGGTGGTGGAGTTCGCGGGCTGCCCGAAAAGGTCGGCGTCGAGGCGTCCTTCGCCTTCGATGATGGGGTGCTGCTTGAAGCCCCGGGCGCGCACCAGGCTGGCGATGCTGTTGAACAGCCGGCCGCTCGATTCACCCTTCGGCGCGGATTGCATGGCTTGGAGCAACGCCGCCGTGAAGGCGCCGTGGGGCTGGTCGTCGTAGACATCTTCCCTGGCCTCCTCCTCCTCGCCTGCGGCGGCCAGCACGAGGACGGGCACGCGGATGTCCGCCGATTGTTGAGTGACCAGGATGGGCTGATTGGAGGAGTCCCTCTCGCCGGGATCGTCTACCGACCGCGGGTCGGGTTCGAGCGCACGGCTAGCGGAGAAGGTACGCGCGCCGCGGCTGAGCCCTCCGCTGTGACAACTGTCGGCGATGACGGTCAGGTAGACTCCCTTACGGGCGGCCCGTGCGTAAATGCGCACCAGTTCCTTGTCGCGAATGTCGGCCACGCCATCGGGCGCATCGTAGGGGACGATGGTTTCGTCGTTGCGCCCGGTCGCGGAATTCCGAATCGTGGATCCATGGCCGGCGTAGAAGAGGACGGCGATATCTCCGGGTTGAGCGGCATCGATGAGATCACGCTGAATGGTATCGAGGATATTCTGTGCGGTGGCTTTCTGGTTGAGCAGGACGGTGATGTGGTTGGGCGCGAAATCATAGGTGGATAACAGCGCCGCGAAGGCGTTCGCATCGTTGACCGATCCGCTCAGGTCGGAGTAAGTGGATCTGCGGGCCGCGCCGGAGAGCTGCCAGGGGCGGGCAACCAGGGGAGTGGCGATGCGGGTGGCGGGGAGGCGGCCGGTGTCGTATTTGTCGATGCCGACCACCACGGCCCGGCGGACGGGCGGGGGTTGGGCGGCGGCGTGGATCGAGTAGATCAGGGCGATGAGGGCGAGATATGGAACTCGCCTGCGGGCAATTCGCACGTTGTCGAAGAGGCCGATTGCGGGGTGCCCACCTGGGGCCGGGCCGCAGGTTGAAAACCTGCCCCACAAATGCCGCAGGAGTTCCGATGTTCGGTGGCGCCGCATGGCTACTTTTTCTTGGGAGCGGACTTCTGGGCGTCTGGCATGGCCGGCGTGGTCGATACCGTAGAAGGCTGAATGGTCAATGGGGCGACAGTCACTTTGAGGCTGAGGTAAGTGACGTCCTTTACCTGGCGGCGATCCGCCGGTCCATCGGGCTGTGAGCTATCGACGAGATACCCTTGCGTGACGCTGAGACGAGTCAGTGCCTGGGAGATCTGATCGGCATGGTCGTCGGGTACCATGACATATTGCCCGGAGAGCAGGGGCAAATGATTCGGCGCCAGATCTCCGGCATCCACGGCATAACGGGTGGCCGCGGCATCGACCAGGGGGCCGTTGAGCAGAAAGGCCGCACGTTCTTCGAGCGCGCTAAAAATGGACGTGAATGCCTTGGCGGCGGGAATGCTGATGGAAGGGAAGCCCAGCATGGGCGCCGCCATGCCGGCATACAGAGAGCCTTCGCGCAGGATCTTGTGAAGCAGAGATTCCTTTTTCGTAATGGAGACATTGATGGCGAACTTACCGAGTCCACCGGGAAGAATGATCTTGTTATCGCCGCTCATGGCGGTGGCGCTCTGGAAACCGAGTTGCTCGAGGGTGGGCAACTTGCCGGCGTTGTTGGTGTAAACCGATGCCAAGGCGACCCAGGCCGCGGGCGCCAGGACGTTCATGAATTTGCGGGTCTGGACGCAATCGACACGAAGCTGCGAGGACTGAAACTGCTGGACGGTCTGCACGTCCGGGCCGCCGGGCTGGAATTGGCCCAAGACCACGCTGACGGTGACATCGCCGGGGTGATCCAGCAGGTCCTCCCGCTTGATCTGATCGGCCCAGCGCAGGGCGGAACCATCGGGCGGCGAGTACAAATACCGGACCAACTTGCCTCGAGAGATGGGCCGCTGGTCACGCGGTCTACCACCACGAGAGCGATCGAGGACGTCGTAAAACTCATCCCAGAATGGATCGCCGCCTTTGGCCGGGGCTTCCGATTGAGATTGTGCGGCAGCCAGTTGGGACATGACGGCCGCCAGCCCTCCGCCGGCAGCCAGATGGTTGAAGAAACCGCGGCGCGACGAACTCATTTCCGGACCTCCCGATACTGAAACTTCTCAACCCACTATATACTAGGTCCAATTGGAGACGGTTTCCATGCGTAGCCGGGAAACTCCGATGGCAAAAGGCACTTCGAACCGGTGGCGGCAGTCTGGCATCGTGCTACTGCTGGCGGCGGTACCTGGCTGGCTGAATGTACTAGCCCAGCAGCCAGACGCGTCGCCGGCGGTGCTGAAGGTTCAGTTGGGCCACTCGCAACCGATCTCAGCGGTAGCGTTTTCGCCCGACGGCCGGTGGGTGCTCACGGGCAGCAACGACAAGACCGCACGGCTCTGGGACGTGGCGACGGGGCGCGAGATCCGCCGGTTCGAAGGCCATGCCAGTTCGGTGGTCTCCGTGGCCTTTTCGCCCGACGGCCACTTAGGGCTGACGGGCAGTATGGACTCAACCGCGCGGCTGTGGGACGTGGCGACGGGGCGTGAGGTACGCCGTTTCGAAGGCCACTCCGGTATGGTTGTCGCCGTCGCCTTCTCTCCCGACGGCCACCGGGTGCTCACAGGGGGTTGGGACCATACAGCACGACTGTGGGAGGTGGCGGCGGGCCGCGAGATCCACCGCTTCGAAAACGGCTCGAGCGGAGTGGACTCGGTGGCCTTCTCTCCCGATGGCCGATCCGTGCTGACTGGCGGCGAGGACAATGTCGCACGGCTATGGGAGGTGGAGACGGGGAAGGAGATTCGCCGGTTCGAAGGCCACTCGGAGTGGATTCTTTCGGTGGCCTTTTCACCGGACGGACGCTTCGTCGTCACGGGCAGTTGGGACAATACCGCGCGGCTGTGGGAGGCGAGCTCGGGGCGCGAGGTCCGGCGTTTCGAGGGCAACTCCGACCGTGTCGGCGCGGTGGCCTTTTCGCCGGACAGCGACTGGGTGCTCACGGGCGGTTGGGACCATACGGCACGGCTGTGGGAGGTGGCGACGGGGCGCGAGATACGCCGCTTCGAAGGCCACTCCGATTGGGTGAATTCGGTAACCTTCGCGCCCGATGGACGCTCGATACTCACGGGCAGCGAGGACCAGACGGCGCGGCTGTGGGACGTGGCGACGGGGCGCGAGATCCGCCGTTTCGAAGGGCATGCGGATGGAATCGCGGTGGCGGCTTTCTCGCCCGATGGGCGTTGGGTGCTCACTGGCAGCGGAACTGGTAGCGTGCCGCTGTGGGACGCGGTGACGGGCCGCGAGATCCGACGATTCGCCGGCCACGCGGGCGCGGTGGCCGCAGCGGCGTTCGCACCCGACGGCCGCTCGGTGCTCACGGGCAGCGAGGACCATACGGCCCGGCTGTGGGACATGGCAACGGGGCGCGAGATCCGGCGATTCGATGGCCATTCCGATTTCGTTGAATCGGTGGGGTTCTCGGCGGACGGACGCCTGGCGCTGACTGGCAGCTTCGACAGGACCGCGCGGCTCTGGGACGTGGCGACGGGGCGCGAGATCCGCCGCTTCGAAGGCAATACGGGTTTGATGTCGTCGGTAGCGATTTCGCCCGATGGCTGTTGGGTGGCGAGCGGCGGCGATGACGCATTCGTAAGGCTCTGGGAGGTGGCGACGGGGCACGAGATCCGGCGGTTCGAAGGCCACTCGGACTGGGTGAACTCGGTGGCCTTTTCGCCGGACGGACGACTGGTGGTCTCGGGCAGCGACGACCAGACGGCGCGACTGTGGGAAGTGGCCACGGGGCGCGAAATCGGGCGCTTCGCAGAACAGATCGGCCGGGTCCACGCGGTGGCATTTACAGCCGATGGACGATCCGTCATTACTGGAAGCGGCGATGGTACGGCACGGCTGTGGGACGTAGGTACGGGCAAGGAGGTCCGCTGCTTCGAAGGCCACTCCGACCGGGTATCGTCCGTGGGCCTGTCCCGCGACGGCCGGCTGGCGCTCACGGGAAGCAGCGACGGCACAAGCAAAGTGTGGGACATCGCCAGCGGCCGGCTGATGGCCACCATGATCAGCTTTCGCGGAAGCGGGTGGGCGGTGGTGGACACGGAAGGCCGCTACGATGCGTTGGATCCGGAGAACTCGCCGGGCTTGTACTGGCAGCTTGGAGACGAGTTCATCGAACTGCGGCAGTTGAAGAGCCGGTTTTACACTCCCGACTTGCTGGGCCGCACCCTGGGCTTCAACGCGGAGCCGCTGCCGCGAGTGGTGGGGCTGAACCATCTGCAACTGTGGCCGACGATTCAAGTGCAGGGGCCGGCGCCGGGGCAATTGGGCGCGAGCATTCGCGTGACCGACCGCGGGGGCGGCATCGGGCGCGTGGTGGTGAAGGTCAACGGGCGCGAGATTCCACTAGCGACGAGAGGGGCGCCGGTGCGGTCCGACGTGCCTATCGCCATCGACTTGAGCGGTGCGCAACTGGCGGCGAACGGCGCCAACACCATCGAAGCGATGGCTTACGACAAGGACAACCTGATCGCGGGACCGAGGGGCACGGCGACGTGGGAAGAGATGGCCGCGGGGCGGGAGGCGCCGCCAGTGCTGCATGCGATAATCGCCGGAGTATCGAGCTATGAAGGGGGCCGTTCGATGTCGCTGACGTTCGCGGCCAAGGACGCTCTGGACATGGCGCACGCTCTGGAGGTGGGCGGGAAGCGGCTGTTCGGGGTGGAGCGGGTGGATATTGCGACGTTCGCTAGCGGGTCGGGGCAGGAACCGACCAAGGAGAACCTGCGCAAAGCATTCGAGGCGGTGGCGGCTAAGGCCGGCGCCGACGACGTAGCGATTGTGTACCTGGCCGGCCACGGAGCGGCGGGGAAAGCCGGGAGCGACCTCTATTACTATCTGACGCGCGACGCCCGCACGGCGACTCCCGACGTGGATGTGGGACTGTGGGAGCAGACTACGATCAGCAGCGCGGAGTTATTGGAATGGCTACAGCGCAAGGGCATGCCGCTACGGCAGGTGGTGATACTCGACACTTGCGCGGCCGGAGCGGCGACCAGCGAACTGCTGAAGCTGGCGGACAGACGGGAGTTGACGGCCGACCAGCGCCGGGCCCTGGAGTTACTGAAAGACGCCACGGGAAGCCACATACTGATGGGGGCGGCGGCCGATAGGGTAAGTTATGAAGCGAGCCGGTACGGACAGGGACTGCTGACTTACTCGCTGTTACTGGGAATGCGCGGCGAGGCGCTGGATGAGGGCGGGCGGCTGGACGTGCGCAGGTGGTTCGATGCGGCACAACGGAAGGTCCCGGACCTGGCGCAGGGGATCGGGGGAATCCAACAGCCGGTGATCAGTTCGCCCACGGGACAGACGTTTCCGGTGGCGATGTTCACGCCGGAAGACCGCGCGCAAATCGTGCTGGCGAAACTGAAGCCGCAACTGCTGCGGGCGCGGGTGGAGGACGAGGACCAGAACGACCCGATGCAACTGGAGAGCGCGGTCCGCGCGGGACTGCGCGCCGTGAGCCTCCCCGCGACGCGTGGCGAAGCGCGGCCGGAGCCGCCGCTGGTCTATCTGGATCAGGTTGCGGGCGATGTGGCCGGCGCCTATGTTCCGCAGGTGCGGTACCAGGTGGATGGGAAGAGGGTGCGGATTCGGCTGCGGCTGGTTTCGGTAGGGGCGCCATTGGAGGTTAAATTCGAAGCGCCGGCGGGGGAGCGGGGAGAAGTGGCGAGGCAGATCGTCGAGAGATTCGTGGAAATGTTGGGGCGGGTCGAGGGCAGATAGGCGCGGCCGCGTAGAGGGGGCGGGCATGGCCACGGTAGACCTGCAGCCGGCGCAACATCCAGGCGCATTACGACCCGAGCAACGATTTCTTCCGCCTATTCCTGGAGCGGAGTATGATGTACTCGTGCGCCTGCTACGAAGCCGAGGACAGCTCGCTCGATGCCGCGCAGTTCCACAAGCTGGATACCATCTGCCGGAAGCTGCGCCTGGGTCCCGAAGACCACGTGCTTGAGATTGGCACGGGGTGGGGCGGGTTCGCCGAGCACGCGGCCAGACACTGCGGGCGCCGCGTGACGACGACCATCGGTCGCCGGCAGTACGAATGCGCGCGAGAACGTTTCGGCTCGATGCCTGAGCCGGAGCGCATCGAGTTACTGCAGGATGACTATCATAACCTGCGTGGCCAGTACGACAAGATTGTCGGCATTGAGATGTTCGAGGCCGTGGGGTTCGCTCACTACGACGAGTTCTTTCGCACCTGCGACCGTCTGCTGCGGCCCGATGGGAGCATGCCGATGCAAACCATCACCATCAACGAACAAGCCTTTCCCTCCTACTGCCGGCGCAGCGACTGGATTCGGAAATACATTTTCCCCGGGGCGGAACTGGCCTCCGAGAGCGAGATCCTCCGCTCGCTGGCGCGCGCGACTTCACTCGGGCTGTACCATGCCGAGGGGATCGGCACGCACTACGCACGGACGCCGGCCGAGTGGCGCAAACGGTTTCACAACGCCAATGGCGAAGTCCGGGCTCTGGGCTTCGACGCCCGTTTCATCCGCATGTGGGACTTACTACCTGGCCTACTGCGAGGGCGCGTTTCTGGAACGCCACATCGGCGATTTTCAACTACTGCCGACCAAGAACCAATCGCCCCGAAAGTTGCTTGGTGAGCCCTGGGGCGAGGAAGGAGGAGAGATTGAACCGATTTCATACGTTGCGGCGAGAGCCGTGGATTCCCCGCCCCCTCAATGAGGTCTTCGCATTCTTCTCCGCCGCTGGCAACCTGCAAGAGATCACGCCGCCATGGCTGGGGTTTCGAATCTCGACGCCTGGCCCAATTCGCATCGCGGCCGGCACCAAACTGCGCTGGGCTTGCACAGCCTTCCGGTGAGGTGGAGCACCGAAATCCGGCGATGGGAGCCGCCTTATCGCTTCATTGATGTGCGGTCGAGTGGTCCGTACCGGCACCGCCTTCGGTTTGGTATGATTGGCCGGGCAGTCCACGCCCTCAAGGTTCGGCGCGACGTGAAACAGATTTTCGACTACCGCTTCCGGCGCATCGGCGAACTGTTCGCCGCCGCGGTAGAGGAGCCAAGGTGACCGTCGCGCGCGCCGCGCCGGCCTTGCTCTGGTTTCGGCAGGATCTGCGCCTATCGGACAACCCGGCGCTGGCTGCGGCCTTGGAGCGCCGTTCGCCGGTGGTTCCGGTGTTCATCTGGTCGCCGGAAGAAGAAGGGGACTGGCCGCCGGGCGCTGCCTCACGCTGGTGGTTGCACCACTCGCTGGCCAGCCTGAGCGCCGAACTGGAGAAGCGCGGCTCGCGGCTGATCGTCCGCCGCGGCCCGGCGACGGCCGCGCTGAGCCGCATAGTGGCGGAGTCGGGCGCGTCGGCCGTTCTGTGGAATCGCCGTTATGAGCCCGCAGCCGTCGCCCGCGACCGTGAGGCGAAGTCGGTTTTGCGCGAGAGCGGCGTGACTGCCCGGAGTTTCAATGGCAGCCTGCTGTTCGAACCCTGGACCATTCGCAACAGCAGCGAACGGCCTTTTCGGGTTTTCACGCCGTTCTGGCGAGCCTGCCTGAGCAAGCCCTTGACGCCCGTCTGCAAGGACGCGCCCAAGCGTTTGCCCTCGCCCGACCAGTGGCCGCTAACGCTGGACCTGGCGGAACTTTCGTTGGAACCGGCCATCGATTGGGCTGGCGGATTCCGTCAGATTTGGCAGCCTGGCGAACCGGGCGCCAGGAGCCAACTGCGGCGATTCCTGCGGGAAGGCCTGGTGGAGTATCCTGCGAATCGCGACAGGCCGGGGCTGGTGGGCACCTCGCGGCTGTCTCCACACCTGCACTTCGGCGAGATCAGTCCCGGCGAGGTTCAGCGCGCTATCCTCGATGTGGCGAACGGCAACCGCGCCGCTTGTGAGGCCTACTTAAGGCAACTTGGCTGGCGCGAATTCGCGTACCATCTGCTGTATCACAATCCCGAATCGCCGCACCAGGCGCTGCGCCCGGAATTCGCTGCCTTTCCATGGCGGAGGCACCCGGCAAACTTCCAGGCTTGGAAGCGCGGAGAGACCGGCTACCCGCTGGTGGACGCTGGTATGCGCGAATTGTGGCACACCGGCTGGATGCACAACCGCGCGCGGATGGTCGCCGCGTCATTCCTGGTCAAACACTTGCTGATCGACTGGCAGGCAGGCGCAGCGTGGTTCTGGGACACTCTGGTGGACGCGGATCTGGCGAACAACTCGCTCGGCTGGCAATGGGTCGCGGGTTGCGGCGCCGATGCGGCGCCCTACTTTCGAATCTTCAACCCGGCAACTCAGGCCGGCAAGTTCGATCCTGACGGCGACTACGTCCGCCGTTGGGTTCCACAGTCGAAGCAACGGCTTCCGATTATCGATCATGGCGAGGCCCGCGAGCGCGCCCTGGCGGCGCTGGAGAGCATCAGGAAAAGATGAGGCCTCTGACGCCGGGCCCGCGGCCCTTGTCAAGCAAGACCACTTCCCATCCTCCTCGTCGAACGTGGCTCTCCAGTTCAGGCGTTTCAACTCTTCGATCTGAAGTGCCCCGGCCTTTCGATTAGTCGAGCCGACGTGGATGATGACCCCATCTTCGGGGCCCAGCCGTTCCAGGTAGTGCGGGCGCGTGTTGCTTGGGTAGACCTGCACCGCCAACACGTTCAGATTCCGCCTCGGAGACCAGGTTTGCGAGTTTCTCTTCCGACGCCAGCACGTCGGGCACGCCGCGGACGTTCTTCGACCCGTCCTCCACTCCGATGACGACGATACCGCCAGCCGTGTTCGCGAACGCAACCAGGCATTTCAGAATGCCCTCCGGGGACGATAAGTCCCGCTTGAATTCGAGAGGCTTCCCTGCGGTGCGATTCAGTAGTTCGACGAGGATCGCAACTCCGCATTTTAGTCGGAAGTGCTTCTCGCCGCGGGCTTCCGAGCACCCCAGAGCAACAATATACCAGTGGGGCCGATGCGCCGGCCAGGGGCATGCGTGAGGCATGCCCCCTAGGTTCCGGAGTTGACCTAATGTTAGAACGTCAAGCGCAGCGCTAACTGAATTGCACGCGGCGAATTCGTGGTCGATGGGATGTAGCCAAACGTCGAAGACGTTACGGTCATAGTCGGCGACTCGAACAACGGCCGGTTGCACACGTTGTACGATTCGCCGCGGAATTGCAGTTTCAGCCGCTCGTAGAGCACAAACGTCTTGCTCAGGTTCACGTTGAAGTTATTCATGCTGTCGATGCGCAGGTTGCTGAAGGCGCTCGGAAACGTGCGGTAATTGTTCGCCAACTGAGTGGCCGAACCGGTATCGAACGCAGCCGTGTTAAACGTAGCGCCATTCGGATTGCTGGCGTTGTAGTGCAGCGGGGCGCCGAGGTAAATATCGTTACCAAAGCTCAGCGGGGCGCACGGGAAGTAGGTGTACTCGCCGCCAACCTGCCAGTTACCCAACAGGAACATCACGGCGCGAGGGGCGGTAGCCAGGTAGTGACGGCCTTTGCCGAAGGGCAGATCGTAAATTCCGGCGATCACCACATAAGTGGGACGGTCGTCGGAAGCCACGCTCTTCTGCAGGACCAGCGAGCCGCTATTCAGGTACGTCGTGTTCGACATCAGGCGCGAGTAAGAGAAGTTCACGAACATCTGCAGGCCGTTGGCGAGACGATGGTCCAGCTTGATGGCCAACTGATTGAAGTACGAGTCGCCGTTGTTCATGTTGTTCTCGGTCACGCCGGAGAACTCCGGCATGGGAGTCAGCAAGCTCGAAACTGCGGTGGTGGTGCCGTTCAGCGTCTGGCCGGGAAGCAGTCCGGAGAAGGGATTGGCGACCACGGCGGCCAGGTTGGCGATGGTGGTAGCGTCGCGGAACGGCGACCGGCTCAAGTACTTGACCGGAAGCGCATCGGCGGCGAAGCTGGTGGTCAGGTGCACGGCGTGGTTACCGATGTACGCCAATTCGAGCGATGTGTTCTGCGTCAACTGCTGCTGTAAGTCGAAATTCCACCGCAGTCCGTATTCGGGCTGCATCTTGGTGTTGTTGAAAGTGATGCTTTGGCCCAGGTAAGTATTGACGCCCAGCGAATTGCCTACCGGCTGAGCCAGTCCGTTGGGGAACGGGTTGCTCAAAGTAGTAGCCGGGGTCACATAGCTGTCGTTGGTTGGAACGTACGTCGAGGACGTGCTGAAACCGGGCTGGTTGGGCCCGACGATTCCGTAGTTGTAGTAAAAGATGCCGATGCCGGACCGCAGGACCGTTTTGCCGTGCAGAGCGTCCGGCGACCAGGCCACGCCCACGCGGGGAGCGAAGGTCTTGTTCGACGTGGTATAGGCATTGCGCTGGTTCGCCGAAGCGAAAAGCACGCCGCCGGTGGGGGAGAAGGAACTCGCCGGAAGCAGCGCACTCGGGCTCAGGGCGTAAGCCGCTTTGGCCGCCGTGGTGGTGCTGTTGACGGCGCTGGGATCGAAACCGACTAACTGTCGGTTGTAGCTTTCCAGGCTCGGAGTGGTTTTTTCCCAGCGAATGCCAAAGTTAAATGTCAGGTTGCGGGCGGCATGCCAGTCGTCCTGCAGGAACAGGGCATAGTAATAGGAGTCTACCTTGTAGGGCGAGTTATTCGACATAGTGCCGCTGGTGGGCAGTCCCATGAGGAACTGCGCCATCCCGCCGCCCATCGACGGCGCCGAAGCGCTGTTCGTCGCCTTGACCCAGGTGCCCGTATCGAACGAGAAGGTTCCGGCGGAGCTGGCCCAACTGATGTTGCTGAAATCCTGCAGCCGGACTTCGCCGCCGAACTTGATGGCATGGGCGCCGGACATCTTGGTGTAGCTATTGAAGACCTGATAGGTATTGGAAGGCTGGTTGGTTTCGTTGCCGCCCGAGTTTCCGGTGTATCCGTCGCTGAAGGCGAACTGCGGCATCATCAGGTGCGTCGAACCGGAAACCATGTAGGAGGGGAAGCCGAGAGTGGTCGCCTTGTAGCCGGCGCTGGCTTGGCCATAGTAAGCGTCGTAGCGCGTGAAACCGATGCGCAAGTCGCCTACGAAGGTCGGGGAGAAGGCTTCCATGTCGTCGATCATTCCGCCCCAGCTTGCGCGGTAGAGGAGATTGTTGATATAGGCGATGTTATCGAACAGCGCTCCGTTGGTCTGCTCATACATGGATTCGCGACCCACCAGCGTCAACTTGTTGCGCTCGCCGATATTGATGTCTCCGCGCCCGGAGAAAAAGTGGTACGGATTGCCGGCGTTTTCGTTGGCGCCGTAGTTCTGGGTGTCGTCGTACACGCCGGCGCGGTTGGGCAACGGCATGTAGGTGTTGATGAAGTTCTGCGCGATTGGGTTCAGACGGCTTGAGGGGATGATATTGTTCGGAAACGCGGTGCGCGTGATCTTGGTTCCGCTCAACACGGCGGAGTTCGGATCGTAGAGCGTATAGTTCTTCGTCGAGTTGTTCAAACTCAGCAGGTGGGAGAAATCGCCCGTTCGTTCAGCCGCCGTCGGCGTGCCTCCGAAAACCGCCGTGGGACCGCCCGAATGGATGCCTTCATAGGCGAACAGGAAGAACAGCCGGTTTTTGCCGTTGACGATTTTTGGGATGAACACCGGACCACCGACAACCGCGGCCCACTGGTTGGTCTCCGACTTCGGTTTCGTGCCGCCCACCGAATTCACAAAGAAGGCCGTGGCCTGTAGCGCCGAATCGTTGTTGTATTCCGAAAGGGCGCCGTGCAGATCGTTGCTGCCGCCTTTGGTGATCATTTCCGCGCTGCCGCCGCCGGCGCCGCCGAAAGCCGCGTCCATGTTGAAGGCCTCGGTCTTAACTTCCGATACCGAGTCGGGCGGTGGCAGGAACGCGGGGCGACGGCCCGTGGTGCCCGTGGTTCCGATGTCCGGCACGCCATCGAGCAAAATCTCGTTGGCGCCCTGCGCCGCGCCGCCCATCGTAATAGTGGCAAACCCGGCGTTGCTCGAGGGCGAATTGGCGTCGCGGTTTTCCTGCGAAATCACGCCGAAACCGAGGAACTCCGCGTTCAAGGCCGTGTGGCCGTCGAGCGGAAGGTTCTCGATCGCGTGCGCCGTGATCGATTGGCTGGCCGACACGCGGAGGGTTTCGAGCGGCGCCGCATCGGCCGTGATGGTCATCGAATCGCTGGACGCGCCCACCTGGAGCGAAATATCCTGCGACACATGCGCGTTAGAATTGACCTGAATGCCACTCTGCGAATAACTCCTGAATCCCTTGGCTTCCGCGGTCAATTGGTATTGGCCAGGCAACAACAGCGGAAACGTGTACAGGCCGTCGTTATTGGTGCTGGTCTCGTATTTGCTCTTTGTTCCCTGCTCAATGGCCTGAACCTTGGCGCCTACCACTACCGCTCCCGTTTGGTCCAAGACTCTGCCGGCCAGCGTGGACCGGAATTCCTGAGCTGGTAGCAGGCTTGCGAATATCAGCAGGCCCACCACGCCTAAGTGACGAAAGACCCCTTTACGCAACATAATCTATCCCTTCGATTGGTGATTTCAGGCCGCCGGCATAACTTACGGATTTGCCGATGGCCGTGTTTCTTCGGACTAACCTCGATGCTCCGGCGTAGAGCCGCCCAGCGGCAGCGAAACCGCGCTGCGCACTCTCACCGGTCCCAACAACCCCGACTCCACTAGCGGGGAATCCTTGCGATAGTGTCTCCAGGTCGAAAACGTGACCCGCGCCCCCGGCTTCGGCTGGTTGCGCAGGAACCACTCAGGTATTTCCTTGATTTGCCCAATATCCTTGATATTAGTTCCCTTGGTGGAATACTCGTTCTCTTCCGGGAGATACTCGTCGCCAATCAGCCGGTTCGGCCAGAGAGTAGTCACTTCAATTTCCAGCCTGTTACTTCCCGGCTGCGTCGCTTCGGATATGTCCAAGCGGTACGGCGGCTTCCATACGACGCCAATGTTCCGGCCGTTCACGCGAACTTTGGCAATCACTTCAACCCGGCCAAGGTCCAGATACAACCGCTTTCCGGATTCCAGCGCATCGGCGGGAATCGTAAGATCCTTCGCGTAGGTCGCCGTACCCGAAAAGAACCGAACGCCCGGGTCCGAATGCCGATGCAGCGAGATCAACTTCGGGAGAATTATCGATGCCGGCGCGCCGCGCTTCGGCGGGAAGCTGACATCCCACGGTCCCACAACGTCAACCGGCTTGCCCAGATTCGAAACTCGCAAGGCGACACTTTCGCCCGACGCGCTCCGCAGTTCGTAGCTTCCGTTTTCCGATACCAGAAGCTGCGGCACCGCGTCATTGACCGCCACCGCCTGCGCCGGACCGGGCAGCGGTGGAATGCCAGCCGACGCCAGCTTCCCGACGCGCTCTTCATCCAGCGCTTCGGCGAAGAGTTCCGGTTCGCTCATGTCCCCGTTGAATGCCGGAGTTCCATACCCCAGGTTGGGCTCGCGTACACCCGGATGCACCACGCGCGCGGACTTCCGCCCGCGCTGCGCCAGCTTCCCGTCGATGTAAAGCGCCGGCACGCCGTCGTCGTAGACCACGGCCACATGAGTCCAACCGGCGATACCCATTCGAGCGATCAGCGCGGTCGCCGCTCCGGCGCGCGATCTCTCGAACAGCCCGATGCCATTCCGCCCCGCCGTCATTCCGCAGGACGCATGATCTTCGCCGTATACCGTGTCGCCCGGCGGCGGAAAGAATACGAAGCTGGCCGGCGCGGAAAGCGGCATCGGTCCCACCGCCGGCAGCGGCGTATCGAGTTCCGGCTTGATCCAGACGCTTACCGTAAACGTGTTCGCCAAGCCGCGATGAGGAGCCGCCTGGGCCGGCGCGAACGGTTCGGGCGACAGCAGCGTTACGCCGTCGCGCGCGACCGATACCACCCGCTGCGCCGTCGCCGGCCGGCGAAACACCACGAATACCGACCCCGCCGGGTCAAGGTGCAACGGCACGCGCACGCGCCCCGCCGCTGCTTCGTAGACTCCCGCGGGCGTCGTGTTTCCAGTCGCGGCGTCCCAGAACTCCGGCTGCTTGCTATCCACGCGAAACGTGCAGACCAGGTCCTCAGCGCGCCGTTTGTGGTTGCAGACGAAGTAGACGTCATAGTCGCCGATACGCCTGTGGATGGAATAGACCTGCGCATCGGCCGATCGCGAAGTCGTCTCAAAATCCGGCGCTACATCCAACCTGGCAAGCACCGCGCTCAGCGGTTGGCCTCCGAAAACCCAGCCGCTGCCTACTTTGCGCTCGATCAGAGCGGCGCCGTCGGCCTCGCCCCACAGTTCATCGGCGATCCTTCGGACTTCGCTTTCGCTTTCGGGATAGCCGATGAGGCTGGGCGACCCCTGCGGTTTAGCGCCCACCAGGCACATACCCTGCCGCACCATGTCGCGAATCTTGCGCATCAGTGGCAGGCTCACGCGGGAGGCGTCGCGCAGCACGAAAACGCGATAACTCATTCCGTCGGACAAGACGATCCGGCCGTTCTCCACCCGCGCGCGCTTTAAGAACGCTTCCGCGTCGATGGTGTCCCAGTCGAAACCTTGCGGAGGCGCGGGATTCAACGATGCCGGTCCCGGAGATTCCACCGGCGCATTCTCGCCTTCGAAGTACAGCAGATCGGCGACAAACAACCCCTGTTGCAGCAGGTACTGGCAGCGCGACAGATATCGGATCCACTCGCCCGCCTGTTCGAACCACGTGTTAGTGCGGTCGAAATGGATGCCGTAACATCCCATCGTCATGCCCGGCACGGCTTCCAAATGCGGTTGCTGCGCGTAGCGGTGGAAGATGAAGCGGTTGAGCCCCTGCGCATACATCCAGTCGCCCTGCGCCTTCAGCCCGTACGGATGTTCCTGCCACTTGGAGTACTCCGGATTTCCAGTGAAGGACTCCGCGCCGATCACCGGCCTTCCGTTCACGTGCCCCACCGACGCCACCATTTTGACGCTACGGTGGCTCGACCCGCCCTGCCAGAATTCCGCCATGGGAACGTCCACGCGCGAGCCGATCTGCATTTCATCGAAGGGGCCGCCCGCGTACGGTTCGGCCGAAGAGATCAGCCCGTTCTCCCGGCACAGCTCGGCAAATCGGCCATAGTAGTTATCGGCCATCAGGTCGGCCTGCAAACGCCGCACATCCCACAGAAATCGCTCCGACTCCTCGGCGCTGCCTACCACACGTCCAGTCATGGCCGGCATGTATTTGCGAAGGTCGTATCCGGCGCGTTTCCGAAACTCTTCGGGAAACCCGTGGGTCCAATTCTGCATACCCACTTCGTAGCTGTCGATCAGCGTTCCCGCCATCTTTTTTTCCACCAGCGGGCGCAGCATGGGCAACAGCTTTTCGAACATATGATGGAAGTGGAAATCGATTCCGGCGCGGCTGTACTTATCGCAGTCGAGACCCACTCCACCATCGGGCGCCGAGCTGTTGTGCCGCCCCGTCGGCGTGTGCCCCATGCGCAGAATGGTCCAATCGCCGTCCGGAGCCTCCCAGCGCAAACGGCCCTGGCTATCCATGTGTTGCGAGATATCCAGGACCCTGGCGCTGTCGATCACGGAATCGCGCGGCGCGTCCGCGGTGAATCCAGGAGCCGCCGCGGTTGCCTGTCCGGGCCCGCCGCGGCTGGCGGAGTTGTTCTTGTAATGCCAGCCCGCAATCCGCGCCGCGGCCGAGATCGAGATCTGCGAAACCCGGGTGGGCTGATGCATCTTCATGCGCAGATATTTCATCTGCACCGCGGCAAAAGTCGCCGTACCCGGAATGTCGGACACGCCGCCCGTGCTGGGCACCCGAATCTCGCACACCGAACTGTACGCCATGCCGTCATCGGACGCTTCCACCGTCACTTCCGCGGCACTGCTGGCACTGCCCGTAGCCGTCGCCAACCCATACACGGCCATGGCCCGCGCCTGGACCGGCTCCTTGAACTGCAGCAGCAGAAAGCCGGGTTCGCCCGACGGCGACGGCCGCACGTCGATGCCTTTACTGAAATCGCCATCCGTCAGGATGCCCACGTCGATGGGTCCGGCGCCGGTACTCGCTGCGCGGATGGCCTCGCGCAGCGGTCGCGTCTCGCCCGCCAGCGACGGGAACGCCAGCACCATCGCATCGCGATAGAAATTGAGCTTGGTGAACGGCTGAGGCAAGGTTCTGTCGATCGGTTTGCCGCCGCTGACGAAGGTCTCGCTCCACACCAGTTGCTGCATCGCCAACTCCGGCGTGATCCATGGACCGGCGCTCGAGGACCATCCGGGGCAGTTGTGCATGGCGAACTCCAGCCCCAGCCGTTCGGCTTCCCTGGCGGCATGCTCCGTCAGATCAAACCATTGCGGAGTGAAAAACTCCACCGGACCTTTGACCGTGCGCGAGCCCACGTTGAAGATCTGGAATCCACCCAGGCCGACGCGCTTCATGGCCTCCAGGTCGGCCGTGATGCCGCTGGCGGTAATGTTGCCGTTCATCCAGTGCCACCACGTGCGCGGAGCAGCGGACTGCGGTGGATTTTTGAACCCGGCATCCAACTCGCCGCCGACCGGAGTTTCGGCCGCGCCGGCCTCGCGGTTGGCCAGCGACAAGACCGCACTGGCGGAGCAGTTCTTCAGAAATTCGCGGCGTTGCATGGCTTTATTGACCGATCACGATCATCGAATACAGCCGCATTTGCGGGGCCACGAAACTCACCCGCCCACCGGCTTCTTCGAACTTCAGCGGCAGCGGGTCGTCCGCATCGGGCGAAAAACAGACCACCGATTTCACCGCGCCGGGCAGTTGCTTGGTCACCGTTACGCGGAACGGCGCGGCCGGGTGCTGCCGGTCGAAATTCACGAAATGGGCGATCGTCTCCCGAGTCTCCGGCCGCGTCAGCAGGTCCATGACGGTGGTCAGCGGCGCCTCGGTTTGAATCGAAAGCCCGTTCGAGAGATTGTCCGCCACCGTCCGGTAAATCTCCCGGTGGTTCTGCGGCAGCACCCACTGCGCAGGCGACATTCTCACCGAAGCATGCAGCGTGGCGCCCGGCTCCGGATCGGTATCCACTTCTTCGCGGACTTTCGCGCCGGTTCCAGCCGCCTCAATTCGCGGAATGTAGACAATCCTGCCTTTGCCTTCCGTCCGCGCCGGCAGCAACGGATTGCTGCGCCGCCTCTCGCGCCATTCGTTGTACTCCGCCGTGTTGCCCGCCAGAATCAGCGTGCCGCCGTCGCGCACATATTGGAGCAAGGTCGCCACCTGGGCATTCGAAATGGATTCCTGGCCCGCCAGAACGATCTCCTTGTAGCGGCTCGCCTGGTCCAACTGCTCGTCGAACAGGATGTCGAACGGCACCTTGTATTGAATCAGCACCTGTTCCATCAGCGTGGCCGGAACGGACGTGGCGCTGACGCTGTAAGCCATCGACGGCCAGTTCCGCAGCACCGCTACGTCGGCCACCTCACGGGTGCGCGTGTAGTAACGGTCCTCATAGGCGCGGAGGAACTCCACCAGAGGGGAGAACACGTTGTGTGCGCTGGCCGACCATGCGGCGCCGGCGTAGCCCTTAACCGGGGACTCGTACCCGAAGGCCATGTGGACGGCCGCTTCCAGATCGTCGTGCAGGCTCTCTTCGCAGCTCGATCCAATGTCCCGCGCAATTTTATACGACCGGATCTGCGACACCAGCGCGCCCGTCGCCGAATCGATCCGCGCATTGTATCCGCCGGTATCGAACGACATCAGGTCGATGTGCCCCGCGAACAGCGGATGATACACCGCGTTGGCCCAGTACCGGTTGAAGCTGTACAGGCCCTTGATGTTAAAGTGCACCGCTACGTCGGGGTTCAGGCTCTTCACATACGCGGACAGATCGTTGGCGTAATTCGCCAGACTCTCGCAGCGGAATCGCACCCATTCCTGCAGTACCGGATCGTCGATCGCCGATACGCTATTGGCTTGGGCGGCCGACTCCCATTCATGCACGCGCACCCATTCGACATCGGGCAATCCGAAACGCCGCATGGCCAGTTCCCTGGTGGGATATCGCTTGCGCAGAAACTCGTGAAACGCGCGCACGCACCGTTCGCATTGGCAGGATTCCGGCTCCGCTTGCAGCATCACATTGTCGAAAGCGATCTCGTCGGCATGCACCTCTTCCACCGCGATCTTCAGCACCCGCTTGAGATAGGCGCGGTATGCCAATTCGTTGGGGCACGCGTAGTGGCGAAAGGTTTGCGCGCCGTAGGGCACCCAGTGTCCGTTTTGATCGCGCTGCTCCCAGTTCTTCGCCTCGGGTACTTCCCGATACAGAGTTTCCGTGAACATCGTGCCGCCCACGTAGACGCTGACTTTCATGCCCAACTGGTGCATGATGGCGGCGGCCTGTTTATCTTTTTCCATATTGGCCTTTTCAAATTCCAGGCCAAAACCTTTATAGAAATAGAGCCGGCCATACCGGACGCCCGCGGCGGCCATGCGCTTCAGGTTTTCGGGAGTGTACATCCGCTCATAGCGAGCGGCCTCATCGTCAAAGTGGTCGCCGCGCCGCTCCAGAAATTCCAGGGGTTCGTGGGTCAGCCAGACGACATTCCTGGCCAACTCCGCTTTCTCGCGGGCGCTACGCTGCCACCGGGTATCCGCTGAAGGGGCCTGAGCGCGGGAAAGGACAAGAGGCAAGAACAGCAGGAAGGAAGACAATATTGCCGGTACAAGTCTCGCAGTGCGAGAACGACGGATGGCAAGCCGACGGGGGCTGCGAGCAATCATTTCAATTCTCCCGGGAACGAACGTAGTCCACAAGCACAGTAGTCGCCTATCGGCGGGGTTGTACAGAGAATAGCTGTGAAGCGGCCTGTCGCTCACGTGAGCAGCGGCTCGCAAGCCTTTGAAACCTTAAGCGATTACAAGCCTGCTGGAGCGCCTAGCGTGAAAGCTGAAACACCGTCGAGTTGAACTCTCCAAGCACGAAAACCAACTTGTCCGCGGACACATCGAAGCTCACCACCTCTGGCGCAAGGTGGTCCATGGAGGGTCCGGGCCCGTGGAAATGCCAAACCGCCGTCGCAGTGCCTTGCGGCTTTCGGCTACCTGGCGTGAGGCGTTGCACCCAAATACAGCGGTGCCCGTCCCGGTTCGAAACGAAGTACAGAAGGTTTCCATCTGGCGACCAGCGCGCGCGTTCCACGCTGTCGGAACCGTCCGTCACCTGAATCCACTGGTCGTCGTCCGCGGCGGCCCCGGCCGGGATGGCGGCAAGATACAGCTTGCTTCGGCAGATTAAGGCAACCCACTTTTGATCGGGCGAGAGCGATTGCGCATAAGAATCTTCCACTGGATGCCTGCTGAATTCGCTGTCTTTCTTAGCGTCTACTGCAAGCCGGTGGCCATGCAGATGGGCGCGTCTATCGTGCAGCACGTAGCGGCCATCGGCGGACCAACCGCTCACCTCGCCGCCGTCCTTGAGGACTTCCACCAAATTGCCCCCTTCGGTATTCACCTCAAGAATGGCTGCCGTACCATTGGCTGGCCGGCTAAACGCGATTTTCGAACCGTTTGGAGACATTCGGGGCCCTTCCGCCGCGGTGGCTACCCTGCGCTCGGCTCCGGTCCGTAGATCCTTCGCAAAGAGATTGATGGAGCCAAACCGCTGCGAGGCAAATGCCACCTGCGTGCCGTCCGCCGAGACCGACGACCAGAACTTCGGCGACGCACCCGCCGTCAGGCGCTGCAACTTCCCGCTGGGAACGCCGAGATTTGCCCGAACCGGCAATGTCCAAAGGTTGACGTCGCCGGTGACGATGGAAAATGCCAGCTTCCCCGGCCCAGACGCAGTCGGATTGAGAGCGGTCCCGTCCCCCAGGCTCACCTTTCGAATGGAACCGGCCACCTGGTGGGTCCGCTCCGAAAGCGGCGCCTCCCAGAGATCCACGGTTTCTCCGGAGGCTGCCGAGAAATAGAGCTTGTCGCCGACCCAGAAAGATGGAGACAGAACCGGCTCCACGCCGATGCGGCGAAGCTGGGAAACGATCCCCGTGCGTACCGGTTTCACAGCCGTAACTGTGGTGGCCGTCGGAGCCACCCACCAGTCCGCGTCCTCCTGGCGAAACGGGACAATCTCAGATGCGCCGTAGACCGCAATATATTGACCATCCGGCGACCATGACGGCAGACCGGCCGCAGCCAGGGTGAGAGGCAGGAGCCTGACCTTCAAGGTGTTGGGGTCGGTGCAGAAGACGGTTCCATGCTGCAGCGGACGGACACTGCTGTGCGGTGCGAAAAATAGCGGCGAAAGCGGCTCATCCGGGGAATTCCCAATCCCCGGGACCCAGAAGGCCAACTGCGTGCCGTCCGGCGAGAAGCGCGGATGGCGGCCTTCTTTCGAGAATCGCTTGGGCGGATTCGACGATCCCACCGCCAGTTCCCACAGGCCCATATTCTCCCGATCGGAACGAAATACGACACGGCGCCCGTCCGGCGAAATTACGGCCTCCTGGTGGTCCATCGAATCGGATGTGATTTGAAGGGGCTCTTCACCGCCGGTATTCTGTACCCAGAGGTCCAAATTGCCCTTCCCTCCATCGGCCGCGTATATCAATTTCTTCCCATCCGCCGACAGTGCCGGATCGAGGTAAAGATTCATGCCCCAGGTCAATCGCGTGAGGCGCGGCGCATCGACCGGGGGAGGGACGGAATGAAACGAATGGGGAACCAGGAATGCCGCGGGCGGGATCGCGCAAACCAGAAGTACCGCCCCGATTTGCAGTGCCCGCCTCCCGTACCGGGAATACCGTCTCCCGGGCCCCGTTCCCGATTTGTTCGTGGGCGTGTTCTTGTGAAATTTGGCGACGTAGAGGCCCACCGGCAGGTCGATGACGACCGGATCGGAAGCTCCTTCCGTTTCGTAGTATTTGGCCAGCTTCGCCCGCAGTTTCCTGACTTGCACGCGGACAATCGTGTCGTTTCGCGGGTCGAATTCGGGCCCTCGGCCGAGAGCCTCCACCGCGAGCCTGTACTCCTTCGGTGCTCCGTCGCCATTCAGTGTACACTCGACGATGAAATGCAGCAGGTGTATCGGTTGCTCCGCTTGGTGGAATAGAGGACTGGCAACAATTCGCTCCAACTCGCGACGAATCTCAGCCTGATCGATTCCGGCCAATTCGGGACGAACGGACGGTTCGTTCCCAAACGAATGGCTATCGCTCATATCAGAAGTTTCACTCTGCTCTCTAAGGTTAACAGGTGCCCGAGGTGCTCATCGGCGACGACTGCCGTCGTTCGACAGGTGGTATTGCTGGCATCCAGAACCACGTCGAGAGATTCGCCACCAGCCAGTGTGATCGAATTGGTCTTAAGTTTGGCACTATATCCGACGACCGTCATCGGAATGCCCAGGGCAGCCAAGGTCTGGTACTCTGTGACGTCCAAATCGGAAACTCGACGCGGCGCCTTTCGCCTGCAGGAATGTTGATGATCGAAGGCAGCGACTGCGAGGAGTGGTTGCGGCCCTCGCCGACTGAGTATTAATTGCACCGGGTGTGACCGTGTTCGGGTAGCTTCGCCCGTCGAGCCGTCGCCGTCATTATAGGCGTACTTCCCGGTTGCCGACCGGGTCACCGTATTGGGGGTCGCTGCACAGGATATCGTTGGCGGAATTGCATGCGGCGCGGAGATCGGTCTGCTGCTGCCGGAGCGCGGTATTCAGGCTCCCGCCGGCCGTGACCCGATTCTGCCGTGGGCAGACACAGATCTGCCCGACCACGCCCATTTGTAAGTGTTCTGGGGGCGTGATATGGCAGTGCCTGGCTCCGAATCCACATGATTGCCTGAGTCATTTTCCCGGCGCCTCGACGACGCTGGCAACTCGGCCAGCTTGGTCGTATCGATATACCATGCGGTAAGCGCCGGGACAATTGAGCGAAGTCATCCTGCCGTGTTCGTCATATTCGTACGAACACGAGAGTTCGGCGGGCGCTCGAACGCCCCTTAACCGGTCGCCGTAGTAAGTGAGGAGTGTACGATTTCCGTCAAAGTCCCGGATGCCGACTGGCTTGCCACCCTCGAAATCCACACGTGCGGCCTTGTCCCCGGAAACCATATCGATCGACCGGACCAAGCCATCGCCGGAAGCATAGTTGAACTTCTGCTGAATCCCCCAGGACGTTTTCAGGGACTCCAGCCGACCCGACTCGTTTCGCTGCAGTTCAACCGCTCCCTGGTTTGAAGTGACCTCCACTGGCGCGCCCGCGACCCCATAACTTACATTGATCTCCGCTCCAGAATAATCGGTGAGCTTGTTCGGGCGGCCCAATTCATCGTAGTCCAAGCTCAACCAGCGGCTCAGTTTCTCACCCTGGCCGGGCGCTGCGAAGAGTAACCCAGCCAGGACACCATCGGCCGAGTAACGTGGATGAACCTCCGTAACCGGCGACTCGGCGGATCTCAGGCGACCGTCGGAAAGCCACTCCTGTTGAGTGACGACCCGGCCGTTTGTCGAAATGCGTGTCACGCGACCGGCAACATCGCGCTCCAGCCCAACCCTTCCGCCTTCCGCCAATTGCCATTCCTCTATCTTGCCATCGGACGATGTCTTCAGTACGTCTATAAGGCCGTCAGGCGACGTAACGGACGCGACCCGCTCTCCGCCGCCGCCAGTGTGCCAATCGACAAGCGTCCCGTCTTCCATCACCCGGCTTCTCGGCTGCATGGAAGCGTCATAGTGGACCGTCTCTTTAACTTTGCCCCGGGTCGCGGAGACCGTAATACCGTCTGGACCGGAGACGACCCCGTAGACCACATCTTCGCCGTTGGCCAGGCGTTCGGTCATCAATTGCCCGCGCTCGGAATAGCTAAACTGGCGCTGCAATTTGCCGCCTGACCGGACCTCGGTGACCAGTCCATCCTTATACTTGTACTCCAGACGTCCGCTGGGTCCGTCAACTTGGATCAGTTGCCCAACTCGATTGTAAGTGTAGCGGACCACCCGCCCGTCGCTACCCTTCGCCGAAACCAAGCGATTTCCGTCGCCGTATTCAAGTTGAATGTCCGCCAGGAGGCGCTTGCCCAACCAACCCTCAATCCGCCGAATGCGGAGTGCGGAGTCTCGGCGGTAAACCTGAGTGAGCGGGCCATCGACGGTAGCCACCAGGCTTCCCGCCGCGTCGAAATGCCAACGCCGCCCATCCGCAAAGGCGACTGCGCGGGTTGGCGAACCGATGGCGGGTTCATCTGCGGACACCAGACCGAGAATATTCCCGCTCGCATCCGGGATGGATGCCGTACATGTGCCGAGTGGACAATTCAGCTCGTGCAGGATCTGGTACTGCGAGGAGCCGGAAGTGCGTTTGAGCGGGTGTGGCCGCTCCTGCAGAGAAGCCAGATCCATCGTCCACCCAGGGCCAAAGCTATCGTCAGGAATGAAGAACGAATGGAACTTCCTGGTCAGGCAAATCTCGCCACTGCCCACGACAGGCAAAGGCACCGCCAAATCCGTCTCCGTCAACTGGCCCGCAAGCACGTCTCGGGCACCCGGTCCAGGAAGGGCGGCGGCTTGGTGGACGACCCCGGCGTGCTGAAACGTTACCGGCGCGACCATGGGCGATGCCATCAGAGCAGGCACGGCGCTTACGGCTATAGCCTCGGCCAGTGGCGCTCCCGCGTGCCGTTCCACCGCCGTGTCGGCTGGGGACAGGCGAACGCCGCCGTAGATCCGGAGTCGCACGCCCGGCTCTTTCCAGGCAACCGCGGTGTCGCTTCGGCAGGCTGAGTTTCGGGGATCCGACGCCGTCACCACAATCGCCGGAGTGGTTGCGGGCATGGGACACGGGCTCACTTTGTACTCCCGCATCCAATCCGGCAGAGGGCTCCCCTGATCTCGCAGACGCTCGGCGATGGCAGCCAGCAACGCGATCCTGCGCAGTTCTGCGAAGAAGGCCACCGGGGATGCGATTCCGCTGCCCGCCGGCGGCGTCGCGGATCGTTCCTTCGCGATATTGTCGTAGTGCTGTGTGAACCACGTCCGGAACAGGTCGGCCTGCCGCGACGGCTTCGGGTTGGGAGCGGGCTCGAGTTTGCCATTGCGGAGAATCATCCGCTGGCTCTCCACCTGAAGTTGAAGGTCTATGAGACTAACTCGGCCTTGGTCACCCGTTGAATAGCAAACCTTCGACGGGACAATCCAGAACCGCTCCCAAGCCGAGCCGTTGTCGCCCGAAAATCCCATTTCGACCGCGGACTGGTAACCGGGCACCTGGGTCCGCACCGGCTGGCAACTCACGTTGTCATAACCTTGGTTGTAAGCTTTCATCACGCGGTCGGATTCCAGCAGGACCCAGCCGACGTAACTGTCTCCGGTTCCGGGCCCGTGCCGGACCAGCATGATCGGGCCCTGCGGATCGGCCGGGTTAGGGTCGATCGATACGGATGGCGCTTCGCCATGCTGGTAGACCGCACGGAAGACAGTCGCGATATCGTCGAGACGCAATGGCGGCAGGGCGATTTCTTCGCCCTGGCGGGAGATGAGCATCCACTTCCCACTGGTCTTGTCGAATGCCATGCCGGCCAGTTGACCCAGATTCTTGAGAGCGGAGCCGGCGCCTCGCAGATACACCCCACCTACGCGGGCGGGAGACAGAGCCGGCGAAGCGTTCTCTCCGGGAAGGAAGCTCTGCTGGAACACACTGAGCGGAACCGGTTTCGATCCCTTGGGTGGCGTGAAGCTCCCGTGCCACTCGAGGCCTTTCCCACCCATGGTAAGGAAGGGCAGGCTGGCGCCGGCCATCAGACCCGCCATCCAGTTATGTCCTCCAGCCGTCTGCCCGCCGGAAGTAAAATACTCGAAGCCGCGCGGACCGGGGACTTGAACCACGGCCCCGCGAGGAGCGTGCCAGTTGATCCAGTCCTGAGTATCGTGCCACCGGCCTATCCAGTCCAAGGAATCGCGGCCGGGAACCATCGTGTCGCCGAGAGGTAAGCGACCTAAGTTGTCGAGGTCCGCGGGCTTGTACCATTGCCCACCGCTGCGGTTGGGACCGATCCAGTTCGATCCAACACCAATGTCGTTCAGCCATGGTCCGGACAACGATTCCCACCAACTTGTAGTTTGGGCCTGTTCCGGTGAAGTCCCCGTCCCGTCTACGAGATTTACCGGGTCTCCTCCGCAGTAAGTGTAAACCGCCGCCTTGGCCCACGGAACCGCCGTCTGGCTCAGGTCCGGCTCCCGCTGGAGGAAGCGTCCCAAACGGGGATCGTACGCCCTTGCACCCGTCATGTAGAGGCCGGCGCCCGTGTCATAGAACAGGCCCGCGAATCGCGGTTCGAATACGCTCGGCGCTTCCGCCCCTTGCGGCGACCCATACGCTTCATAATCGAGGGAGCGTGTAACTTGTCCCGCGCCGTCGGCGATCCATCGTACCGAGCCGAGGTGGTCGCCGAGTAGGAACTGGATATCCCCACCGGATACCATCGCGAGGGGCACGCCGCCCTCCCATAGATAGAACGTCCGGTTGCCGTGGCTGTCGGAGGCCGCAAGCGGACGGAAAGCGGAAGATTTGGGATCGGTTACGAAGGATACCTTCCCATCCGGGCCGGTCCGGGACAGTAAGCGCCCGTTGCCGTCATACTCAAAATGCACCCGGCCGCTGGAGGCGGATTTCAACTGGCTCAGACCGTCGAACTCGAATGCGTGAATCTCCGCCTGTTGGGAGTACACCAGCAGGTTCCCGGCTGCGTCGTGCCTGGCCGGTTGGCCCGCATACTGCAGCAGCCGTCCGGCCCAATCGTACGCGGAATGCGGACCGCCGCCCGGCACGGTACGATTTCCGGCCCGGTCGTAGGCGTATTCCGTACGTCCAAGTTCTGAGTCATCGACCGCAATCACGCGCCGTAAGCCGTCGTACTCGTATGTCGTTTGCTTCTGCCTTTGGGGAGTCCACTCTCCGATTGTCCGGATCAATCCGTCCGGGCGGTACGCGTACTCCAAGCGCACCAGGACGTAGTCCGAAGGCCCCACGTGGGTGATCGACTGAAGATTCCCCCCAGGTGTGAACTGGTATATCGTTCGAATCCCATTCGGGAGGGTTCGGATGACTCGCCCCTCGCCCAGGCGGTACGCGTAGGAGACCACGCCCCGAGGGGTCTCCATGCGCTCCAGCCGTCCCAGAAAGTCATACCCAAATCGTACCTTCCACTCCCCCACCTGCATCGCGCCGATCCGGTCCTGGTCGGCATACTCGTAGGACAGGGGAGGTTGGCCGTCCCTGCGAACGCCCGTCAAACGGTTGAAACCATCGTAGTCGTAATGCACCTGGCCGGGACCGTCCGACATCGCGGCAGGCCGCCCGAATCGATCGTAGGCCAGCGTAACCGCAACGCCGTCCGGCAGTCGTTTCACGATTCGTTGCAGCCGCCGCCCCTCCATCTCGTAACGAATCGTAGTATGGTTGCCAGCCGGATCGATAGTGTCCGTGACGCGGCCCCGATCGTCATAAGCGTAGCGATATTGGAGGCTGTCCGCCCCTTGATGAATCAGCATGACGTATGCGCAACCGGCCGCGACCGCTATCCCGGCGCCCAGCGAAGTCAAAGCTCTCGCCCTCATCGCAGCTCAATCCTTTCTAGAATAAGTCCAAGGCGGCTTAGCCATCGTAGAAACGCACTCAAAGGTAGTGTTGTGGCAGTGCCGAGTCACGCCGGCCGGCCACGCCCACACTCCAACAACCGCAGACAGGAGATGTCGCTGAAGCCTGGGCATGCGCAGGAGTCGGAGCCACTCTAGAACACCTCGTATTCCAATGTCAGGACGCACGGGCGATCCGCGTACGCACAACCGCCCGCCACTACCATCTCCTTCAACTTTCTAGTCAACGTCGCGGCAATTTGACCCGAAGCGTCCGGGAGCCGCGCCTTAGTAACTAGCTCCTCCGCAGCCACAACACTATCGAGGTAAACCGCATAGAACTCACGCCGGCCGGAGTTAGCGGCTACTGGCTCCCATGCCGGCTCAGGTGGGAACCGGAGCGTCCGCCCAGCCTCTAAACCGGGAATTCGACTCGACGGCGCGCCACCTGGAACCAGCAATGAGAGCCGCCGGTCCTGGTCCACTGAAAAAAGCAAAAGCCAACCGGTTCGGCGCGAGGTGAAATGGAAAGCGTACTCGTAATTCTCTGCGAGTTGCACCGGCGGATAATGGGGAAACATCAAACTGTGCTTCTCCGCGGCCCCTTTCAAACGAAACTCCAAAGACGCCTGCAGTGGCCATTCGGCAGGATCCGGGGGCCGCTGGGCATGGCGTTGATATACCGGCGCCTCGTGAAGAAACTCCAGCCGGCCTAACTTGGGCAGAAGAACCGTCGCCGAGATAAGGACGAGGAGCAAACCTCCAACCACTTGCGCAATGACCGGCGCACCCAATCCCGCCGAGCCCACAGAGGCGTTGACGGCCGATCCATTCCGATGTTCAAAAAGGCCGCCAAATGGACGTTCCGGGCTAAGGGCGAGCTCCAGCCTGAGCTGCGCAGTCATAAACGCGCAAGCCTCACAGCCGGACACATGGAGCGCGATACGCTTCACATCGTCGGGCCGGAGCGTATCCCCCGTGCACCAGCAAGCCAGGTCTTCAAGCTCGGGGCAGCGGCCGACGGTCGCCGGCTCCGTCGTCGCTGCCAGGCGGACGAGCGAGTCGCTCGGAGCCACAAGCGCATCGACGCCGGCACGACATGATGCGCATGTCCGAACGTGCGCCTTCGCGGCCTCCCGCGCAGCCGGACCGTGCTCCCCCGCCAAGCTCTTCATAAGCCAATCAGGCGCCGGACATTGCATTCGTCATCGCCTCAGTCATTATTAGACGGACCTTGAAAGCCAATTTCCTGCGACAAGTTTACATTTTGAACCATTCCGGCATGTCCCTTCGAATCCTGTAGGTCGCGCTATAGACGAGGTCGGCGGTGATGCCGAGGGCGCCGGCGACTTCCTTGGCGGACCTGCCCTCCGCAACCAGCCGTAGCAGCGTGCGGTCCTGCACCGGCAACTTGGACCAATACATCACCGCTTCAGACCGCACCTCGGCGCTGATATTCGAGGCGGCGGGCTCGGCAACTTGCGGCTCCTCCCCGTCGCCCGCGGGGAGCGGCGCGGACAACGAAACGGTTACCATCTTCCGAAGGGGCATCGTCCGTCCGGCGCCGCGGAGTTTATCCTGGATCAGTTCGCGAGCCTCTACCACCTGTTCCAGCGACAACCCGGTTCCGGCTGCAATCCGTTCGCTGTCCCATCCCCAACATGCCCTGGTGTAGACCTTCCGGACCAGCTCCGATTCGTCCCGTAGCGCTTTCGGCACTTTGATCTTGCCGGTCTCGTTCTGCACGAAACTCGCCCACCACCGGTAATCGTTGAGACAGAGAAACACAAACGAGCCGAGAGAAGTGCGGCCTCCATAGGAGACCAGCGCCGTATTCCGGAGTCTCCCCAATATGTACGTATAGGCCTCGCTGGCAGCATCGCAATCCCGATCGGCGTCATACGCGCTGGGTTTGCACCTTTGGCAGACGCGCCCCGGGACGCTTCGGTGACACCAGGCAAGTGCCGCCTTCTCCATATGTTTGTGGTAGGCGCCCAGGAATGCTCTCCAGGCCGACCCGCTGTCTGCTAACACGGCCCACGCCTGCACCAGATCGGCCCGGAAACCTTCGTTGGCCGGTGTCTTACCGGGCGGTGTTGGTGCCGCTGAAGAATCGATCCAGTCCCAGTACCACCAGTCACTGCTAACCAATAACTCGACAAACTCGGCCAAGGTGGTTTGGCCGCTGTACGCCTTGATGGCCTTTTGGCGGATCGAGTCCTGAATCATCGCCTCGGCGCTGGAAAAACGGGAGCAGTCGGATTCAACCGGCGCAGCACAATGGCGGCATTGGCTATCGGGATGGATGCGATGGCACCAACCAATCGCAACTCTCCTCACTATCGGCCCGATCGCAGCCAGGAAACCAGTCCAGGACCCCTCATCGCCCGCGGCGATACGTTGCGCAATCGCGACTTCTCCGGCGTGCTGGCTCGGCTCGGAGCTACGGCCTGACTTCGAGTCTTTTTCGCCGGGCATAGAGGCCAGCATATCCGAGCGACTTCACCGATACAACATAAGATTGCGATTTTCCTATCTCCACGGACTCAAGACTCGTTCAATGTGTCTCTCAAATTTGGATAAAGAGTACTGTCATAGTCCACTATCGACTTATCTCGGTACTATAGCTTGTGGAGGGTCTAAAAACGTGTTATATCAAACATGCTGATTGGGGCGGAGTGCTCCGTAAGAGGTCTTCCCAAGGGTAAGGCCTGCGCTCCATCTGCCAGCGCGCAGACGAGAGAGGAGTAGTACGCGCGGTTATGACTAGCTTCATTGAATCTGGATTCCTTTGGTGGGCCATGGCCGCTTACATCCTGCTCGTGCTGGTTGCGCACATAGCGTGGTGGTCCAAAAGGACTTACTTCCCAAACCAAGCCTTGTGCGAGGAAGCGCACGACCGTTTTCACCTGTCGATTAAGGAAAAAGAGGGCTTCGGTAAGGGCTCGGAAGACCTCAAAGACGAGGCTCAGGATGCGGAACAGGACGGAGGTAACCCGGAGAGGTCCGAAAAGCCCAACCTTTCTAAGGATTATGACAAAGCGAAGAAACAGGCCGAGGAACGGTTCTGGCATAGCATCGCCTTTCGCCTGATTTCTCAGGTACCTGGAGAGCTTTCGATCAGTGGCTTCTTCTGCGCTCTTGTCTGGCCGGTGTTTGTCATCCTGAACGTGTTGCTTCTCGCGCAGGTGGTTGGTACGCAGGTCGGGGAGGGTGGGGGAGTCGTCGATATTCACCCCTTCGGGGCTTACGGCGCCATCCCGCTGGTGACCGCCATTTTGTATGCTGTGGCCCAGACCGTATTCGGCATCATGTACGGCGAGGCCGACAAGAAAGATAAGAAGCGCTATCTGGCGCTGATCCTGTTGGTGATGGCCGTCCTGCTGGAGGGGGGGCTGGCGGTTTACAGGGCTTGGCTAATCCGGGGAGGAGACGCAACCGCGGGCGCCAACCTGGTTGACTCTACCTTGGCGGGCCGATTCGGCCTGGTGGTTGGCGCCTTCTTTGGAATCTTCTTTCCAGCCACCCACGCCGCCCTGGGGTTCGTCGGATTTCCGCATTTCCTTCGACCCTTTATTCGCTATGCCCTCCAGGTTGCCGGGGGAATCTGCTTACTTGCCTTGGCTGTAGGCAACTACTTATTGCTTGCCTGGCATCCGATACACCCCAAGGACTTTGACGGTTTTGAAAGACAGAGGCGGGAAGAAGAAGAGAAACTGGCCAAGGAACAGCAGGCTGGCGACAAGCCGGAGGGAGAAAAGCAACCCGAAGATACTCCCGGCGCGCGGGTGGTGCTTGAAGCATCGTCCGAGGAGAATCAGTACGCGGTTCAGCAGATTAAACTGACTGACCTCGCAAATAGTCTCTCCGACAATCTTGGGGCCCTGCTTGGCCGCCTGCCGGTCGATGTTGCCGATGTGAAGAAAACGGTTCAGGAAGCGGCCGACCTGCGGCTGAACTGGAGCGAGATTGCCGGGAGAGCCCGACAACTTGTTGCCGCGGCTTCGAAGCTGGACGCGGAAAAGCTTGCGGCTATGGCTTCGAAGCTTTCCGCTGCGCATCCCGAGGCCGAGGCTTCCAATCCGGCGGCCGAACCGCCAGAGACAGATGCCTCGAGATCTTCAGAAGAGGATGCCGAGCGAATGCGCAAGCAAGCCATCCTCAAAGAAGCCATCGAGAAGGGCAGAACCCGGCTGGGGCCACTCTTCAAGGTGGCAAGTTCGTACGACAAACTGCAGTCGGCGATCGACGCTATTGGCGCCTTGGAGCACGAGTTGTACTGGCAGCAAGCCAAAACCCAGGGCCAGAGGATTCTGGATGACGTGGAACGCCACCAGAAGGCTCTTCCCGAGTTAGGGAACCGGCTCGCGGAGCTGAGAAAGTTCGCCAAGCCAGGGCTCGACCCGGGCGTTTTGCTTCGGCTCTGCGAAACCAGTCTGGACAATCTCAAAGCTCAGTTTGCAGCCATCCCGAAGCCAGAAGCCACGAACTTTGTACGTTATGAGCGGCACGCGAATCTGGCGCCCCTGGTCGATACTTGCGAGGTCCTACTCGACGAGTTGAAGAAAAGGGTGTTGGCCGCCAATGCCGGGCCGGATGTTCCGACTGTGGAAAGCCTGGATGCCCTCAAAGGGGAGTTGGACGCGATACCGGAGAAACTCTCCGGCGCGTACGTGAGTGCGCTAAGGGCCCTGGCGGAGGCGAAGAAGGCGGCCCAGGAGAATCAGAAGAGAGTGGAAGGCCGCCCGCGCTGGTTCTACCGGCTGGCGGATTTGGTTGCGTGAAGTTCAAACAAGGGAGAAGCCCCATGGCCCGAAAGAATGTCCCTGTTGCACGGCAACTGGCTGTCGTGCTCATAGCCGCGTGCGGATTCACGCTGGTGGCTTGCGAGCGGCAGGCGGCCTCGCAGACCTTTGGAATCGGCACCCACCATACCAGGTGCATCGTGGTGCTTCAGGATGAAACAGGGTCGGACATTGGCGACTGGAATGCCATGCGGGAGCAGATCTCCAAGATTGCCTCGCGGCTAGTCAGCGACGATGCGTTCACGGTGATCGCCATCAACGACTATGGAGGGGAGGCGGGCAACGTCCGCGTTCCACTCACAAGCCTGCATGCGGGCCCCCTGGAAATGGCCAAGTTGAAGCATCAGCGCGACGCCATCATTCAGCAGGTCAGAAGTCTCACCCCTCGAGGCCGTCCCCAAAAGACGGATATCGTGGGCGCGATCAGGCAGGCACAGGACACGGCAAATAAGGCTAGGGCCATGGCTAAGCAGGCCAACCAGCATGCGGACATGGACACCGTGCTGGCCTTCTTCTCCGACATGCAGCAGACGCCCCGTATGCCCAAGCCCGCCGACTTCGCGGGCATCCGTTTTCCGGAAGGCACAAAGGGGTATTGCTTCTATGTAGCCGCTCCCGGGAAGAATGGGATTCAATCCACGGTCGCCATCTGGAGGCCATTGCTTAACTCCGCAGGCATCGCGATCACGGAAAACGATTTCCATCAGCAGGGAACCGTCGAAGCTGCAATCGAGAGTGCCTTTCACTAGATGCGCGTGGCGCAAAGGCGCTAAGGAGCAAGCATGAAGGATCTGTTTCCACAATCTCTACCCGACCCATGGCGAACCACCGGGAAGGTGCTGCGGTCCGCCGTGGTTATCTGCCTGCTCGGTTCTCTCGCATGGTTCCTCGCCGGCGCCGCGCACCTGCTTTGGAATTACTCGGTCGGCCATCCCGCGCAAGTTGCGCCCCTGCCGGATCCGGCCAAGGAGATTGCCGATGCCCGGGACGCGGGGCAATACGACAAGGCGCTCCAACTGGCGGCCGACGGCCTGGCGCGCCATCCCGGAGTACCGCAGATCCGGGACTTGTCGGACCAGCTTCAACGCGATTTGAAGCTATCGGCTTTCGACCTGAGTTGCGTGCTGCACGGCAAACCATTGGGGGCGACCCATTGCGATACATTGACTTCCGCCGATGAATTCTATGCCACCGTGGACCTGACCGGAGTCCAGCCTAACAGCTACGCTTACCTGTTCCTGGTGGACAGCGCCGGAGATTGGAAGGTGCTGCTGCCCAACAAGACCGACCCCAATCCCCTCCTGCCGGCCCAATACCGGGTGCCGGACCAACTGGATTTCAAAGGGAGGCTGCATCCGCCGGAGACGCCCGGCGCGGAAAAACTGTTCCTGGTTGTGGCGTGGTGGCGGATCCCCGCGCTGGAGGATTTGTCGGCCAGGCTGGCGGCGGAGAAAGTCCCGGAGCGCGCTCGCGATCTGGGGCATCAGATTGAGGCAAGATTGCAACTCGAATGGGCCAAGCCGGCCGCGCTCAAAGGACTCAAGCACGGCCAGTTGGAGTTCGACAATTCGGGGAGGCGATAATTTCGGGAAAAACTCTGCTTGGTTTATGGAAAAAAGGGATGCGGTTCTGTCTGAATAACAGCGCGCGGTGCTGAAACCCGCGGTCGAAAAGGAGAGCGATATGCGGCGGAGTTCCGGACGGGTTGGTGTTCTGGTGGCAATCGTCGGCGCGGTGGTCGCCTGTTCGATGTTCGCACAGGCGCCGGACTTGCAGCGCGATTTGGAGTCTCTGCGCCACCAGGCGGAGACGGCGGCGGGCAATGGCGAATATGCCACGGCTATCAGCCTGTATCGGAGCATTGCCTCCGCGGCGCAGGACTCCGCGTGGGCTCACCGTGGGCTGGCCGATTGTTACCGCGTAAACGGCTCCTGGGTCAAGGCCGCGGATGAATATGAAGCCGTGACAAGGATCGATCCCTCCGACGCCGACGCCAGGCAGTTAGCGCTCCTGACACGCCGCGCGCTCGCCGAGGAGCAGGTGGACGTTGTCAAAGCGGAGACATTCAGCGCACTCAAACACTTCCCGTTATCCTGGCCATCCGTGAATTCCGGGACCCGTAACGGCCCCGCGGACATTGGCCACAATGGGCGCAATATCGGTTTTGCCCGGAGGCCCGCGGCGGCCACCACGGCACAGAGCATCCCCGTGCAGGTTGCATTTCCCCGTAATAAGTGGACGCTGGACGAGAAGGCAACCCGCCAACTCGCCGAGGTAGCCGCGTCGATCGCCTCGGCGCCAGAGCGGCCGGAGAGCATTGTGGTCGAAGGTCACACCTGCAGTTGCGGCTCCGTCGAAGGCAACAACGAGGTGGGCCGCAGACGCGCCGAAGCGGTTCGCGACTTCCTAGTATCCAAGGGGGCCGCTCCGGCGGACCGCATCACTACCATCTCCTACGGTTCCTCCCGTCCCGTCGAGTCCGCCGGGGCGCCTCAACTCCCTCCCGCAGTCTGCGAACGGGACGCCATCCACTCCGAGAACCGCAGGGTTGTGATTCTGCTCTACGGCTCGGTGGCCAACCCCACTCCCCCTCCACCGCCATTGACTGTTTCCTTCCTCTCCCGCCGTAGCGGCCTCGGAAGCTTTGAACTGCTCCCGGACGGCGGACGGCTTCGCACCGGTGACGAGTACATGATTCGTCTTCGGGCGCAAAAACCGGTCTACGCCTATGTGTTTCATCGGCAGTCCGACGGGACGTGGATTGCGCTGACCCCAAATGGGTCCGCCGCGCTTGCCGTCCCCGTCGAGCCCGATAGAGAAGTATCGATCCCCAGCCCGAGCGCCGGATTTCCGCTGGATGAGAGTACCGGAGTGGAGGAAACCGTGGTTTACTCGCGCCTGGAACCGGACAAGGAACTGGAGAAGTTGGTCGGTGCGATTCAGGCCGCGCCGCCGGATAAGGGCTATGTCACGCTGCTGCCGCCCGACCTTCCCGATCCGCCGAAACCTGTGGCGCGTACCAATGAAGGAACCAGGGCAGGTGAAGGAGCCAGGGCGGCTGGGGCCACGCCAAAGGCGCAGCCGGATACACCACGGGAAGGAACCATGCAGCCTTCGGCGAAGGAGATCCCGCCGAAGGAGCCGCCCGCCGGCTCCGTACAACATCAGCACGGGGAAGTGCGCAACCTTGTCATGAAAGGCGACTGGCCCCGGTTGCCGCCGGACCCGGTGGCATTTGTCAGATTCGATCATTTAGCGAAACAAGGGAACTGAAAATAGCAGAGAAGTTCCGTCCAAACAGGAGCGGAAAGGAGAGTTGTATATGAAGAGCCGAAACTGCCCGATGAAACGCAACTCGCTACTCCTGCTTGGTTTGGCATGGACGCTGGCCTCGGCCAGGGCTGCCGGGCCGCAAAATCCGGACCGGCGAGGCGATGCGGGTTGGGCGCCAACATCCGTGGAACTACGCATTTCCGCGCGCCACCAGGGAGCCCCCAGGTTCCACGTGATCGGCAACGGGGCCACATTACAGGCTGGCGACGAGGTTCGGATCAGCATGACGGCGGAGGAACTGACTTATGCGTATATCTTCCACCGCGGTTCGGGCGGCGATTGGAAACTCGTCTTCCCGAATCCGGAGGAGTCCGGCGATCCGGACGCCAGGAATCCGCTATTGCCCGGCGAAGTATGTTCCATCCCGGGCCAGAACAGCAGGCTCGTAGTGGACGGGGTGGTTGGGACGGAGGAGTTAGTCGTCTATGTACTCCCCCAACCGGACCGGGCCGTGATTGACAATCTCGCCGTCCGCTTCCGCCGCGGAGAACATCCGAGCATACTGCTCGATGGACTTCCGGCGGACGCAGCGGCTCCTGCGCCTGCCCGCCCCGGTGTGCCGGTGGCTCCGCCTGAACTGAAGGAGGGGTCCGTCACCGTGGGGATGCGCGACCTGACTTTTGTTGCCTCGCCGCCGAATGGCGAGACCAGGCTTCCGGCGAACTACGCCGTTCGTTTCACGTTTCGCAACGCCGGCGCTGCCGGTACAAACAGGCTGGACTGACCAGTCGCCATTCACGCAAAGGAGAACTACTTATGCAGAGACTATACAAGTTCAATCACATGATATCGATGGTGTGCATTTATGCCATCCTCTTCACGCTTGCCGCGCCCGGTATTGCGCTGGCCAAGGGTTCGTCGCCTCTCGCATGGGACAACGTCTTGAGACTCAGAAAAGGGGCGCAGGTCAGCGTCGTGCTATTCAGCAAGAAGATGTACCAGGGCAAGGTCGATGAGGTCCAACCCACCAGCCTGGCGCTCACCACGGCGGCCGGCGCCATGATGATCCCCAAGGACGATATCAATTCCATTACGACGATAGCCAAGCCAAAGGCAGCCAACCCGGGCCTGTGGGCGGCAGCTGGCGGTGTGTTGATGATGGGCATCGGTGGCCTCGTAAACAGTGGGAAGGACATCTCGAACCTCAGTAATGGCCAACTGCCGAGCAACCACTCGCATGCGGTAGAGATTACCGGCGCTATCGTCGCAGCCGGCGGCGTGGCGGTACTTGTCCTCGTCGGTAAGCCGAGACTGATTTACCAGGGGACCCAGGCTCCGGCGAGCCCCGCCAAGTGAAGCCGTGGCTATATCGGCAGTTCCGACTCATATGAACACGCATGAGGCTCTAGGGATACGTCCAAGGAGGCACGTCATGGAACTGCGGCGAAGCACGGTCGTTTTTGCGCTACTGTTCGCCGGTATCGGCGCGTCGCCCCTGTGGATCGCCGTGGCCGGCTCTCCCCACGTGCTGCTCGACGTTCCACCCGTCCGGTTCCATGGCGTTGTACAGGGGCGTCCGACCGAAAAGAGTATCTCCGTGACAAACCTAATGAACGATCCAGTTACGATCAAGGCCATTTCCATCGACTGGGCCCCCAAGACAATGGTTATCTCGGGGAACTGCTCAGTCCCATTAACACTCGCACCGGCGGAACAACTGGACGTTCCAGTAACTCTCTCGGGAAAGAGAGGGAGCGGCCAGGCGCGCTTGCGCATTGTTGTCACAACTCCAAGATTCAAGCAGGACACGGTTACCTTTATCAAATTCCACTACGAAGTCAAATAGGAGATCATTATGACTAATGAGCAGCCATCGACAATTCAAATAAGTTCGCGCCTCCTTACGAAGCTGAGAGGCGCCATTGCCAGCGCGCTGGTGCTGGCTCTTCTCCTGACGGCGCTGCCCCCGCCTGCCAGTGCCAAGTGGCAGGACCTGAGCGGCACGCTTCCGGGCGGCGTTTCGAAAGGTGTAGTAATCGGGGTGGGTGCCGCTGCGGCAGGTTTGGTTGGCCTCTTGATCTACTACAAGGTCCACCACAAAGGCATTACCAAGGTGAAGCTTGACGCTCCTGCGGTGAGATTCGATGGCGCCGTATCCGGCCAGCCGACAAAGCAGAGCGTCCCCGTAACCAACCTCATGAGTGAGCCCGTCACAGTTAAGGCTGTGTCCGTGGAGGACACCTCTGGCGCGTTGGCCATCGACGCCGCTAGACAGGTTCCCTTTACCCTGGCGCCTGGCGAGAAGTTCGAGATACCCGTGACGCTCACCGCGAACAATGCCGGCGGCAAAGCCCACCTCAGGATCGTTGCGACCACCGAGAAGCTGAATAAGGATGGGGTCAAGGTCATCGAGGTTTCGTATGGCCATCATAAGTCGAAACTGAAGAAGCTTATCCCTTGACGTTGCGGATCGGTTTAGGCAGGAAGACGCGTAAGGCAAGACGCCTGCCATAGGTACAACTTGAGAGGGTCCCAGCACTACAAAGTCAAACAGGAGATCATCATGACTAACGAGCAGACATCGAAAACCCAAACGAGTTCGCGCCTCTTTAAGAGGATGAGAGGCGCCATTGCCAGCGCGTTGGTGCTGGCTCTTCTCCTGACGGCGTTGCCCCCGCCCGCCAGTGCCAAATATCAGGACCTGAGCGGCACGCTCCCGGGATCCGGGAACAAAGGGTTAATTATCGGGGCGGGCGCGGCTGTGGGGGTCACACTTGTCGTCTTGATCTACTACAAATTCCACCACAAAGGCTTGACCAAGATGAACCTCGACGCTCCCGCGGTGAGATTCGATGGCGCCGTACCCGGCCAGGCGACAAAGCAGAGCGTCCCCGTAACCAACCTCATGAGTGAGCCCGTCACGGTTAAGGCTGTCACCGTGGAGGATGCGTCTGGCGCGTTGGCTATCGACGCCGCCAGACAGGTTCCATTTACTCTGGCGCCTGGCGAGAAGTTCGAGATTCCCGTGACGGTCACCGCGAAGAATGCCGGCGGCAAAGCCCAACTCAAGATCGTTGCGACCACGGAGAAGCTGAATAAGGATGGGGTCAAGGTCATCGAGGTTTCGTATGGCCATCATAAGTCGAAGCTGAAGAAACTTATCCCGTGACGTTGCGGATCGGTTTAGGCAGGAAGGCGCGCAAGGTGAGCCGCCTGCCGCAGGTACAACTTGAGAGGGTCCCAGCCAAAGGAGAATATATGAAGTACACACAACAAGTACTGTTGTTCTTACTGATTCCGTCCCTGCTGGCAGCACAGGACGGCTTGCCGACTGCCATGGCGTCGTCGAACGCCAACCTACCCGCGTCAGATCGCGCAGCATCGCCGCTCCAAAGCGCCAGCGCCAGCCCCAGCACCGGTTCGGTTGGTTGGGTTCCGGCCCACCTTCCCAATGCGCTATCGTCGCAGGCGCCGGTGTCGGACAGGTCTTTGAGATCCGCCCTGGCGCTGGCTTTTTCCCCTGAACCAAACCAGGGTCCCAGCGCACCTCCCAGCACTCCGGCCAGAGTGCCGCCACCAGCCAGGCAGCCAAACTGGTTCGCTCGGCACGCCGTACTGTTGGGGGGCTTGGCAGTCACCGGAGCGGGCGCGGGTTTGTTGGCATCCCCAGGCACAGGACAAGCCAGTGGATGCATGGCGGTTGCCCCATACGGCAATGTTGAGTGCACCACCGTCTCCACCTGGGGAATGAGTGACAAGCACATTGCGGGCATACTCCTTGTGTGTGCCGGAGTTCCTATTGCCATCGTGGGGCTCATTAAGCATCACTAACTAGGTCGGCCACTCATGATCGGCGGCTCGGTGTTGTCCCTGCGTGTCTGCCATCGGCGAGCCGCCGATGACGGTCGGCGCATCACGAGGTGAGGAAATCAAGCCGCGGGAATTGCTTTGAAATCGCGATGAGAAGAAATAGTACCAGTGTTCGGAATTCCGGGTGGCTGCTGGCGGTTCTATTCGCGCTCGCCGGCATCTTCGCGGTTCGCGCCCAGACGGCTGCGGACGACGAGTGGCAGAAACTGCGGACCGAGGCTCTGCATCTGTTCGTCAGTGGCGACACTCCGGGCGCGACGCTAGCGGCGGCGAAGGCCGCGAAGCTCTCGGCTGAGCGCTATGGCGCCGGGGATTGGCGCGCTGTTGCGGACAAGTTGCGGGCAAGCTACTACACGGGTGCTTCTTCAGGGGGAACAATTGAAGCTCCCGCGCCCGCAACCAAGCCGGGGGCAAACCTCATCGGGGACGCATCCGGGCCGGCCATCCAGGCGCTTGAGCGGGACATGACCGCTTTCTTCGCCGCGATTGGATCGAAGCAATCGCGCGGTCTTGTCCGGCCTGGAGGCGGTCCCGCCGCGGCGGAAGCGAGGCCTTCATCCGCGCCGCCCCCTGCACCCGCTCCACCCAATGCCGACCGCGCAGCATTGGTGGTCGGCAATAACAACTACCGCGATTCGGCTGTGGACCGGCTCAAGAATGCTATTCCGGACGCTGAAGCGATAACGCGGGAACTTGTCAAGGCCGGCTTCAAGGTAACTCTGATTGAAGACGCGGACCTTCGTCGAATGCGGGATGGGATTCGCGACTTCGTAGGGCAACTCGGGCCCTATTCCACGGCGCTCTTCTATTACTCCGGGCATGCGATCCAGATCCAGAGCGAGAATTTTCTGATCCCCGTGGATTTCCGCATACCCGGAAAGGGCCAGGGCAATGCCGACAATGCTTCGCTGGATGCGCAGGCCAAAAAGGAGTCCCAGTCGTTGCTCGAGATTCACCAGGCGATGGTGGACTCGCATGCCTCCATTCGAATTGTGATCCTGGACGCCTGCCGGACCCACGCATTTTCCGCCATGCCCGATTGGACCAAGCTCGCTACCATGTTCGTCCCCGCCAATAGTTTGATTGCCTATTCCACGGCGGTAGACTTTCCGGCCTGGGATGTTGGCAATGCCGGCGACGAGAACGGCCCATTTGCCAAGCACCTGATCGCCGCCATGGGGACGCCCGGGCTTGAGATTCGCGACTTACTCAGCAGGGTCAAGAAGGAGGTCATGGAAGATACCGGAAAGCAGCAGGTTCCCTGGTCTGTGGAAGACTTGCGGCAGGACTTTTTCTTCTATCCTCCTCGAATGAAGTGGAATGCCAGGGATGGACTGCAATACCTGTTCGTTCCCAAAGGCCAATTCATGATGGGCTGCGTTTCCGGCGATCGGGATTGCATGTCGGATGAGAAACCTCAACACCCGGTCACGATTACCAACGACCTCTGGATTGGGCGCACCGAGGTGACAGTCGCCTCATACAAGGCGTTCGCAAATAGCGCCAACAAGAAGATGCCGGCGGCCGTAATGTCCGTCAATGACGACTGGCGTGAAGAAAGCCATCCCATCGTGAAGGTGCCCTGGACCGAGGCCGACGCGTTTTGCCGGTGGTCCGGCGGAAGGCTGCCCACCGAGGCTGAATGGGAATACAGCGCGCGCGGGGGCACGGCCGGACAAGTCTTCGGAGATACGGTCAAATCCAAGTGGCGGTTCACTCGTCCCGCCACCGAATCGGCTTCCAGTGGATTTGGACTCGTGGGCGCATCTGAGAACGTCGAAGAATGGGTGGCCGACTGGTATGATCCCACCTACTACGGCCGCAGCATCGAGACGGACCCGCAAGGGCCTCAGTCCGGCAAAGAGAAGGTGGTTCGCGGCGGCTCCTGGGCCGGCCCGCGTAGAATTTCGGCGCGAATCGGCACGAGCCCGGAAGCGGCGACCAGCAGCCGGGGTTTCCGCTGCGTGTTGCCCACCACGTCTCCTGCCAAGTTACAAGCCGAAAAGTAGCACATAGAGTTCCGTCAAAGAAGCGATGGAGGAATCTCGCCGCAGGGAAACCAGGGCGGGCGCCCCTCGGATAGGAGCCGGGGACTTCTGAGTGCCGTGGGGTCCGCGCTCAGGTACCCCGTTCCGGCCGCTGTGTGGCGTTGCGGGTTCTGGGTGAGGCAGAGGTGTGGCTTCGCGCAGGGTGAAGAGTCGCGGCGACGATTGCGTTCCGGTTGAGATTGAGAGTCTGGTTCTTGAGGAGGAACTGGAATGAACCGTATTACTGGCTATGCATTGCTTTCCTGCTGGAGCTTCTGCTCCCAGGCGATCGGGCAAGTCGGCATGAGATCCATGGCGGCAGCCCCGGAGTCCCAATCTCCCGAGACCGCTCACGCGCGAAAGGCGCGGCTAGCCGAGAACTGCGGGAAGCTTCCACTGAGCTTTGAAGCCAACATCGGGCAGGCGGACAAGAGCGTGAAGTTCTTTTCGCGGGGCGGCGGTTACGGGCTATATCTGACGGGCGAGGAGGCAGTTCTGGCGCTACGCCAGAGCGGTTGTGCCGGCCCGGTGGATTCTTCCGCCCCACGGTCCGGTCTTCTACGCGGCGAATCAGCCTGCGCACACCAAACAGACGTGGTGCGAATGCGGTTGGCCGGGGCCAGCCACGGGGCGGCAGCTCCGGTGGGCGAAGAGCAGTTACCGGGGACGGCCAACTACTTTGTCGGCAACGACCCTTCGAAGTGGTACGCCAGCGTGCCCACCTATGCCAAGGTGCGTTACCGCGGCGTCTACCCGGGCGTTGACTTGGTCTATTACGGCAATCAGCGGCAGCTCGAATACGATTTCGTGGTCGCCCCAGATGCGGACCCGAAGCCCATCCGGCTGCGGTTTTCCGGGGCGAAGGGGCTTCGACTGGGCGCAGATGGGGACCTGGTGGTGACGGCCGCGGATGGAGCGATGACCTTCCATAAGCCGGTGGTGTACCAGTTGGCCGATGGACAGCGGAGGGCGGTCAACGGCAGTTTTGCGCTATTGGATAAGAACACGGTGGGGTTCCGGTTGGGGAGCTATGACCGCGGGAAGACGCTGGTGATCGATCCGGTTCTGGTGTACTCGACGTATCTGGGGGGGAGCGGGGGAATGAGCGGCGATTATGCCAGTGCCATTGCCGTCGATGCGGCGGGGAACACTTATGTCGCGGGCTCCGCCTCCTCCCCAAACTTCCCGCTAACCCAGGGCGCCAATCAGACGAAGTATCACACAGGACAGGTTCAAGGTGGCTTCACGACATTCGTAACCAAGCTGAATTCAACCGGCAGCGCGCCGATTTACTCCACCTACCTGGGCGGAAGTGGCGGCGACTGGGCGAACGGGTTGGCCCTGGACGGCTCTGGCAATGCATACATCACCGGGGAGACGTACTCCACCGACTTTCCGGTGACGGCGGGGGCCTACGAGACCACTGACCGCGCTGCGGCGAATTATACGTATACCGGATTCGTCTCAAAGCTGAATCCGACGGGCAGCGCGCTGGTCTACTCCACCTATTTGGGCGGGAGCGGCTACAAATTCGGAAGTTACAGCTTAGGGGATTACGGGATGGCGTTGGCTGTGGATGGGGCTGGCAGTGCCTACATAACGGGCATAACACAATCCAAAGACTTTCCAGTGACGGCAGGGGCCTACCAGTCGGCATACTCATACACGTTCATAACCAAACTAAATCCGGCTGGCAGCGCGCTAGTCTACTCCACATTTCTCGGTGGAAACTCGGACGACTATGCGTACGCTGTGGCGGTGGACGGTTCCGGAAACGCGTACGTCGCCGGCCGAACCGACTCAACCCTGTTCCCCGTCACGGCGGGGGCGTTTCAGACCACGAACCGCGCTGCGGCGAACAGGAGTTTCAATGCCTTCATCACCAAGCTGAACTCAGCCGGCGGCGCCCTGGTCTATTCCACCTATTTGGGTGGGAGCGACGGCGACTATGCGACTGGCCTGGCGTTGGACAGCTCCGGCAATGTGTACGTAACGGGCGGCGCCTCATCCACCGATTTTCCGGTGACGGAGGGGGCCTTTCAGACATCGAATCACTCAGCGGCTTCCGGTGAATACAACGCGTTCGTTACTAAGCTGAACTCGACTGGCAGTGCGCTGGTCTACTCCACCTACCTGGGAGGGAGCAGCGGAAAGGGCGTCTGCGGCAACCTTGGCGCCAGCTACGGCGGGTTCGGGAGGCAGTTGGCTGTGGACGGTTCCGGCAATGCCTACGTAGTGGGGTCCACCTTCTCCACTGACTTCCCTGTAACCACTGGGGCCTTCCAGACGGCCAACAACGGCACGGGCGGATATGCCAACCCATTCGTCGCCGAGCTGAACTCGACCGGCAGTGCGCTGCTTTACTCGACGTATCTTGGAGGCAGCGATATTTACATCTCAGGGGTCAACCTTGAGGAGTGCGACTATGCGTACGGGCTGGCAATAGACGGCTCCGGCAATGCATATATCGCCGGAGACGCTTACTCTACCAACTTTCCTGTGACTCAGGGCGCTTTCCAGACGACGAATCACGCGGCGGCCAGCAATGCCAGCAACGCGTTTGTGACAAAACTAAACCTGAGCGGGGCCACTACGGGGCCCACTGCGACCATCACGAGCCTCAGTCCTGAATCGGCGCTGGCAGGCGGAGCCGGTTTCACGCTGACGGTCAACGGCACAAACTTCGCTACAGGTTCGACCGTGAACTGGGGCAGCGCCACGCTGACGACGACATTTCTCACTGCGGCCAAGCTTGCCGCGACCGTGCCGGCGAGCCTGATCGCAACCGCGGGCACGGTAAGTGTGACGGTGACATCCAACGGCGCCGTATCGAACGCGCTGGCCTTCACGGTAGCGACGCCGCAGGCGTGCTTGTATTCTGTCAGTCCCTTGGCGCCATCGACGGTCGCGGCGACGGGCGGGACTATTACGATCACAATCCAAACGGGCCCATCCTGCGGGTGGTCCGTGAGTGCGCTGCCGGGTTGGATCACCGTTTCAGGCAATTCGTCGGGCGTGGGCTCAGCGACGGTGACTTTGGTCGTCGGCGCCGACACGGGCGCCGCCGTCAGCGCCAACATCATCGTTGCCGGACAGACCGTGACCGTCGCCGAGGCTGGCGCCCAAAGCGGCATCATCACCACAGTCGCGGGCAACGGTACGGCCGGTTTCTCGGGCGACGGCGGCCCAGCCGCTTCGGCATCGCTGGACGGCCCGGGTGATGTCGCCGTGGATGCTTCGGGGAATCTCTACATCTCGGATGACAATCGAATCCGGAAGGTATCGACAAGCGGGATTATCACAACCTACGCGGGTATCGGCCCCGTCGGATTCCCAGGGGGGTTCTCCGGTGACGGGGGACCGGCGACCTCGGCGTCGATCTACGCTCCAAGAGGCATTGTCCTGGATGCTTCCGGCAATCTCTTCTTTGCAGACTCCTATAACCAACGAATTCGGAAGGTGTCGGCCAGCGGCATCATCACGACCGTCGCGGGCAACGGTTACGGCGCACCGGACTTGGGAGGTGCCTTCTCGGGTGACGGCGGGCCGGCGACTTCGGCGGAGCTGAACTTCCCCATCGGCGTCGCCCTGGATGGTTCCGGGAGTCTCTTCATCGCGGACTCCAACAATCAACGAATCCGGAAGGTGTCGGTTGCCGGCACGATCGCAACGGTCGCTGGCAATCCCGGGACATGTATTGCCTGGGCCGAGCCGGTCTTCTGCACAGGTTTCTCGGGAGACGGCGGGCCGGCGACCTCGGCGCTGTTCGATCAGCCGATGGGCGTGGCCGTGGACGCCGCCGGGAATCTGTTCATAGCGGACGAGGACAACAATCGAATCCGGAAGGTGTCGGCAAGCGGCATTATCACGACCGTCGCGGGTAACGGGGTCGCCGGTTTTTCGGGCGACGGGGGGCAGGCGACTTCTGCGGAGTTGAACGCGCCGACAGGAGTCGCCGTGGATGCCTCGGGGAACCTCTTCGTCGTGGACTATGCCAATAATCGAATTCGCAAGGTGTCGGCCGGCGGCATCATCACGACTGTCGCGGGCAACGGCATCAAGGGCTTCTCCGGTGACGGAGGGTTCGCGACTTCGGCGTCGCTCGGGCCCTGTGGCATCGCTGTCGATACCGCTGGAGATCTGTTCATAGCAGAATGCACCAACAATCGGGTCAGGAAGGTGTCGGCGCCGGTTCCACTGCCGTCCGCGCCTTCGATCTCACCCGGCGGCATCGTTCCCGTCGGCAGCACTGCGACAACCATCCAGCCGGGCGAATGGGTGTCGATTTACGGCACGAATCTCGCCAGTTCGACGGCAACCTGGAATGGGAATTTCCCCACGTCTCTCGGGGGCACCACCGTGACGATCGACGGGAAACCCGCCTATCTCTCCTTGGTCAGCCCCGGACAGATTAACTTGCAGGCCCCGACTGACACGGCAACCGGCTCCGTCCCCGTGGTGGTCACGACCGCCGGCGGGAGCGCGACAGCCACCGTAACGATGGCTCAGGTTAGTCCTTCGTTCTTTCTGCTCGACGCCAAACACGCGGCCGGCATCATTATCAGATCGAATGGCCTGGGGGCTTACGGCGGAGGGACCTACGACATCCTCGGGCCAACCGGAAATTCACTAGGTTATGCAACGGTTGCCGCAAAGGCGGGAGACACCGTTGAACTCTTCGCCACGGGCCTTGGACCGACCAACCCGGTGGTGCCGGCTGGGCAGGCGTATTCGGGAGCCGCGCCCACTACCAACGCGGTGACGCTACGCATCAACAACTTGAGTGTCAGCCCGGGTTTTGCGGGCTTGTCGGGCGCCGGTCTTTACCAGATCAATCTGACGGTTCCGGCGGGCCTCGGCACGGGAGACGTGTCGCTGGTGGCTACCGTGGGGGGCACGCAGACACAGACGGGTGTCGTGATTTCGCTGCAGTAGACGAAGGACGGGGAATCTCTCGGGCCGCTTCTCTTCGAGAGATCCGCAGCATCATGGCAGGTACTTCTCCAGCACAAACCCGTCGCAACAACTTCATCGACGCCGGCGACGTCTTGGAGCCGCTATTGTGGGGTAGACAAACTACCCGGCGATAACAGCGAGGCCGACTCGAGGTCAAGAAAGAGGAATACTCTTGGATGTGTGCGCAGTATGGAAGCCGGGCAAGCCGTTGAGATCTCTCCTTCGATGGCTCCTTTGACTGCCTGGGCCTTTCTGCCGTCGGGCACCGAGCATACCAGGGTGCGCGCGGAAAGCAGTGCCGGGCAAGTGAGAGTGAGCGCCTCTTTGGGTACAGTATCGACACTCGGGAAATGACCCTCGCCCACTTGCTGGCGTCGGCACGCCTCGTCCAATACCGCGCGTTTCACTGTGGCCGGGTCATTGAAGTCGGCCGTGGCCGGGTCGTTAAAAGCGATATGGCCGTTCTCGCCAATACCCACGAACGCCACGTCGAGCGGCCGTTCCTCGAGCAACATCGTGTACCGCAGAATCTCTCGATCGAGGTCTGCGGCGTCCCCGTTCAGATACTCCATAGATCGCGGCTTCACGACATCGGCAAAACGGGTCTTGAGCCACAACCGAAAACTGGCGGGATGGGAGTTCGGCAGTCCGACGTACTCATCCATGTGGAAAGCTTCCACGGCGCTCCAGGCGATGCCGGGCAAGTGAACGAGGCGATCGATCATCGCAATCTGCGAGTTTCCGGTTGCCACCACGATGCGGGCCGTTCCGCTTCGAGCGATCGCCTGCCGAATGGACTCGGCCGCTTTTTCCGCCGCGGCTTCGGCAAGACCGGCCTTCGATTCGAATACCTCGGCAGTAATACCGCCATGAAGGGAGACTCTCTTTAGATCGGGCATAGTGAAAATCCTTTGAGTAGAACAGATTCGATAGACATCTCATTTACCCCACTGGGCCATCCAGCAATAGAAACCGATAAACCCCGAAACGAGCAGCCACGCGGCGAGGAAACCTAAAAGATCGATCCAGTATCGCCGCCAGGAGAAAGTACGGTGAAGCCGCAGTGCATCGCGGACGAGAGATGCGTGCCCATTCTCCTCCAACGCGCTCATTCCTCCGTCTCCCAATGGAAGCCGCTTGAAAGCAAGCGCCCTTCTTCGCCGACCGGAGTGTCCAAGAAGTGAAACACCCGATCAAGCCGGGTTTGCGGCTCGCGGGGCGTCGCCAGGCTGACCATAACGATCGAAGTGAAGCCAAAAGCCAGGGAGTACAAGGATGCCCAGGGTGTGGAAATGCCGCGAGCTTGGCAAGTAAAAAATAGGACTGCGGACCCGATGGAACTGGCCCAGGCTCCGTAACGATTCGCGCCGGTCCATACAATCCCCACCCAGAACGCCACCCCCACAAAGGGGAGAATCGTCACAAAATGGACGGTAGCGGAAACTACAGAAGGCATGGCGACACCCAAAACAAACCCCAGCAGAGTGATGGCGAATGAGGCGCAACGGCCAACCCGAAGATAATGAGAGTCCGGCCTGTTCTGGCTGATGTAGGGCCGATATACATTGCGGGTGAATAGCGCCGCGCCATCCACCATGAAGGCCGAACAGGAAGCCATCACGGTCGCCAACAGCGAAGCCACCATCAGTCCGACCAGACCGGCGGGGAGCAGATTTGTAACCGCAACTCCGAACGCCCGTTCCCTGCCGGCGCCGCCGAGACCTGGATACAATACGGCCGCAACAACTCCGGTGAGCGTCCATCCGACCGTGCAGAGACGCTTGATGAAGTTACCGAAGGTCCAGCCAACGCGGCAATTCCACTCTGTTTTCCCGCTGGATGCCACGGCCATCATATGGGGTTGAACTGTGATACCTACCAGTCCGCTCACCACCAGCATGAGCACCGTAAACGGGGCCAACTCCCCGCCGGCCGAAGAAAAAACGTGGAAAAACGCAGGGTCGAGGTGGGCGCGGAGACCATGGAACCCGCCCACTTGCACCAAACCGAACGGCAGCACCAAAAACGATAGAAAGACGATAAAGAATCCCTGCACGAAGTCTGTCGTGGCGGCGGCCACAAGACCGCCCGATATGCCGTATATCGCAAAAACCGAAGCGACGACCACCGCAATGCGCCATTCGGGAATACCGGTGATCGCCGAAACCGTCACCGTGGTGCCCTTGATCGCTATGCCTTGCCACAGCGCCAGAATATAGATGGCAAACAGCGCGTAAGCGGTTGCATACGGCCGGCCAAAGCGGAGTTCGAAAAAGTCCGAGAGCGTGACCACCCGGAGGCGCCGGTAGACAGGCGCCAGCAACCAGTAGAACGGAGTCGTAAACAACCACATCCATTGGTACCAGATGCCGGCGAGACCCATGGTATAGGCCGCTCCCGCCACTCCGACTGCCTGATCGGAGTGCGTTCCCGTGCCCATCGCCTGAGCAATCATAACTGCCTTGCCGAAGCGGCGGTTCCCGAGAAAGAAGCCCGACGTGTCGCGTACTCGCCGGCTCACCAGAACGCCAAAGGCCGTGATCCCTCCCAGATAGCAGAGGAGCACCGCCCAATCGGCGATTTGCAGATGGGCCTGTTTCATTTCGCGTCAGCGTTCCATTCGAAAAACCGGGAACGCGCTCCCCACCGCAAAATGTGGGCTTGACACCCGACCCGTGATTCCCGATAATCGTTAAATGAATCTCGTTTCACGAGAATCGATCTTATCATGAAAACCCAATCGGCGCTAGCCGTGATCGAAAAAAAATCGACTAAAGACTTGGTTGTGGACCGTGTCCGGGAGGCGATCTTAAAGGGCGAGTTGTCGTCCGGACAGCGCGTGACCGAGCCGGAATTGGCCGGAAACTTCGGAGTCGGACAAGCCACGGTTCGCGAAGCCCTGATCGAGTTGGAACACATGGGGTTCGTCCAGCGGCGCGAACCCCGCAAGACCTTTATTACCCATTTGACGCACGAGGACATCGCCCAGATCTACGCCGTCCGCGTTCCCCTCGAGTTCCTGGCCATCGAGATGGCCGCCGCGGCCCACGGCGACCTGTCGGCTTTGGATGATGCAATCGAGAAAATGGAGTCCGCCGCGAAGAAAGGCGACCTGGCCGGGTTCAAGTCGGCGGACCACAATTTTCACCGGGCATTGTGGCAGGCCGCTGGAAACCCGTACATCGTGGAATGCCTGGAGCCCCTGGTCACCAAGCTGTTTGCGTTCGCCTACACCACCATCGGCGATGGCCGGCCGGCGCCCGAAAAGCGGCTCGATCTCGTCGCCGCTCACCGCGATATCACTGCCTTCCTCCGGGCGGGTGACGCATCCGCGGCCAAGGATGCTCTGCGGGACTCTATGGACATGTCCTGGACGAAGGACGAGCAGCCCCCGGCCAGGTCATGATGCAGTCCTTCACAGCCAACATCGTTTCGAAGGGGCTGCACCGCATATCCCTATCGGACGGAACGATCGCGCGCATCGACGTCCTGGGCCCCACCTGCGAGGAGAGACCCTATTGCACGCCCGGCTTCATCGACCTCCAGATCAACGGCTGGCACGGAGTGAATTTTGGCGCTCCCGATCTCACGCCTGAAGCGGCCTCAGGTATCGTGGATTCCATTCGCGGGAATGGCGTTACATCGTTCTGTCCGACGCTCGTCACCGACACGCTCGAAGGCTTGCGGCGTAGTCTCCAGACTCTGGAATTGGCGCGCCGGACATACCCGAAATTCGCGAATTCCGTACCCTGCTATCACCTGGAAGGCCCGTACCTGTCGAAACGTGGCGCGCAAGGGGCCCACGATCCGGAGCGGATGCGGCAACCCGATTGCGAAGAGTTTCTCGAATTACAGCGGGCCGCCAACGGTCACATCGGCATTTTGACCATCGCACCGGAGCTTCCGGGCGCCATGGAGTTCATCCGTCGGGTCTCAGCCACCGGAGTGACGGTCTCCATCGGACACACCGATTGCGCGCCGGAAGACGTTTTCGCCGCCATGGAGGCGGGCGCGAAGCTCAGCACTCATTTGGGAAATGGCTGCCCCGAGTACATCCATCGCCATCGTTCTCCCATTTGGGCGCAACTCGTTGCCGACGGGCTCTACGCCAGTATCATCTGCGACGGATTCCACCTGCCGCGGGAAGCTGTGCAAACCGTGGCGCGCGCCAAGAGCTGTGGGCGCTGCGTATTGATTACCGACGCCACTCACGTCGCCGGCCTTCCCCCGGGACGGTACTCTTTGGGCTCAATGCCGATCGACTTGCACCCGAACGGGCGAATCACCACTCTCACATCGCCTCCCTGTTTGGGGGGCTCCACCCTGCGGTTGGACGAAGCGATCACGCGCTTCGTAAACTGGACCGGCCTGTCCGTGGATGACTGCCTGCAAGCGGCCACCGCCAACCCCGCCCGGTTGCTGCCGCCGGACGCTGCCGTGTGTCGCGAGCTGTGTCCGGGCAGTCCGGCGAACCTGACGTTGTGGCGCTGGTCCGAAGCGAAGCTTCACGTGGAAGGAACGCTGGTTAGAGGCGATTGGGCGCCTGTCGATGGCACAACGGAGGTCCTACAGTGAAAGACTCTTGCAGCCCCGGTTTCACGCGCCGCACCTTCCTCGGTGCCAGTGCTGGAGCCTACCTGGCTTCTCAGTTACACGCCCGCGATGGGGCCACGGGCACCAATCCGTTGCGCATTGCCCAAGTCGGGACCGGCGCTCGCGGATCCGATTGGGCGCTGGACATTGTCCATCATTACCGGGACGACGCAACCATCGTCGGCTTGTGCGACATCAACCTCAAACGAGCGCACGCCCTGCAGCAAATGCTCGGCACCAATCCGCCGGTTTACTCCGATTTCGACCGGATGGTGAAGGAAACCAGCCCTGAAGCCATTCTGATTACCACGGTCGATGCCGCCCACACCGCCTACATCGTGAGCAGTTTGAAACTCGGCCTGCGTGTGCTTTGCGAAAAGCCCGTGTGCATCGACGAAGCCCAGTGCCGCGAGGTCCTGGCCGCCGAAAAGAAGTACCCCGGCAAGCTGACGATAACCTTCAACGCAAGACACTATCCGGGAGCGAAGAAGGTCAAAGCGCTGCTACTGGAAGGCGCCATTGGCGACGTCGTGTCGGCGGACTACCACGAGTACCTGGATACGGTCCACGGGGCAAGCTATTTCCGGCGCTGGCACCGGCTCAAGGAACTCTCCGGAACGCTGTCCTGCACCAAGTCCTGCCACCATTTCGACCAGGTCAACTGGTGGCTCGGGTCGGCGCCCCGGTCGGTATCGGCCCAAGGAGAGCTGCGCTTCTACGGGCGAAACAACGCTTTCCGCAGTTCCCGCTGCCGGGGCTGCCCCTACGCGTCGAAATGCGATTTCTTCTGGGACGCGCGGAAAGACCCTAAGCTGGTCAAGCTCTTTCTCGACTGCGAATCCGAGGACGGCTATTTCATCGACGGCTGTTTGTGGCGCATGGACGTGAATATCTACGATACGTTCTCGGCGCTGGTGCAATACGAAAACGGGGCGCGCCTCACCTACACCGCCAACTCTTTCGGCCCCTATGAAGGCCAGAAGATCTCGCTCAACGGGACACGCGGGAGAATCGATTGGAGTTTCTTCGGCGACGTCGCCGCGGGGTATGAAGAGAACCTGATCCGGCTCACCAGAAACTTCGGTAAGTCCGAGGTTGTCCCGGTGCGTGTCGAGGCGGGCGGACACGACGGAGCGGACGCCTCGCTTCGCGACATGATCTTTCGCAACCGGCCGTCGGAAGATCCGCTGTCTCTCGGTGCCGGCACACAGGCGGGCATCGACTCGAGCTTGATCGGAATCGCCACGTATCGCAGCATCGAACGCGGCGGTCAGCTCGTTGGAATCGCCGATCTGCTGAAATCCTCACTCGCGTCGGTGCCCGAAGCAGGGGAGGAGCGAGCGAGCCACAGGATATCGAATCCGGCTGCGTCCACCAGGCTGGTTGGCCAATGAGAAAAGTCCCCCCCAGAGCGAGCCGGGTACACGCCGCGCTCAAGCCGGCAGCGCCGCAGTGCGCGGCAAGGCCGGCCGCTGGCGGGGGCTGGCGGACGCATCTGTGGCGCATTTCGCTCTTGTGGGTTCTCCTCTTTGCGGCGTACTCCAACTCCTTCCAGGCGGGCCTGGTATTCGACGGCGCTGCGGTGATTACCCGGGACCCCCGCATCCTCGCTGTGACACCACGGAATGTCGGGCTCGTCCTGAGTCGGGAGTATTGGTACGACGGCAATCCTTCCGACACGCATTCCACGGGGTTGTACCGGCCCCTCACCACTTTCTCTTACCTCTTGAATCACGAAGTTTTCGGCAATGGTGGGCGGCCCCGGGGCTACCACTGGACGAATTTCGTCCTGCACGCGTTGAATGTCTCGCTGGTGTACGCCTTGGGCGTATCGCTGTTGGGCACTCCCCTGTTGGGTCTGGCGACGGCCGCGCTTTGGGGAGTCCATCCGCTGCTCACCGAATCCGTGACCAACATTGCAGGCCGGGCGGACCTGCTGGCTGCATTCGGCGTTCTGGCTGGCCTGTTGTGTTACGTGCAGGTGGTCTCCGCCACGGGCCGGCGCAAGCCTGTCTGGCTGGTGGGTCTCCTCGCCGCACAGACGGTCGCCATCTTCTCCAAAGAGAGCGGTGCCGTGTTGCCTGGCCTAATGCTTCTGTACGACTGGACGTGGCCCTCGCGCGCCACCTGGCGCAGCCGCGGACCTGCCTATGCCGCGCTGGCGTTGCCCTTGGGCGCCTGGGTTTGTCTCCGCGCCGCCATTCACTTGCCTGTCTCCGTTGGCCTGATTCCGTTTATTGACAATCCCCTGGTGGAAGCCGGTTTCTGGCCGGCCCGGCTCACTGCCCTCAAAATTATGGCCAGGTACCTGGGGTTGTTTCTCTGGCCGGCCCAGCTCGCTTCCGACTATTCCTACAACGCGGTTCCGGTGTTTGGCTGGAGTCTGGCGCGATGGGCCGATGCGCAGGCGCTGGTTGCCGCCGCCGCCCTGTGCGCGGCCGTCGCGGCAGTCCGCTGGCGGCGCAGATACGGCGCTGCGTGTTTCTTCGCAGCCTTCTTTTTCATCGCCTTCCTGCCGGCATCCAACCTGGTCGTCCTCATCGGAAGCATCATGGCGGAGCGGTTCCTGTACTTGCCATCGGTAGGCTTGGCCGGATGTGTGGTGGTGGCGCTTGGCGCGGCCGCCCGGCGGCTGTCGCCCGAGGGCCGTTTTTCCGCCCCCGTCCTGTGGATCGCAATGGCGTGCCTGTGTCCGGCGCTGGCCGCGCGGACATACGCCCGGAATTTCGCCTGGTACGACGAACTCAGCCTTTGGAGCGCCGCCGTGGAGGTTTGTCCCGCCAGCGCCAAGGCCCATAACAATCTCGCGCAGGCGCTGTCGGCATTGCCCGGCCGGCTGCCGGAAGCCGCCGCCGAATACGAAGCGGCGTTGCGGATCTACCCCGATTACGCCCCGGCGCATACCAACCTGGGCGCCCTGTTCGCGCGAGTGCCGGACCGCCTGCCGGACGCCATCGCGCAATACCGCGCGGCACTTCGCATCCAGCCCGATCTCGCCGCGGCCCACAACAATCTGGGGAACGCGCTGGCCCGGATGCCAGACGGTCTGGCCGAGTCTATTACCCAGTACCAGGGGGCTTTGCGCATAAGCCCCAACCTGGCGGAGGCGCACTTCGGCTTGGGAAACGTTCTCTCCGGAATGCCCGGCCGCCTCCCGGATGCCATCGCCGAGTACGAAGCGGCGGTGCGAGCGAAACCGGACTATCTGGCGGCCCGCAATAACCTGGGAAACCTTTTGTCGCAGACACCCGGCCGGTTGTCCGACGCGATTGTCCAATACCGGGCCGCGTTGAGCATCGACGGAAACCTGGTGGAAGCGCATGTGGGGCTGGCAGCCGCTCTGGCGCGTACACCCGGCCGGCTGCCGGACGCCATTGCGGAATATGAGACCGCACTGCGAATCAATCCGGATTCCGCGCCGGCACACAACAATCTGGGAAGCGCTCTGGCGCAAATGCCAGGCCGGCTGCCGGACGCCATCGCGCAGTACCGGGAGGCGCTGCGCATTCAACCCGATTATGCCAGCGCTCACTACAATCTCGGACTCGCTTTGGCGAATTCCGAACGCAGGTCAACGGAGGCGAGTCTCCATTAGCAGAGGACTCCGCAAATCGATCTCGAACCGTAGGTGCGACGAACGCCGGTTCGCTTGCGGGCGGGCCGGCCGTAAGTGACTGCCTGCGGAGCCTTCTTTGGACGAAAGTAGGTTGCATGTTGTTGTCTTACATTTCTATTACTTACGATACTGGTCGGTTCTATACGCAGGCTCTGAGATCCGGATTGGCATTCTCAAGATAGCTTATTGGGGAAGGCGGCTTCTCTGTTTGAAGCGCACCCGCAACGTTGAGACCGGCTCAGATCATCACAAATGGCCAATGTTTATAGGGCTTCGCGCCCTACGTATGTCGTCGAGCCGGCTGGAAAAGCAAGCAGCGGAGCTTGGATCGGAGTGCGCGCGCTCCCTAGATGGAAGTGGCCTGCGGTCAAGCCCACTTAAGACGTGCGGTTTCGATTAGTTAATTGCGATAGGTTTCGTTTTGCTTGCATTTTATGCCTGTTCGTGTAACACTTGCAGGCGAACAAAACCACAGGGCGCATTAGTTGCCCTCTTGGGAGGAATAGTGGCTTCGAAAGTCTTGATCGACCGCCGCGTTTGTCGCGGCGTTATAGCATCGCTCGCTGTGTTATCGCTTCCCCTGTTCTGTCATGCTCAGGGCGCGGACGGGCTGGTTACGGGTGTAGTTACGGATGCGACTGGGGCGGTTATTACCCACGCCGCGGTGCGCGCCATCAACACCGCGACCAACGTCGTCACGGAGGCCGAATCGAACGTGCAGGGGAACTACACCCTGGACTTCCTGGCGCCCGGCGAATACAAGATCGCAGTTGAAAAGCAAGGGTTCAAGCGGTTCGAGCGTTCATCGGTCACGGTGCGCGTACACGACCGGATCGGTTTGGATATCCAGCTCACCGTCGGCGACCGCGCCGATCAGGTGGTGGTGGAAGCGGGCACTCCCCTGCTCGATACCGCCAGCAGTTCGCTCGGCAGCGTGGCGGACAACCGGCGCATTGAAGACCTGCCGCTGAAACACGGCAATCCCCTGATGCTCGAGTTCCTCGCGCCAGGCATAGTCTTCGACGGCAACGTCACTTTCACGCGACCCTACGACAACGCCGCGTCCGAATCCGCCGTCAACGGCTCCCGCCTGGAGAGCACGGAGTACACGCTGGACGGCATTCCCGACACGTTCAAGAGAGTATCGGCGTACACGCCGTCGGTGGAGTTCGTGCAGGAGTTCCGAGTGGAAACCGCCACGTACGACGCCTCGCTCGGCCACTCGGCCGGCGGCTGGGTGAGCATGAGTCTGAAATCGGGTTCGAACCAGATCCATGGTTCCTTATACGAGTTTTTGCAAAACCCGATTCTCGATTCCAATTTGTTTTTCAACAACAAGGCCGGTCTTGCCAAGCCGCATTACACCTTCAACCGTTGGGGTGGAGCGGCCGGCGGTCCGGTTCGCAAAGACAAGCTGTTCTGGTTCTTCGGCTACGAAGGAATGATCCTTCGGGACATCGAAAACGCGGCCGCCCTCACCATTCCCACTCCCGCGGAAAAAACCGGCGACTTCTCGGCTCTGCTGAACCTGGGCAGCCAGTATCAGATCTACGACCCCGCATCGACCACCAGTATGGGCAACGGCCACTATAGCCGCACGCCCTTTACCGGTAACATCATCCCCGCCAGCCGTATCACTTCGGCCGGGCAGAAGATCATCGACAACTACCCCGCTCCCAATCAAAAGGGTGGGGCCGATGGAAGCGCTAACTACTATTACGGCAAAACGGAGCCGGACAAATACTATACCTTCAGCACCCGCGTAGATGAAGTGATCAACGCCAAGCAGCGCCTTTTCGGCCACTTCATCGACAGCAGCCGGAAGCAGGGGCCGTATCGGTATTACTTCCCCAACGCTTCCGGGGAGAACCTCTACTTCAAGAACCGGGGCGCCGCTATCGATTACCTGTACACGCTGGGTCCCCAAACCGTGCTCGACGCGCGCTACGGATATACCCGGTTCGTCTCCATTCACATCCCGCAGACAACCGGTTTCGACTCGACCACTTTGGGGCTTCCGGCCTGGATCCAGAATTCGACGCCGGCCGCCAGCCACGTATTTCCCGACGTCACGCCTGCCGGCTACCAGGGTCTGAGCACCGAAAACCCCGACGGTACGTACGCCGATATCCACACCTTCAGCGGGACCGTCTCGCGCAGCCAGGGCAACCACCTCATCCGCGCCGGCGCCGAATTCCGCGAGTACCTGGTCAACTATCACACTCTGGCCTATGAAAATGGCATTTACAACTTCGGCGGTTACATGAATGGGCCGATCGACAATTCGAGCGCGTCTCCGCTGGGCCAGGGCGCCGCGGGACTGCTCCTCGGAATCGTGAGCAGCGGCAGCCTCACTCTCAACGACTCCTACGCCGCCCGCACCCGCTTCGGTGGCCTCTTCGTTCAAGACGATTGGAAAGTCAGCCGGCGTCTGACCGTGAACATGGGCCTGCGCTGGGAGTACGAAGGTCCGGTCGTCGAGCGCTATAACCGCAGCGTGCGAGGCTACGACTACAATACCGCCAGCCCGCTTCAAGCCTCGGCGGTCGCCAACTACGCCAATAGCCCCATCCCGGAAATGCCGGCAAGCCAGTTCAAGGTCATGGGCGGCCTCACTTACGCGGGCGTCAATGGCCAACCGCGGGGCCTGTGGGACCCGTTCACGCACGACTTCGCCCCCCGCGTCGGTTTCGCCTATTCCATCGATCCCTCCACGGTGCTCCGCGTCGGCTACGGTATCTTCTACGACTCGATCGGCGTCACCACGCAAGGACCGATCCAGAGCGGGTACTCGCAGACCACCACCCTGGTGGCCACTCAGGATAACGGCCAGATCTTCACGGCGACCCTGGCTAACCCGTTCCCCAACGGCCTGACGGCGCCCACCGGGAATAAGAGCGGCATCAGCACGTTCCTCGGAAGCACCATCAGTTTCTTCAACACGCACCCCCGCCGGCCCTACAATCAGCGCTGGTCGGTTAACCTCCAGCGGAAGATCCTGGGACAGTTCGTAGTCGATCTGAGTTATGTCGGCAACCGCGGCACGGATCTTGGGCTGGTTACGGTCTCCACCAGCAACGCGAGCTATTCGCGGCAACTGGACGGCATTCCGGACCAGTACCTCAGCACCTCGCCCGTCCGCGACAACGCCGTGTATAGCCGCTTGACCACCTCGGTGCCCAACCCGTTCTATCCCAACCTGCCCGGGACCAGCCTTTCCGGTTCGACGGCTTATGTAAGTCAATTGCTGTTGCCGTACCCCCAGTTCACCGGAATGACCACCATGAGTAACCAAGGTTACTCGTGGTACCATTCGCTGCAGGTCCGCGCCGAGAAGCGCTTCGCCAAGGGTTACACCATCGCGGCAAATTGGACGTGGGCGAAGAACATGGACGCCATGGCTTATCTCAATTCCATGGACCCCGTGCCGGCCCGAAGCATCTCCACCAACGACCGCACCAATCGTTTCAGCATCAACGGCATTTACGAACTACCTTTTGGAAAGGACCGCCGTTTTGCGCCTGGCGCCTCGGGCTTACCCGGAAAGCTGATCGGAGGATGGCAGGTCCAGTCCACGTATCAGTATCAGACCGGGCAGCCTCTGGGACTTGGGGACTTCATCTCCTATTGCTCCGGCAGCAACATTCCCATAGCCGCGTCGAAGCGGACCATTTCCCAGTGGTTCAATACCAGTTGTATCGAGCGTAACTCAAGCCTCCAGTACGTCGATCATCTGCGCACAACATCGCTGTACTTCTCCGGCCTGCGTTCCGCCCCGAACAACTACCTGGATCTGTCCCTCATCAAGAAGACCAACATTGGCGAGCGGTTAAACCTCCTGTTCCGGGCCGAGGCCGTTAACGCCCTGAACCACACCGTATTCTCGGCTCCGGTCACCACCATCACGAGTTCCACGTTCGGCCAGGTGACCAGTTCCAACGGCTTGTCGCGGACCATTCAGTTTTCTTTGACGTTGAGGTTCTAGTATCCCTCTTCCGAACGCGCGGGGCGGGAACCGTTCCGCCCCGCGTTCAAATCCCTTATGCAGCCGATCTGCTATCCTTCCCGTCAAGCCATACTAAGCCAGGAGCGACGGAGCCGTCGCAGGCCTAAATTCGTGAAAGAGCAATCATGCGGACTCTAGGTACGTGTTACTTTTTCTGTGTTGCGACCGCGCTGGGGGGATTGGCTTATGGTGCGCCATCGGGCGACTCCGTTATAGTCGCGCGTGGCGGACAGATCGTCGTGAAGACTTCCCGCGCGGAGTTCGAATATTCACCGGCCGGCTATTGGACGGCGTACCTCTTGCGGGACGGTGCGCGCCTTACGTTGGACCGTCCTGGCCCCGGCCAGTCGAGCGACGGAATCACAATCGACGGCCAGGCCGTCGGCCCCTTCAGGATCTCTTACCCCGGCGTGCGCATAACCGATAACGGCCGCCGCGGCAAAAGGATTGCGATCCCGGCGCAAGCCGTGGGTGCGCACGGTGCAACGGTGACCCGCACGCTGGTCGTCGAAACGGACGACGCTGTTCCGGGCATGCTGACCTCCGTCGTGACGTACACGAACAGCGGCCGCGAGGCCTTTCATCTTGACCAAGTCACGACCCAGCGCCACCGTTTGGACGCTTCCCTCGCCGATGGGAAAGCCAGGCCGTACCAGCTCTGGTCCTTCCAGGGCTCCAGTTCGGAGTCGAATCTGGACGATGTAGTGCAACTCTCGCCCCGGTTCTCGCGCCGGAACGTCATGGGCGCTACCGGGCCGGACGGGCGCGGCGGCGGCGTGCCCCTATGCGCATTCTGGACCGGCCGGGTCGGCATAGCGATCGGGCATGTCGATCCGAAACCGCAGACCCTCTCTATCCCGGTGGACGTGGCCGCGGAAGAATACCCCCTTACAGCGGTGATTCTCGATCCACAGGTTACGCTCAAGCCTGGAGAGAGTTATACCACTCCACCGACGTTTCTTGCCGTGTATGCAGGCGATTACTACGAGCCGGTGCACAGTTATTCGCTGAAGCTGCAGGAGACGGGCTGGAAGCCCGCGCGGCCGGCCGGCGAGGCGTATAACGTCAGTTGGTGCGGCTGGGGATATGGTTTCGATGTAACACCGGCTCAGATGTTGGGCGTGATCCCGAAACTGAAGTCCCTGGGGATCGACTGGGCGACTTTGGACGACCGTTGGTTCGGGACTTACGGCGACTGGGAGCCGCGCCAGGACACCTTCCCCGGCGATTCCATCCGGCGGATGGTGGACAAGTTTCACGAGAACGGCATCTACGTGCAGCTCTGGTGGGTGCCGCACGCCGTCGAAACTGCGGGGCATAAGTACTCGTCGCACGTGTTTACCGACAGTAAGGTCGCCAAGGAGCATCCCGATTGGCTGGTGCTCGACAAGAGCGGGAAACCGGCGTTGATGATCCGGCAGCTTGCCGCCCTATGCCCCGCCGTTCCCGAAGTGCAAGCGTATATTCGCGACTTGACCGCGAAATTTGTACACGAGTGGGGCTTCGATGGCCATAAGTTGGATAATGTCTTCTCGGTGCCGCCGTGCTATAACCCGGCGCACCACCATAAGTCGCCTTACGAATCGGTATATGCGCTGGGCGAGATCTATCGCACGATCTTCGAAACCACCCGCAAGTTCAAGCCGTATGGCGTGACGCAGATCTGCCCCTGCCACACGCCGCCCAACATTGCCTGGCTGCCGTACCTGGATCAGGCCGTTACCGCGGATCCGACGGGCGGTCCACAGGTCCGCCGCCGCATCAAGCTGTACAAGGCGCTGCTGGGCGCGGACGCCGCGGTTTACGGGGACCACGTCGAACTCGTCGAGTACAGTGCCAAACCCGAAGGCCGCGTATACACCGGACCCGACTTTGCCTCTACCATCGGAGCCGGTGGCATCGTCGGCACGAAGTTCTCGTGGCCGCCCGACGGACCGCGCGATGGGACCGCCCTGACTCCCGAACGGGAGCGTCTCTGGGCGAAGTGGATCGGCATGTACCGGGACCACATGCTTTCCCGGGGCGAGTTCGAGAACCTCTATACGTATGGCTACGACGTTCCCGAAGGCTACGCCATCCGGAAAGACGGCCGCATGTACTACGCTTTTTTCGCGGCATACCCGGATGCGCGGTGGCAGGGTGAGATCGAATTGCGCGGTCTCCCAGCAGGACAGTATCGGGTCTTCGATTACGGAAGCGATCGCGCCATGGGGACGGTGGATGCCCGGATGCCGCGCATGAGGGTGGATTTCACGGGGAACCTGTTGCTCGAAGTAACCCCGCGTTAGATGGAGAATTTCGCCGTGGAGGTAAAGTTTTGAAGGGACTACTTATGTTCGCCAGCCTGTGGGTGGCGTTTGGCGCTTCCGCCCAGCCCCTGGCTCCCACTCCGCCGATGGGGTGGAACAGTTGGAATCACTATGCCTGTGAGGTCACCGACTCCGTCATGCGGGCCCAGGCCGATGCCATGGCTGCCAACGGCATGAAGGCCGCCGGGTACGAATACGTCAATATCGACGACTGCTGGGAAGGGAACCGCGATGCCAAGGGCTATCTGCATCCGAACGAACACTTCCCGGACATGAAGGCGCTGGCCGACTATGTTCACGGCAAGGGTTTCAAGCTGGGCATCTATAGCTCGCCCGGCCCGCGGACCTGCGCGGGCTTCGAGGGAAGCTACGGCCACGAACTGCAGGACGCCGGGACGTTCGCCGCCTGGGGCGTGGACTTCCTCAAGTACGACTGGTGCACCGCGCAGAAGTACTATGCGCCGCCCGAAATTCCGCTAGCTTTCCGAAAGATGCACGAGGCCCTGGAGAAAGCCGGCCGGCCCATCGTTTACAGCCTTCACGGCCGCGGCGCCGTGTGGGAATGGGCGGCCTCCGTGGGCGCCCACCTCTGGCGCACCACCGGCGACATCAAAGACGACTACAGCCGCATGCTCGCCATTGGTTTCGCTCAGGTCGGTCTGGAGAAATTCGCGGGCCCCGGGCACTGGAACGATCCCGACATGCTCGAAGTGGGCAATGGCCGCATGACGGATGTCGAGTACAAAGCGCAAATGAGCCTGTGGTGCCTGTTGGCCGCCCCGCTGATCGCAGGCAACGACCTTACCCGGATGAGTCCGTCCACACTGGCAATCCTCACCAATCCCGAGGTGGTCGCGGTCGATCAGGACCGTCTGGGGGCCCAGGGTCGTCGCCTGCTCGCGGAAGGACCGGTGGAGGTGTGGATGAAGCCGCTGGCGGACGGCAGCAAGGCCGTCGGTTTGTTCAACCGCGAGCAGGGGACGGTCCGGGTTGCCGTGAGTTTCCCTGAAATCGGTGTCCCTGGCCAAGCAACCGTGCGCGATCTTTGGGAGCGAAAGGACCTGGGAGTATTCGGCGGCAACTTCTCCGCGGAAGTGCCCGAGCACGGCGCCTTGCTCCTTAGGATCCACTGAGCGATTCCTCCGATGAGCCCGATCGCAATCGATGCCAGCACTATGGCGGCAATCGGAAACGCATGGGCGCCACCGCGTGGAGGGGAGAACGATCGGGAGGACCGGCGCCACCGATGTCAGGGGAATGGCACGAAGCTGGATCAGGTCACGGAATCCAATGGGCGGTTTCTGGACCAAACGGTGCTTCAATAGCCGAGCTTTCCGCCACGGAATTCTGGGATTCAGCGCGGACGCGGCAGGCATCCTTGGTGTTGCTCCAGCCGCCGCGGTGGTCGCGGACGCCGAGGTCTCCAGGCGGGTGGCGGGATGGGCAGCGCAATTCTTGAAGGCCAGCTACCAGTTGGGCGCGCGTCTCGACGGGGCAACGAGAGGAGCGCGGGGCGTCCATGCCCGAACAACTCCGTGAAATCCGCCGTCACGCGGAATCGCACAAGATCGAAATTGTAGCTGAGTTTCAGGAGGCAGCCAGTGCCTACCGCCACCAAGCGCGGCGGCACGAATTTCATCGAATGATCGACCGCGCCTGCGGCGACCCCGACGTCTGTGGCTATCGTGGGCTAAAGTGGTCTTGGGGAGTACGCCTGGAAGCTCGTAACTTGTTGAAGGGATTTGGTTGCGGGGGAAGGATCTGAACCTTCGACCTTTGGGTTATGAGTTTGATTTATGTTTCGTATAGTTTCATATTGTTCCTTATACTTCAATGACATAGCTCATCCTGATGGCCCGTGGTTAATCCTGGTTCGGGCTGCTTTTTCTAGGAAGTGGTAGCACGTTTGGTAGCGCCTCTCCGCTGCTGTCCTCGCGCGATTCTGCCCCTTCGCCCGGGCTCGTTCTTTGGGTAGCTGACCCAGAAGCCATCTCCAGGTCCCGCCGCGACACTTTCCTGGCCAATCGAGAGAATCACCGCGGACCTCAGTTTCGGTTTGCCGGTTGGGCCTTCCCGGCATCCTCCGTCAGGCCAACACCTAGATTTGGCCCAAGAACTGCGGCGCGCGAAAAACGCAACAACCTCGCCCCTTTCCCTACTGGGGGTTCGGAGACGGAGTGTGAATTTCGATGGAGGGGGACGACATTCTCGGAATTTCCAGCGGAGGGGTTGGCCCGCTGGCAGGCCCGAGAGGCGTTCACCGACGGCGCTTGCTGGTCGATTGTTCCCGTCCGACTGGGAGGGGAAACATTCTCGGAATTTCCGGCAGTGCTGCCCAGCGAGCAGTATCCGATTTCCTACTACAATGAACTGTTCGTATGGAATCAGGCTTGGCAGAGACAACTGGTTCATTTCCACCTGATCGGCGCAGAGACGCAGATCGGCCGCAGGACGCCCTCCATCGTACAATCCGACAGGTGATGGTAAACCGGGGCGGCAGATGAGCGACACAGACCAGCAACAGGAGCAGGACCCGCAGAGCCCAGTGCCGGCGCCGCGAGTTCTCGGCGAGTTGGCCGCCGACCTGCGGAGCCTGATCGAAACAACTCGGCTTCGTGTGGCGCGAACCGTCAACGCGGAGCTCGTGATGCTCTACTGGGAAATTGGGAGCCGGATTCGGCGCGATATCCTTGGCGATGCCCGGGCGGAATACGGTAATCAAATTGTCTCTACGCTGTCGAGACAATTGACGGCTGAGTATGGCACCGGCTTCAGCCGCCAGAACCTCTTCCATATGATCCGATTCGTCGAGGCCTGGCCGGAGCAGGCTCAGATGTCTGTTCTGGCACAATACCTCGGCTGGAGCCATTTCAAGGAAATCTTGTACTTGGAAAACGAGTTGGCCCGCCAGTTCTATGCCGAGATGTGCCGGCTCGAGCGGTGGAGCGTCCGCACGCTCCGTGATCGCGTTCGCAGCATGATGTTCGAACGTACAGCGGTCTCCCGACTGCCCGAAGCAACCATTCGCGAAGACCTCCAGCAACTTCGGGAGGCAGACAGGCTTACACCCGAACTCGTCTTCCGCGATCCCTATCTGCTCGATTTTCTCGGTCTGAAAGATGCGTTCAGCGAACGCGACCTGGAAGCGGCCATCCTCCAGGAACTCGAGAGGTTTCTCCTGGAACTCGGGACGGACTTCGCGTTCCTCGCGCGTCAGAAGCGGATGACTATCGGCAACCAGGATTTTTACCTCGATCTGCTGTTCTACCACCGGAGGCTCGCACGCCTGATCGCGATCGATCTCAAACTAGGCCGCTTCGAAGCGGGCTACAAAGGGCAGATGGAACTCTACCTTCGGTGGCTCGATCAGAATGAGCGTCGCACAGAGCACGAGGACGCTCCGCTCGGCCTAATACTCTGCAGCGCCAAAGACGAGGAGCAGATCGAACTCCTGCAACTCAATCAGGGTGAAATCCGTGTGGCCGAGTATCTTACCGCTTTGCCGGCCAAGAACATTCTCGCTGCCAAACTGCACGACGCTGTCATCCGGGTCCGGGAACAGTTAACCCGGCGCGAGCGGAAGCCTGACGAAGAGTGAATTAACGAAGGGCGCCACGCCCGTGCCCTCATCTCATGGCGCCAGTTCGCCAGTACCGATACGCCGCAATCCACTCGGCCCCCGCCGGAGGTGGCGATGGCAGCGGCAATTCCGAGAGCGAAATCCGTTGCCGTGCCTTCCCCGCCCAGCAGACTGCAACAAGCTGGTCGTCTTCGGTGATATCGATGCTTTCCACGGTCGCCGTCACGCCAAGAATTTGCGTCTCGAAAGGCAGATGAAGGTCATTCTCCAGCATCGTGTAGAAGCCGGTCACCTGTTCCGACTCGCCATTTGCGTCGGTGAGGGCATCGTCGATGAGATCGTCAAGCCGCGACTTGCTCAGCTGAAGCTGTTTCGGTAATGCGCTTTTCTTTGTTGGCTTTGCACTCATATTTCCCTCTCTCCTCTATATGAGTTCGCAACGCAGGCCATGATTCCGGTATGAGCCTACGCATGTGCGACCGCCGACGGGCAAGGCGGAAACGCCTCCTGCTCGATCACATAACCAATCGCGGCATAGCCCTTCAACCTGCGTTCGTACATCCTTGACAGCATCAGAACGTTGCCGTCCACATAGTCGTAGACCTGCACAAATCGCTTGTCAGCATGGAGACGATGCAACCGGCCCACATACTGCTGCAGCGTGCCCTTCCAGGAAATTGGCATCGCCAGGAATAGCGTGTCCAGACGCGCATCGTCGAACCCTTCTCCTATGTAGCTTCCCGTCGCCAGAATGACTCGCGATTCGTTTTCCGGAACGGCCGCCAAGGCTGCCGCTGTTTCCCGGCGCTGCTTTTTCCCCATGCCTCCCTTCAAGACGAAGACGTGCTGGGCAACACCTGCAAGCTTGGCCGCGAAATACTGGAGATGTTCTGTCCGGCCGGTCAGGAGCAGTGGGCAACGTCCCGATTCTACGGCGCGCACGATGTCGGCAGCGATCATTTCGTTGCGCGGCGCATTATCGACCAGTGCGGCGTAGATGTCCTGGATCGTAATCTCGGTGAGTTCCGGCGCCATCCGGAACTCCGTGTAGCGGGGAGTCACTCTGTGCTCGAACGGCGTCGTTTCGGTCATCGTGCGTGC
>Ga0181529_10000352_pt1 | contig 68156 bp, 50 predicted proteins | sample PEATcosm2014_Bin_36_FD_119763 | JGI IMG/M metagenome (GOLD analysis project Ga0181529, IMG submission 119763) | Peatland microbial communities from MTU Mesocosm Facility, Houghton, MI, USA - PEATcosm2014_Bin10_30_metaG | ecosystem: Environmental > Terrestrial > Soil > Wetlands > Peat | place...
ACCCACCGCGCGGCGTGGCAACGTCTGAGAGAAGTACTCTTCAAGTGTTGGGCGGTGAACAAACCACCGGCCACCGATCTTGCGCGCCCCCGGAAGTTTACCGGCCTTCGCCGCGAGCCGTAGTGAGTGCGGAGACGTGTCGAAGTCTTTAGCAGCCGCTTCCAATTTTTGAAACATGATCTATTACTCTCCTGTATCAGTAATGCCGCGAGGATTGCCGTTTACAAGTACTGAGTGAAGATTTCTTCCCTCATACTAGTAATCGTGCGAGGATCGCCGTTTTCAAGTGCTGAGTGAAGATTTCTTCCCTCATACTAGTAACCGTGCGAGGATTGCGGTTTAGAAGTGCGGAGTGAGAATTAATTATCCCCTACTGTAGTAACCGTATGAGAAACCGCTATTTCAACCCCTCAGCTCGGTTTTCCACAGTTTTATTTTCAAACACTGCCCGTTTCCTTCCGTTTCCTCTACTACCCCCCACAATCAAAAGTATAGGGATCGAGTTCAGACTCCCGCCCTGACTGAAACGGTCGCCGTGTGTTTTTCTTTAGATCGCGTTTAAACGAGAAATGGCCCCCGGCTGTAGCTTGCAGCCGAAGGCCTTTGTTTTTGAATCCTCGGGGTTCTTCTAAAACTCTCCGCGGAGCGTCGCGCCCAACGCTCACCCATTCCCGAGTCCGTATTCTCGGGTCGCTTTCAGGGAGAGTGCTCGCGCAACTGGTCACGTCCTAAAAAATCATCCCGCCGCCAGCGGCAGTGCTCCTCGGCTATAGCCGTAACCCTGCCGCTTGGCATCACCTTCAATCCACCCGCTGTGCCAGGCCCACGCCTCCGTGGTTGCCGCCAGGTACGGACACCTACCCATCAGCCGTCCGGCTCCGGCTTCAAAGCCCTCCTCCCATGCCCTTGGGTCCATGGTGAGCTTCATGGTTTCCGCTTAGCCTGCCCGCCGGCAGCACGGAGCGCAACTTCCCTACGCACCGCAATCACGATCCTGCGCCGCATCTCCGGCGTGAAGTCCGATTTCTTGCTGAACCGCGCCATCGGCGCGAACGTGATGCAATTTCCGTCTTCGCGCTCAAGAGTGAGCTTTAGATCCCATGGCAGATGGCCATACTCGCGTTCGTAACGCGCGAGCGCCGCATCTTTTTCAGCGGCCCTCATTGCCGCCCTCCCCGCTGCGTCGGTTTCAGTGCCTTCGCTGACTTCTCCCAAGAATCCACGCGCTTCTTGACGGTTTCCAAAAGCACGCCGGACTTGTCACCCGCGAGAGCCCTTGCGATCCGCTCAATAGTCTTCAACTCTTTGAGCGATACCTCGGCCAACACCTCGGTTTTGCCCATGAAATCTCCGGTCTTCATGGCCATCAGATCGTATCGTGTCGCCTTTGCCTTTTTCGTTGCCATAAATCTCCTTCCTGAAAACAACATAACCACTATAACCACTGTACCGGATACGTTTATGTTGTCAAGATAAATGTTGTGGGTTATGTTGGTTGTAGCTATATGGGAAGCGAAAAGCCACTACTGAACTTCGTAATCGAACCGGACCTACTGAAGCGGATTGATGATTTCCGCTTCAAACAGCGGTTCCAGACGCGCGCCGCCGCGATCAAATGGTTACTGGATTGGGCCTTGAATCAAAAGCCAGTGCCGAAACAGGGGTAGACAGGTTCTACTTTTTTTGTGCCGTTTTTGTTCCTATAAGGAACTCCATGGAACAAGCCGTTGAAAATGGGTGGCTTTATGTCGCGTGCTATCAACACCATAAACGCCATGTTCTTTATTTTCAATGTACTGTCGATTTCCCAAGCTGGACGTCGCGGGTTCGAACCCCGTCTCCCGCTCCATGTTCTCAATGACTTAGCGTCGTCAGGCGGTCTATGTAGTGCCCCTTATCGGAGTGAAGGGGAGTGGGATCTTCCCAACACCCTGATTCCAAGGGGCTTTTCGCTGGCGAATGCCAGCCGACCACCTTGGCCGTCAATCGAATACTCGCGTCTACAAAACAACACTGAGTGCACCGCGCGTGAGTATTTCGCATCTCGCAAGTAGTAAAATCGGTCTTTCATGCCGAAGTTTCTATGGGCGACCGTGCTTGCGTTGGCCAGCACGGTCTTGTATGGGCAGCAACTTCCGTATCCGACTTCTATTAATCCGGGCTTTGTCTATGTGGGCAGCGGCGCGACCAACCTCTCGCTCGGCAACTATTCCTATCCAACCGGCCTGACCGCTCTGTGGAACGGCTCAGCCCGCCCCACCTCGCTGGACACTTCGTTTGGCTCTTCCGGCACTTACAAGGTAGCCCTCGCGGCTTCCGACCTGGCGGTTCCGCAACTTGCCACCATCGCCATGGTGGATGGGAAGTCCGGCGCCGTGATCGACACGGTTTATGTGCCGGTCGGGTACAACGTGACTCCCACGGGGGTGGCCTTCGACAGCGTGCGCAGCCGGCTCTACATCGCCACGCCCGCCAAGCCGGGGGATTCGCGGTTCCCCGGCAACTCGGTGGTGGCCATCGACCCGGCCAGCGGCCAGATCGGGCCGTCCCTGCAGATCGGCGGCACGCTGGGAGATCTGGCCCTGTCGGATGACGCCAGCGCGCTGTACGTGGTGGTGGCGGGCCTCAGCCTGGTGCGCCGCATCAACCCGGCGACCATGACGGCTGCTGGCGACTTCGCCGTCCCGGCGGGTGCATCACAAAGTTCTTCCTCGGCCCTGGCGGCGAATAACTTGATCGCCGTCATGCCAGGGCACCCGGGGACCGTGGTGCTCCAATACACTTCCGTGACGGGCAACACCGGGACACAACTCGCCATCTTCGACAACGGTGTCCAGCGGCCCAACGCCATTACACCAGCCTGCTGCAGTTCGGCCGGCCTGTTGTTTTCTCCCGACGGTAAGTACTTCTTTCAGGGTGGAATCATGAACACCGCGCCCGGTTCGGCTTATTCAACCTTCCGGTACTCGGTGGGCTCGACGGGCATACCGAAGCAGACGCCCGTCTCCGCCGCGGGTTACGGTCCGGCCGCGATATCCGGCGGCGCGTTATATACTTCGCTGGCAAATGTCATCGACTACCAGACCATGACCGTGACGGGCAACTTGGGGGTGGGCGGCCCTATCGCCGTGGACGGCGCGGTCCAGCGGGCGTACCTTCTCTACACGCCGCCGCCATACGATGACGGTGGCTCGACCCCCCAGATCGAACTGGTGGCCTTCGCCCTTCCCAGCCTGGAGCCCCTGGGAAGCCAGGCGGTCGGGTGCACCGCGATCACCTCGCTGAACGACTCGGAGAAACTGATCCATTTCGGTGGGGATGGCTTCGTGCTCCCCTCGAACCTCGGATTGCTGATCTTCCACACGCCGCTGGCGGGCCCGGGGCCGGCGACCTCGGCCGCCGCAGTGGTGAATGCCGCCAGCCAGCAGGGGGGCGTGATCGCGCCGGGCGAAATCCTGACGCTGTATGGCACGGTGCTGGGCCCCGCCTCGCCGCAAGCGGCGGTGAGCCAGAACGGCGTCTTCCCTTCCTGGCTCGGCAATGTACAGGTCTGGTTTGGCTCGCTTCCGGGAACGCTGCTGATGGTGTATCAGGGACAGATCAACGTGGTGGCGCCGTTTGAACTGCGGCCCGGCTCGACAGTGAACGCGCAGGTGTGGTATTTCGGCCTTCCCTCGGCGCAGATCGCGCTGCCGGTGGTGGCGGCGGCGCCGGCGCTGTTCACGCGCGACGGCTCGGGCTCGGGTCTGGTGGCGGTGATCAACCAGGATGGCAGCGTGAACACGCCCGCGCCGGCTGGCAGCGTGGTGATGTTGTACGGCACGGGAGGCGGGGCGACGGCTAATGCGGTGGATGGCGCCATGGCGCGCGGCGCTTATCTCCTTTCCGCGACAGCACACGTCTCGATAGCCGGGCAAGACGCGCCGGTGAGCTACGCCGGGGCCGCACCCGGGCTGGTGAATGGCGTCTTCCAGCTCAACGTGCTGGTGCCGGCCGATGTGCCCTCCGGAGCGGCCGCCATCACCGTAACCATCAACGGCCAAAGCAGTCCGAAAGGAGCGACCCTTGCGATTCGCTAGCGCTTTCCTGTGCTCCGCCCTGGTGGCCAACGCCAACGTGTACCTGGAGCCGAATCGCGGCCAGGCGGAAACCGACGCCGCGTACCTGGCCCGCACGCCCGCCGGAACCGTGGCGGCGGGCGCGCGGGCGACGGCGTATCTCGACCGCCGTGGTTCGCGGGCGGTCATCGTCTTCGAGGGCGCTTCGGCCCTTGCGCGCGCCCTGCCCGAGCAGTTGCTCCCCGGGGTCAGCCACTACGCCCAGGGCCGCGACCCCTCCGGCTGGCAGTGGGACGTGCCGCACTACGGAGCCGTCCGGTACGAGGGCGTGTATCCGGCGATCGACCTGGTCTACCACGCCTCGCAGGGCGAGATGGAATTCGATTTCCTGTTGGCTCCGGGAGCGGACCCCTCGCGCATCCGTATGCGAGTGCCCGCCGGGGTTTCCATCGACGCGTCGGGATCGCTGGCCCTAGGCGCCGCGCGGTTCCACGCGCCCGCAGCTTGGCAGACCCGCGGCGGCCGGCGCGAGCCGGTGAGCGTGCGCTTCGCCCTCGACCGAAGGCGCCGCGTGCGGTTCAAACTGGGCCCTTACGATGCGCAGTTGCCGCTGACCATCGACCCGGTCATCCAGTTCGCCACGTACCTGGGCGGAAGCGGCAACGACGTGGGAGTCAGCGTGCTTTCTGGCTCCGACGGCGCCATCTATGTCGCGGGTAACACCACCTCGGCGGATTTCCCGGCGTCTCTTCCCGCCGGCAGTCCGCTCGTCCGCCCCGACGTTCTGTTGCTTTCGACCGCCTTCGTGTCGCGTTTGCGGCCGGACGCTTCGGCGTTCGACTGGTCGCTATTCGTGGGCGGCACCAGCCGCCAGACGGCATACACGATGAAGCAGGACGCTTTCGGGAACCTTTACCTGCTGGGCGGCACCACTTCGCCCAACTTCCCGGTAACCGCGGGCGCCTGGCATACTGCGATCGATCCCTCCATGACGGACTACTTCGTGGTGAAGCTCGACGCGCAGACCGGACACATCAAGGCCAGCACGTTCCTGGGAGTGACGGTGGGCGATCTGAGCCGGGGCGCCCGAATGGCCATCGATGTGGCTGGGGGGATTTACGTCGGCGGCTACCGGCCGAATGGCGGTAATTTTGCACCCACGCCGGGGGCTTTTCAGACTTCGAGCACGGCGCCGGCATTCGTGCTGCGCCTGAATTCCGGAATAAGTGGCGCGGTGTATACCACGTCATGGGATCTGGGCTCGATTAAGGCAATGGATGTGGACAGCGGCGGCAACCTGGTGCTGGGAGGTGTTTCCGGGCTGGAAAGCGGGTTCCCGGCGGTGAATCCTGTGCCTGGCGTGAACCAGAAACCCATTTGGCCCGAAGTGGGGTACGTGGCAAGGCTGAATCCAACGGGAACCGCGGTGACCTTCGCCAGCCTGCTCGATGGTGACGGCCGAGGCTCGGGAATCACCGATATCAAGATCGCCCCGGATGGCAGCCTTTATCTTGTGGGCGAGACATCCGGCCCGAACTTCCCCCAGGTGAATCCAATTCCGCTCGATCCGCTGCCTTCCAGCTACCCGGCGCAGCAGGATAGCATCACCTCGTCTCCGTTCCTCACGAGGCTCTCGGGGGACGGGAAGACCATCCTGCAATCGACCCTGTTCTACGGGCCGGAGTATAGCGGGCAGAACATCGCGATCTTTGCGTCCATCACTAGCCCGCGTCTGGTGTTTCAGGCGAACGGATCCCCGTGCCTGGCTGGTATGAACGTGCAGGTGTCGCAGCAGACCGCCGGCGGAGTCGTTGGCACGTCCCCCAACTCGTATTCCGCGCCCTATGTGGGCTGGTCGTTGAGCTGTCTGGACGCCGCCGGCAAGACCTTCAATCTCAAGACCAGCCTGCCATGGACGGAAGGTTCGGGCTATGCCGACCTGACCGCCACATCGGACGGCGCGGTGCTGTTCACGGGAAGCGCGAACAACGCGCTCACGACCACTCCGGGCGTAGTCCAACCCAAGTTTGGGGGCACCCCGGTGCTCACCGACTATTACGGTTACGTCAACACAATTGCCGCAGGGGATGGGTTTCTGCTTCGTCTCGGGTTGAGCAATCCGGCGCCCAACATACAGGCACTGTCCCCCGACACGCTGCTGCTCGACACCGCCACGTCCGGCTCCTGTTCGGAGACGCTTACCGGATCGGGCTTCGTCTACGGCGCGACCGTGACTGTGGCGGGCCAGTCGGCGACTTACTCGTTTATCGACTCCGGACACGCCACGATTACCTTCAACTGCTCCGTGCTGCAACCCGGAGATAACCACGTGGTCCTGACGGTTCCGGCGCCGGGCGGCGGGAGCGCCGACCGGATTCTGGCGGGCGTCAACACGCCGCCGTACACCATCTCGATATCGCCGGCCTCGGTCGCGCAAGGTGCCGCCGAAACCAAGCTGGTGATCCGGGCGGAGAACCTCACGGCCAGTTCGACGCTCTACTGGAACGGAACCGTGCGCACGCCGTCGTTCGTTCTGGATGGCGCACAGTCCCAGACAGGCCACTTCGAGTTACTGCTGGAGCCGCCGGAGTTGACCCAGCCGACGAGCGCGCAGGTGACGGTGAGCAACCCCGGGCCGGGCGGCGGCGTTTCGCCAGCGGCTCTGTTCACGGTGCAGCCCGCCTCCGGCGCCGGCATTCCGCTGCTCACGCAGTCCGGCGCGTTCCTTTTCGGCGGATACCTGCCGCTCGGGCCGCAGATTTCGCTTGCCGGTTCCGGTTTCACCGCCGCCACGCAGGTTTTCTGGGACGGAGCCGCCGTTCCGGTCACCGCCTACAAATCCACCAGCATCGCTTTCCAGCCGCCCGCCGCCGATTTGGCCCGCCTCGGCGCGCACACTGTATACGTGGCCAACGGAGCGTTCCAGTCGCTGCCGGTGCAGGTTCTGATCGGCCGCTCCGTGTCGCTCACAACTTCGGAGTACGATCCGGTACAGAAACGGCTCTTCGTGCTGAGCCCCTCGGCGACTACTTCCGCAACCAGCGATCTCCAGGTCTTCGATGGCGTCACCGGCAACCTGCTGGCATCGGTGCCCGGCATCGTTTCCAGCCCGCAGGGGACGGCGATCGGCGCCGATGGGCACTACCTGTACCTGGCCGGAAGAACGGGGGGCCAGACGCCCGAGATTCTCCGCTACAACACGGTCACGGGCGTGGTGGATCTGCAGTGGACGCTCTCGCTCGCCGGAGGCACCTCGATCTACGTGACTTCCCTGGTGACACCGCCGGATTCTCCGGAGACCCTGATCGTGTCCACCAGTTGCGGCCAGGTGCTGGTATTCGATCGCGACAGCCAGCGTCCCTTCGATTCGCTTGCGGCCGGCTTCCCCAGCAACGCCAGTTACATGGCCCGGTTCGCTTCCGGGACGCGCATCTACACCACCGGCGGAGCGGGCTCGCCAGTCGTTCCGGGCCTCTGCTGGACGTGGTTAGACTACGACGCGTTCGGTATCTCCGGCGGCCAACCCTCCTGTGCCGCCGAGCCGCCCGAGATGCAGCATGTGAGCGGCTTTACCTACCTCACGGACGGCACGCGGGTCTTCGTGGCGTCGATGCAGCCGGCCATGTCGTCCAACAGTTACTACACGCCCAGTTATGCCGCCGACCTGGCGCTGGGTCACGCGTGGGAGTTCGGTGTCACCGCCTACTCCGGGTCGTATCAACTCTTCGACTACAACATGAGCACCCAGCAGTTGCAGGTGAAGACATCATTCAACGCCCAGGGGGCGGGTAAGCTGTATTCGGCCGGAAATGGCGCGGTGTTGATGGCCCTACCCAACGACATTTTGCTGGTCCCGTAGGCGCGCTTACTGCACGGCCAGCGTCACGCCCGGCTGGCTGACATTGTCGCCGGCCACCACCAGCAGCGAAGCCAGTCCGCTGGGCGCGCCGGCGGGAATGCGGATATTGAGCTGCATCAGGCCGGCGACTTGGCCCGGCGCCGGGCCGGCGTAGAGGAGGTCCGCCGTTTGTCCGCCCACCAGGACGCGCACCGCGGCGTTCAGTTGCGGTAGCGGAACCCCGGCCAGCGATCCGTCCGGCATGCTCGGCGTGGTAGCTCCCAATCCGGTGGCATAGAAGGTTACCACACCTCCCTTCGGCGCCGGCGCCGCAGCCGCGTTGGGGCTGATGGAGCCATCGGCGGCCACGTTCACCGCCGCCGCCAGTCCGCTGCCCGAGGCGTCCGCCGTGAACACCGACGGGTTCGTCGCCGCCACCGGCACGCTCACGGGCACCGACGGCGTCCCGCCCGTGCTCACTGTCACGCTGGTTGTGGTCTTCCCCGCCGCGCCGAAGGGAACCATTGCCGCGCTCTGCTTGTCCGATACGTAGAGGACCGGGGCCGGCATGCCATCGAAGGAGACCGTCCAGCCGGCCAGCGACGTGGGGAAGCGCCCGATGGTATTCACCTGCGACTGCACCAGCGCCGTGGGTCCCAGGCCGGAGCCGAACAGCACCACGGCTTCTCCGGGCGACACCGCGCCTCCCAGGTAGCTGGCCGCATCCGCGACGCGCGTCACCGTCGCCGTGGGCGCATTGGGATTGGGCAGAATGGTGAGAGTTACCGGAATGGGCGTGTAAGAAGTGGAATCGGGATAAGTCCCCTGGACCGAGAGCTGGGTTTTGTAAGTGCCCGCCCCGAGGCCGGTGGGATCGGCCGTCAAGGTGATGGTGAGGGGCGTGGACCCATAGGATGGGGTGACTTGCAGGAAGGATGGGTAATCGGTTGGCCCGGCGTTCACGAAATCGGGCGTCAGGGTCGGGCAGGTGAAGTGGATCTGCTGGGTGGCGGGCAGCGGATCGCCGATGCGCCATTGAAAACTGATGGGGGTCGCCGGAAACACCAGGTGCGGGGCGTCGTAAAGCGAATAGGAAACCGGAACCACCACGCTGTTGGCGCCGGCGCTGAACGTCACATTGGCTTTGTACACGCCCTCGGGAAGCGTGGTATCGAATGAGAGTCCGATGTACCCAGGGGTTGCGAAATATCCCGTCTGCGGAATCACCCAGGACTGATCTGCCCGATGCTGCACCGTGGTGGTGGTAGGAGCGGTAACCTGCAGGGCCGGGACGTTCGGATTCGAGGCTGTGCCTCGCACAAATTGCGTGGTGATCGAGTTCGGCACCACGTCGAGTGGCGCGCCCGAGGAGACATCGAGAGCCATGGAGACCACGATCTGCTGGTCGTTCTCACCGCTAACGAACATGTTGTAGATCCCGTATCCGGGCTGCGCCGCTACCGGATCTCCGGTGATGTGAATCTCCCCGGGGGTGGCGGTGGTGGTTTCCGATACCTGGAGCCAGGCGGGGGCCATCCCTACGAAGACGCTCCATTGGACGCCGGGCACGCTGGAGGTCACCTTCACCACGACGGGTGTCACCGGTTGTCCCTTCACGAGGTGCAGCGAGATGCTGGTCGCCGACAATTGGATGGTGGCGGGCGGGTCCACGATGTACTGCACCTGCAGCACGCGGTTGGCATTCTGCAACCCTTGCAGGCTGACGGTCAGGGCGCCACTGTAAGTGCCGGGCTGCTGGTCCCGGGTGGTGACCGAGAGCACCTGCTGGCCGCCGACCTGATTCACATACCCGTACATCCACGTCGCCGAAGAGGTCACGTTGAAGGTGAAGTACTCGTTGCCGAAGTGGGTGGTGATGGCTACGGTTGCCGGCGTTCGCGTCTGTCCCTGGCGGTAGCGGATGGTCACCTGGCTGGACGCCAGATCGAAACTGACTTGCGGTTTGACCGTGAGCGATACGGGCATGGCCAGCGAGGCATTCGGGTTGGCTTGCGATTGCAGCGTCACGGATTCCTGAAACGTGCCTGCCACGGATTGGGATGTGTTCGCATTGATGTTGACGGCGGGCGAGCCGCTAGCGGAGTAACTGGCGGTCAGCCGCGCGGATGGCGTGACGCTCAACCCCGTGGCGGCGCCGCTCCACTGAATCGGCTGCACGGAATCCGCCGGGGCGGGCTCGCCGATGCGCCAGGTAACCGCCAGCGCGAAATCCGGTGGCGTGGCGAAGAAATTGCCAGTGGTGAAACTGCTCAGGTCGAGCACTCCCACGAAGCCGTCGTAGTAGTTCAACTGGTCAAGCCAGGTGCCGGAGGGGGCCGGATCGCGGCTCGGCTGCACTACGCCCGAAGTGACCGGCAGACCGCTGAAACTGGTATATCCCGCGAAACACACCGGGCCCGCGGTCGCGACGGCCGCCACCAGGCTCGCCGAGCGGATGGCTGAAGCGTAGAGCAGCAGGCTCCCATCGGCCGACAACTTACTGACTCCCGAGCCGGTAGAGAAACCCAGGCCGCCACCGCTCACGGTATAGGGGTAACCCGGCCAGTAGAGGTTGCCCTGCGCGTCGGCCGAGATCCCCCAGAGGAAACTCTCGGCGCCCAGCAGGGCGGTAGTCCACAGCGGCCGGTTGGAGGTGGCCGGCAGCTTGGCAAGGTAGGCTTGCGCCCCACGCCCGGTGAAATCGAGCGAATGGAGCGGTGCGAGGCTGGTGAGGCTGGCGGGAAGCGTCCCCGCCCCCGCAACTACCAGGCCTCCGTCGGGGACGCTGGCGATCGAACCCACCTGTGCGGTTCCCAGCCACGTCGATGAAATCAGGCGCGAGCCGGTGGAATCGATCCGGGCCAGAAATGCGCCCGAGCTGCTCCCGCCCGGCGCCCGGTAGGGCAACGCATCCGGCGTCACAGGCAGATCCGCCGACGTGCTCGTGCCCACCAGCAGTATATTGCCACTGGCGTCCAGCGCCATATCGCTCAAGGCTTCCGTGCCCGATCCCCCGAAGGCGGTGGCGAACAGCGGGCCGGAGCCGTCGGCCGCCATTTTGATCGCGAAGAAATCCTGGCTGCCCGAGACGTTTCTCTGCAATGCGCCGCTGGTACCGAGAAACTCCGCAGCCCCAACGGTGCCGGCGAGATAGGCGTATCCGTTCCGGGCGCGCACTCGCGACGCCCGCAGCCCCCAGGACGACGGGCCGAGGAAAGTCGAGTACACCACCTGCCCGCCGCTATTCAGGCGGGTGATGAACGCGCCACCCGAATTCTGTTGCCAGGCGCCGCTGGTGGTCGGAAAATTCTGCGCGACGGTGGTCCCCAGGATGTAGATGCTGCCGTCGGAATCCACCGCCAGCGAGTTGACATCCTCTAAGGGAAACTCGGCATCGGCGTTGGGCCGGGATCCCAGGAGCGTGGTGAAAAGAACCGCCGAGCCGGACGGATTCAGCTTGGTAACGAAGATCGAGATGGCGCCCGTCGCAGTCCCTCCGCCGGGGAAATTCACCGAATTGGTGATGCCCGCGACCACCACGTTGCCGTTCGGGTCGGTGGCCACGGCATTAATCTCGTCTATGCCCGAGCCCCCAAGGTACGTCAGGAACTCGACGACCGGGTCGATGACCAGCTCGCGGCTGCGGTCGTAGGCGCCCACGTGGAAGGCGATTTCGCGCTTCCGGTCCAGCTCGTAGCGGCACTGCACCGGTTCTCGCGCGCCGTCCCGCGCCTGGTAGGCTCGCGGGCTGCGCCAGCGGTACAAGCGGCCCCCGGAATCCACGGTGAGATCGCCGGCCGCATCCACCTCCAGGCGCGCCGCGCCGGGAATCGCGAATCGCCACGCGCCGGGATCCGAACCCGGGCGGGCGTTGATGTCGAATTCCAGGTGGCCCTCACGGAAGTAGTAAGAGACGTCCATATTCCCGTACAAATCCCGGGCCTGCACGCGTGAATACTGCGGTACGGCGGTTCGCCATAGGACCTGGTTCGAACCCGCAAAGTAATGGCTGACGCCGCCAGTGGGATCTTTTCCAACCAGTGCGCCAACCGTCGCTCCCTGCCACTCCAGTATCGTGCGACTCGCCGCGCCGGCCGCGGCGACCCGGACTCCGCGTGTCGAGACTTCAATGAGCTGCCCATGCGAACTGGCGACGTAGTCGCTTCCCGCGGGCTCGAAGAGCGTGGGAAGCTGGGCGGCGTGAATGCCCCCGGTAAACAGACAGGCTAATACCGCGAATCGCTGGATCATAGGTTGCTCTTGTCCGTGCCTCCAGGGAATCGTACCAATAATCAATCTCGATCACGAGTGGTCCCGTGCCCTGAAGTGGCGCGCGCATCAGCACGCCAGCCTTACTCACTGAGGTTCGGCCTTTGAGCGCCGGTTCAGGATACAAGCTCGCTTACATCCGGGTGCTGCACAATCCTAGATCCGAATGCCCGCACTGGCCGCGGGTTGTGGCCCTACGAGGTTGACTGTCACCACACCGTGCGATGGTGGATCCGGGAGTTCTCGACTTTGGCCGCGGCAGTGACGTCTTCGGGGCTTCTAATCGGTGGAATTTGCCGATGGCTTTCACTCCATTTTCACTCCGTTAAGGACTGCCTCGCTCGCGAAGTTTCGGAAGTTGCTGAATCCAATAGACCTGAATTCACCGCCTTAGACGCCATTGTTCTGTATTTACAATCGACGATCATATTCCCAAGCTGGACGTCGCGGGTTCGAACCCCGTCTCCCGCTCCATGTTTTCAACGACTTGCACGAACCCATTCCACCCTGTGCTCCGTTTGTGCTCCGATTACATCACTTGCAGACTTTTCTTTAATTGGTTGACCGCCGCCAGCCGGCTTTCGACCGGCGACTGCGTGTAGACGTTCTGGTTCACGTCGAGGCTGTGGCCAAGCTGATCGGCGACCAGCTTCCCATCCACCCCAAGCGCCTTCATCAAGGTTGCATGCGTCCGGCGCATCACCAAAAAGTTCGCCCACTCCAAACCGACTTTTGCCAACTTCGGCTCCATCGACCGGCGCCAGCAATTGTCTTTTGACAGCGGCGTCATCCGTTCGGAGGGGAAGACCCGGGCGTCGTCCCGCGTCGCAACGGCGAGCGCGCGCCAGATCTCAATCTCCTGCAACAGCCCTTCCGACAGAGCTGCCTTCCGAACCGACTGGTCCGTCTTCGGGGTGTCGATCGCTCCGCGATAAACCCGCTGCCGGACACCGGCGTTGCGCTCATGCTGACCTCGTCTCCAGTTCGGCTCTCGTGGAGAGAAAGCGTGTCACTAGGCCGTTTTCAAAATTGCAACCTATTGGAAACGGGCAACTTCCGCCGACATGGTGTAGAAGATGAGTCAAGGAGTTTATTCGCATATCGGGCATGACGCACGTGAGGACGTCGGCCTACTACCCGCAATCGAACGGCAAAATCGAACGCTGGCACAAATCGCTCAAGGGAGAGTGCATTCGACCCGGAACGCCGCTGACGCAGGAGGACGCATGCCGCCTAATTCAGCCCACATGCTAATGCAGGGGAAGGTCCGGTCCATGACCTTTCAGAAACTCCGAGACTGCTTGCCTGCGCCGATAAGTCGCCGGGATCGCCCAGAGCAACGCACCTCATGCGAATTTGTGTACTCGAACGTCTGGGTATGAATTTCGAGAACGATTGCCTGGGCCAACCCAACGCGGTACCGCTTACGTCTGAGCCGAGACGGGGACCTGGAAGCGAAGCGCGCGGGCTACAGGCCGCTCAGAGATTTCCGCGCATCCTGGACGGCACCATCGCGGTGCAGTTCCAGGTGTCTACTTTGCCTCGACAAAGTAATCGAGGCCCGTTTCGGCCGACGCTCCCCAAACAATGGCGATGGCATTTCCGAGTGTCGTTCTGGAAACTCCACCTGAGATGGCGCGACGGGCCCCCCGGACGAGGACCGGACTGCCGGCGCGTACCGGGAACCGTCTTCGGCTCGCGCCGCGCCGAGTGTGCCCGGCTACGGAGCGGCTTTCCGCCTGTGCAACATCCGGAGCCGGGCTTCCGAGGGCGCTCCATCGCGCACGTCCAACTCCAGCAGCGCTTCGAACGGCGGGACCGGCGCGCGCGAGCACTGCAAGGCGCGGAGCAATTCAGCCAGCTTGGCGTCGCGGCACAAAAACGCGGCAGCAGCCGAAGTGCCGTAGGTGGTGGTGCCGGCGATGATCAGCACGCGGCGGCCGGTGACAATGCCGGGCAGGAGACCGACGATGGCGTACTCGATGCCGTTTCGCAGGTCTTCGGAGGCCACCAAATTCCTCGGGTTCCCCGCCCGAGGGAGTCAGGTTGCGAACTGCGCGGCGGGCGGTTGCGTAATCCATCTCGCCGCGCTCGAATTCGAACTTTTCGAGATGGGGCATCTTTCGGACCGGCTGGTTTTGCAGTTGAGCGCCCACGAAAACAATGTCGCGCTCGCGGGCTTCGTCCCAGGAAAACAGCAGAGCCCGCTGCACGCCGATGGGCTTGTCGAAGGCCGCGATTTGCCGGGTCAGCTCATGCACGGCAATCCCCATGCCGCTGGAAATGTTCTTATTTTCGCGGAGGTCCACGCCCGCTCGCAGGCTGTGCTTTCCGGCGATTTTCGTGATGTTTCCGAGAATGTACAAACTGTTTCTCGTCGTGTCGCTGTAAGTGTCGGTCAAGTCGTACAAACCGTCTCCAATGGTGAAGTTCGGCCAGCCGGAAACTACCTGGTTCTGAATAATCACGGGCGAGAGGCTGAGGGCGTTAGGGTTGTATCCTACAGAGCCGCCGCGTTCGTGGTCGTAATATCGGGCATAGCCGGCGCTTACTACAGCCACCAGAGTGGGGGTGACGGTAATGGTGTCGGAAAGACCGCCTTGGGTGAACCAGCGCCAGAGTGCGGCGCTGCCGTGGTTGTGGTAGTTTCCCTTGGAGCCTGGAGAATCGAAGATCGGGTCATCGACCTCGCGCGCCAGGTGGCCGTAGCGGATCATCAACCGGTTCCTTTCGCTGAAGTCGTGATCCAGCCGCGTCTGAAACGACTTCTCACCGATGATGTCGTTGCCGTCGCCGGCCCAGTCGCTTGTGCTGATCTGAGGTAGCACGTTCAAATTCGGCAGGGGATAGAGATTCAGGAGCACGGAGCCTGTCGGAGTAATGCGGCTGGCAGGGATGGTGTCGTTGGGAAACAACTGACGCGAGACGGACGTCCCGTTCGTCACGGTTGTGAGCGGGTCATAGATCGACACGTGCGTGCCGGAGGTGCTCAGCGTTTGCGAGAAATCGCCCTGTCTCTCCAGTGACGTGGGGACGCGTTTGAGCGGCTGTTCGATCTGGTGCTCGATATCGGATTCGTAGGTGACGTTGAAGAAGGTCCGATTGCGGCCGTTGTAGATCCTGGGGAGATAGACCGGACCTGTAAGATTGAATCCCGCCTGATAGTAATCCACCGGCGGGCGGGGCGAGCCTACGCTATTCCCCGTCCAGGTATTCGCTTCCATGGGTGTGTAGCGCTTGTAGAGAAAGGCGGCCCCGTGCAGGTTGTTACCGCCGGGCAGGGTGGTGATGGAAACCGTCCCTCCCTGCGTGAGACCGTACGCCGCATCGAAGAGCGTGGTCTGCACCTGCAACTCCTGCACCGTGTCCATGGGGGGGAGATAGACCATGGTGTTGTTTGCGGCGGTCGAGTTCGGCATGCCGTCGATCAGCAATTGGTTGCCCCCGGTCGTGCCGCCTCCACCGGAAATGGTGATGTTCGCGTTACCCGTGTCGCCGACGCGCCCCGCCACGTAGGATCCGGCGACGCCTGGGGTTTCTCCAACCAGATTCACGATGTCCCGGCTCTTGCTGAGGATGATCTTATCGACATATTCCTTCCCGACGACCTGCTGTAGGTCTCCGTTCACGGTATTCAGCAGGGGAGTCGATGCCGTGACCGTGATGCTCTGGGTGTTCGATCCCAGTTGCAGCGTCGTGTCCACGGTGACGGCAGCCATGGTGTTCACTTCGATCTTTCGGACAACCTTCTGGAATCCGGCGCGATCGATCGCCATCTCGTAGTTTCCGGGTTCCACAAACGGGATCTGGTAGTTCCCCGTGTCGTTGGTTTGCGCGCTCAGGGTCAGGTTGCTCGCGACGTTGGTCAATGAGATCGTCACACCCGAGACCGGTGAGCCGGTCGGGTCGGTAATTCTGCCCAGCACTCTGCCACGGTACTCCTGGCAAAGCACCAACGCGGGCAGGAGCGTCGCGAGCGCGATTGCGCGCCGGATAAGGGTACAGGAAAGGCGGAAACGGCTTGGTTCCATTGGTTGTATCCTCTGATCCCCTACAGTAGGCCGCTGCCCGCCGCCCGTTCCAGCCAATTATCGAAATTTAACAGCTCTTTATCGATAAATGAGATGTGCTAAAGTGTTGAGAACTCATGCACGCGGCACCGAAAGACGAGCCGCCAACTTCGACAGCGGATCTCCGCCGGGAGCTCGTCGAGCGCGTCTGTCGGGCGCCCGCTCTGCACGGTTCCAGACGTCTCTGTGAACTCCTGGTGTTCCTCTCCGGCTGGATCGAGGACCATCCCGGAGAGCCTCTCGCCGAAGAGCAGATCGGAGTTGCGGTGTTCGGCCGAGCCCCGGGCTTCGACACCGGCGCCGATCCCATCGTCCGCGTCCAGATGTCGCACCTCCGCAAGAAGATCGAGGGCTACTTCGAGACGGAGGGATTCGCGGAACCGATCGTCATCGAACTGCCCAAACGGAGCTACGTGCCGGTTTTCCGCACACGCGATGCTCGCAAACCACGGCCCGCCAATTTTCCCTTGGACGCGACGACGCGCTGGAAATGGGCATGTCTGTGGCTTTCAGGGGCTTTTCGCGGCGGCCACCACTTGCGGCTGGCTCGCCTGGGACAACGCCCGTCTCAGAAACAGCCTCTCTCCCGAATACGGCAAGACGCCTTTGCGCGACCACCTCTGGCTGGAGACGTTTCGGAACGGCCTGCAAACACAGGTCGTGGTATCCGACGCGACCAGCATGATCCTCGCCGACGAGTTCACTCATCTTCCCAGCCTGTTCGAGTACCGCAACCGGGACTACCCTCGCAGGTTAATTGAAAGTGAAGTGAAGGATCCGGCGGCGCGCGAACTGCTCGGCAGGATTGCGCCGGCTTTTCTCACAACCCTGCAAGACGCCCGAATCGTCTCTCAGGTTTCGCGAGTCCTGGCTCCCCTTGGCATCGCCACGACTGTGGTCTACGCCCGCGACTTTCGATTTCAACCCGCGTTTCCAGGCAACTTGATTCTGGTCGGCCACCGGAAGGCGAATCCCTGGGTGGAGGCATTCGAACAGAAGATGAACTTTCGCTACGCCTGGGAACCCGGAGCGCAGAGCAGAGCGAGGATCGTCAACACGGCCCCGCTCTCTGGCGAGCTGCCTTCGTACGGTCTGACGGTTGGCAGCCAAGGATACTCCGTCGCCGCACGCGTCCCCAGACCCGTCGGCAACGGCACGGTCCTGTTGTTGGAAGGCACCGATATGGCGTCGGTGGAGGCGGGCTGCGAGCTGCTCACGACGGAACAGCGGCTCGGGGAGTTCTATCGCCGGCTGGGAGTCAAAATTGGCGGGCCCATCCCGTATTTCGAGGTGCTGCTGAGAACCCACCTTTTGGGCGGCGGCGTGCACACTTCCTATGACATCATTGCGTTTCGAATTCTCCGGGGGGAGTCGTTTACGCAAGCGGACTCCCCTCGCACCGGGAACTGATTTCGGAACAGCGGTTGCTGCAACTGTCCCCGGAAGACGGCGCACGAATCGCCGAACGCTCGCGCTTTGCCCCGCCAATGGCTAAGGCGTGGTATCGAGCCACGGTCCGAGGAACTCCACCACCGCCCGTTCCCACGGCTTGTACCATTGGGGTTGCGACCAGAAGGTATGCGGACCGCCAGGGGCAGTGAACAACTTTACCTTGACGCCCGCCGCTTGCAATTTTGACGCCATGGCGGTGGCCTGTGCGTACGGAACCGTCTCGTCGGCGGTGCCGTGCAAAATCAGGATCGGCGCCGATTGTTTTCCCGCATACTCCATCGGCGAGGCTTCCCGGCAAAGATCGAGCTTGCTCTCGCACGTTCCGCCCAGCAGCGATTCCACCACGTTCTCGCGGTGCGGCATTCCGGTCAGGTCGAGCACGGGATTGAACGCCACGACCGCCGTCACCTCCGACGAATAGCCCGCGCAGCGAACATCGCCTTCGAGCTTCGCGTTCCCCATGGTCGCACCCAGCAACGCGGCCAGGTGGCCACCCGCCGAGCTGCCTATCGCGAAAATGCGCCGGGAGTCGAGACGATACTTCTCCGCATTCCCGCGCAGCCAGCGCGCCTCCCACGTCTTCCGCGCGCACCAGTACGCCTCGCCGCAGGCCTTCGGCGGTGGCCCGGTTGGTGATCTCGAGATCCGAGATTTCCCAATACTCCTGGTTGCGCAGCAGGACCGCGGCCTCCGCGCCCGCGCCGTCGATCGCCGGCGCCGGACCGTCGCCGTAACGGCCCAGAACAATCGGCGCCCCTTCCGTTCCGGAGCCGCCCGGATGCAGCGTACCCGTCCAGCGGCCGCCAGCACGCAACAGCAGACGATCGCCCGGGTGAAGCGGCAAGGCGTTGATGGCGTCCAGCGACTGGGTATTCGCGCAGTCGATGCGATGTTCCGCCGCCGTGGCCGAGAGCGCCGTGATGAGTAAGCCGAGGATGATTCTCATATCGCGCCTGTGGTGTCTAGAAGTCAAACCGCGCCGAAATCTGGATCTGGCGGTTCCCGGAAACACCGGTCGCCTGACCGAAGCTCCCGCTCGTCACGCTGGTCGTCTGGCTGATGCTCAGAGCATGCCGGTTGAACCCATTGAGGAACTCCCCGCGCAACTGAACCCTCACCTTCTCGGTGACGAAAACGCTCTTCTGAATCGCCAGATCTTCGTTCTTCGTCGGGAAACCGCGTACGATCGAGTATAGCCGGGCCGCGGTTCCCAGCGTCAAGGACGCCGGCGCGGAGAGCAGGCTGCGATTCAGATAGTCGTCGGCCGCCGATTTCGAGGTGTTCGACATATCGAAGTTGGCCGACTTGAAGCTCGGGTTGATCGGGTTTCCCGCCGCGATATTGGGACGGTTCACGGCGCCGTTCCACGATCCGGACAGCGGACTGGGCGCGGTAAATCCCAGCGGCGTGCCGCTGAAGTAGTTCAGAATTCCCGACACCGACCAGTTGCCGAAGATCTCCTGAAGCCGGTGGCGTCCATGGAAGGGAATCTGGTAGGCGATGTGGGCCTTGAACGCGTTGGGCTGATCGTACTCGGCGGGGGCCTTTTCCAGCCTCAGGTTGTAATAGTCCATCGGACGGTTGGCGTTGTCGCCATTGCCGGGCGCGAGCGAGCTCTGCACGTTCGCCAGGGTCTTGGATCGCGTGTAGTTGGCGTAGACCGACAGGCCATTTTGGAACTCGCGGTTCACGGTCGCCTGCAAGGCTTCGTGCGTCGAAAAGCCGAGCGGAGCGCCGTAATCGGTCACCACGCTCGAGCCCTGCACCTGCGGATAGGGCCGCAGCGCGCTGGCCAGCGTGGCGCAGAAACCGGGGTAGGGATAGGCGATGCCCAGAGCCGCTGCGTCCGAGGCGCTGCACACCTTCGCACCGTCGATGACTTGATGACCGAGAACCGGCGGCGTGCCTTGGCGGAGTCCTACTACGAACTGGGCGAAACGGACAAAGCGGAGGCCCTCTATCGTGGCTGGCTGCATCTGGATCCGCGCTGGGGTTGGGGATGGATCGGTTGGTCGGATTGCTATCGATCCACACGCACGGCGCGGCGCGATTGGAGCCGTTGCGAACACACCCTCCGGAAAGGCCTTTCCATCGCGGATGTCAGGGATCGTGCGGACATCTTCGACCGGCTCGCCGATACGTGCGAGGAGCAGGGACGCGGCGAGCAGGCGGCGGAATTTCGGCGACAGGCGAAACGAAGCGCCGAAACTGTCGAAGTGTCGCGAAGCGTCAGTTCGGTCGGGCCAGTTTTACGCCAAAAGACCCAGGTCCACATCGGCGGCGCAGGACTGCCGCTCAGCGAGATGTCGAATTTGGCGGCCATGATGCGTGAGACTACCGCTCCCATCACCAGGCAAAAGGTCGGCAGGAACGAGCCATGCCCTTGCGGGAGCTGCAAGAAATTCAAGGAATGCTGCGGCGGCTGAGTGCCCCGCAAGTGAATCCCGGCCCGCGTCTCTCAGGTTGGCGCCCCTCACGCTGCCGCATATCCTTCCGTTCCAAGCGAACTCAATTTGAGAAAACTGGCCTGACAAGAGGGCAACGATCGCGGCCGGTTACAGCAGGCGGCGGACATCAAGAAGGGCGCGCACCTTCAGGTGGAAGGCGAACTGCGGAGCCGCGAGTACGAAAAGGACGGCGTAAAGCATCGCATCGTCGAGATCCGAACCAAGTCGATTCTCAAGCTGGACCGCGCCAAGCAGCAGACCGAAGCCGTTCCGCAGGAGGCGGAGCCCTCCGACGTGCCCTTCTAAGGGCATGTCCCCCGCGAGGGGAGCCTATCGGCGCGTCGCAATGCGCCCCAAGAGACAGGGCCGGATCGTCCCGGGAGGATCGCAAAGCTGAACTCGCTGGCGTCTACATGAACCCCTCGGCGAGGTGAGCGGTTCGGGATGATTCTATGTATAGAAACACGGCGGAAGACCTGCAAGGCAGTGATTCCGCGTGGATTGCCTGTACATAATTCAGCAGGGCTCTCGGGGTTAGTCGGAGAAATCATGCATAGCTGGAATCTCAGGCGGCTTGGCGTCTGTGGCGTCGTCATCGGCTGCGGCGGTGCGCCCGAACGTTCACGGCTTTCCACGACAGGCCCGGATGGTTCCTGATCCGATCGCCGAGCGCGACCCATATGGGGCATGGCGAGTGTTCCAGCACCGCAGCGGTGACAGAGCTGAACAGAAAGCTTTCGAACGGGCTACGGCTGTGCGCCCCATCACGAACGGGTCCGTGCCGGAACTGCGTCCACACGCCTTGATCGCTTCCGCCGGCTTCGAATTGAAGCGCCGTCATCGGGTCGGTTCTTACGACGTTCAACACAATCAACCGGGAGTGAAAGTGGGCCACTAGTCCCTTTGCTTGGCGAGCCGCTCCCGGAGAGCGCTTCGAAAAGTCAACTGGCAGCAGAAGCGTTCTTAGAGCGAACATGGAGAACTCCTTTCGCTCAGAGATACGCGGCTGGGCGCGAAGGCTTGCGCGCCGTCCCGTTCCGTTCGACAATCGCTAGGCATGGGAAAGCGCCTTTTGGGATTCCAGCCACTTCTTGAAGGCTACGTAACCCCATGTGTATCCGAGAACGAGCCAGATCACGAGGGCGACGAGGTGAGGGAGCACCCAATCCGCACTTGCGCCGACCATGTTGACCTTGCGCATGATGCAATTCATGTGAAAGATTGGAATGTAGTGCGCGACGGCCTGTACCGCGGCTGGCATCGCGTAATAAGGCCAAGTAAATCCGGACAAGAAAAAGAGCGCCACCGCCATGAACAGATGGAGATGGGTAGAGAGAATGTACGATCTACAGAGGCCGTAGTAGCCGAAACCCATGCCGACATGCACGATAACATAGACCGTAAGAGCGGAGTAAATGAACACGAGACTTCCGCGGTGCGGAGTTCCAAATAACGTCAGCACCGTGGCCGTCGCGCCGTATACCACCGGAAGAGCCAGACAGCAAGTTCCAATCACTTTCGTGGCGTACAGCCAAGGCGCACCCGGCAGATCCGTCTTGAACTCCCGACGGATGTTCGCGTAGCTGTCGAGCCCAATAGACATGCCGGTGATCATTCGAATCACCGACTGGCTAGCCGCGCATACCAGGCCGATGAGCAGAAAATAGCTATAGTTGGATGTCGGGTTGAAAAGCTGCCGTCCGACGATCGTGACAGGGCGGGAGACGGTGTCGATTCTTTCGTTCGGGACTCCTGAGGCCTCCAGGAACCTGCGGTTCACTCCGACCTGGTAGGCGCCTATTACATTACGGATTGCATTCAACGACACACCGGAGACCAGCGTGTTGGTGCCGTCAAGCAGAACACCGATCTTTGGAGCCCTCCCGGCCAGGACGTCCCGCTCAAAACGCGCGGGAAACATCACACAGGTATACGCGGCTTCGCGGCGAGCCAATGCAGGCAACTCGTCCGGAGAATTCGCCCAGCCCACAATCTTCAGGCTGTCGGAAGCGCGAAGTGCGGTCGTCAGTTCTCGCGACAGCCGGGAATGGTCCTGATCGACGATGACGATCGGAACATTCGTCGTTCTTCCCTGCCAATAAACTCCGCCAAAGACGAAAGCGTAGATAAACGGGCCACCGAGCAGAAGGACGAAGATGCGGGGATCGGAGAGGATTCTCCTGATCTCACGCCAGCACAACTTCACGAGTATTCTAGGCATTGCCCCCAGATCCTATGCGAGCTTCCCCGAGAATGCGCCGGGTTCCGGCCCAGGCGAACGTGATTGCAAGCGCGCTCCAACCGGTAAGGCACCAGATCTGGGGTGTGCAGTCCGCCAGAGTCCCGCCCATGATCGTGATTTTCCTCATCATGAACACCAGCGGGTGCAGCGGCATTCCATAAGTGAGGAGCAGAAGAACCTTTGGAAATGCAAAGCTGGGCCACGTATATCCGGTCACGAGGAAGTTCGGCAGCGTCAGAAGGGCGCACACTTCCGTAGCGAACAGGCCGTCGCCCGCCAAGCCCGACAAGCCGTAGCCGAATGTGATCAGCGCGGCCGGAAACCAGAGCAGGACCACCCAGAAGGATGGACCAAGTCTCACAATGGGAGCCCCAAAGAGCAGATGAGGCATGAAGATGACGGCCAGGAACACGGGCACGAGTGGGAGAAAGTAAGCCAGTATCTTGCCTGCAGCGAATGCAAAAGGATGGTCTTGAACTCCTGATAACGGCTGAAAAGAACGTTCGCCGAATTCCGAGGAGCCTGAACGAATGGCGATCAGGAGCGACGCCAACTGCAGCCCGATGTACGCCGCTCCCACGGCGATGTAGTTCAGATAATTCGATGTGAAGCCCGGGTTGAACCCTACCCGTGTCCCCACATCCAGGGGCATCGCCCGGCGCAGCGCGACCGAATGCGTGACGCCCTTGATTCTTTCGATCGCGCGGACGTCGGCCAATATCGAAAACGGCGCCAGCGCCAGAGTGGCATTCGTCAATTCGACGCTGCCCGCGAGGTAGTTCGATTGGTCCACCAGCACTTCCACGCGACCGCCCCTGCCCGCTTTGAGATCGCGCTCCATTCCCCGCGGGAAGGTGAAACACACACGCGCGCGATCCTCCGCCACAAGCCTTGGAAACTCCTCCGCTGAGTTGATGTACCCGGCGGAAATGAACGTCTCGTTCGAAAGGACGGCGCGAATCATTTCCCGGGAGAGCTGCGAGTGATCCTGATCGACAAAGACTACTGGCAGCCCAACAACCTTTTTGGGAGCGTAAATCAGGTGAATCGTGAGAGCGAACAGGATGGGAGCGACGAGCACCAGGATCAGATAGCTCTTTTGGAGAAGTATCCACTTCCATTCGCGCTTAGCGACCCTCAGGATGTGGAGGATCATTTTTCACCTACATTGAGTTCAACCCGGGCTGTCATGCCGTTCCGATAACGCGGGTTATCGTCGAGCTTAATAACGAGCTGCAAGCCACGGACATCGAATGTTCCCTGTTCGTTGGTGGCGCGCTTGGTGGCGAAGTCGGCAGCCTGGGAAATGCGGATGAGCGTCCCGGACACCTCCCGATCCCCGAAGGCAGGGAGAATCACTTTGATCTGGTGTCCGAGGCGGAGATAACCGAACTTCGACTCATCGACATAGACCTTTACCTTGAAGTCGTTGGCTCGAACCACGGTCAGCATGGGAAAACCGGCCGCCACCATCTCCCCTACATTAGAGATCTTTTCGGACACGTACCCGGCAACCGGCGCCATAATGCGCGTTTCAGACTGCTGGGCCACGGCCTCGCGCATTTGTCCTTGAGCGGCATCGGCCTGCTGGCGGACCACCGAGCGGTCCTGCTCCCGAAGCGTTACCTGCAGCGATGAATCCTTAGCTAACTGCACCGCGGCTTCCGCCGCCTTCAATGCATGTTTTGCCTGGTCCACCCTGGACCGCGCCGCATTAAGCTGCGCTTTGGCGGCGTCATAACGGTATTCGTAGCCCTCCTCGGTTTCGCGGGGCACGACGCCTTCGGCAAATAACCCGTGGAAACGGTTATAGCTGTCCAGTTGCGTCTTGTAGTTGGCCGTCGCCTGGTTGAGGTTTTCCTCCGCCTGGCGTATGTCCTCGCGATGCGCGTCGTATTGCGCGGTGGCCTGATCGAGTTGATCGGAATAGGTTGCGCGCTGGAACGCGACGGCAGTGCTCGCCTGGGCGACCTTCGCTACTGAAGATTCATAAACAGCCGAAGCGGCCGTGACCCTTGCATCGATCTCTTTAGATTCCAGCACGACCAGCAGTTCTCCGGGCGTGACGGTCACTCCCTCATCGACGAAGAGGTTTTTGATGCGTCCCGGCACCTTGGATGAGACGCTGATTTCGTCGCACTCGACCGTGCCGTCCACAATCATGCGGGCCTCCGATGTTCTGGCTGAGCCCGTACAGGAGACAAGAACGATCGAACCAAATCCAACCAGAATTGTAAGTGTGAAAGTGGTTTTCTTTTTCATTTCTGAATCCTTGTTGCCACGTCGGAAATGTCGCCGGCCTGGCGATGTATCTCCAGGTAGGCGACCGTCATATTGAACAGCGAGTTCTGAACGCTGATGCCGGCTGCTGTAAGGGCAACGTTGGCGTCCAGCACTTCCAAACTAGTACCGGCGCTGACGGCAAAGCGCTTGGTGGCGAGCCGAAGGCTTTCCGCCGCAAGTTCCGCCGCCTTGCGCGCCGCATCGAGAGCGCTCTTTTGCGAGTCGTAATCGAGCAGCGCGCTTCGAACGGCCAACCGCACTTGTTCCTCGCCGTGGCGCAATTCAATACGGACCCGGGCGGCCTCCGAAGCCTTTTCCGCCACTCTGGCGCGGCGAGCGCCTCCTTCGAAGAGGCTCCACGAGGCGTGGACGCCGGCATACCAGGTGGGATCGGTCTGAGCCAGCTTGCTCGTCACCGTTTCCTTGCCCATCACGGCTGCGACCTGCGGCAGGTAGTCGGCCTTCTCCATTTTCTCGGCCCGTTCCAATGCCTCGACCTTGTCCCGTAACGCCGCCAGCCCAGGGTGGCCCGCTATTGCGGCAGCCTGTGCGTCGGCGAGAGGAGGGGGCGGCGGGGGCTCAAACAACGCGCCGATAATGTCGATCCGGGCGGGTTCGGAAAGATCCAGCGCAGTTCTCAGCGCCGCCTCGGCGAGTTGCAGGCGGTTTCGCGCCTCGATCGACCTCTTCTCCTGTTCCGCGACCGCGGTTTCGGCCCGGATCACGTCGTAGTTCGCAGCGACGCCCTCCCGGTACGCGACCTGGGCATCCGCCAGATGGTGCCTGTAGGACTCGAGGGCGCGGTCGTTCAAGCGGACCACATCTCGCCCGAGCAGGACCGCGAGGTAAAGCCTCTCGGCATCGAGGATCGTCGCCACCTCGGTATTGCCACTCAGCGCCCGGGCCGCTTTCTCTCCAGCTCGCGCCTGCCCGACTGCGTTGGCGATCTTTCCCCCGGTGTATAGCGGGAGACCGGCTTCCAAGCGGACATGCACCGAATCCGACGGAGCGAGAATGGTCGGAGGCACCGCTATGGTCGTGCCAGCGAACTGAACGGGAGGCGAACTAATGGAGATCGGGTCATCGAAGCGAATATAGGAGGCATCTACTCCGACCCGCCCGAGGCGTAAAGCCTGGGCCTCTCCAACCTTCTCTTTCGCCGCCACGATGCCTTCCCGGCTCGCCTGGACCTCGAGATTCCTGTTTTGGACCAGTCCCACGACGCGGGCCATGTCGATAGCAAGGGGCGGGTCTTGTGCCGGGGAGGGGTTCGGCGGCTGGGCCCAAAGCGCGGCGCACATCGGCACCAGCGCCAAGATCCGACAAATTCGTCGATGCGTTCCCGGGGTTTTAGCGGTCGCACACGACTTGGGGCGTGCTATCATTGCCGTCTTCCTTTCGGTTGCGCGTCCATGGCCGGGTGCCCGATCGCCATGTCTCTGGCGGAGATCTCCGTCCGGAGAGCTTTCATGAGATGCCGCCTGGCTGCTTGATCGTCCTCGGTTATCGTCACCATTGGCTTTCGCGTCCCGCTCACAGACTGGCACGGCCGGTTCCACAATATTTGGTTTGATTCTCTTGTACTTATCCCGATAACAGCCGAAGCGAGGGCATGTGCCCATACCAGGTGACGAAAGTCGGCACAGGCTTTGCGGTCGCAAACGGAAACGCGATGGCATGCACTGGGCCCGTTCACGGCGGAAACGGCAGCGGCCGGCCGGAGGTGCGGCAGATTCCGGCGTCACCAGAGTCTTCCACTCTCAGCGCACCAATGCTCGCGCACCGACACACCGGAGTGGGCAGCGGAATGCAAGTCGAGGAATCAGATGCGAAATGCGAGCGGGACGACGCCGCCGTTAGAGGCGCTGTAAGCCGCTCGATTGCATCAAAGCGTTTGGCGCCCGCTTGAGGGCGGCACTGCCGCCGCAATCCGAGGAACTTCTCCGAACCTTTGGAGCGGGGCGGCAGCGCCTCCTCGGCGTATCGTCCGCCTTTTGGGTGTCGCGCCTTCGCCAGTGTCCAATTGGCCGGGCTGAAGACCGCATCGTATGCGGTGCAAGTCGCGTAACAGCCTTGCGGCATATCTCTCCGCCGATGAGATCCCGGCCATCTGTTTTGGCTGTCAGCCTGTAACTTACGATCACAGAGGGAACTGGAAATGATACGGATTATGATGGCAGACGAGCCGGCATGCACGACCATTATCGTGGATGGGACGTTGTCCGACGAGAGCGTCGAACCGGTCCAAACCTGCTGTGTTGAAGCGTTTTCAAAAGGAAAGCCGGTCCGGCTTCACCTGCGTGAGGTTTCCGCGATCCACGAATCCGGCCGTGCAATGCTTCGACTTCTGGCCGCAAAGGGTGTGGACCTGACGGCCAATGGAATCTATAGCTCCTACATCGTAGATGAGATTCAATCCGTGGTTCTCAGGAAACGGGGCTGCTCGAAATGACTCCGCCGACGAAATCGGCAGTTGCGTCGTCGTTTTGTTCGGCACAGCAGTCCTCTCTCGATGAGCAGGGTCGGCCACTCGCACTTTCCCAAAGATGAATATGCCCACCGACGGTTTTGATATGCGGCGCCCACAAAGCCGCAACGGGACGCCCCATACGTTCTCCAACGAACGGCGAGGGCAGCAGATTCTTAAGGCCGCCGAGGCGCAGTTCGCCGCAACCGGACTCGGGGCCACGACGACAGCCAGTATTGCGAAGGCGGCAGGTGTGACCGAGGCAGTGCTTTACGTCCATTTCGGCACGAAGGAGAAGCTGTTCCAGGAAGTAGTCGAGCGCAATACTGAGGATCGTGTGGCAGCCCTGCGAGAGCGGTTTTCGTCGATCCCCGATGTGCCTCCTTTCGAGTGTATTGAGCGCATGGCGGAGTCAACGGTGTTGGCTTGTGTCGATGATATCGGCAATGCCTCCGTCCTGACGTGGGGACTGCTGGAAATGCCGGAGTTCTCGGCCGACGTCTACCGCCGGGAGATTGGCGCCAGCGAAGCGCTGTGGAATACGGAGATCGAAGCGCGCCTGGCAGCCTCGCCTCTCCGCACCCGAGTTGCAGTCCATCTGGTGCCGTATGCAGTGCATGCCTGCATGGCATTCGGCCTCTGGCTGACCACCCTGCGCCACAAGCCCGCGACAGCCCAGGCACACGCGCGCCAGTATGCCGACGCGGTTGTGCACGTTGCGCGGGCGGTTCTAACTTGCCCGGAATTGTCCGAGGCTACGACCACCCGGCTGCGGCTGGCAGAATGCGACCTTGTGGGGGACAGTAGCGCCTCGAAATGAGCGTGAGAGACGAACAACGATAAGAAACGGGGATGCGCGCACTATGGCACGCATCCCCGCAGGCGGTCGTATCGGCCCGAGCGATTTGGGGGCCTTTCAGTTCGTAGCAGGCCTTCCTGCCGCAGAATGCACGCGGAGGTAAGCGCTCGCCGCCGCCGCTCGCTGGTTTCCGGCAAACGCGGAAAAGCACTGGTACGGCGAATCCGCATAGCCCGTCGGACCGAGCGGCAGAACCTGCCAGATCTTCAGACCGGCCTCCGCCAGCCAGTCCGCGAGACGATATGCCTCGGGGCCAATGTCACCTATCCCATTAGCCCCAGGCAACGACGTGGGATGAAGCAGGATACCGCTGGACCTGGGAAATCTCACTTGCTTGTCATGGCTTTCCGCAGGGCCGCGCAACTTCCACGGGCGCGCTGCGATTTCTCGCTGATCGACATCGACTTACTCAGACAGCGGCGTTATGTCGAGCCCCGACACCATTTCTGTGATTGCCAGTTCGGCACGGCCTAATCGCGGAATTGTGAAAGCCACGTGCGTGACGCGCGCAATCGGGGATCCGTTCATCAGCGTGGTCTCGCGCACTACATCGACCAGCCCGGCCGTCGCCGGAATGTCCGACAAATGCCCGGACAGCAGGAGTTCACGGCCTGTCGCAGCGTCTATCCAGAGTTGGCCGGATACCAGACCCGGCCGCTTCTTCTTCGGAGTGACGTCGTAGATGTAGGCCGCTCCGCCTCCGGTCCTCACCTCCCCGCCGAAGTGGAATTTGTAGTTGGCGGGCATGACTGCGATGGAAGCCATCGGCAACTGGTCGAGCTTCTGGCGGAGGGTGAAATACCGGTCGATGACCTCGGCCGCCACGGTTTCGTCACCGGCGAGCTGAAGAACTTGGAGCTCGCTACGTGCATTCTCGGCCGGCCCGCGGACCGCAACCAGGGCGGCCGATTTGTACAGCTCCGGCAACGACGCTTCAATCAAGGTCAAGACGGGCCCGGATTTCGGGAAAGGATCGCGTTCCTGCGACACCACGTATCGGGCGAAGGCCATCTCCCGCGGGGGGCAGTACGCCTGAATGGAGAGGGTTGCCGGTCGCGCATTCGCAACCAGAGACAGGATCGGCAGTAACACGCCAGACGCCGACCGGCGCAACGTTCGGGAATCCTTAAATAGCCGCATACCGACCGCAGCGCAGCTTTTGGGCCAGACTGCCGTACCTGATTTGCGAGAAAACCGCTGGACTTCCGGGATCGAAGCGCCTTCCACACCGCCCTCTGCCGAGGCAAGTGCCCGGACTCGGCACTCGACACGGCACGGAATGGCTCACACGACCGGCCCCGAGGTTACCTATCCCGAGGCAATCCCGGATCGGACACCCGCAGGGGCCAGGTCGAATACGGGGGGGAACTATGGCTTGAGCCTCGCGAGCCACTCTTCGACATACAGCCGGTCGTCGTCGTTCTCCGGAGAACGCAGGTATGCATAGGCCCGACTGATCCCGAAGTGGAACAACGGACCCGAGACTCTGCCTGAGGTTGCCGGGTCCAAGCCGCGGTTTGCGGGCGAACGCAGTTTCCGTCCACCTGGCCGCATGCCGAACCGATCGGAAACGGTTCGGCCAGGCATCCCGCGAATGCGAAACCGACTCTATGGCGCCGCGCGTCCCGGCGTTTGTCATGCAACGACTCGCTCGGTTCCCGCCGGAAGTGCGCGTTGCCGTTCCCCGTGACTGGGCTTCCTCATGCGGCCAGTATCGACTCGGCGGCGTCCCCCGCCTGCCGGCTGTCGTCCAATTCCTGACACCGCAAGCAGTATGTAGCCCACGGCACAGCCGCGAGGCGTTTGGGAGAGATCGGCTCCTCGCATTCGAGGCAAATCCCGAACTCGCCGTCCTCGATACGTCTGAGCGCCGCATCGACCTGCATCAGACACCTATTCTCGAGTTCCAGAGCCCGGATGGCGAATTCCCGTTCAGCGGCGAGTTGCACCGTCTCCATCAGCTCGTTGGATTGAGCCACCCAAATGGCTTCACGCTCATGCGAGTTACCGACAATGGCCTCGCGCGCCGCCATCAGCACTGCCTTGTATCGATTTACGTCGGTTTCATTCATAACCACAACCTTTCATTTGCCCTCGGGGAACCACGCCGTCCGAAATATTGCGACACGGATTGATTGCCGCGCGATTCGAGCCCGGATCCGATGCCGCTCACTATGGCTTCCGTCCGGGTCCTGTGGCGTCATAAAGCACGGCGCCTGCCAAATGCGTCTTGGCGTCACTATTGGCGACAGCCGCTGTGGTGCTCAATCTTATGGGCGCAACGCGCACTGAAGCGCTCGCGCGAGGCGCCACATGCGCGGCACGCGCCGCAGCAGATGCTGAGTTCGGCGCGAAGCTGCGCGGAAGTCCGCCGGGCGCGCGAATCGTGCAGGCGCTGTAGGATGCGAGGGGAATGGTCGGGGGGCCCGACGGCGCAGTCGCCCGACTAGGCCTGAAGCCGGCGACATAACATCGGCTGTCTGTGTCAGTGAGTAATCCGCTGGCGTACACCAAATCTCTAGTGCGTGGAGAGCCGGCAGGGTGGGGTGCACCCTACTAGCTCCGCGAACCGGTCGCAATCAGGCTGGAGATGACGTTTCCGTGGGCCGCTTACTTCGATGTGAGGAGCAGTCTGAGCCGACACGGGCGGTCTGCGGCGCCACGTTTCCATCGGACCAAGGCTCAGTGAGAGGTGGTTTCGTGGTTTGCGGTGGATGCGTTTTGCCCGCCGCAGGGTGCCATTAGGTGTTGGCATTTGATTTCGGCATCCGCCGAGTCAGCCGACTTGACCGGCCGCAACTTCTTGAATCCTCGTGGCAGCGGTTTGGGTACCATCTTGCGATCGAGTAAGCGGGAGAAATGGAGGAGCCAATGATCAAGTCGTTTTGGAACCGCGCGGGAACGCTCTGGTGTACCCTCATGCACGCGTCGCCAATGTGGCCATCGCGGGGTTACTACCGATGCTCTATCTGCCTGCGTACATATCCCGTGCTGTGGGCACAGAATGGCAGCTCTCGGGCGAGCCAAGCGGCATCCGCATGCAAATTGACCGTGCCGCAAAGGAAATCGGCGGTTCTGCCCTGTTTTCCGGTGGCGTTTGCCGGAGACAGGCGGCGGAATTAGTGGAAATCGTTGAGTATGCACGCACCTCTTCACAAGATCGCGGTCGTCCTGGCGGCATATGGACCCTGGGGGATCTTTTTTCTGGCGGCCATCGACTCGTTGGGCGTCCCGCTCCCGGCGGCCGTCGATCTGCTGGTGGCCGGAACCGCGGCAGGCAACGTGACTGCTCCAATGCGCGCCTATGGTGCGGCCGTGCTGGCTACCGTCGGATCGCTCGGAGGGAACATTGCCTTGTTTCAGGCCGCGCGCCATGGACGGCGGCTATTCGGCAAGCGAGCCCCGGCTCCGGAAAGCAACACGAGGTTTGAGACTTGGTTCTATCGCTACGGGTTGCTCACGGTGTTTGTGCCTGCAGTGACGCCAGTGGCGCCGTTGCCGCTCAAGGTATTCGTGTTTTCCGCAGGGGCGCTGCGCACTTCTTTGAGGCGATTCCTGGGGGTGATTCTGGTGGCCCGCACGATTCGATATTTCGGCCTGGCATGGTTGGGCATTCAACTGGGCGAGAACGCTCCGGACTTCCTGCGGCGCAACGTGTGGACGCTGGCGGGACTCGCGCTGGTGCTGGCGCTGTTGGTTGTTCTTCTGATGCGTCGGAACGAAGACCGGCGGCGGATCGTGTAAGCGGCGACCAGTGGGAGGTCGCTTCAAGTGCCGATAACCGAGCCGATCGGCAGGGCGGATCCGGTTCCGTTGAACGGAACAATGTCGGTTGGATTATACAACCCGGAACGGGACAGGATTCTGAAGGCGCTGGAGGAAGCAAGAGGCCAAGTTGGAGGTCCGGATGGCGCAGCGACTCGCCTGGGGCTGAAGCGGACGACATTGCAGTCTCGGATGCGCAAATACGACATCGCACGCCTGTTTGGTTGAGCGCGACGCCGTTTCCAAGCCCTATCGGATCTGCTGTCCCTTCGCCGGCATCAAGCGGCGGTTTACAGCCTACGGACGGGTGACCAGCGCCGCACGGCTGCGGATGGCGCCAGCAGCCGCGCGCTTTTGCAGAGCCACGGTGATAAAATATCCACAATTCACCGGGCACAGCCGAGCCTATGGCGAGGTTGATTCTGAAGGCAAAACAGATCGCTGCCGAAGGCGTCGTTCCTGAGCAGCGGTCACCAGATTTCGCGCGCTGGCTTACCGCAGTGTCCGACGGCCGTGCACTGGAGTTGTCACCGATCCCGTTGTCGGCGGCCGCCTTTTCAATCTTCCACCGGCGCTCGGCGCGGCACCCATGGCGGCATCGGACCGCACTTGCTCTTGCCGCGGGTCTGCTGGCCAGTCTCTTCATCGCTCCCGTCCACGCACAATCCCATCCGACGCAGTACGTCGGCACCGTTTGGCAAACGGAACAAGGTCTTCCGGTGAACTCGGTCGGTGCGATTGTGCAGGACCATGAAGGCTATCTTTGGGTAGCCACAACCGGGGGGCTCGCGCGCTTCGATGGGGTGCACTTCAGAGTTTACGGCGGGGACGATTTTCCGAGTCTCCAATCCAGCCGATTCCAGTCCCTGCACGTAAGCCGCTCCGGAGAGTTGTGGATCGGCACAAGGAATGGCGGGCTCATCCGGCTGCATGGCGGCATTGTCGCTACATACCTGGAGCGCGACGGCTTGCCGAGCAGAAACGTCAGGTCCATCCGCGAGGATGCCGAAGGCAAGCTCTGGATCAACACGATCAACGGCGTAGCGTGTTGTGCCGGCGGGAAGTTGCAGGCCTACACCGCTTACCGGGGAAAAGCCGTCGCCGAGTTCTTCTTGCAGGCGCGGGACGGAAGCATGTGGTTCCGTTCCGCAACGGACGTCGTGCGTTTCGGGGCCGATGGCTCCATGGCGACTCTGGCTGACGGCTTTATGGTAGAGGAAGCTCGCGACGGGAGCGTTTGGGTCGCTTTTCAGCACCAGTCTCGCCTGGTGCGCTACCACCAGGGGGTTTTCTCCGATGTACCGCTTCCAGCGGCCGGAGTGCGCCAATGGGCGGCCGCGGATCGCTGGCAAGGCGTGGCCATGGTCGGGGATCCCCGGCAAGCCGTGCTGGCCATGGTGACCGACACGGATGACGAGTTGCTGTTGCTGACACCGGCCGGACTCGTTCGGGCTGTGGACGGAAGGCTCAGTCCGCCCGAATCCCTACCGCTGCCTGCCAACATCCGCGATGTGCCTAAAGTGCTCAGCCTGATGGTGGACCGCGAAGGCAATCGCTGGGTGGGAACGGTTGGGAGAGGGCTGCTTCGTTTCCGCCGAGCCCCCTTGACGGCCTATGGTAAGAACGAGGGCTTGACAGACTCACCCTTTCGCGCCGTATTTCAGGATCGCGACGGCCGCATCTGGCTGGGCGGAGATGCTGGAGTCTACTGGTTCGATGGGCATCAGTTTCATCTTGTTCCCGGCTTGGCGGAGATTGGCACCATAGCGCAAACGAAAGACGGCGACCTGTGGTTCGGTGGATCAGGGGCGGTGTATCGCTGGCGCTCGGGCGTGCTGACCCGGTTCAGGATTGCATCGCCAGGCGTGTTCCAGATTCTTCAGGACCGGGAGGGTACGCTTTGGATCGTTGCCCCCACCTACGAGCAGATGTGGCGGCTTTTCCGCTTTCGCGAGGGGGAATTCGAGCAGATCGACGCCGACGTGGTCCACATGGCCGAAGACCGGGGCGGTGGCTTATGGCTTGGGGGAGTGAACCCGCCAGCGCTCCGGTTTGTGCGCGGCGGCAAGACCGTCCGGTACGATCGGAGCCACGGTATGCCACCCAACGGGGTGCATAGTTTTTTCCAGGAACCGAGCGGGGCTCTCTGGTTTTCTACTGCAACCGGACTGTACCGTTTACGGGATGGCAGGATCGGGGCGATTACGGCGAGGAACGGCCTGAGCACCGAAGTCACCAGCATCCTGGATGATGACATGGGCAATCTCTGGCTGCCTTCCGAGCAGGGGATCTTTCGCCTCAGCCTGAAAGAGGTGAATGATGTTGCCGACGGGAAGATCTCTTCTGTTCCGCCCATCTCGTACGGGGTCGCCGAAGGCATGAAGGCCAGTGAATGCAATGGGGGGATCCCGGGCGCCTGCAAGGGCCGGGACGGACGGTTATGGTTTCCGACAATGCGTGGCGTGGTGGCGATCGACCCCAATGCGGTCAATGGTCCTCCGCCTGTGGTGTTGGAGGAGGCATGGGCCAAGAAGGTGAAGCTGGGGCGCGACAGCCCTACTTCGGTACCAGCCGGCAGCGACACGTTTGATTTTACCTTCACCGCACTGGATCTCTCCGCTCCGGAAAGACAGCGGTTCAAGTACCGGCTCGAACCCTTCGACAAGGACTGGGTGGACGCCGGTACGCGGCGCACCGCTCACTACACGAATATGCCGCCCGGAGAATACTCGTTCCAGGTGATCGCGGCGAACAGTTCCGGCATCTGGAACGATCGGGGGGCCGGCGCGCGCTTCGTGCTGCGGCCGTACTTTTACCAGACGAATTGGTTTTACGCTCTCTGCGCCATCGGATTTCTGGCACTACTGTGGGCTGCCTACCAGCTCCGCGTCCGGCGACTTCAGCGGGCCTACAAGCAGCTTCAGGACGTGATCGAGACGATTCCGGCGTTGGCCTGGACCGCTCGTCCGGACGGGTTTAGAACGTTTGTGAGCAGGCGTTGGGTGGAATATACCGGATTGTCCGCGGAAGACGCGGCCGGTTCCGGCTGGATGGCTGCGGTTCACCCGGAGGATCGTCAGTCCTATTCGGAAAAGTGGCGGGCATCCCTTGAGACTGGCAAACCGCTGGAATTCGAGGGGCGCCTTCGCCGCGCGGCAGATGGGGAATATCGCTGGTTTCTGGCTCGCGGCGTGCCTCTGCGCGATAAACACGGAAAAGTTCTCAGGTGGTATGGAGTTGTCACGGACATCGAAGATCGCAAGCGCGCCGAAGAAACGCTTCTCGAGAATGAAGGCCGGTTCCGTACGTTTGTGGATCACGTGGCGGACGCCATCCTGGTCGAAGACGAGCAAGGGATCATTCTGGATGTGAACCGGCAGGCCTGCGAGGGCCTTGGTTACACCCGGCAGGAAATGGTCGGGATGCCCCCGTCCGCCTCTTTCTGTCTGAATCCGGATCGAGAAGTGACGGAAATGGAATCGCTCGCGCAGCGGAGAGCTGCGGGCGAGACGGTGCTCGACAGGCACTGGCACCGGCGCAAGGATGGGACGGTGTTCCCTGTCGAAGTACATACCAGGCTGTTTTCGTATGGCGGTCGCCGCTTCCTTCTGAAGGCAGTCCGGGACATCAGCGAATCCCTGCGCGCCGAAGAAGCTGTCCGCCAGAGCGAAAAGCAACTTCGGGACGCGATCGACACCATCCCGGCATTCGTGTGGAGTGCTTCGCAAGATGGCTCGATCGACTTCATTAATCGGCGAATGCTGGAATTCAGCGGTTCCTCTTTCGAGGCGGCGCTCGGCTTCGGTTGGCATGCCGCGATTCACCCCGAGGACCGAGACCATTACATCGAGGTACAGCGCGCCGCCGTTGCGTCGGGACAGGCGTTTGATGTTGAAGCGCGGCTCCGCAGGGCCGATGGGCAGTATCGTTGGCTGCTGTTTCGCAGTGTGCCGCTGTGCGACGAGACGGGAACGGTCGTCAAGCGGTACGGGGTGAGTACGGACATCGACGATAGGAAGCGTGCGGAGGAGGCGTTAAAGCGAAGCGAGGCTTACCTGGCCGAAACGCAGAGACTGACTCATACCGGAACTTTTGCCGCCGACCGCGCGACCCGGCCTTGTTACTGGTCCGAAGAACTGTTCCGGATCTACGGATTTGATCCGCAAGCCGGATTACCGACCCGCGACCAACCACTGCAGCGAATACACCCGGAGGACCTCGAGAAATTCAAGCAGGCCTGGGAGCGCGTGATCGACGGGAAAGTAGATTCCGAGGTCGAATACAGAATCGTGTTACCCGATGGAACAATCAAACCCGTATACGGGCTGGGCCATCCCGTTTTGGATGCCAACGGAGAGCTAGTTGAAGTGGTGGGCACGACGGTCGATATCACGGAGCGCAAACGCGCCGAACATGAGCGCGAGAGGTTGCGCCAACTCGAGGCGGATCTCGCGCACATCAACCGAGTGAGCATGATGGGGGAACTGGCCGCGTCGATCGCCCATGAAGTCAACCAGCCGCTATCCGGCATCGTGAGTAACGGCAGCGCTTGCCTCCGGTTTTTGGCCGGAGATCCGCCTAACGTGGAGGAAGTCCGTGAAGCTGTCCGCGACATCGTTCGCGACGGGAAGCGAGCCGGTGAAGTGATCGCTCGCATTCGGGCCCTGACGAAACGAGCGGCCACGCCTCAGGAAATGCTGGACCTGAATGAGACCATCCGGGAAGTCCTCGCCATCGTCGGGGACGAAGCGAAGCGGAAGAGCGTGACGATCCAAGCGCGGCTTGCGGACGACGTTTTTCCGGTGCTCGGTGATCGGGTGCAGTTGCAGCAGGTACTGCTGAACCTGGTCATGAACGCTCTCGAAGCGATGAGCAGTGTCGATCAGCGAACGCGAGAACTGGTGATCACCTCATGGAACATCGACCCGTACCAGGTACAGGTCTCGGTTCAAGACTCGGGCGCCGGGCTTGACCCGAAAACACTAGGAAAGATATTTAATCCTTTCTATACCACCAAGTCCGGTGGCATGGGCATGGGACTTTCGATCAGCCGATCCATACTTCAAAACCATGGTGGCAGGCTGTGGGCTACGGCCAATGAAGGTCCGGGGTCGAGCTTCCACTTTACACTTCCGAAGTACAATGGAGGAGAATCGGATGCCACAGTCGCGGGAGTCTGACGCCGTTATCGCGGTTGTGGACGACGACCCTTCGGTTCGGCGGGGTCTCGAACGGCTGATCCGGTCGGTGGGATGGAAGGCCGAGACCTTCGCCTCCGCGCAGGAGTTCCTGGCCCGCTCTCGGACTGAGGCGCCAAGTTGTCTGGTGTTGGACCTGCAACTGCCGGGGCTGAGCGGACTCGATCTGCAGAAGCAAATGGCCGCGGCCGGCTTGGAGACCCCCATCGTTTTCCTTACAGGCCACGGCGACATCCCAGCCTCCGTAAAGGCAATGAAAGCGGGGGCTGTGGAGTTTCTGACCAAGCCGGTGGATGAGCGGGATCTCTTAAACGCAATTCAGGAAGCCATCGAACGCGATCGGCGTACCCGGCAGCAGCACGCGGGCCTGCGTGAGTTGCGAGGGCGGTACGAGTCGCTGACCGTGCGCGAGCAGGAGGTCATGCAACAGGTGGTAGCCGGCCTGCTCAATAAGCAAATTGCCGCAGAACTGAAAATTACCGAGGATACCGTCAAGTTTCATCGCGGGCACATCATGCGCAAGATGCGGGCCGATTCTTTGGCGGACCTCGTGAGGATGGCGGAGAGCTTGGGGATCCGCTCGCATCAGGGACCCGCCCGAACGTAATACCGACAGTTTCCGAACTTCGCCGTCGGTCCGAGGAGGACTTCGGGCCAGCAGGGCTCGATCCTGTAGATCCACCACCAAGGTGTAGTAGATTTTTCTCCCCCCCGCCTGTTATTAAGACTATGGAAGCCTAAATGGCACCGCTTGTTTCAGTAGTCGATGACGATATTTCGGTCCGCAGATCGCTGGACAGGCTGATTCGGTCCGTCCGCCTGGAGGTGAGAGTGTTCTCCTCAGCGGAAGAGTTCTTGAACTCGGACGACCCCCGCAAGGCGGACTGTCTCATTCTAGACGTGCGCCTGCCGGGGATGAGTGGCGTCGAACTCCACCGTCACCTTTTGGCCCGCAGGTGCAACGTACCGGTCATCTTCATTACGGCACATGGATCGGACGACCGTGCGAGGTTGGAAGCCGCCTCGGATTGGACTGTTGCTTACTTTATCAAACCATTTAGTGGAGATGAATTGCTGGATGCCGTCGACCTGGCCTTGAAGTGGAAACCAGGCGACAGGGACAGTTGAACCAAGGAGATCCCATGAGCGAGACAGGAGCTTTGGTTTACGTGGTGGATGACGATGCGTCCGCGCGCGAAGGCGTGGCACGTCTGATTCGCTCCGCCGGGCTGACGACGAAGACCTTTGAGTCGGGGGAGGAGTTTCTGGCTGCCCCGCGACCTAAGACGCCGAGTTGTTTGGTGTTGGATGTGAATCTCCCAGGAGTAAGCGGACTCGACGTGCAACGGGAGCTTGCCAAATCCGGCCCTCCGCTCCCCATCGTTTTCCTCACAGGCCATGGCGATATCCCAATGACCGTGCGCGCGGTCAGAGCGGGCGCCGCCGACTTCTTGACGAAACCGGTCGACGATGAAGCCTTGTTGAGTACCATCCGGCACTGTATGACCTCCTGTGTGGAGGAAGAGATTCGGTCCGATGAGAATGTCGGAAACCACGAAGTCGCTGAGCGGAAACAGCAGCTCATTTTGGAGAATCTGTACCTGGAAGACGAGATCCGAAGCGAGCTGGGATTCGAAGAGATCGTCGGCAGGAGTGAAGCGCTCCGCCGCGTGTTGGAACAAGTTAAGACCGTTGCGCCGGCCGATTCGACCGTCCTGATCTCTGGAGAGACCGGGACCGGCAAGGAGTTGATCGCGCGCGCCGTCCACAATCTGAGCGCGCGCAGGTCGGGCCCATTCGTCAAGGTAAACTGCGCGGCGATCCCCGCCAGCCTGTTGGAGAGCGAGTTGTTCGGGCACGAGAAGGGCTCGTTCACCGGAGCGGTGGCGCAGAAGATCGGGCGCTTCGAACTGGCGCATCGAGGCACGCTGTTTCTCGACGAGATCGGGGAAATGCCGCTCGAACTCCAGCCCAAGTTGCTTCGCGCCATTCAAGACCAGGAGTTCGAGCGCATTGGCGGCAATCGCACCATCCGGACCGACGCCCGGTTCGTGGCCGCCACCAACCGGGACTTGAAAGCGATGGTGGAGGACAACAAGTTTCGTGCCGACCTCTACTATCGGCTGCATGTGTTTCCATTGCATGTTCCGGCATTGCGGGAGCGCCGCGAAGATATACCCCCGCTCACGCGCTACTTCGTCCAAAAGCATGCGCAGCGCATGGGCCGCGACATCGAGGCGATTCCGGCCTCCATCTTGGACGGACTTACCAACTACGACTGGCCGGGCAACATTCGCGAGCTGCAGAACGTGCTGGAGCGGTCCGTCATCCTGACCAACGGAAGGTCGCTTCAAGTGCCGATGACCGAGCTGATCGGCAGGGCGGATCCGATTCCGTTGAACGGAACATCGTCGGTTGGATCATACCACCTGGAACGGGACAGGATTCTGAAGGCGCTGGAGAAAGCCAGAGGCCAAGTCGGAGGTCCGGATGGAGCGGCGGCTTACCTGGGACTCAAGCGGACGACATTGCAGTCTCGGATGCGCAAATACAACATCGCACGCCAGTTCTGCTGAGCGGGAGCGGAACGCGATCAGTGTCGGCTACGCTCGCCGTTCGGCGGCTTAGACACAATCGGACTCAATTTTCCCATCTGGTAGCCTTGCGAGCGTCGTCGAGACCGGATAGTGATCCGAAGCGTGGATGTCGTTGTGCACCCGGCCCTCGGAATCCAGCGAAGCGGAGACAAAGATCCAATCGATCGCGCGGGGATGATGAGCCGTTGTGGTCGGACACTCGGGCAATCGCACTGCATCGTGGAAGCCGGCGGCGCGGAGAGCTCTCGCGGCATCGCCTTCGCCTGCATGCAGGTTAAAATCGCCTCCGATCACAAAAATCGGCTGATCGACGTACTTGCCGCAGTCGGCAAGAACCTCGTTCAACTGCCGGACACGAAGCGCGTCGTTGCCTCTGCTCTCCAGGTGAAGGTTATAGCTCACCACCTTGCGGGCGTGGATCGTTGTTTCGGTTATGAGAGCGATCCTCCCGCCGAGCCGGCGCTGAAAGACGGGAATATCCGGCACAAACCACCGCGGTTTCCAGAAGGCGGACTGGTCCCGGAAACGAATGATCCTGGCTCTCAAGAGCGGCCATCGGGTCAGCGTCGCCATCCCGTGATACGCGGGCTTGGCGGTGGTTCCCTCGCTCAGTTCCTCGAATTCCATTCCGAAGGCGTAGTTCAAATTGAGGGCTCGCGCCAGGTCGTTCGCGATGTCGCGACACCGCGTCCGGCGGGCATTCAGGTCCACTTCCTGTAACAGCAGCAGGTCGGCGTCGATCGTACGAAGGAAGTCCAGAACCTTCGGCAACTGCAAGCCGCGCTCGATGTTCCAACTTAGTATGCGGACAGAGTTCGGCAGCCGCGCCAACCGGAGTCCGCCACCGTTCCTGTCAGTCATGGGCCGTCCGAACCGGGTTAAACGTGAAATAGGAATAGAGGACTATCGGCCATGCGATGTTCGACCCTACAGCGGCGCCGATGAACGCCATGTAGGTCGCGCCGAAGACAGCGAAGGCGAGGATCAGATACGGCATGCAGCATCGTTTGATCAGGAACTCAGTGTGCCGGCCGAGGGAGAGAAGTGGATTCGAACTTCGTCGGGAAGCCTGAGCGTGCCAAAGGCTCAGATACTGCTCGGGGCGCGCGCCGGCCATCCTGCGCCTCTGCAAGGCAGTCGTCAGAGAAGTGGCAACCGCGCCAAAAAAGAGCACCGAGCCCCAGACTAAGTAGATAGGACCTCTGGCCAACAGCCCGATCGTCATCCCGGCGAAGATGAAGACGTAGTACAGGTAATCGCAGACCGTTTCCAGCCAGCAACCAAATGCGGAATCCTGAAACGTGAGCCGCGCCACCTCGCCGTCGCAGCCGTCCAGAATGCTCGCGAAAACCGACAGGATCGCTCCCACCAACATGTTTCTCCAGCCGCCAAGCGCGAAGAAGACGCCTGCCAGAAAACTGACACCGAGCGTGAACAAGCTCACCATGTTCGGCGTGATGGGGAATTTGATGAGCTGGCGGCTGATCGGAATCGACACCTTACGGTTCATTCTCGCAAATAGGACATCTGTGGATTTGAAGAGCCACCTGTCCAGCTTCCGTTCAGCCTCCACGAGATCTTCCGGCGACGACACCCGTTGCCACTGGCCGGATGGAACGGATTCGCAAACAACGCTATCGGCCGCAGTGAGCCACTCGTGCAACTCATCGAGTGTCCGCGTTCCGGCTGGACATCTCTCGACGAGCCGAATGCCCTCGGGACCCAATGCGTAGATTCCCGCCGACTGGCCGCCGGTGGTCAGAGTCCACACTCCGGTCCCATCCCATTCTGCCGCCCGGCGGTGCAACGAGGGATGGTAGGTTCTGTCAGCCGCTACTAATACGACCCGATTCTCACAGGCTCCGATGTCGCGCAGGACAAGCGCGAGTTCGCCCGCCACTGTCTCGTACCATTCGACATTACCGGGAAGTCGTTCGGTACGCCGTAACTCTTCCTCGAAGCGGCGCGCCGTCCCAGGTTCGACGACCACGACGATCCGCGTCGCGCCCGCCTTTTGCACGCCCAGAATCGCGCGCAGGAGCACCGGGAGCGCGCCCACCCGCGCCAGAATGGAATCGGCCGGAACTCCGTGTGCAAGAATGATGGCGACTTGTCCATGCCCGGCCGGATGAGGGGTTTCTTCGACTTTCGGCCTTCCCCGCCGCGCCGGCCCGGGCAGCGTCACGGCGCAAATCACGCCTACCGCAGCCCAAAAGAGCGCGCGAATTCTCCGGATCAGCGCCAGAGTCAGTCCGACTGTTCCACCCATGCCTACCAATTTCGCCAAGAGCATATTTCCTCCTTCATAAGTGCCGGCATTCCCCGGGTTGATCAACCCGATCACATTTATCAGCTTGGTAAGCCCCTCAATCGCCAGGGCGGATAAGAAGCCAGCCCGGCAGCCCATTAACCGTAATATCAGGTAGACTTCCAGCAGCGCGGCCAGGTGTCCAGCCGTTTGGAGCGCCAGGCTCCCCCAGAACGCGGAGGCCGAGTGGTGAAAGAAATCGAGCAGTTCGTCTTCTACAGATCGGATCGTCTCGCGCCAGCGTTCCACCCAACGCCCAATTCCGCCGAGCCGGCCCAAGGCCCCCGCCGGAACGGAGAGCACAGCCCAACGCCTTCGCACGGCAATGGTCGCCAACAACAGAATCGCCAGCAACGCACACCCGAAGATACTCGCGTAAATGGTGGCCTTACCGGACAGGGGTAACAGGAAGACCACCGAAGCGACGCCCGCGATGGTAACGACGGTGCCGACCAGGGTGTACAAGGCACGGTCCAGCGCTACCGATGCGATCCTGCCAGAAAGCGGCAATTCCGCGCCGAGCCTGGCAATCCGCCAGGTATCGCCGAAGACCTGGCCGAAAATGCCGACCTGTCCCGCCGCCTCCGATACCAGGCGCAATGCCAGCATCCTGCCAAACGAAGGCCGGCGGCGAACGTCGAGCAGCGTCAGACGCCACGCCCAGGTCCGCACAACGTGCGACAATCCCGCGAGGGCGATCACCAGCACCAACCCCCATCCGACGGAGGCAATCCCCTCCCACAGTCGCGATGGACCCGCGCGCCGCACCAAGTGCGCCAGAAGCAGCAGGCCAACCAACGCGGCGGCCAGACGGCCCCGCATCTTCCGTGCCCCCACCACTTCAGGCGGCATAAACCAGGCTCTCCTCTTCGGCATGTGCCAGCGCTTCCGGCGTATCCAGATCGTGCCACCAGGCGTGGCCGATCTCCATTGCCCGCAGGTTTCCGCGCCGCGCCAGCCGGCGCATGCCGTCGGAAAGCGAGCAGTTCCCGTCCTTGCGGGCGCACTCCAGATGGCCGAAGAGAGCGGGACCGCACAGGAACATTCCCGTATCGAGGGCGTCGTACTTCTCAATGTCCTTGCCAATCTCTACGATCCGGCCGCCGCTGCGGCGGACCTTGGTTGCGTCGTCGATATCGAAAACGCGGTCGATGTTGGTATCGACGCCGAGGATCACTTCTCCGGGCGCAAGGTGTTGCCGGACCATCATCCGGGCCGTCTCCGGCTCGAACACGTGGTCCGACATCAACAGGAGAAAGTTGCCGTCAAGGGCGTCTCTGGCTTTCAAGGCGGAGATGCCGTTGCTTTTGTCATAGTCCGGATTCTCCACCCAGGTGAAGCGCGCCCTGCCGCGCCAGCGGTTCTCGAACCAGTCGCGGATCAGGTTCCCCCGGTACCCTAATACGATCACGAATTCCTCGATCCGGGCTTCCTGAGCGCTGCGTATCACGTGTTCGAGGATGGGCCTGCCTTGAAATGGCACCAGAGGTTTCGGCAGATCGCCGGAAATTGCCCTTAGACGGGAGCCGTTACCCGCGGCCAGAATCAGACACTGTCTTATGTTTTTCATTTGGCGACCTAGAAACCCAGGACGAACTTTCCTCTGAACGTACGGGGGACCGAATTGAAAAGAGACCCGAAGCGATAACTGTCCAGGTTATTCTGTACGTCCCTGGGATCGAATTGATTGAGTATGTTGAATACACCGAAGCCGACTTTGGCCTTTCGGTCCTTGCCGAACTTCGGCAAGCGGATTTCCTTGGCTACCTGGAGGTCCAGTGACGCAAAGCGTACAAATCGTTCGGCGTTCCGTGGCCCTACATATTCCCGAAGCTGATTCTCTACGGAGTACGGGAATCCTGTATGCGCATCGAAGACCGGGACCAGGGTGATCTTTTTGGGACCCGCGATTTCACCCCAGATCAAGAACCGATTCGGCGCATCGAACGGCAACCGCGCGCGCGCGTCCGGTTGGATAACTGCTACTGGGTCGCTTCCGAAGAACTGATTGAAATCGTTGAGATCGCCAAATGTTCGGGATCTCACATACGAGGCGTTTACAGTATGACGCCGGAGCTGATAGGCGCCCGTGATCTGAAACTCGCGGTAAGAATCGCGACCGGCATTCGATACAACCAGCGACTCGCCGCTCGGGCTCACCACGAAACCATCGTGGGTGGTGCGGTTTTGATAAGCTAACCGCACCGCCAGTTTGTCGAGTACCTGGCGGTCGAGTTCGACATTCCAAGCGGTACTCCGGGGATTTCGGAGCGTTTCCAGGATTGTATTGGCGTACGCCGTCGAGCGCAGAATCTCTCCCCACGGCCCCAGCGTCAGCACGGTGCGGGCCGGGAATTCCGGGAATGCCGCGATGTTCAATGGCACACGGTCATAGAACAGTCCGCCTCCGGCTTTGAGCACGGTCTTTCGATCGCGAGTTACGGCAAACGCGACGCCGGCCCGCGGAGCCGCATGCGTGGAATCGGTGACCGAATCGCGATCGAGCCGCAGCCCGAGATCGAACGACACTCGCTCGGCCGGGCGCCACTGATCGCCGGCAAAGAAGGCGAGCTCATTCTGATCGACGGAAAAACGGGTGGGCGCCCCGAACTGGATCCGTTCCAGCGAATAGCCGGCAGTACCGATCACGTCTACCGGGGAAAACGCCTGGCGCCCATCGTAGGAGCTATGCGAATAATCGACGCCCGCCTTCAGAACGTGCGTGCCATGAAAATGGCGCTCTCCCAACTGGTAGATCTCCTGCAACTCGGAGCGGCTGCTGCGCCGGTTCTGGCGATCGAAGAACCCGCCTTCGGTGGTCTCCAATAGAAGCTGGAACGGAGCTGTGCTGTTCGGCAAAACATCGGCGTCGGATTTCTGGTAGTTGAATTGGGAGGTAAGCAATCCCGTCCCGAAGACGTAACGATCCTGTAACGAGGTTTGATAGCCGCGCTGGTGCAGGTCGGGCGTCGATTCCTGCGGCGTAAATGTGTTCAGGCCCAGGTATGCTAACTTCTCGGGAAACAGCGCAAACGAGACCGTTGCAGAATGTCTCTCGGTCAGCGACAAATCCACCTGGGTGAACGAATCGAAGGTCTCCAGCTTCGTATCCCGCTGCAGAGGCGGCAGACTCTGTACCGGGGTCCGCACGAAGCGGTACTCGAGTGACTCGGTGATCGCCACCCGGTTCTTGAGCAGCGGCCCGGTCACAGTCATGCGCGGTGTGACCGATTCGAGACCGACGATGTCGCCATCGCGGACGCGGGCTCGCGGAAAGAGATTCTGAATCGAAAAATGGTAGTTGTCCAAGTTGCCGGGTTTGGTCTCGACGCTGGAGACGGCCCCGGTGAATCTTCCGTACTCCGGGTCGTAGGGATTCGAGATGACTTGCACCGACGACACCACATCGACCGGTAAGTTCATCGTTTGCGCACCGGTCGCCGGATCGGTGACGTTCGCCGAGTTAACCAGCCATCCTGCCTGCGTGGAGCGCGCACCCTTCATGTTGATTCTCCCGTCCGGCCCCCGGACCACTCCCGGGACTAGGGGCAGCAAGCTCTCGACTCTTTCGTTGCGATTCGGGGCGGCTTCGACGGTGGACTGCGTTATGGTTGTGGATTGCGCCGACTGCGCGGAGACGGTTGGCACGGTGGAGTCGGTCGCAGTCACGGTTACCGAACTCGTCACCGTTGTGAGCGCCATTGGAATTGCCGCGGCCGCGGTTTCTCCCGCCACCACGTCCACCGGCACGGTTCCTCTTAAGCCAGGCGCCGTTGCTTCGGCCGTATACCGTCCCGGCGGTAGGAGTTCCAGGCGGTAGCGACCGATTGCGTCGGATTCCGTCCGGCGCTCTACCAGACCGCGGAGGGTTACATGCGCTCCGGGCACTAACTCGCGCCGCCCGTCCGGACCTGTGGTGGACACCTCTCCCGCAATCGAGCCCGGCACTACGTTCGCATCCTGCGCAAGGCAGCAGGTTAACGCGAAGAATGCCGAGGTGAGGCACAGTCGTTTCACGGTTTGGCCACCCCCGGGAGGTTTTTGATCAGGGACTGTGCGGGGACAGTGCGCACCCTGCCAAAATCATGGCGAGTTAGCCTTGCGTTGACCATCTCATGTTCCTTTCTAAATACCGAGACTGAAGCGCCCGGCTGCATCAGTCCGACACTTCGGCTGTCTTAAGCGCATTTGCAGCGCCAAACGGAACTTTGGCTCAGTATCAGCCAGAAACTGTGTAAGCCCAAGTAACTTTCGCCGGCGTGCGGCTGCAGTTGGTGGTCGGTTGCCGGGACCGGGTCGGCATCTGCTTCATCACTTGCCCATTTGGTTGGCACTTACATGTTTCTGAAGATCGGCAACGCCGCCCGCCCAGCCAAGGCGTCACGACATCGGTATTGCGCCGGCGGGCCGGGCCCGGGGTCTCGACCGAAGTCGCTGGAGCGGCAGTCGCCACGCTCGCACGGCCTCGCAGTGTCGGCACTGCTGCTGGGTCGGACTTAAGACGCGGCGTACGGTCAGATACTCAGCCGGCGGAGAGGCTAGTTACACGGCAGATGAGGGCGGGATCTCGGGTTCAGGATGCCGCTGGAAAGCAGGGCGATGCGCCGGGCGCGCGTCTTTGGCGAGCATGCGTTCGGGACCGGCTAAGAGCGAATCCCAGCAATCCCCAAGCCTTTGCATTCGGCCGGCGACACTGCGCACCCGATTTGGCCCAGCCAGGCCGACCGTAGCCGCGGTGCCTCGGGAACGCGAGCCTTCTTCACTGTTCCAAATGCCCGGCTGCGCCTCGGTGCGCCTGCAATTCACGCACGCCGGTCTTATAGTCGGAATACTCGATGACAACTTCCGTGGCGCCGAAGACCCTGACTTGTGCCACCGAGTGGTTCAAGGCGGGCAGCCAGAATTGACCGGTTCGGCCGTACTTCTGCTCCACCTGCACGCTGCGAATCCAGAACGAAGGGTTCTTGGCGGGTTGGCCTTCGATTCGGGCGATGGCAAAGTCCTTGGCATCCACCCAGATCCGGCCGCGAATGGAGAACTTGGTCGGTTTCTTGGGATTGATGTCCAGGACATAGCTGTCGCGTCCATCCGAGATCTCCGTTCCGACCAGGCGGAAGTCGTAGTTGTCGGGAATGATCCGGGTTTCCTTGCGTTCCCCCTTTTGGCTGGATTCCTCTTCCGCCTCGATCATCTTACGAATGATGTGGCTGCGCACGAATCCTGAGCCGCTTTCGTCGATGACTTCAAACGTCTTAACGCCATCGCTGGCGCAAGACATGCGCACCGTCATCTCAGCTTGCTTGTTGGACTTCTTGTTCTCGAATCGGTAATGCCGGATTCCCGAATATCCGGCGAGAGCAGCGCGCCGGGCGCTGTCGGCTTGAGCCATGCGCTCCAGGATTTCAGAAACGGTCAGAGATGGCGTCGATCCGCCCTGTATCACGGCCACTAGGAAAACAGTTGGTAGCATCGGCATCGGAACTCCACAACAAACTTTCGGGGCAGCGTTCGGTCCACGCCGCTCTGTTACATGTACTTTGCACTCCAGTGTCCAACCCGCTCGCGCCACAAACGTAGTCTGGTGGTAATCGCGTCGTGCCACCATGCCGTCGAATGCCGGCGCAAGTGCCGAACATGGGCACGGCGCCCTGTCATTGCGTGGACGAGCGGCCCGGGCATCGGACAATTGTCTGGCTGCCGACCTGCAGTTCAACAGGTTCCCGACTATTCGATCTTCCGCCGGGACCGCCGGGTCCGCCTGAGACTCGCCCGATTGGTTGGAAACGGGAGATGCATCCAGTGCAAAGTCTCCAAGGCCCGGCCTGCGAGTGGAACATAGGTTGCAAATTCTCTTGCGTCAACAGGGCCCAGGCTTTGCAATCGAGGCAGCTTATCCGACCTCTGACGCACTCATGGGATGCGCTTGGCGGGTTGCGGGTTGAGCGCGGTTCCTCACGCCGCGCCCGCCGTTTCTTCGGATGCTCGCGACAACGCCGAACGCCGTGGAGAGATGCGACTATGTTCAGGGCAGTTACCGTGGAAAGAGAATATGGCGCCGGCGGGAGTCTCATCGCGCAGAGGGTTGCCGAGATCCTGAGATGGAATCTGCTGGACCGGGCGCTGATCGGAGCTGTCGCGCGAGCCGCTCAGGTGGATGCCGATACCGTGGGACGATATGACAGGAATATCGATTCGTGGTGGAGTCAATTCCATCGAGGTGGCTTGCGGGCGGCAGCCATTCATGCGGGTGTTACAGTTGCCGACACGGAGTTCTTCGACGCGGCCAGAGTTGCGGTCTTTGCACACCGTGTCATTGCCAGTGCAGCCGTAAGCGGCAACTGCGTGATTGTCGGCCGCGGAGGCCAATGTGTCTTGCAGGACCGTGCGGACGTCCTCCACGTGTTCATATATGGCCCATGGCGGGAGCGAGTCTCGCGTGTCCGCGCTCGCGTAAAGCCGATTCGCGATGTCGGAGAGTCGATACGGGCGACTGACCGGAAACGCGCCAGTTATGTCCGGACCTATTACGGCTGCGATTGGAAGGATCCGCATCTGTATCAGATGACGATCAGCTCGCAGATTGGCCTCGAAAGCGCCGCATTCTTGATCGTCGAGGCCGTTCTGGGCGGTGGCCAGGCATGAGTTCTTGGAGCCGGCTATTTCGCGGTGGGCTGCGAAACCGACTAGGCTGCCGGGCGGCTTGCGATGTTGACTGGACAGCGGGTGCTGGCGCGAACCACGTCCGTGAGCCGCTTTCGCGCTCGGAAGTGAGCCGATTTTGCCGCGCCTTCCGAGCTGTGAAGCACCGCAGCGGTGTCGCGTAGGCTCCTCTCTTCTATATCTACCAACTGGATTGCTGCCCGGTCGCGTTCCGGAAGCCCTGCCATGTAGGCGCGAACCCGGTCACGAGTCTCCATCCGCTCCAAACTCTCCAGCGGCGACATCGCACGGTCGGGGACGTCGAGGTTAGGGAGCTCATCCAATGACATAATGCCGCGATCGCGCCGGAAGAAGCTTCGGATCTCGTTTGAGGCGATGGACCAGAGCCAGTTCCTGAATTTCGCATCGGCGCGGAGTTGGTCCCTGCGCTCGAAAGCTCGCACCAGGATGTCCTGTATGACGTCCTCCGCATGGCCGGACCTGCTGAGCCGTGCATGCACCAGCCTTCGCACAACCGGTAGATTCGGAGCCAACAAGGCCTCAAACGTTTCTCCCGACATGATTCGCTCCCTCGGCTATCGGAGCATTTCCGATGCCACCGTAATTGAGCGCATGTCCTCGAAACCGGGGCCGTCCAGCACGGCTGGTAGCGGTTGCCCCTCTCCGTAGCGCCGAACTTCGGCAAGAGACATCGGCGCCTGCCGATAGCGCAGGCACGAAGCTGATTCGCTGCGTTTGAATGACCGCGCAAGCCTCATATATCCAACAGATCAGGGGCAGTTGCCCCGCACTCGATCGATGGCGAGTTGAATGCAAATCCGAGTGTGATGTCGGAATGCAGATGCGTATTGACATTCAAGAGTGAATCCCAATGAAGGCACGGAGACGGCTGACACGGCAGGAAAGCAAAGAGGTCACGCGCATGCGCCTCATTGAAGCGGCCGAGTGGCTATTTATCCGGAAAGGCTTCGACAATGCCTCGGTGGACGAAATCAGCGAAACGGCCGGGTATTCCCGGGGCGCCTTCTACTCCAATTTCGACGACAAAGGGCAGCTATTCCTCGCCGTCCTCGACCGGCGCAGGCCCAAAACCCTCGATGACACCTTCCGACAAATATCCGAACCGGCGGAGCGGATCGGGGCAGTTCGGGAGTGGTTCTCGAACCAATGGCGGCTCAAGGACTTCATCGCCCTAAGAATGGAGTTCAGCCGAAGGGCGATGCGAGATCGCTCAGTACGGAAGCACCTCGCAGAACTCGGCCGGCGAGAACTCGAGACGTACGCCGCTTCGGTGGGCCGGTATTTCGGCGCGATGGACGGAGTGCCGGCTGATCGGCCGGAGATCGTCGCGCTTGTGCTGTGGGCCGTTGCACACGGCCTGGGGAGTCTCGCGATCGATAGCGAGCCTGAATGGGAACACATGTACACGGAGGCCGCCAAGCTGGCATTCGACCGGATGAGCGCCTCCCAAATCTCTAACCTCGGATAGTCTCAATGCATAGAAACCATATTTTCTCTTCTCTCATCGTGCTTGGGTGCGTTGCAACCCTCACGTCGTGCACCCACGAAACCAAAGCGCCTCCCGACCAGGCGGCCGTGCCGGTTCAGGTCCGAACTCCAGCCGTTGTGGAGCGGGCCGAATCGGTGAGCGCCAGTGGCTCCGTCGAAGGTTCGGAAACGGCTGACGTGGCTTTCCAGGTCGGTGGCCGCGTTGCCAGCGTGCTGGTCGAGGAAGGCCAGCATGTAACCAAAGGACAGTTGCTGGCGGAAATCGAACCGACCGATTACCGGAATGCTTTCAACGGAGCTACCGCGCAGAAGGAAGCGGCGATGGCCGTCGCCGAGAAGGCCGAGGCGGGCCTCCGGAAACAGGAATTGGAACAGGCCCGCATCGACTTCGAACGCTGGCAAGACGAGTACAAGCGGATGAAGTTCCTCGTCGAAAGAAAGAGTCTTCCTCCGAACGACTTTCAGAAGATCGAGGCGGCCTACAACGCCTCGCGAGAGCGCTATCAGATGGCTCAGGAGGGGACCCGCAAGGAAGACCGCGCCACCGCCGCCGCACAGGCACACGCGGCGGATGCCCTTGCGAGGGAGGAACGGAAGCGGCTGGATGACACTCGCCTGGTTGCGCCGATCTCCGGCAATATCGGTATGCGCAGGGTTGACCCGGGACAGACAGTGGCCGCGGGCATGCCAGTCTTCTCCGTGGTCGAACTGAACCCGGTCAAAGTCCGCGTGGGCGTTCCGGAAGCCGAAATCGGCAAGGTCCGGCGAGGTGCGGCCGCGGAGATCTGCGTGCCTTCGCTCGGGGGACGCCGCTTTGCAGGCACGGTGGACATTATTGGCGTTGCCGCCGAGCCGGCCTCGCGCACCTATACAGTGAAGATCCTCGTGCCCAATCCCGGCCCGGTGCTGCTCGCCGGCATGGTGACCGAAGCACGGATCTTCGGGCCTGCCAAAGTCCACTGCCTGACTGTCCCCGCCGAGGCAATCGTCCGTGATCCCCAAGGCGCGCCCATCGTCTTTATGTGCTCCCCGGATCGCAAGCGCGCTTACGCGCGGCGGGTGGAAGTCGGGCCGCCCGTCGGCGACGAACTCGAAGTTCGCTCCGGTCTGCGCGGCGACGAACAGATTGTCGTCGGCGGGCAGCAGAAGGTCCGCGAAGGCAGCCTGGTTGAGATTGCGGGAGGTGGGCGATGAATCCGGTGCGCTCTGCGCTACGCTATCCCCAGGTCACGCTTGCGATCACCCTAATGCTGGTCGCCGGCGGCATTTACGCTCTGCTGCGGATGCCGCGCCGGGAGGATCCGAAAATCCACGTTCCCCAGGGAGTCGTTGTCGCACTGTACCCGGGAGCATCCGCCGCGGAGATCGAAAACCAGGTTACGCAGAAGATCGAACAGCGGCTCTTCCGCACGGAAGGCGTGCGCCGCGAAAAAACGTATTCGACCAGCATGAACGGCGCGGTGTTCGTCAATGTCTACCTGGAAGACAACATCAAGGACACCGACAAGTTCTGGACCAAGGTGCGCGCCGACATGGCGGAGCTCAAGCTGACGTCGCTTCCGGATGGCGTGCTCGGTCCGGTGGTCGATTACGATTTCGGCGACACAGTCGCGGTGCTGCTTGCGATTCATGGCAATGGCTACAACTACCGCGAACTGAAGGATTATGCCGAGCGCATCGAGGCGTCGATTCGTCGCGTCCGGGCCGTTTCGAAGGTCAAGCGCATCGGCGAGCAGCAGGAGGAGATCGAGGTCGCCAGTTCCCTCGGCCGATTGTCGCAGTACTCGGTCCAACCGGCGCAGGTCATGCAGGCGTTGCAGGGCCGCAACATGGTGCATTATGCCGGCGCCGTGCCGACCGAGCGCGGCAAACCGCCGATCCAGGCGACCGGCGCGTTTCAGACCGAGGAACAGATCCGGCGCCTGATGATCGACGTCTCGCCCACGGGGCAGCCGGTTTACATCGGCGATCTCGCGAATGTAGAGCGCGTGTACAAGGACCCCACGGAATATGCCCGCACCAACGGCGAGCGCGCGATTCTCATTTCGGTGGAAATGCAGGAAGGCAATAACATCGTGGATTTCGGCGACGACATTCACGCTGCGCTGGATCGCCTGCGCCCGATGTTGCCACCCGAGCTGAAGATCGACATGGTCGCCGACCAGCCGAAAGTCGTCGCCGAACGCGTGCGTGGTTTCGTTCGGGAGTTCGGCATCGCCATCATCGCGGTGATTCTGGTCACCGTGGTGCTGCTGCCTTTCCGTGTGGCCGTGGTGGCCTCCGTTGCTATTCCGGTGACGATTGCGGCCACCTTCGGGCTGATGAACGCTTTCGGCATCGAGCTTCACCAGGTGTCGATCGCCGCCCTGATCGTGGTGCTCGGGATGGTCGTCGATAATGCCATCGTGATCGTGGACAACTACATCGAGCTGCTCGATCGCGGTGCGAGTCGCGCGGAGTCCGCCTGGCGCAGCGCCAGCGATCTTGCGGTACCGGTGTTCACCGCCACGCTGACCATCATCGTCGCTTTCCTGCCCTTCCTGTTGCTCTCGGGGGCCGTGGGCGAGTTCATTTCGGCGCTGCCCCTCACCGTAACCATCGCTCTCGCGACGTCGTTTGTCGTGGCGATGTTGCTGATTCCGCTGTTGTGCCAGTTCTTCATTCGTAGCGGCCTGCACAATCCTGAAGCGGACCGGGGAAAGAAACGGCGTACGCCGCTCGAGTGGATGCAGTGGGCATACAACCGCGTGATTGCCGTGGCGATGAGATGGAAGCTGGCTGCGGTCGCTTGCGGCATACTGTCCGTCGTCGCCGGTGCGCTCGTGCTTCGTCACGTTCCGGAACAGTTTTTCCCGTCCGCCGAGCGCGACCAGTTTGTCATCGACGTCTGGCTCCCGGAAGGGTGGAAAGTGGAAGCCACGGATGCCGCGGTCCGGCGCATCGAGGCGGTGCTAGGGCATGAGAAAAACGTGACCAGCTTCACTTCATTCATAGGTTCGAGCGCACCGCGCTTCTATTACAACGTCAATCCGCAACTGCCGGACAAGAACTACGCGCAGGTGCTGGTCGCGACGCAATCGGCGGAGGCGACGCCGCTGCTGGTGTCGGCGCTGCGCCCGCGGCTCGCGCAGGCCGCTCCGGAAGCGCGTGTTTTCCTGCGTGAACTGCAACAGGGCGCGATTCAGGAAGCGCCGATCGAAGTGCGGCTCACCGGCGACGATGAGAGAGTGTTGCAGTTTTGGGGCGACAAGGTGACGGCGCTGCTTCAGCACACCCCGGGAGCGCTTGACGTGCACACCGACTGGCGCGAGGACGCTTACCGCCTCAAGGTGGACCTCCGCGAAGAGGTCGCCAACCGTCTGGGCTTCACAAACGTCAGCATCGGGCAGCAGCTCGCCGGCGGCTTCGAAGGGGCGCCGGTGACAACCTACTGGGAAGGCGATCGCGATGTGACTGTAGCGTTGCGGCTGGAACCATCGAGCCGCCGGAGTTTCCGGGATGTCGCCGAGACCTACGTGACATCGCCCGTGACCGGCGCTCGCGTGCCTTTGGACAGTGTTGCCGCAGTGTCTCCCGTGTGGGACCCGGGCCGCATTGTGCGGCGCAACGGAGTGCGCACCCTCACGGTCCGTTCGTGGGCCGGCGGAGGCGAACTCCCAAGCCAGGTGCTCCAGCGCATCAAACCAGTGACCGATTCGCTACCGATGCCTTCCGGGTATCGCGTCTCTTATGGCGGCGAGTATGAGAACCAGAACGAGACCTTCCCCGAAATGGTCCACGCGCTGTTCCTCGGCATGGCGGCCATCTATCTGATTCTGATGTTCCAGTTCCGTTCGCTGGTGGATCCCTTGGTCGTCATGGTCGCCATTGTGCTGGGCCTGCTCGGAGCGGCGCTCGGTCTCCTCGTGACTCGGAATCCCTTTGGCTTTACCGGGTTTCTGGGCATCATCAGCATGGGCGGCGTCGTGGTCCGGAATTCGATCATCCTGGTGGACTATATTCGGGTCCGAATAGCGGAAGGCGTCGGCATCGAGGAGGCCGCAATCGAAGCCGGCGAGCGCCGGTTGCGGCCGATCTTCCTTACCACCATGGCGGCGGCGGTCGGCGTCACGCCGATGATCCTCTCCGGTTCGAGCATGTGGTCTCCCTTGGGAAGCACGGTCGCTTTCGGGCTGGTCGGTTCGATGTTCTTCACTCTTGTAGTGATCCCCGTGCTGTACGTAATGATTCACAAGCGCGGTTCCGTGCCGGGGCCGGTTATGGCGGCAGCCCTGCTGGTGGTAGTGTGCGGCGCCGCCGGACACGCCCAGCCCCGAAGGTTGACGCTCGATGAAGCGGTATCGCTGGCAACGCAACATAACTCGATGGTCAAGATCGCCGGCGATAAGGTGAAGGAAATGGACGCACGCGTTCACGCGGCGCGGGCGAACTACTTCCCGGCTCTGACGAACGAATCAACCGCTGTGCATATTGCCCAGGAGCAATCCGTCGGTATCCCGCAAGGCGCCCTCGGTGTGTACCCCGGAATCGGTCCCATACCGAGCCTGGGGGTATCGCTAGTTCAGGGCCAACCCGATTTCGTTTTGAGCACGAATACGCTCTCACAGCCGATTACTCAGTATTTCAAAATCCGGGCCGGAGTGGATGTGAGCCGGGCAGATGCGGCTGGCGCCCGCGCGGATATGCGCCGCGCGGAAAACGAGGTTGCGCTCAAGGTGAAGGAAGTGTTTTATGGCATTCTCGCCACCGCTCACCGCCGCGACGCAGTGGATGCCCAGATTCGCGCGGCCGAACTGCGAATTATGGAAACACGGAATGCGGTTGAGACTGGCGTGGCGCTGGAGGTGAAGTCCGCGGAGGTGCGCGCGCAGATCGCCCAGGCGAGGCACGTGCACGGTCAGTTGCAGGACGCAGTGACCGATATGAAGCAAGAGCTGGCGGATTTGTGCGGGTTACCAGTCGAGACCGAACTGGAACTGGCGGAGACGGATGGGTCCGCTTCAGGCCCGTCGCCGGATGCCGAAGCGGCCGTTGCGGCAGCTTTCGCGCACAACCCCGAGATTGAGGCTGCGGGTCATCAACTCGAAAAGGCGCGCGCCGCGTTGCGGGCGGCTCGTGCCGAATACATACCCGAGGTCGGGGCGTTTGCGCAGCACATCTATCAGGATGGCGCGCCTTTCCTCTCGCGCAATAACGGCGCGGTCGGCCTGCATATGACGTGGACCATGTTTGAGTTCGGCAAGCGCCGCGGGCAGGTGTCGGAACGGACGGCGCAGGTCGCCGAGGCCGAGGAGAATCTCGCACGGCTGCGCAATCGGGTGCGGATCGATGTGGAGAAGGCGGTTCGGAAGCTGAACCGGGCCGAAACCGGCGTCAGTTCGGCGAGGGAGTTGGTCGCAGCGACTTCCGAAGCGCACCGCGTCATGAGCGATCAGGCGGAGGCCGGAACTGCCAATCGCTCCGTGTTCCTGGAAGCGGAAGCGTCGATGTTGAGCGCACAGGCCGATCTGACGCGGGCGGAATACGACCGCAGCGTGGCGGCGGCGGATCTCGCCAGGCTTTCCGGGACTCGATAGAACGCGAGGCTCGTGACCGGTCAGTCCTTGGTTCCGTGCTCGAGTTGCCGCCGTTGCGACCCGATCTCCTCCTCGGCCCGGAACCAATCCTCTTCGGGAGATCCGATCGGAGAGCCGCGTTCCAGCCAATACTGGTGAGCCAGGCTCTCGATTTCTTCCGTTGTGGGCGGTAGTTGAGGAGCTTTCGGACTAACCTGCTCCTGATTGTTCCTTGGTCGTAAGCGCTTGGACATATCGCATGGAGGTTGCACTTGGGATGCCATGGCTAGAGCGGGTGGTTTCATGATGATACGTGAGGTGAGCGGCTGCCAGTCGAAACGTCGTCTCTTGCCTTCGGCAGACGCCGGATGCTCGGCAGTGTTCTTGGAAAAGCGTGTTGATAATGGCCCGCAATTTCGGAAATGCGAGTGCAGGGAGTAAAGCGGAACTGTCTCCGGCACGGAGCGAGTTCCAAAGGAGGTGTGGCATGAGTATTCTTCTATCGGTTGTTGGTGGACTTTTCCTGGTGGGTTATGGCGTTTCCAGACTGAAAGAAGTGCGGGAGCGCAAACCCGATGTCCAGACTTTATTCGGCAAGAAGTAGCACATGACCCAGGAGGCGAATTGATGACCGGCGCTTCGAGCGTTTCCCGAGTGGCGTACTTCTCCATGGAGATCGCACTCAATCCTGCAATGCCTACTTATTCCGGCGGGCTCGGCATTCTGGCCGGTGATACCTTGCGTTCCGCGGCCGACCTCGGCGTCCCGATGGTTGCTATCACCCTGCTGCACCGGAAGGGTTACTTCCGTCAGCATCTGGACGAAGATGGCGGACAGCGCGAGGACCGCGCGGACTGGAGTCCCGAGCAGTTCCTGGAACCGATGAAGCCGCTTATCTCGGTCCCGATAGCCGGCCGCGTAGTCCGTGTCAAAGCCTGGCGCTACCTGGTGGAAGGAATCACCGGTCACGTCGTCCCGGTTTATCTGCTGGACACGGCTGTACCGGAAAACAGCGACTGGGATCAGACCGTCACAGACCATCTTTATGGCGGCGACAGCTACTACCGCCTTTGCCAGGAAGTGACTCTGGGGATTGGCGGCGTGGAAATTCTGCCGAAGTTGGGCCATCACCACATCGCCAGCTACCATATGAACGAGGGCCACTCGGCGCTTTTGGGCCTCGCGCTGGTAGAGCAGCGTCTGGGTACACGGCCCCTCCTTTCCGCGACGCAGGACGACTTGAATGCCGTACGCCAGAAATGCGTCTTCACGACCCATACGCCGGTGCCCGCTGGTCACGACCAGTTTCCGCTGGACATGGTCCGCAGTGTACTGGGCGACGGGCGGGCAGACGCCCTCGAGCGGTTGGGAGTGTGTCCGAGCGGCGCGCTGAACATGACTGAATTGGCGCTCCACGGGTCTCGATACATCAACGGCGTGGCAATGCACCATGGAGAGGTATCGCGGAGCATGTTCCCGCAGTATCCCATTCGCGCGATCACCAACGGCGTCCACGCGGTCACCTGGACCACGCCGCCGTTCCAACAACTCTACGATCGACATATCCCGGAGTGGAGGGAGGACAATCTCTACCTCAGATATGCCATCGGCATCCCCTTGGAAGATATCCGCAGCGTTCACCGGACTTGCAAGAAAGCTCTCTTGGACGAAGTCGCGAAGAGGACCGGGCAAAGCCTCGATCCAGACGTAATGACTATGGGCTTCGCACGCAGAGCGGCGACCTACAAAAGAGCCGACCTGATATTCCGCAACCACGAACGCCTGAAGTGGATCGCGCGCAATGTCGGGGGACTGCAGATCGTCTTCGGTGGTAAAGCGCACCCACATGATGACGGGGGTAAGGATCTGATCCGGAAGATCGCCGATCATGCCCGGAAGCTGAAGGATGCCGTTAAGGTCATCTACCTTGAGGACTTCGATTGGCAATGGGCGCCTCTCCTGTACAGCGGCGTGGATCTCTGGCTGAACACCCCGAAGCGGCCACAGGAGGCATCCGGAACAAGCGGCATGAAAGCCGCCCTCAACGGAGTTCCCAGCCTCAGCATTCTCGACGGCTGGTGGATCGAAGGCTGTCTTGAGGGTGTCACCGGTTGGGCATTCGGCGATCACCTTGGAACCGCCGAGGATGAAGAGTACGAAGCGGGGTCGCTCTACCATAAGCTGGAGCGCGTCATCGTGCCGCTGTTCTATGCGAATCAGGACGCTTATGCCCGCGTGATGCGAAGCGCGATTGCGGTCAACGGTTCCTTCTTCAATACCCATCGCATGGTTTCGCAGTATCTGGCAAATGCGTGGTTCCACGAGGTCTCGTCCGAGCCCGCATCGGACGCAGGCATCCGTCAGGTCGCCGCCCGATGAGTGCTGACTCGTATCGGCACGTGACTTCGGCACCTGCCGAAAACGTATGGCTGATTCGCGCAAGTACTTGATGTCAATGGGCTGCGGTTTTGGCGACTGTCTTGCCTTTGCGTTGCAGGAGACGAAACTTGCTTATGGCCGGGGCTCTGGGGTCCTCCTCCACCGATATCTATGAGGCTGTTGTAGCGCTCGCCCGTTTGATAGCAGGCCGTAGCGATCTCGAAAGCCTGCTCTCGGGTGTAAGGGAGTCGCTTCGCCGAATTGTCGGGTTCGACTACGTCGGCGTGACGCTCCACGATCGGAAGGGCAACCGGATGCACGGTCATTTCTTGCAGGAGCCCGGAACTCCCACCGAAGGCCTCAGCCTGCCGCTCGATGAGGATCCGGCTGGTTGGGTGTGGCTGAATCAGCAGCCGCTCGTAATCCGATGTCTCGATGCCGAAAGCCGCTGGCCGGAGTTCCGGAACCACGCCCGCGGGGGGGGTGTCAACGCCATAACTCTGGTCCCGCTCACAGCCGGCGACAACCGGCTGGGCGCGTTCGGGTTCGGCTGTGCGGCGCCGTATGAGCCCAGTCCGGCCGAACTTGCATTCCTGGAGCGAGTGGCCAGCGAGTTCGCCGTCGCGGTCGAGTCTTACCTCGTCAAGCAGCAGGCAATCCGGGAGCGGGACCGGCTGCAGACGCTGTTCGACATCACCAACGCGCTGGTGTCGAAGCTCGCACCGGAGGAGTTGTTCTCTGCGATCTCCGAGCAGCTCTCGAGAGTAATCCGTCACCATTTCTCGGTGCTGACGGTACTCGACGAGAACGGCAGCCTGGAGATGGTCGGCCTTCATTTCACTGGGGCTCAGCTTTTTGACATAGAACAGGAGCACGTTGATACGGAGGGGATGCCCTCGGCGGAGGCGCTCGCGACCGGCAAGCCGGTAGTCGTACGCGACGTCGATCTGGAACGCTACCCGAATCCGCGCTACCGGAACTTCGTGGATATGGGCTGCAAGTCCGCCTGCTCCGTTCCGCTGCTCACCAGCAATGGCAAGCTCGGGACGCTCGAAGTTGCCAGAACCACAAGTGACGTCTGGACGGATGACGACATCGAGTTCCTGGTGCAGGTCGCGAATCAAATCGCCATCGCATTGGAGAACGCGCTATCGTATCGGCAACTCCAGGAGATGAAGGAACGGCTCGCCACCGAGAAACTCTACCTCGAGGACGAGATCCGGCTCGACCACAACAACGGCAACATGGTGGGCGCCGGGGCGGCTTTCCAGTCCATCCTGAAGGGCGTCAAAATCGTCGCGCCGACCGACGCAACGGTTCTCATCCTGGGCGAAACCGGCACCGGAAAGGAACTCGTCGCCCGGGCGATCCACGAGTCGAGTAGCCGCGGCAGGGGTAGTTTCGTCAAGGTGAACTGCGCGGCGATCCCCTCCAGTCTGCTCGAAAGCGAGTTGTTCGGCCACGAGAAGGGCTCGTTCACCGGAGCGGTCGCTCAGAAAATCGGCCGCTTCGAACTGGCGCATCATGGAACTCTGTTCCTCGATGAGATCGGCGAAATGCCACTCGAACTCCAGCCCAAACTGCTCCGCGCCATCCAGGACCAGGAGTTCGAACGTGTCGGCGGCAATCGCACTATCCGGACTGACGTCCGGTTCGTCGCCGCAACCAATCGGAACCTGAAGGCGATGGTGGATGAGAACAGGTTCCGGGCGGACCTGTACTATCGGCTGCATGTGTTCCCGCTGATCGTGCCTCCCCTGCGGGAGCGCCGCGAGGATATCCCCTTGCTCACTCGCTACTTCGTCCAAAAACACGCGCAACGGATGGGCCGGAAAGTCGAATCGATTCCAACACAGGCGTTGCAGGTACTCACGAATTACGATTGGCCGGGCAATATTCGCGAACTGCAGAATGTCATCGAGCGGTCGGTAGTTTTGAGCAACGGGCCTGAGCTCCGCGTCGCCATGCCGGAGTTTAGTGGCAAGTCCACCCCGGTGGCACTGCACGGCCGGGCCAGCCTGTCGGAGGCAGCCGAGCGCGCCCAGATACTGCAGGCGTTGAAGGACGCCAAGGGAAAGGTCGGGGGGCCGAACGGGGCAGCCGCCCGGCTTGGCCTGAAGCGGACCACCTTGCAGTCACGCATGCGGAAATACAATGTCGCCCGCCTGTTTCAGTGATCAGTCCGTTACAGGACATCCCGGCAAATCGGACCTTTCGGGAGACTTCCGGCAGTTCTGGCATTCCCGGGCAAGGCGGAAGGCGCGATAACTGCCGAGGTTCGGCATTCCTAACTGGCAGATGCCACTTCGGCAGCCGTTGACCTCACGTCCAGGGGATCGTGGCGTGTGGATGGAAGACTACCAGGAGTTTCGAAAGTCAGCTTAGGAGCGGCACAGGCGCAGGAACCGCATCACTTTCTTTCTGAAGAGTTCACCGACCGGCGCTGCCACCGGCACACCCAAGGATCGGAGGAACTCCCTGGATGCCGGTGGCAGCGGTGCGGCGAGGCGGGCCCCGGAATCGCGCATGCGAGACAGGAGGTCCACGCCGAGTTCATCCGCATCCGTAATGCCGGAAACATCGACCATTAGGTCCCGGCCGTTCAGAATCGACTTGGCTGTAGTCCACGCATGCTCCAGTTCTGGCACACGGTCGCCGGCCAGGTTGCCGTGAAGGACAAACCGGAACATCGTCGCACTGTCATGCTGGTACATTTCCATGGCGTCAACTCAGGACCGGCGGTTGCGCGTAGCGGGCGAGCAGGCTGCTCAGTTTCGTCCCCAAGACATACGGATCGACCCCGGGCGGGGCCGCCACGGTTACGTGAGCGTTCGGCCGCAAGCGTGCGACAATTTGCACTACTTCCGCATAAACGAGGACAACAAACAGCACGCTATGCGGATTGCCGGTCATCTCTTCGCCGTGCAGGTCGTCCCCGTCCTCGGCGAGCATGAACAGCAAAGGATCGGCAACCTGAGCATTCCCTATCGCAGACCCCGCGAACAGATCGCCGGTTTCCGCGTCGCGCCAGGCCCAACGGGGTTCGCGGCCCGCCTCTTCCAAGGCCACCCATTCGACGGCCGAGTCGAGCGAGAGAACTTGCCGGGCTAACCTACCGAACCTTATCTTCCGTTCTCCGTCGCGAGCTTCCCAACAAGCACTCATCTTGTTCTCCTTGCCGCCTTGGCGAGGCCGTTGTTTTCGGAGGGAGAATCCCGGGGAGCTTTCTCGGCGCCGGTCACGGCCTGAACGAGGTAGGAAGTGTACACGCCGCTGGCGGCCAGATGGATGCCTCTGGCAGCCAACCGGCTCAGTAAACTCTGCCCCGCCTGATCCACCGATGTAACATCACGCAAGTAGAGCTGGACCGGCCTTCCGTTCGACCGCGCCTGGTTGCAGCAGGTTTCGACAGCGGCGATGGAATCGGCCGAGAGCTGTCCATCGATTGTGAGTGTCGTTCTCGACGGCTCCTCAGCTTTTGAAATTCGGAACATTGCAGATCACTTCCCAAACATGTAGCCTGCACTCTGATATCCAACCGCTTCGCAGAGCGAAACTGCGGTGAATCGATACTGTTCGTGCCGGCGGCCGACAGATGCCGACGCAAGTGCCACAGAATCGGCAGGACGCAGACAAGCGCCGGAGAACGGCGACTTGTCCGGCGGCAGACGCGTGTCGCGGTTCTTGATGCGGCCGGCCACGACATACACCGGCACTGGGCGACGATAGGTCCTGGCGCGGCTTCGCACCGTACGGATTTTGTGGAAGGCCAAGTGCATTCACCTCGGATGATGCGATCTCGGGCGCCATTCCGGAAAACCACCGGCGCAGTTCTGCTTCTCTGCTCTTGGGCGCTCACCGCCAACCCACAGACGCGCCCCCAGGAGACGTGCCTCCCGAACCTCGCAGTGATCGTCTTGGACCAGTCGCGTTTGCCGGTTCCGGGCGCCCGCGTGGAGCTCAAACTCGGGGATCGGGCGATTGCCGCGGCATCCACCAATGAGACTGGACATGCTGAGTTTGCATGGTGTAAGCCAGGGCGCTTCGCCGTCAGCGCCTTGAAAGAGGGCTTTGAGACGGCATCCGTCGATGACTTTGAAGGGAAGGAGGGCGTCGGCGAGGCTCTGGAACTCACGCTGAAACCGGCCGCAAGCAGGCAATCCGTAGAGGTCCACGAAACGGTGTCTCCAGCGGAGGTAGCCGCGGCGCCGTCCGCCACTGTCGCGGCGGAGTTGGCAAGAGAACTCCCCAACCGGCCGTCCACGGTGTCCGATGCCCTACCCCTGATTCCAGGGATTGCGCGACAACCCAGCGGTAAGCTGCAACTCTCGGGAAGCGACGAACACCGCAGCACCATGATGGTCAACTCCGCCGATGTAACCGATCCGGCGACCGGCGGGTTCGGGTTGACCGTTCCCATAGACAGCGTCGAAAGCATCAACTTCTACCAAGCGTCGTTCCTTGCGGAGTTCGGGCGTTACAGTGCCGGCCTGGTCTCGGTCGAAACCCGCCGCGGAGGAGACCAGTGGAAGTGGGAATTGAACGATCCCCTCCCCGAGTTCAACATCCGGAGTTGGCAGCTTCGGGGGCTGCGGACCGCGACGCCCCGGCTGAACTTCGAGGGGCCGCTCATCCCCGGCAAGTTGTACTTTTCGGAGGGACTCGAATATGCGATGCGAAAGACGCCGGTCTACACTTTGCCATTTCCCTTCAATCAGAGAAAGGAAGAGGGCTTCAACTCGTTCAGCCAGCTCGATTGGGTCGCTTCCGCCACCAACCTCATGACGGCGACCATCCACGTGGCTCCGCAGCGGCTGGGCTTCGTCGATTTGAATTACTTCAATCCCCAGCCGACCACACCGGACGCGAGCACGCATGAGTACACGGGCACGATCTCCGATAAGTGGAGCATCCTGGGGGGCATTTGGGAAAACGCCTTTTCGGCGACCAAATTCGATGCCACGGTCTGGCCGCAAGGACAGCTCGATTTGGTGATCCAGCCGCAGCTCAACTCCGGCAATTACTTTGTGCGGCAGAATCGCGACGCCAGGCGCCTTAGCTGGTCGTCGTCCTTCGGGTTCAAGCAGTGGAAGCACTGGGGAAGCCACAGCTTCAAGACTGGAGTCTATGTCGCGAGAAGCAACGATACCGGCGAGATGACGGAACATCCTATCGACATTCAGGATGGGAGCAATCGTCTGTTGGAGCACATCGCATTCACCGGGGGCGCGCCCTACCGCAACACCGACACCGAGTTGGCGTTTTACGAACAGGATCATTGGGTTCTCGACCCGCGACTTTCGATTGATCTGGGATTGCGCCTTGAACACCAGGCGATCTCCCAATCGCTGCGGCTGGCCCCCCGTGCCGGTATCGGCTGGAACCTGTTCCCGCGGTTCGGTACCACGATTCGCGCCGGCGTTGGCGTGTTCTACGATCGAGTTCCGCTGAGCGTTTACTCCTTCGCTCAGTATCCCGAACGTGTGATTACGTTCTACGACTCCAACGGAACGGTCTCGGCCGGCCCCATCACGTATTTGAATGGCCTGGGCGAAGTGATTTCGCGCCGGCGCTTTGTTCTGACCCGCGATGTCCCGGGGAACTTTTCTCCCCGCAGTACGACAGGCAATCTCCAAGTGGAACAGCCGGTTACCAAGAATCTGCGTTTGCGCGCGGGCTACCTGCAGGGCGTGTCGAACGGCCTGGTCATCCTCGATTCGACCGCGCCCGATCCCATCACTCAAACCGCTTTGACGCTGCTTTCGGGTAATGGCACAGCACGTTATCGGCAGTTTGACATCACCGCGCGAGTCCGCGCCGGAGCCAGGCGCGAGCTGCTATTCTCCTATGTCCGCAGCCGCGCGACCGGCGATCTGAACGACTTCGCCGGATACATCGGGAGCTTCCCGAATCCCATCGTTCACCCCAACCAGGTCGCGACCCTGCCCACGGACCTGCCGAATCGCTTTGTCGCCTGGGGGTCGCTCCAACTGCCGCGTGGTTTCGGGCTGGCGCCGGTCCTCGAATATCGCAATGGTTTTCCCTACTCGGTGGTGAATGAACATCAGAGTTACGCAGGTATCCCGAACTCGGATCGTTTCCCGAATTTCCTGGCTGCCGATGCACGTGTCTGGCGCGATTTCAAGGTGACCGACCGGTACTCGGTGCGGTTGTCCGTCAGCGGGTTCAACCTGACCAACCACTTCAATCCGGAAGCAACCCATTGGAACACGGCCGATCCGGCGTATGGTCTCTTTTTCGGTGAACGGCATCGCCGCTTCACGGTTGATTTCGATGTGCTTTTTTAGGAATAGCCGTCCGCTCAAGGCCGTTCCGGATAGCGCCGGACTTGCGATGAAATCTCTGATGGCAATTGGAGCGTGGCCGCGTCCTCGGATCAGCCTCATCTTCTGCGTTGCTTCCGGCGCACTCCTGGGGATGCTGTCAACGGGCTGCGGGCTTTCCCCGATTCCTCAGCCCGCGCCCGCCGTTCCTTCGCAGCTCCACGGCCTGCGCCCGGCGCCCAGTTGGGTCACAGACCGGATGAACCGGACGGCGCCGGATCTGTACTTCGAGGTCAACTCGCACGTCCTCGGCGCAGGCGAGCGGCGCAAGCTCGCTCAAATCGCTCCCGCTCTCGGGGCCCTACTCTACGACTGTCCCGACTTAATCATCGTGATCGAGGGACACTCTGACGACCGCGGGCTCATCGAGTACAACGACCGCCTGGCATTGGAGCGCGCGGATGCGGTCCGTCGCGTTCTTCTGAACATGAGTTTTCCGGACGACCGCTTGCGCACGGCCGCTTTCGGCTACCGGGCGCCGCAGTGCCTGACGCAGGACGATGGATGCCGGCAGAAGAACCGGCGTGTTCATTTCCGAGCGGCGCTACCGATGGGCTCTGCGAGGGGCGAGAAGGGAGGCGGCAATCCGTGATAATGCTGGTTCGAATAGGGGCGCCCAAGGAGAATCGCCCCTGGCTCTCGGAACTCTTGTTCTTGGCAATTACTCTGTGTCCCTGGCTCGTGATGATCTGGCTCCTTTGGCCCCAGCGCTAAGTCACGACCGGAATTCACGAGCGGGGCGGAGAGATAGAAAGCCTGCCGATACCAATCCCACGTAAGCGGGGGCAAGCCCAAGCCTAAGGCGCCGATAATCGCCTCCGGACCCCGCCGCGCGCATCTTCAGTACTTCGTTGCTCGCGCTCAGGAGGCCTAGCGTGAGTATCGCACGGCCCACAATGACCGCATCTTCGAAGAAGATCGCTCCCAACGCGACGAGTGCCGCGGAAGTAGTCCAGGCAATCGGCGCATCTGCCTTCAGCCGGGTCCGGCGCCCGACTAACTGACGCGTCTCGGCACTTGCACCGGCAGATGCCGTCTTGGTCGGCGCGGGTTTATGCCGACACACTGAAACGATAAGGGAAAACCGGGGAGATCAAACTGCAATTACCCTCGTGCCGGCCAGGAGGCCGGAAGGATGTGGTTCGTGTGGTCAATGGGCGCGCTGGTTCTGTTTTGCACGGTGATATCCGGGATGGAAAATCCGCCGTTCAAGCGCTGAGTCAATGGAGGAATTGGAATTCGCCGCCGGCCTGCGATTCAAATGATCGGTGCAGCCGGAAGCGTGGCCGCTGCCCTGGCTTTTATGGCTCCGGCACTCTCCCCGGCCGAGGCGCTGAGACGGTCGGAAGCCTTCGAGCGGCACTTGGCGGGGCAGCGCGGCAAAGGGCTGTTTCGAGGCGAGCTGTGGTTGAGTGCGGAAAGCGGGCCGCCGCTGCGCTTCTGGGGCGATCTCTTGAAGTCACCCTCGATCTTCGTCCGCAGCTTTCGCTCTGTACAGGACTACCAGATGGTTCACGGGTGCACCAAACCGCTCCGGCTACTCCCGGCCTCGGCGACGCGAATCGCCGCCAGGGTCGAAATGGCCGCATGGCTGCACACCGCCTCCGAAGAACCGGAGGCCACGAGCGGGTTAAACGCAATTCCAAATGTCAGCATGGAGGCCAATCGGGACTATGAACGCAACGATCGATGACAGCACCACGAAGAGCGCGCCCCGCGATGAGGTAAACGGCCGGAATGGAGCTCATAACGGCCGAGTCGCGCTTCACGAGTTGACCATTCTGCGCGAGGGCGGCGCGCCCGAAGTTTCGCCTGCCGCGGCGCCTTTGCGCCTGCCGCTTCCTCCGTTCCCGAGATATCCGGAGAAAATGGGCTACGTCGAGCCCGATCCCAAGTTCCTCCCGCACGACGGGAATCCGTATCGCACGCGTGTGACGGCGCCGATGATCGCGCGGGCGCTGAAGGGTTGGCTGGTCCCCTATCTTGGGTCGCTGGTCAAGCCAGGCGAGTTTCATCCCCTCATTTCCTACCTGTTCACGGAATGGAAATGCAATCTCGAATGCCACTACTGCTGGGCGTTCGACAACCGCGTCAAGGGCATGACCGAACAGGTAGCCCGCCGCTCGATCGACTGGTTGTATGACACCGGCTGCCGCGTCCTGGCGCTGATGGGCGGCGAGGTCCTGCTCCGGCCGGACTTCGCGCACAAAGTGGTCGATTACGCTTCGCGGAAGGGCTTCTGGGTTTATGTCCCTACCAACGGCCGCCTGATGCGTCCGGAGGTGATCGACCGCCTCGGCGATGCCGGCGTAGCCACGGTCAACCTGGCCGTCGATTCCGTCGAGGACCGCAAAGAGCTGCCGAAGGCGCTCGATCCGATCCGGTCCTTCTTCGAATATCTGATCCGGAAGCAGTACGTGTACGGCTTCAGCGTGTTCTTCAACATCAACATCACGCGCATCAATCTGGAAGACGTCCGGCGCCTGACGGAAATCGCCCATGATGTTGGAATCGCAACCGACTACCACATCAATGAGACGCCCATGCTGGATGCGCCCCACTTCAAGCACAACTCCGGCAATAGCACTTACATCACACCGGACGACTGGCCCGCGGTCGATGCCACCATCGATTGGCTCATCGAGAAGAACCGTTCCGGCTACAAGATGGTGAACTCCGTCCGCCGGTTGGAGGAGATGAAGGCGTTCATGCGCGGCAAGCTGCAGGATTGGGATTGCCGCGCCGGGCAGAATTCGCTGATTATTCGCACCGATGGCACTCTGGCGCCCTGTTTCCCGATGTACAGCGCTTCCCATGACTGGGGAACCGCCGGCCACCCCTGCTTTGAGAAACAGCAGCTTACATGCATGAAGGTGGAATGCCAGCCGCACTGCTTTTCCACGCTGAACCACAACTTGGCGTACTGCTACAACGCCTCCCGTGCGATCCGCTGGGTGCTCAAGCAGGCGGCGCACGGTTTCCAGGGAACCACCGGCAGCTTTGAGGACTGATCTTGACGGATCACCGCGGCCAGCTAAGTGGAGAGCGCCCGGCGCTGTGATTCAACTCGCAGTCATTGGAAACTGAAATGCCCGGCTCATTGTGTTCCGCCATTCTCAGGCTGACGGCCTTCTCGGAGCCGTAAGCGCTCATTGACTGGATTGCAGCGACGTGAAGAGGTGCGGCCAGTGGTCTGCTTTCCGTACCTCATTCCGTATTGAGCACTCGGCGCACCGTGTTGCGCTGACATGGAATCGGGCAGTTACGAGAATCTCAGCCAACTCTGCCTCAGCAGCCGCGCCATTTGCCGACGCAGGTGCCGAGGCTGCAACGGCGCCTCTTCCTTGCGATCCCGGTTGATGAAGGACAAGCGTCGCAAGCGCTTCGTCAAATGCTCGGCACCTGACGCAGCGCCGTCGGCAGTCTGTTCCGACGCATCCGTGAATCCAACGACTTCGCGCTACGCAATCGGGCAACTCAGGTGCAGTGCTGACACGGAGGAGGTAGCAATGAGAACCTTCGCGGGCTTGCTCATACTGATTGCACTGGAAACGGCCACAGGACCGGGGATCTTGCCCGCGGCCGAGTTACAACCGGCCGCGTACTCGGCCTGGCAGGCCTATTTGCAAACCGCCGGCATGCGCATGCAGGCTCGGCTAGGCGCCACCGGCCGGTTTCTGTGGATTGACGAGGCGCCGGGCAGGGACGTGCGCGTCCAGAACGGTGTGATTCTGTATCCGTCCGGCAAACCCAGGTGCCGCCGTCGCCGCCTGGCGAGCGAGCCGCGCAGGGTGCCGGTATCAAGCTACAGAAACGGTCCGCGCCGATTGCCACTGATCCGGCAGTAACTCGGCGA
>Ga0181529_10000353_pt1 | contig 68023 bp, 62 predicted proteins | sample PEATcosm2014_Bin_36_FD_119763 | JGI IMG/M metagenome (GOLD analysis project Ga0181529, IMG submission 119763) | Peatland microbial communities from MTU Mesocosm Facility, Houghton, MI, USA - PEATcosm2014_Bin10_30_metaG | ecosystem: Environmental > Terrestrial > Soil > Wetlands > Peat | place...
ATGGCCGCGAGGTTCTCGGTGCTGATGTTGCTGATCTTGACGTTCTTGTTCACGACCGGGGTGAGACCGTCATAGGCGACCACGACGGGCAAGGCGCCCTTGGACTTCTGGTCGTCGGTGACGATGGCAGAAGAACCCGAGAGCGTGTACTGGCCGGCGAGGAGGGAGGTCAGGCCGGCGCCGGAGCCCGTGGCCTCGTAGGAGATCTTGACGCCAGGGTTGTCCTTCTGGAACTGCTCGATGGCTGCGTAGACGAAGGGGGCGACGGTCGTCGAGCCGCCCCAGGTGAAGTTGCCGGAAAGCTGGGCGTACGCGCCAGCGCTCAGGCCCAAGGAAAGTGCGACAGTCAAAGCTACCGTCGAAAGTCTCTTCATTCGGTTCCTCCGATGAGCGATGTTGTGACGACCATACGGGAGGCAGGTCAGGCTTTTATGAGAGAATTGTTAGGAAATGGTTAATGAAGGAATTAAACAAAATTTAACAATCCGGTCCTGGCGAATGGGATACTGTGGCAATCCGCAAATAGAATGAACCACAGAGACACGAAGGCCCAGGGTCAAGAAGGAGTGGAAACCAGGGTTCGGGGGGTATCGGATTGTACTGAAGATCATAAATAATTCCCCATCCCCGGCATTCTCCCCTTCCTCTCTCCCATATTCACTCTGTGTCTCCGCGCCTCTGCGGTTTATTCATAATCGATCGAAAGGCGGTTATATGTCCAAGCTCACGCGCGAGGCCATCGAGAAGGCCGGAAAGCTGATTGAGAAGAAAGGTCAGAACCTGGACGCGGCGGTCAGGACCGAGCTCGAGTCCCTGCTCACCCGCGGTGAGGCCCTGGCCCAAGAATACGCGAGGCTCAAAGACGAGGCCAAAGAAAAGCGGCTCGACATCGAGGACAACGCCCGCGCCGCGCTCCGGCTTGTCCGAAAGGCCAAGCGCGCCATCGAGGCCACGGAGCAGACCGCGAAGGCGCAAGCCTCCAAGGCGAGGCCGAAAGCGGCGCCGAAGGCTCGTGGCGCCAAGGTCTCCGGCAAGAGGGCGCCGGCAAAGGGCGCCGGGGCCAAGGACAAGACCCCTGAGGCTACATGAGGGCCTCTCGCTTTCACGGATTCCTGACCTCAAGCTAACGCTGGCGATATGATGGCCGGGCATCTTGAGCTCGCCATGAAAGAATCCTGGGAAGAGGTTCTGAGCGTCCTTCGCTACGCCTTTCAGCCCATTGTCCTATCCACGACGGGCCAGGCATACGGATTCGAGGCCCTGCTGAGGGGATGGGAGGAAGCGGGCTTCCGCAGCGTCGAGTCGGTGTTCGACAGCGCCTTTCTAGACAATACCCTCCTCGAGCTGGACCGGCGCCTAAGGCTCAAGGCTATGGCCGACTTCGCGGCCTGGGCCCCGGCCGGGACCAAGCTCTTCTACAACCTCGACAACAGGATCTTCGCCTCCTCCTCGCCCCTCCTGTACGAGGAGGAGGGCTCGGGCATCGGGATACCGCCTGCGCGAATGGTGCTCGAGATCTCGGAGCGCCATGAGCTCGACGGCAGCCTTGGCCTCGAGCGCTCCCTATCGCGCTGCCGGGCCAGGGGCTACCGCATCGCGATCGACGACTTCGGCTCGGGATACGCGGGGCTCAAGCTCCTGCGCGCCTCCGAGCCAGACATCGTCAAGATCGACCGCCACTTCGTCGAAGGGGCCGAGCCCAGGAAGGCAGCCTTCCTCGAGAAGATCGTGGGCATGGCCCACCTGATGGGCGTGCCCGTCATCGCCGAGGGAGTCGAGACGGAGGCTGAGCTCAGCATCTGCCTCGAGGCCGGCTGCGACATGCTGCAGGGCTACCTCGCCGCGAGGCCGAGAACGGGCCAAGAGGCCTTCGAGTCTACGTTCGCCATCGTGGCCAGGTCGAAGGCCGAGGCGAGGCGAGGCCGCTCGCGGGGCATCGCCATTCCCGGCTCGAGCATGCGACCGGTCGAGCCCGTCCAGGCCTCTGGCGGGCTCCTGCGCGTGCTCAGCCGCTTCCGCAAGGAGATCGGCCTCGACATCCTTCCCGTAATCGACTCCTGCTACGAACCCGTCGGCGTCTACCTCGAGCGGGATTTCCGCCAGTACGTCTACTCGCCCTTCGGCATCTCCCTGCTCGAGCACCTCGAGTCGGGCATGGGCTCGCTCGCCTTCCTGCGCAAGGCCCCGATAGTGGCGGCCGAAGCGGGACTGGCGCGGGCCCTCGAGGTCTTCAACGCCAACCCCGGCTCCGGTGGCGTCATCCTCACCAGGGACAACCGCTATGCCGGCCTCCTGCCCGCGACCGAGCTCTTGAGCCTCCTCGCCGAGCGGGAGCTCTCCGAGGCGAGGGATCAGAACCCGCTAACGCGGCTGCCTGGCAACTTGCGAATAGCCGAGACGATAGCCGCGGCGATGTCCGAGCCCTCCAGGGGCAGAGCCTTCGCGTACTTCGACTTCGACGACTTCAAGCCTTTCAACGACCGTTATGGCTTCAGGCTCGGCGACCGCGTGATCCAGCTTTTCGCGGACATCCTGCGCACGGTCTACTCGCGGCCCTCGTCCTTCGTGGGCCACGTAGGAGGCGACGATTTCTTCTCGCTTGCCCTGGCGTCCACCCTGGAAGAGGCCCTCGCCTCGGCCTCCGAGGCCGCCGGACGCTTCAGGCGCGAGGCCGCTTCCTTCTATCCCCCCGAGGATCGAGAGCGCGGCTGGATCCTGGGCAAGGGCCGATCCGGGCGCGAACGGAAGATGCCCCTCCTCGGGGCGAGCGCGGCCGTGGTCTTCGCCCCCGAGGGAACCACCCTCGACGGCGAAGCCTTGTCGGACCTCTTCGCCGAGCTCAAAAAAGAGGCCAAGGTGTCGGAGTCGCGGGTGGCGTTCCGGGTGCTCGGGGAATCCGACGCCGCGGCAAGCCCGGCCGATCCCTGCCCTGTCGCGATGGCTCACTAGCTGCTCGCCGGCCCCGGACTCTCCCGACTTGTGCAAACCGCCGGGGATGCCCCAAACTTGGGCCCGGCGCGAAGCTACCCCGCGCTGGAGGCCGATGGTGAGGTTTTTCGATGGCAACTGGCTGATCCGGGACGGCATTACCGCGCATTTCGCCATGGAAGCCTACGATTCCGAGCGAGGAGACGGCGAGTACTCGCTCTTCTGTCCCGACAGGCCGATCAAGGGCCGAGCCGACACGGTCGACTGCGGCCTCCTCACGATACGCGTCGCCGCGGCCGCCGAGGGCGTGATCAGGGTCCGCATTTCGCATTTCGAGGGCGGCCGCGAGCGCGCTCCGCGCTTCGAGCTGCGCGAGTCGGGGACGCAGGGCGCCGAGGTCGCGCAGGCCGAGGACGGCGCGCTCTCGCTGCGTTCCGGCAGGCTCCTCGCGAAGGCGAGGCTGGGCGCGCCGTACCGCCTGGAGTTTTTCGACCTCGATCCCTCAGGGGCCGAGCGCCGCCTGACCTGGGCGGGCGAGCGTGGAACCGCCTGGATGGAGGTAGCAGGCGAAGGCAGCTACGTCCTGGAGCAGCTGGCCTTGGGAGTAGGCGAGCGCGCCTATGGCCTGGGCGAGCGCTTCACGCCTTTCGTCAGGAACGGCCAGAGCGTGGACATCTGGAACCGGGACGGCGGCACCTCGAGCGAGCAGGCCTATAAGAACATCCCCTTCTACCTGTCGAGCTCCGGCTACGGCGTGCTCGTGAACCATCCGGGGCGGGTCTCCTTCGAGCTCGGCACGGAGCGCGTCGCTCGCGTCGGATTCTCGGCGCCGGGCCAGGTCCTCGAGTATTACGTGATCGCCGGCCCCGCGCCAAAGGATGTCCTGCGGCGCCTCGCCCTCCTCTCGGGGCAGCCGGCCCTCCCGCCGGCGTGGTCCTTCGGCCTCTGGCTCACGACATCCTTCACCACCAGCTACGACGAGCGCACGGTGATGGGCTTCATCGAGGGCATGGCGAGCCGCGGCCTGCCGCTGCGGGTCTTCCACTTCGACTGCTTCTGGATGAAGGAGTACCAGCTCTGCGGCCTCGAGTGGGACAAGGAGGTCTTCCCCGATCCCGCTTCCATGCTCGGCCGCATCAAGAAGGCGGGGGTCAAGATCTGCCTGTGGATAAACCCCTATATCGCCCAACGCACCCGCATGTTCGCGGAGGGTAGGGAGAAGGGCTACCTCCTCCGCGACGAGGCGGGCGACGTCTGGCAGTGGGACCGCTGGCAGGCCGGCATGGCCCTCGTGGACTTCACCAACCCCGCGGCCAGGGACTGGTACGCCGACAAGCTCCGCGCCCTGGTCGACATGGGCGCCGACTGCTTCAAGACCGACTTCGGGGAGCGCATCCCCGTCGACGCGCGCTACTTCGACGGCTCCGATCCCGAGCGGATGCACAACTACTACACCCTCGTCTACAATCGGCTGGTCTTCGAGGTCCTCGAGGAGAAGCTCGGGAAGGGAGAGGCCGTCCTCTTCGCCCGATCGGCGACGGTGGGCGGCCAGCAGTACCCGGTCCATTGGGGCGGAGACTGCAGCGCGTCCTTCGAGTCGATGGCCGAGAGCCTGCGGGGCGGGCTCTCCCTCGGCCTCTCTGGCTTCGGCTTCTGGAGCCACGATATCGGCGGCTTCGAGGACCGGGCCTCTCCGGCCGTGTACAAGAGGTGGGTCGCCTTCGGCCTCCTCTCGTCGCACTCCAGGCTCCACGGCTCGAAGGAGTACCGGGTCCCCTGGATCTACGACGACGAGGCAGTCGACGTGCTGCGCTTCTTCACCAAGCTAAAGCACGCTCTCATGCCCTATATCTACGCCGCGGCAGCCGAGGCCTCGAGCGATGGCGTCCCCGTCATGAGGGCCATGATCCTCGAATTCCCCGGCGACGAGGCCTGCGGCTATCTCGACAGGCAATACATGCTCGGCCCGAGCCTCCTCGTTGCTCCTGTGTTCGAGGCCGAGGGCGAGGTGAGCTACTACCTGCCCGCCGGCAGGTGGACTCGAGTCTTGAGCGGCGAGGCTGTCGAGGGCGGCTCATGGATCCACGAGCGGCACGGCTTCATGAGCCTTCCCCTCCTCGCGAGGCCGAACTCGATCTTGGCCTTCGGCTCGCGCGAGGACCTGCCGGACTACGACTACGCCGAAGGCGCGGAGTTCCATGTCTTCGAGCCTGTCGAAGGCGAGAGGGCCGAGGCCATAGTGACGGACCTCAAGGGAAAGGCGATCCTGAGCTGCCGGACCCTCCTCTCCGCAGGCAAGCTCTCGGTGAAGCTCGAGGGGCGGCCGGGACGCCATACGATCATCCTACGGAACTCGCCGGCCGCAAGCCACGCTCGGGGCCGACGATCGGAGCGCGGCCTCGAGATCGACCTGGAAGCCGGGGCCGAGGCGAGCATCGATCTCGAATAATTAACTTGACCGTTTCCCGGAATCGACGTATGAATGCTTTGTAGCAATTCGTCGAAGCGCTTCGATGATCCGGGAAACCCACGGAGGACGCATTCTTGCCCACGATGCAGGACGTAGCGCAGAAGGCCGGCGTGTCGATCAGCACAGTCTCCTACGTGCTCAGCGGCTCCCGGCCCATCTCCGAGGAGACGAAACGCCGGATTCTGCTCGCGATGGACGAGCTGGGGTACAAGCCGAACGCGGCCGCTAGGGCCCTGGCCTCCAAGCGCTCCAAGATCCTCGCTCTGTCCTTCCCCCCGAGCGATCGGGGGCTGGGGGCCTCCGAGCTCGAATTCGTGACGAGCGCGGTCCAGGCCGCGGGGGCCAAGGGGTATAGCCTCGTGCTCTGGACGGAGGCGACCGGCGATCCCGCCCTGGTCGAGAGGTTCACGGTCCAGGGCCTGTTCGATGGCATGGTGCTCATGGAGGTCCACGAGCGGGACGTCCGCGTCCCGGCCCTCGTCGAGCTCGGCATCCCATTCACCCTCATCGGGCGCTGCGGCAACGCCGAGGGCATCAGCTACGTCGACATCGATTTCGACCAGACGATGAGCGATGCCGTCTCCTACCTCGCCTCGCTGGGGCACGAGAGCCTCGCGTTCCTAAACCAGTCGAAGGCCGAGTACGACGCGGGCTACGGCCCATCCATCCGCTGCCACTCGTCCTTCGCCGCGGCCGTGTCGAGGCAGGGAATCGACGGCGTCGAGCGGTTCTGCGGAGCGAACCCCGCCTCGGGCTACGAGGTCTTCTCGGCGCTCATGGAAGAGCGGCCGAGCCTTACGGCGCTGGTCGCCATGAACGACCGGGCCCTGCCGGGAGTCCTGCGCGCCCTAGCCGACCGCTCTCTCGCCGTGCCGCGGGACTTCTCGCTCATGGCCGTCGTCTCTTCCGCCCGCGCCGCCGAGATGTTCATGCCGCCGCTCACGACCCTCGATCTGCCGAGCCAGGCCCTGGGCAAGCTCGCCACGGAACGGCTGATCGATCGGCTCGAAGGCGGAGACTCCGAGGTCCATCAAGCCCTGCTGCCCTGCATCCTGGTCGAGCGGGGCAGCGCGGGGCCTCGACGAGAGCGCGGCCGATCGGGCCACGGGCAGGCATAGTCGCGATATCCTTCGCCGGTCATGGCGAAGTCGGAGCTGATCTTTATCGAGAAGGAGGTAGGAGTATGGCTAGGAAGTCGAGAATCGGGCTTACCGGGGCGCTTCTCGTCGCTTTCGGTGCTCTGGCGGCGATAGGCGCGTTCGCCGCGCCTCAGCGGACGTTCAAGATCTGGCACTATGAGTCCGCGGACGGGGCCATGGGCCAGTCCTGGGCCGAGGCGGTCAAGGAATTCCAGGCCCAGCACCCCGATGTGCAGGTGGTGGTCGAGCAGAAAGGCTTCGAGCAGATCCGCCAGACGGCCAGCATGGTGCTCAACTCCTCCGAGGCGCCGGACGTCATGGAGTACAACAAGGGCAACGCGACCGCCGGCATGCTCTCTCAGCAGGGACTCCTGACCGACATCTCGTCCGAGGCGGCGAAGCGAGGCTGGGACAAGATCTTGAGCCCCAGCCTCCAGGCCACCTGCCGCTACGACGACAAGGGCATCATGGGCTCGGGCAAGTGGTTCGGCGTGACCAACTACGGCGAGTACGTGATGGTCTACTACAACAAGGACCTTTTCGCGAAATACGGCGTCAAGGTGCCTGCGACCCTCCCCCAGTTCGAGTCGGCGATGGACGTCTTCGTGAAGGCAGGCGTCACGCCGATCACCCTCGCTGCCGCCGAGTACCCGGCCCAGCAGGTCTTCTACGAGCTCGCGCTGAGCAAGGCCGATCGCAAGTTCGTCGACGCCTACGAGCTCTATAAGGGAGAGGTCAACTTCAACGGACCCGAGCTCAGCTTCGGCGCCCAGCGTCTGGTCCAGTGGGTGCAGAAGGGATATATCAGCAAGGATGCCACGGGACTCAAGGCCGAGAACATGGGACTCGCCTTCGAAGGAGGCCAGGCGCCCATCCTCATCTCCGGCAGCTGGTGGTACGGCCGCTTCATGAACGAGATCAAGGGCTTCCAGTGGGGCAGCTTCCTCTTCCCGGGGAACAAGCTGCACCCGGGCTCAGGAGGCAACATCTGGGTGGTCCCGACCCAGTCGAAGAACAAGGACCTTGCCTACGACTTCATCGACCTAACGCTGAAGAAGGGCGCCCAAACCATCATGGGCACGGCCGGCGGCATCCCCGTCAACGCCGATCTGACAAAAGTCACCGACCCGAAGGTGAAGGAGCTCATCCAGAACTTCTCCGACCTCACCAAGTCGGACGGACTCGCCTTCTATCCGGATTGGCCGGCCGCGGGCTACTACGACACCCTGGTCTCGAACGTCCAGGAGCTCATCGGGGGCACGAAGACCGTGGCCAAGTTCCTCGACGACATAGGCGCGGCGTACAGGGACAACAAACAGCAATAAGGAGGCCAAGCGGCGGCCTGGGCCTGTCCCCGGTCCGCCGCCTCGGCTAGACTGGAGCGAGGGAGGAGGCGGAATGGGATCCAGGTTCTCGAAAAGCTCGGGCTACGCTCCCTTCCTCGCGCCCGGCCTGGTCCTGTTCGCCCTCGTCATCCTCGCTCCCTTCGCGACCAATCTCGGGATCAGCCTGACCAAGTGGAACGGCGTCGGCAAGCCTGTCTGGATCGGCCTGGCGAATTACGCGCGGGCCTTCGGGGATGCGGTCTTCTGGGCCTCGTTCCGCAACAATCTCATCCTGATCTTCGCGGTCACGATCATACCCACCATCGTCGGCCTTACGCTGGCGGACTTCCTCTTCGAGTACGTCGCGCCTCGCGCCGGCTCCGGCGCCGCCAGCTTCTTCCGAGGCGGGTTCTACCTGCCCCAGGTCCTGCCGGTTGCCATAGCCGGCGTCGTTTGGGGCTGGATACTCGATCCTCAGTACGGCGTGCTCGACTGGACGCTGAAGGCCGTCGGGCTCGGCGGCCTCGCCAGGAACTGGCTTGGCGACGCCGCCACCGCCCTGCCTTCCGTCATGTTCATCATGGTCTGGTTCCAGATCGGGTATCCCCTGGTGATCTTCATGTCGGCGCTGCAGCGGATCGACCCAGAGATCATGGAGGCCGCGGAGGTCGACGGGGCATCCTGGAGAAGGCGCTTCGGCATCGTCGCGCACCTCGTGGTCCCGGAGATCCTCGTCGTCGTGTTGACCACCACGATCTACGCGCTCAAGCTCTTCGGGCAGATCTACGTGCTCACCCGAGGCGGTCCCGGGAACGCCACGATCGTGCCCTCGTATTTCGCCTACCAGAATTTCTTCGAGAAGGCCCGTGTGGGCTACGGCTCCGCGATCTCGACCCTCATGACCCTGATCATCATCGCGCTCACGATCGCCTTCATCAACGTGCAGGCCCGGCAGGAGCGGGAGATGGCTCTCTGACATGGGCAGGGCAACTTCGCGAGGATCCAGGATCGGCCTCTATATCTCGCTGGCGGTCCTCTCGATCGTGCTCCTGCTCTCCCTCCTCCCCTTCGGGGTAGTGGCGCTCAACGCCTTCAAGACGCCGGCGGACTATGCGGCCTTCGGACCTCTCTCGCTGCCTAGGCATCCCACGCTCTCGATCGTCGTGGATTTCTGGAAGCGAGTGGACTTCGGGACGAAGCTCTGGAACAGCTTCTATATCAGCGCCTGCGTGGCCCTCTTCGGCGTCGCCCTGTCGCTCCTCAACGCCTATGCCCTGGGGATCGGCCGCGTGAGGGGCCGGACGGCCTTCCTCATACTCTTCGTGGTGGCCAACACCCTGCCGCAGGAATCCCTCGCCTATCCCCTCTACTATTTCGCGAAGGCTCTCGGCATTTACGACCGGCAGATCTCGATCATCATCATCTTCTCGGTCATCCAGAGCGCCTTCGGGACTTACCTCATGAGCTCCGTGTTCAGCGCCTTCCCGCGCGAGATCCTCGAGGCCTCGATGGTGGATGGCTGCAACAAGGGCCAGGCGCTCGTCCGGATCGTGGCTCCCGTAGCCATGCCCACGCTGCTCGTCCTCTTCACCTTCTTCTTCATCTGGACCTGGAACGAGTTCTTTCTCCCCCTCATCATGCTCATCTCCGACGCGAGGCAAACCGTGCCTATCGCCATCTCGGTCACCCAAGGCCAGCACAACATGGACGCGACGGCCGCCAGCGCTTCAGCGCTCCTGGGCATGCTGCCCTGCGTCTTGTTCTTCTTCGCTTTCCAGCGAACCCTGACAAGGGGCGTCGCCGCCGGGAGCGTCAAGTAGGGACAAGGCCTGGCTTAAATATATAAATAACTATATGTATACTTGACTTTACAATTAGTCATGCATACCTTACGTTGTGAGGTACGCCATGAACAGATCGGTTCTTTCCATATTGATGTCCCTGGGACTTGCAGGCTCTGCCTTTGCGACCGAGGCGAAATCCTATCCGCAGGCTCCGGCCGACCCTGCGGACCTCTCCGTGTCCCAGTCGGCGATCTTCGCTGGCGGCTGCTTCTGGGGAATACAGGCGGTCTTTGAGCACGTCAAGGGCGTGGTTTCGACCGTCGCGGGCTATTCGGGGGGGACGGTAGCCAACCCAAGCTACGAGCAGGTAGGAACGGAGACGACGGGCCACGCCGAGTCCGTTCTCGTGACCTGGAACCCTAAGCTCGTGTCCTTCGGCCAGCTCTTGCAAGTCTTTTTCTCGGTAGCCCACGATCCTACGGAGCTCAACTATCAGGGCCCGGACAGGGGCACGTCCTATCGCTCCGCGATTTTCTATCAGGAGCCCTATCAAAAGAACGAGATCGCCGCCTACCTCGCCGCCCTCGAGGCCGCGAAGACCTGGCCCCGACCGATCGTGACCGAGGTGAAGCAGGCTGGCCCCTTCTACAAGGCGGAGGACTACCACCAGGATTTCCTGCGCAAGAACCCGAACTATCCCTACATCGTGGTCTACGATATGCCCAAGCTGAAGGCATTGGCCTCGGCCTGGCCCGAACTCTACGTCGATACTAGCGCGCAGTCCTGGCACGAGTTGCCCGTCCTTGGGCCCGAGGACAAGCGCGCCTTCCCCGTCGTGAAGAGCGATGCCGAGTGGAAGTCCTCGCTGAGCGCCATGAGCTACAAGGTGCTTCGCCATCAGGACACCGAGATGGCCTTCACCGGGGCCTATTGGAACGAGCACAGGACCGGCACCTACTACTCGGCAGCGACCGGCCAGCCCCTTTTCCGCTCCGAGGACAAGTTCGAATCGGGCACGGGCTGGCCAAGCTTCACGAAGCCCATCTCCCAGGACGCGGTCGTGCTCAGGATCGATCGGAGCCTAGGCATGGAGCGCGTTGAGGTGGAGGACTCCTCCTCCGGCAGCCACCTTGGCCACGTCTTCGACGACGGCCCGGCTCCCACGGGACTTCGCTACTGCATGGACTCGGCCGCCCTCGTCTTCGTGCCCGACGGGACGGTGCCCCCGCCCCTCGTGAAGGCGTACAAGCCCTGAGTTGGCCGAGGCTGGACATCCTGTCAAGCATCCTTTACATTGAAGGCATGCCTGGGACGGAGCTCACCAACAAACTGAAGATCCGAAGGGTGCTCGCCGACCTCACGCAGGAAGACCTTGCCAAGCGGGTCGGCGTCACACGGCAAACCATCCTCTCGATTGAGAAGGGAAACTATGCCCCCTCGGTCTTTTTGGCGCTGCGCTTGGCGAAGGCCCTGTCCTGCACGGTGGAGGAGCTTTTCGATGAAAACCCTGAGTGAATCGCTCCTGGCAATCGCGGTCCTCGCCGTTCTTTTCCTCAAGGCTGATCCATTCAATTGGCTCATGCCGGACGAGATGCAGATGCTCTTCCTCTGCGTCCTGACGGCCGCCCTCGCGCTCTACGCAGGTGCGGTGTTCCGCGAGAAAGCCCAGGATGAGCGCGAGAGCAGCAACCTCTACCGAGCGAGCCGCTGGGGCTATCTCATCGGCCTCGTGGCGCTGACAGCTCTGGTCGTGGTGCAGGACATCCTTCACCGTCTCGACCCGTGGCTGCTTGCGGTGCTTGGCCTCATGGTAATCACTAAGCTCGTGGTCTGGAGATGGTCGCAGTGGCGGCATTGAGAGAAAAAGTAAAACAAACTCGACTTTTTGTATATCATACTTGTCTTTTTAACTCGACCTCCATACATTAAAATTATTCTATGTTTCGAGGAGGCGGTTACCGCATGGTCGGGACCGTCTTCCTCCTGGAGGTGCCCGATGAAGTTTCTAGTCTTCACGTTCGTACTCTGCGCGACCGGCCTAGTATTCGGCCAGAGCTACGGCGGCTCGATGATGAAGGACTCTTCGTCCTCGAGCTCTGACAGCTCGATGATGAAGTCCTCCGGCGCTATGGCGGTCTCGCAGGACGAGCGGCAGATGTCCGCGGACCCGATGGACATCACCTTGTTCAACCTGAAGGGCCTCGGTCCTCAGGTGATCGCCTACACGAGCGAGAAGGACGCCTGGTCCCTCGCGGCGAGTCAGAAGGTCGTCTACTTCTTCGCGGCGACCTGGTGCCCCGACTGCCAGGCGACCTACCGCGACATCAAGGCGAATTATTCGACCATCCCCGGCAATTTCACTATCGTCTTCGTGAACTACGACAAGGCCAAGGCGCTGAAGGCGAAGTACGGGATCACCGTCCAGCACAGCTTCGTTCTCATCGGCCCCGACGGCCAGGCGCAAAAATCCTGGGCGGGAACCTCCGCGGTCGCCGACATCGTCAAGACCGCGCTTTCAATGTAGGGGGAAGATCATGGCCCTCCTCGTCGCCTTCGCCTTCCTCGCCGGCCTCGTCACGGTCCTCTCGCCCTGCATCCTCCCCGTGCTTCCGGCCATTCTTTCAGGAGGGGTAGGCGGCGGGAGATCGAGGCCCTGGGGCGTCGTCACGGGCTTCGTCCTGAGCTTCGCGCTCCTCACCCTCGCGCTATCCGCCCTCGTCAAGCTCACGGGCCTCGATCCGGACCTCTTGCGCTATCTGGCCGCGGCGCTCGTGCTGGCCTTCGGGCTTGCGACGGCATTGCCGTTCCTGCGGGACCGCTTCGAGCTCCTCGCTTCCAAATTGCTGTCGCGCAACGCGTCGGCTACTCGCGCGAGCCGGGCCGGCTTTTTGCCGGGCCTGGCCCTCGGCCTTGGTCTCGGGGCCGTCTGGACTCCCTGCGTCGGCCCGATTATGGCCTCCGTGATCACCCTCGCGCTGAGCCGATCGGTCGATTCGGGCGCGGCCCTCATCACTCTCGCCTACGCCCTCGGGACGGCCCTCCCCCTCTTCCTCGTGATGGCCGGGGGGAGGGCCCTGCTCGCGAGGGCGCCATGGGTCTCACGGCGATCAAGCTCCATCCAGCGCGCCTTCGGCTTCCTGATGATCGCGACCTCGGTCGCCCTCTTCACCGGGGCCGACCGGGCCTTCTCGGCCTGGGTGCTGAAGGTCTTACCGAACTACGGCTCGGGGCTTACCGCCATCGAAGACACCAAGGTCGTGCGGGCGGAGCTGGCCAAGCGTGGCGCCGAGACCCAAGCCACCCCGGCCCAGGCGGTCCCGGCCCTAAAGGCAGGCGCGTCAGATCCCTTCTCCCTCTCCAACGGGGCCTGGATCAACACGTCCCCATTGAGCCTGGCCTCGCTCAAGGGCAAGGTCGTCCTCGTCGATTTCTGGACCTATTCCTGCATCAACTGTGTCAGGACCCTGCCCTTCCTTCGCGCCTGGAACGAGCGCTACGCAGGCGCGGGCCTGGTCATCGTCGGGGTCCACAGCCCCGAGTTCGCCTTCGAGCGCTCCGAGGCGAATGTCCGGCGAGCCGTCGCCGAGCTCGGCGTGAGCTGGCCCGTCGTCCAGGACAACGCCTATGGGATCTGGAACGCCTTCCATAACAGCTATTGGCCTGCCCATTACCTCTTCGATCGCTCAGGGAAGCTCGTCGAGACGCGCTCCGGGGAGGGCGGCTATCCCGAGACGGAGGCGGCCATCGCCAATGCGCTCGGCTTGCGCGCTCCAGTCCTGGCCCCGCCTCGCGACGCGGCTACATCGGGCTCGTCTGGACTGGGCCCAGAAGTCCTGACGCCCGAAACCTATCTGGGCTATGGCCGGGGCGAGCGCTTGGCCAGCCCCGAGGACGTGAAGACGGACGCGGCATCGACCTATTCCGCGCCGACGAGCCTCGCCAATGACCGTTGGGCCTTCGAGGGCCCCTGGACAGTGAAGAAGGAGTACTCGGAGTCGGTCGCCGGATCTTCCCTCGAGCTGCGCTACCGAGGCGCACGCGTCTACCTCGTCGCCGGGCCGGTTCAGGATGGCGAGGCGGCGAAAGCCAAAGTCTACCTGGACGGCAGCCCGGTCTCCTCCCTGTCGATCGACGCCGATCGCATGTACGAGGTCCTGGAAATGCCGAGCCAAGCCGGCGGCTTGGCGAGAATTGTCTTCGACGGCCCCGTTCGCGTCTACTCATTCACCTTCGGATAGGCGGGCCGGATCCGTTCCTAACCCAAATCTCTTCCCATTCTAATCGGGGATTAACTCTCCTTGAGAATCATGGCTCATCCGAATCCTCGAAGGAGGGAAAACCATGTCCAGTACCCAGACCGCGGCCAAGCGCCTCGCCGGCGTCGCCGCAATCATCGCCCTCGCGGCGCTGCCAGCCTTGGCTCAGGGCGCCTATTCGTTCTCATGCCTCAATGTCTCCCCTGGCGCTACCAGCGCCGAGCTCGACTTCGCCTGGATCGCCGATGCCCAGGGCAAGGCGGTGGTCCAGCTGGCCAAGGCGGCGGACAAGGCCGATGCCCTCTTCCCGGCCGACAAGGCCCAGTCCTTCAGCGGCGTCCAGTCCACGGTGACCGCCACCCTGTTCAACGGCGACGACAAGAGCTCGGCCGTCGGCGGCTACTCCGACAAGGTCGTGGTCAAGGGCCTCTCGCCCTCCAGCTCCTATTTCTACCGCGTCGGCGACGGCCAGGCCTGGAGCCCCGCATACTTCGTCGCGACGGCGGACCCGAAGTCCTTCGGCTTCTTCGTCGTCGGCGACCCCCAGCTCGGCGCGAAGTCGACGGGACCCAAGACCCTCGATTCCGACGCTGCCGGCTGGGCCGACACCGTGGCCAAGGCTAGCGCGACGCATCCCCAGGCCGCCTTCATGGTGGCCCTCGGCGACGAAGTCAACGACTACAACGATCTGAAGCTCCAGCAGGCCGAATACAAGGCCTACTTCGCCCCCATCCAGCTCAAGTCCCTCCCCGTCGCGACCGTCGACGGCAACCACGACTTCCAGATGGGCGAGTTCTACGGCTTCCACTACAACCAGCCCAACCTCTCGACGTTTGGAACCTCGTACGGCAACGACGGGGACTACTGGTTCACCTATGGCGACGTCCTCTTCCTCCTGCTCAACAGCAACACCGAGAGCGTAGCCACGCACGACCTGTTCATCCGCGACGCCGTCGCGAAGAATCCCCAGGCCGCGTGGCGCGTTGTCGGCTTCCACCACTCGATCTATAGCGAGGCCGAGCACCTCACCGACCCGGACGTCGTCGACCGCAGGGCCAATTACGCGCCGATCTTCGACCGCTACAAGATCGACCTCGTGCTCCAGGGGCACGACCACTCCTACACGCGGACCTACCCGATCGCGGGAGGCAAGCCGCTGAGCGACGAGGTTCCCTCTGCCGATGGCGTGATCTCCGGCGCAAAGGGCGCTATCTACGTCACCTTCAATTCCGGCTCGGGCAGCAAGTTCTACGACTGGAAGGACGCCGAGCCCGAGGTCTACAGCGCGGTCCGCTGGCAGGGCAAGGTTCCCTCATTCGGCTACGTCTCGGTCTCCGGCGACACGCTGAAGCTCGAGGTCTACCGCACCGACGACATGTCCCTCATCGACAGCCTCTCGATCCAGAAGACGAAATAGCATGGACGCGCGCGGTGGCGAGGCCCCCCGAAAAGCCTTGGCGAGGGCCTTCAAGACCCTGATCGCGGCGGCCGCCCTGGCCGCCTACGTCGCCGGGGCCCTCGCCTTCGCGCGCGGCACGACCTATGTCCCGCTGTACAAGTCTGCGGGCGGGGCGCACGTCTCCTACGCCCGAGCCAGAGTGCTCGAGGTCGAGTCGGAGACCATCGACAGCGAGGCCGGCCTCACAACCGGCTACCAGGATCTCCGCGCGAGGCTGCTCGAGGGCGAGAAGGCCGGAGCGGTGGTCGAGCTCAGGAACTACCTCAACTACACGACCAATGTGCGACTCAAGGCTGGCCAGGCCTTCGTGGCCCACGTCGACTTCGCCGATTCCGAGCGCTTCCTGGTGTCGGTCTACAGCCCCGACCGTGGACCGGTCCTCCTCGCGCTGGCCCTGGTCTTCGCCGCGGCGCTCTGCGGCATAGGGGGCCGGCGCGGCTTCCGCTCGCTCCTCGGCATAGGCTTCACGTTCGTCGGCATCGCCTTCGTCTTCATACCCCTGCTCTACCGCGGAGCCTCGCCGGCCGCCGCAGCCCTAGCCGTTACATCGATCACCCTCTGCGTCTCGCTCGCCCTCCTCGGCGGCCTCGACGCCAAGACACTATCGGCCATGCTCGGCTGCCTTGCCGGCCTCGCCGCCTCGGCCCTCGCCATCGCCGCCTTCCAGGCCCTAGCCGGGCTCTCGGGCTACACGACGGCCGAGTCCGACGCCCTCCTCGCCATCGCGGGAAGGGGCCGCCTGAAGGTCGGCGAGCTGCTCTTCGCGGCCATGCTCATCTCCTCCTCGGGCGCCGTGATGGACGTGGCCATCTCGATCGCCTCGGCGGCGAACGAGGTCGCGGTCTGCGACCCGCTGATGCCCAGGCTCAGGATCTTCCGCTCGGGCATGCGCGTGGGCCGCGACATGATGGGCACGATGGCCAATACGCTCATCCTCGCGTTCACGGGCTCGTCGCTCAACGCGATCATCCTCATCTACTCGCTGGAGCGCTCGTCCCTCCAGATCCTCGACTCCAGCGCGATCGCGGCGGCCATTCTCGAGGCCCTGTGCGGGAGCCTGGCGGTCCTGATCACGGTGCCTGCCGTGGCCTTCGTCTCGGCCATCCTCCTCGGCCCGCGGCGCGCCGGCGAGGGAGAGGCGATCTGGCCGGCCAGGTCGAGTATTAACCGAAAGCTAACCCGCGATTAACGAATACCTGACCCTCCCCTGCCAATGTTGAGCGGGAGGGAGCATGAAACCGACCAAGCTGCCCGCCTCGATAGCAGGCATCGCGTCGAAATCGCCGGCCGAGGCTCTCGGCCCGGACTCGCGCTACGTCGTACTTGCGGATCTGCGCCTGGGCGACGGCCGCGGCAACGATGAGTCCATCAAGCGGAAGCGGGCCCTCTTCGACATCCTGGGCTCCTGGTACCTGCCCCGAGGCTATACCCTCGTCCTCGACGGAGACATCGAGGACCTCAGGCGGTTCTGGCTGAAGGACATCCTCGCGGCCTGGGCGGAGCTCTACGCCGTCTTCGACGCCTTCAGGGAGAAGGGCCGGCTGCGCAAGATCGCCGGGGAGCGCGACCTGGCCCTGCTGCGCTTGCGCTCCTATCCGTACGAGATCAACCATGCCCTCAGGCTCGATGGGAAAAGCCGCTCGATCCTGATCCTCCACGGGCACCAGGCGTCAGAACCCTATGTCGGGCGCGACTACGTCTCGGACTACATGGTCCACTGGCTCGGCTCAGGGGCCCAGCCGCCGGCGCGGCCCAAGGCGCCGGCGGAGGACGCCAAGACCCGCTTCCGCGTCGAGCGCCGGCTTTACCGGGCTGGCTGCGAGCTGGGCATGATGATCGTCGAGGGCCACGCGCGCCGGCCGCTCTTCGAGTCGAGGACCAACCGCGACTCCGTAAGGGCGGAAGTCGAGAGGCTCCTCAGGGAGGGCGATCCGGGGCGCGACCCGACCAAGATCGATCGGCTCCTGGCCATATACCGCCGCGAGGAACGCAGGAATCCGAAGCGCCGAGCGCCCTCCGGCTCGGCCTACGACCAGCGCAGCCTCGTCGTGCCCTGTCTCTTCAGCCCTGGCAGCGCCTGGGCCGGCTCGGTCGGCGGAGGGAGGACCCTGCGCATGCTGGAGATCGACGGAGACACGGTGAGCCTCGCGCGCTGGGCTAAGGCGGACCGCTGGGGCGACTTCCCCCGCAAGGCCATGTCCCGCGGCGCCTTAGGCGGCGCCCCAGGCGCGAGCCTAGACTTCGAGGGGCCCGAGAGCCTGGACGGAACGCTCTATTCGCGCTGCCGCCCGCGACGGGCCTCGATCGACGAGCTCTTCGAGCGGATCGCTCTCCTCTGCTCGCATGAGGCGAAGGGAGACCTCTCATGAAATTCTCCGACTTCCTGAACAGCTTCGGCGAATTCCTCGACTCGAGCCCCGCTCTCGAGCTCGACGACTCGATGCGCTGCGTCTTCCTGAGCGACCTGCACATGGGCGACGGAGGCGAGAGCGACGATCTGCGGCACAACCGAGCCCTGGCCGCCTCCGTCCTCGCGCGGTGGTACCTCGACCGGGACTACACCCTCATCCTCGGGGGCGACGTCGAGGACCTCCAGAAATTCTCGCAGGCCGCGATCCGCCGGGCTTGGCCCGACTTGTACGAGATCTTCGACGCCTTCGCCGCGAGGGGCAGGCTGCGCAAACTGGTCGGCAACCACGACCTGGCCCTCGTGAGGGAGAGCGAACCTCGCTATGAGCTCAGCCACGGCCTCGCGCTGAAACGCAAGGGCCGCACCCTCTTCTGCTTCCACGGCCACCAGGCCTCTCGGCTCTTCGCAAAGCACATGTACATCAGCGACTTCGTCGTGCGCTACCTGGCCAAGCCCCTCAAGATCAAGAACCAGAGCGTCGCCGAGGACTCTCGCCAGAAGTTCAAGGCGGAGCGAAGGATCTACAGGGCCTCGAAGCAGCTCGGCCTGGTGTCGATCTGCGGCCACACCCACCGTCCCCTCTTCGAGTCCTTGAGCAAGTACGACAGCCTGCGCTGGGCCATCGAGGAGCTGCTCCGCGAGTACCCCTCCAGCTCGCTCGAGCGCAAGCAGAAGATAGCGAGCCTCGTGGTCCTGTACCGGGGCGAGTGCGAGCGCCTGGGCCGCAAGGAGCTGCGCTGGGGCCTCTCGAAGAGTCTCTACGAGGAGAAGTCCCTCCTCATCCCCTGCGTGTTCAACTCAGGCTGCGCGACGGGCAGGCATGGCATCAGCGCGATCGAGCTCGGCGGAGGCTCCATTTCCCTGGTCCATTGGGCGACGGAGGGCGCGGCGCGACCCTACCTGCGCGAGGAAGCCCTGCGCGAGGACAGGCTCGAGAGCACCCTCTTCACGCGCTATCAGCTCAAGGAGGCCGACCTGGACTATGTCTTCGCCCGCATCGACCTCCTCGGCAGGGATTAGGCGAGAGCGATGCACGCGCTCGCCGCGGCCCTCCCGGCATTCCTGACGCGCGATCCCCTGCCCTTCGAGTTCGCCTTCCTCCTCCTGTTCGGCTTCTGCCTGCCGATCAGCGAGGAGATCGCCCTCGCCCTCGTCGGCGCGGCGATCCGGGCCGCGCTCGCGCCCTTCTGGGCCGCCGCCCTCGTGGCCTTGGCGGCCCTCCTCGCCCAGGACAACGCCTATTTCTCGCTCGCGAGGCTTCTGGGCCCGCGGCTGCTCGAGTCCAGGCTCCTCTCGAGGCTTATCGGCGCCCGCGCCGCGGAGAGCGGCCGGCGCTACCTCGAGCGCCGCGGCCCGACCGTGGTCTTCGCCTCGCGCTTCGTGGTGGGCCTGAGGAGCGCCGTCATCCTGGGCTCGGGCCTATTCGGCCTCGAATGGCGACGCTTCTTGGTCTTCGACGCCCTGGCCGCCTCGATCTCGACCCCGGCTTGGCTCTACTTGGGCTACGCCCTGGGCTCCCAGCTTGAAGCGAAGGCTGAGGCGGGGGTCGCCAGGATCCTTGGCCTAGTCGGTCCGGCGGCCATACTTCTCGTCGCGGTCCTCGTTTTCCTGAGCGTCAGGGCGGACCGGGCCAAGGCCGAGGCCGAAGAGCGCGCCCAAGCCCTGGCCAAGGCGGTCGAGGCGGCGTAGCTGCCGCTCATCGCCTCATCCCTCGCGAGCCAGAATCTCCTCGACATTGTCCGGAATAAAGCCATTGATCATCTTGAGCGCCCTCCTCGGCATAAGGCGGCTCATCGAATAGATGAGAGCTGCCATCCCGACGCGTATCTCTGACTTGCCAGCTTGGAGGCCGCGCAAAGCCAGGGCGGCGGCCTTTTCGGGCTTAAGGGCATTGGCGGGAGCATGGCCTCCCTGGAAGGGCGTATCGACGGCCGGATAGAAAATCTCCACCACATCGACACCTGATTGGGAGTACTGGAATCTCATGCTTTGCGTCATCGAGTGAAGTGCGGCCTTCGACGCGCAGTAGCTCGGTTCGACCGACAGGGGCACGTAGGCCAGTCCCGAGCTCACGTTGACCAGAGTTCCCGAACTCCGGGCGAGCAGGTCCAAGAATTCCCGGGCGAGCAAGAGCGGCGCGAGGAAGTTGGTGCGCCATTCGGCCACGACCTTCCGCTCCAGGTCCTCTGCCTTGGCGAGCAGGTACCGCGTCCCTACACCTGCATTGTTCACGAGCAGGTCCAAGCGGCCATGCCGCTTCTGGACCTCGTCGTAGAGGGTCCTACGGTCGCCGGCATCCGCCACGTCGCAGCGGATGATCGACAGCTCCGGCGCGAGCCGGCTCGCCCTTTCCAACTTCTCCTGGGATCTTCCGCAAATGCTCACGGCCGCTCCTTGGGCGGCCAGCTGCCTCGCCATCTCGAAGCCTAGGCCGGAACTCCCTCCCGTGACGAGAACAGCCTTGTTCGCAAAAGTCTTCATGGCTTTCGCCTCCTTCGCGAACAAGCTATGCCTCGTGAGGAGCTCTGGCATTGATCTAGATCAATTTCAGGTCTTTTCGCACCCTGCTCAGGGCCTCCGGCGTGATGCCGAGGAAGGAGGCTACGTGGTAGAGCCGGACCTTGTCCTCGAGCCCAGGATAGTCCTTCCTGAATTCCAAGTAACGCGCCGACGCGTCGTCCTGCAGGAAGGCCTTCTCCCGCATCTCCTTCATGATGTAGACCGATTCCACCAGCTTGAAGAAAAACTTGTACCACCTCGCGTCTCTTTCAGCGAGGCGCATCCACTCGGCATACTTGAATCTCAGGATGTCGACCTCGCCCAGCGCCTCGATGGAAAAAAACGATGGCCGACGACAGGCCATCGCGCTGTAGGAGATGACGAATTTTCCGGGGATCGAGAAGCCCTTGGTCGAATCGGTCCCGTCGGAGGAGAGGTAGTAGTACCTGAAAACCCCGTTCAGGTTGAACCCGACATGCTCGGGATTCGTCCCGGCCCGGACGAACTGCTTATTTTTTTCAAGATGGGAAATCGTGCAGATCCCGAACAGCTCGGAAGCCAGCTCCTCCGAGGCATCGACGAGCGAGTTCATGCCCTGGCGAAGTCGAGACAATGCTTCCTGGCCGTCCATCAGCAGTCTATTCTACATTTACTCGATCGGCAGTCAATGACTCAGGAGCCGTGCGCGAACCAGCGAACGACCCCGATCTTGTTTTTCCTGTCGTTGAAGATCATGCCCCCATTCCAGTACTCGAGGGCCGCGATGAGGCTGTTGCCCCCGTCCTCCTCGTCGCTGCGCGGTCCGCGATAGCTGGCGAGGGCGAGGAAGGCGTCGAAGTCTTCCTCGAAGAGGGCCGTCTGGCGCCGGCGGAAGAACTCGTTCCACTCGTCGAGGAGAGTGAAGCCCTCGCCCTCGTCCTCGACGATGAAGCGGGCGCGCTTGCGCAGGTCGTACCAGACCCTGAGCTTCTTGGAGGGATCGTTGCGATTGCCGTGCTTGATCCCGTTCTTGATGATCTCGGAGAGCTGCTGCTCGAGAAGCCTTCCCTCGCGGAAGGGCTCGGGGCAGGTCTCCAGGACTTGGGAGGTGAATTCGCGGACGCGGGAGAAATCCGAGGGGAACTCGGCGCAGCGCATGCCCTGGGCGTCGAAGAGCTCGTTGCGCTCGTCGACGATGAGCTGGCGGATGATGAGTCTCTTCACGGCCGGTTCTCCTCATGCATCAGGTTGAGGACGTTGGTCATCTTCAGGACCTTCCTCGGCGATCCGCCAACGCCGACGAAGCGGAGCTCGCAGCCGCGCCTGCGCGCCTCCTGGAGAATCCTGATGAGGGCCCCGACTCCGCTGGAGTCGAGGTATTCCACGCGCGAGAGGTCGAGGCGCAGTCTCTTGGCGCCCGAGGCGATGCGCGACAGGGCCGCCTTGGCGAAGGCCGGGGCCGAGTAGAGGTCGCAGTCGCCTTCGAGGATCGCGCCCTCGAATCCGTCCTCGCCAGGGGCGACGAACGTGCATTCCATGCCGCAGATGGTGCCGAGGAGCCCGCCCGCGAGGCAAGCGCGCTTGCGCCGAAAGCCGAGATCTCACGCGAAACGAACGCAATCCTAACGGGGCGGGCGCATATTTCGCGCATGAGCGAAACGGTGAAGCGCGGCTTGCTCGAGGCTACCGAGCCGGTGCGGATGTACAGCTCCTCGGCCCTGCACGCGGCCAGGTACAGGCGCTACGTCGGGGCCCAGGCCAACCTTCTCCAGGCGGCCGACGAGCTTCAGAACGAGCCGGACCTCCCGGCCCTCGCCGTCGTCGACGAGGGCCGGCGCGTGAGGGGCATCCTGCGGCGGGATAGGCTCTTCGCCCTCCTCGGCAAGCCCTTCGGACGCGAGGTCCTGGGCCGGAGCAAGGTAGCCGAGCTGATCGAGGAGGTCCCGAGCTTCGACGCCCACGCCGACCTCTTCGAGGTGGCCGAGCGCATGCTGCCCGAGCAGTCGCGCCTGGGGGGTCCGGAGGCGCAGGGAGGCGGCGAGAGGGAGGGACGAAGGACGGGCGAGCCCGCGTTCTGCACCCTCGTCGGCGAGGACGGCCGCTTTCTGGCCCTCCTGTCCACCCAGGACCTCGCCAACTATCTCTCGCGCATGACCCAGGACGACATCGAGCTGGCCGGCCGCCTTCAAGAGCGGCTGCTCGCGGCCCAGGGAGGGAGCGAGGGCGGGCCCGGCGCTCGCGCCAGCACGAGCGCCTGGAGCGTCGAGGCCTGGTCGCGCCCGGCCAAGGGAGTGGGCGGGGACTTCTACTATTCGCGGCGCCTCGAGGACGGCCGGCTCTTCCTAGCGTTATGCGACGTATCAGGCAAAGGCGTGGCTGCGTCGCTCATCGTCTCGATGGTCTGGGGCATGCTGCGCATGTACGACTTCCGCAAGGGCCTGCGCGAGCTCGTCCTCGCCCTCAACGAGTCCATAGTCGCCACCTTCCACATGGAGAAGTACCTCACCGGCGTCTTTCTGATCTACGACCCGGCCACCCGCGCCCTGCTTTGCGCGGACATGGGGCACTCCCACTGCCTGGTGCTCCGCGACTCGCGGCCCCGCGCCCTCAAGGGGCCGAAGGGCAACCTGCCCATCGGCGTCGAGGCCGAGCTCGACCCCGTCATCTATCCCTACCGGCTCAGGCCCGGGGACGCGGTCTTCCTCTACAGCGACGGCATAGTCGAGCAGGAAGGCCCAGCGCTGGCCGAGTTCGGGGAGCTGAGGCTGGTCGGTCTCGTCGCGAGCGCCATGGCCGGAGGCCGGGCCCTCCACGAGATCCTGCCCCAGGCCCTCGATGCCCACCGGGGCGGCACGCCTCAGCAGGACGACATGAGCTTCCTGCTGCTGTCGACGCCCTAGCCGTCTCCGCCTCGTTTACATCCAGTTTACATGGCTCAAGTACATTCCCGGCGTGAGGAGGCAGACGAATGCCGGGACCAGAGGATCGAAGAGGGGGAGAGAGCGGATTCCCGCCCGCGCCGGAGGACGAAGCGAGGAAGGGGCCGGGAGCGAGCCTGGGAGCTTTCTGGGCTCTGATAGCCGGGACGAGGCCTTCGCTGCCGGCGCTCGCGCTGGCCCTGGGCTTGAGCGCGGCCTCGACTGTAGGCGGGCTCTTCGTCCCGATGTTCACGAAGAGCCTGGTGGACGGCTTCTCGCTCAGCGCGGTCGGGGCCGGCAAGGTGGCGATGATAATCGCGGCCTTCGCGGTCCAGGCGGGAACGGGGGCCCTCTCCGGCTACCTCCTGGCCAGAGTGGGACAAGGGGTCGTCGCCTCGCTCCGCGAGCGGCTCTGGCGCAAGGAACTCGCGCTGCCGGTCGCCAGCTTCGACGAGAAGGGCTCGGGCGCCCTGGTCTCGCGCATGACCAACGACACGGCCGTCGTGAAAGGCTTCATCACCGACAACCTCTCGGGCCTGGTGAGCGGGGCCATCTCGATAATCGGGGCGCTGGGCTTCCTCTTCTACCTCAACTGGAAGATGACCCTCATCATGCTCTGCGCCCTGCCACTCGCCGGCCTGGCCCTGGTGCCCCTTGGGCGCATGATGTCGCGGGTGGCGCGGCGCACGATGGACGAGAACGCGCGCTTCACGGGCATCCTGTCGCGGGTCCTATCGGAGATCCGGCTCGTCAAGGCCTCGAACGCCGAGGGCAAGGAGTTCGAGGCTGGCAGCGAGGCGATCGGCCGCCTCCGGGCCTTCGGCGTGCGAGAGGGAGCGCTCATGTCCCTCGTACAACCCGCCATGTCGCTCGTGATGATGGCCCTTCTCGTCCTGGTGATAGGCTACGGCGGCTCGCAGGTCGCCTCGGGCGCCCTCACAGCCGGCGATCTCGTCGCCTTCATCCTCTACCTGTTCCAGGTCATCATGCCCGTCGCGATGATATCCCAGGCGATCACCCAGCTGCAGAAGGCCCGCGGCGCCACCGAGAGCATCGTCGCCCTCCTGGGCTCCGAGGAGGAGCGTTCGCGCGAGGGCCTCGAGCTCGAGCGCGTGGCCGAGCCGATCCGCTTCGAGTCGGTCGAGTTCGCCTACGAGAGCGGCAAGGACGTGCTCAAGGGCATATCGTTCGAACTCGAGCCGGGCAGCGTCACCGCCATCGTGGGCCCGAGCGGGGGCGGCAAGACCACGGTCTTCTCCCTTCTCGAGCGCTTCTACAGGCCCCAGGGCGGAGGCATCTACCTCGGCGATCGGCCCATCGACGATTTTTCTCTCGAGTCCTGGAGGGGCGCCATCGGCTATGTCTCGCAGGACAGCCCCCTCATGGAAGGCAGCATCCGCGACAATATCGTCTATGGTGTGCCTCCCGCCGTCGCGGCCGATGAGGGGCGCGTGCGCGCCGCGGCGCGCGCGGCGTACGCCGACGATTTCATCGAGGCCTTGAGCGAGGGCTACGCGACCGGAGTGGGCGAGCGGGGAGTCAAGCTTTCGGGCGGCCAGCGCCAGCGCCTCGCCATAGCGCGCGCCCTGCTTAGGGACCCCGTCATCCTCATGCTCGACGAGGCGACATCCAGCCTCGACTCGGGCTCGGAGGAGCAGGTCCAGCGCGCGCTCGAGAACCTCATGAGGGGCCGGACCACGCTCGTCATCGCCCATCGTCTCTCCACCGTCCTCGACGCCGACCGGATCCTCTTCCTCGAATCGGGCGAGATCACCGGCATGGGCAGCCACGAGGAGCTGCTGGAGAGCCACGAGCTCTACCGCTCCTTCGCCGAGCGGCAGCTCAGGCTGCCCTCCCGCGTCCTCACGGAAGCGGCGAGCTGAGCGTCATTGCCATAGAGCGCGCGGCGAAATATAGTCTTGCCGGGGCCAAGATGAGCAAGGTGCTGGTAGTCGACGACGATCCGCATATCCGCGAGCTCCTGCGCCATGTCCTGGAGGTCGCGCTCTTCGAGGTCGACGAGGCCGAGGACGGAGCCGCCGCGCTGTCACGACTGCGCCGCTCGAGACCCGATCTCGTCGTCCTCGACGTGATGATGCCGGGGCTCGACGGCTGGACGGTCTGCGGCGAGATCAAGCGCTCGAGCCGGATCCCGGTTATCATGCTCACCGCGAAGGGCGAGAGCGCTCAGAAGGTAAAAGGCTTCGAGCTGGGAGCCGACGACTACGTCGTCAAGCCTTTCGACGCGCCCGAGCTCGTCGCGCGGGTCAAGGCCCTGCTCCGGCGCTTCGCGGCCGAGACCTCGCAGGTCGCGAGGGCGGGCAAGGTCGTCCTCGACCGCGAGCGCTTCTCGGCCGAGCTCGGGGGCTCGGCCTCGGCCCTACCACGCAAGGAATTCGAGCTGCTCTTCAAGCTGGCGGCCTCGCCCGGCCGCACTTTCGCGCGCGAGGAGCTTCTCGACTCGGTCTGGGGAGCGGACTTCAGCGGCAACGAGCGGACCCTCGACGTGCACGTGAACCGTCTGCGCGAGCGCTTTCCCGAGGACTACTCGGGTTTCCGGATCGCGACGGTCCGCGGTCTAGGCTACCGCCTGGAGTGCCTGCCCGAGCCGGAGGGGAAAGGCCGATGAGGGACGAGAAGGGCGGGAAAAGCGAGGCTCGGAGGCGCTTCGGCTGGAAGAGCGTCGCGGGAATGGTCCTTGTGCTCGCATTCATGTGCGGGACCTGGCTCCTCCTGCGGCTGGGGCAGCAGGCCCTCGCCGTCGGCCCGCGAGCCGCGATAGATCCCTCCTCGGCCGCCGGCGGCCTCGTCCTGCTGGTCGCCACCCTCCTGGCATTCGGCCTGGCCGTCAACGCGATCGGCGCGAGGATCAGGCGCCGCTACCCTCGGCCCTTCGCGGACCTGAGGGAGGCCATCCGCAAGATCTCGACCGGAGACTTCGACGTCGAGGTCGACGTGGACGAGGGCAACCCCTTCGGGGCGGTCGCGGGCGACCTCAACGAGATGGCGCGCGCATTGAAGCGCATGGAGGAGATGAGACAGGATTTCGTCTCGACCGCCTCGCACGAGATCCAGTCTCCTCTCACCTCCATCGCCGGCTTCGCGAGGATTCTCCGCGAGGAGGACCTGGACGAGGAGGGGCGGCGCCATTACCTCTCGATCATCGAGGAGGAGAGCGCCCGGCTCTCGCGGCTCTCCGAGTCCCTCATTCGCCTGAGCTACCTGGAGTCGAAAGGCCGGGAGCTCGAGCTCGCGCCCGTCGCCCTCGATGCCCAGATCCGGAAGGCGGTCCTCGCGGCGGAGCCCCAGTGGGCGGCCAAGCGCCTCGAGCCCGTGCTCGAGCTGGACAAGATCGAGGCCTTGGCCGACGAAGCCATGCTCGCCCAGGTCTGGACGAACCTCCTCCACAACGCGATAAAATTCAGTCGCGAGGGAGGCCGGCTGTCGATCGGGCTTCGGGCCTCGGGCGGCCGCGCGCTGGCGCGATTCGAGGACGAGGGCGTGGGCCTGGCGAGCGAGGATCTGGATCTCGTCTTCGACCGCTTTTTCAAGGCCGACAGGGCACGCACGAATCGGGCGGGAGAGGGCTCGGGCCTTGGCCTCGCCATCGTCAAGAAGATCGTTGAGCTGCACGGCGGGAGCGTCCGCGCCGAGTCGAAAGGCGCGGGCCGGGGCTCGGCCTTCGTGGTCGAGCTGCCGCTCGGGAGCTGAGGAGGCATCATGGCATCGGGAAGGCGCGCCCTCGTCACGGGCGGCACGAGGGGTCTAGGCTTCGCCCTGGCGCGCGAGCTCTCGCGCTCGCGCTGCCCAGTCTTCGTCACGGGGCGGTCGCCCGAGGCCGCCCGAGCGGCCGCGGCCGCCCTCGCCGCGGAGACGGGGGGAACGGTCCATTGGGGAGCCGGGGACTCCGGTTCCTGGGAGGACTGCTCCCGGCTCGCGCGGGAGGCGCGGGACGCGATGGGCGGCATCGATATCTGGGTGGCCAACGCCGGAATCAATCAGGGCCGGGGGATGGTCTGGGAACTCGAAGCCTCGGACATGGAGAGGCTGGTGCGCACCGACCTCCTCGGGCCCATGCTGAGCGCGAAGGCGGCCTTCGAGGCCATGCGAGAAGGCGGGGGCTGGCTCTGGCTGGTCGAGGGTCACGGCTCCGATGGACGCGTGATGGCGGGCCTATCGGCCTACGGGACGACGAAGCGCGCCGTGGCCTATCTCTGGCGGGCCCTCGCCCTCGAGGCCTCTGCCTCGGACTCGGCCGTAAAGGTCGGCGCCCTGAGCCCGGGGATCATGATCACCGACTTCCTCCGCGGCTCCCTCGACGAGGCGGACCCCGAGCGCCGACGCCGCGTCCTCGCCGCCTTCAACGCCCTCGGCGACAGACCCGAGACCGTCGCGGCCTTCCTAGTCCCGCGCATGCTCGCCGCGAGGCGGAGCGGCACCAGGATCGCCTGGCTCACCGGGTCCAAGGCCGCCTGGCGCTTCGCCTCGGCCCCCTTCACGCGGCGCAAGCTGATCGAGGACTGAGGGCCGGCGCATCAGCTCGGCTCCGGTTCCGCGTAGGCGGCCCAAAGCGGCTCCGCCTCTGGAAAGGGCGCGAGGATCTCGAGGCGCTCGTCCGTCCGCGGCTGGTCGAGGATGATCTTGCGGGCGTGCAGCATGATGAGGCCCGAGGGCGAACTCCGCCGGGCGCCGTACTTGAGGTCCCCGCGGATCGGGCAGCCGATGGCCGCGAGCTGAGCGCGGATCTGGTGATGGCGCCCCGTCTCCAGCCTTACCGCGACGAAGAAGTAGCGGTCCGACCGGCCGACGAGCTCGTACTCGAGGACCGCGCCCTTGCCCGAGGCCGAGCCGGCCGGCAGGGCCCTGACGACGTTCCGGCGCTTGTCCCAGGCCAGGTTGTGCTCGAGCCTGCCGATCCTGGGCTCCGGCTCGCGCTCGACGCAGGCCAGGTAGCTCTTCTCGACGCGCTTGGCGCGGAAGGCGGCCTCGAGGGTGGAGAGGGCGATATGGGTCTTCGCGAAGGCGACGGCTCCCGAGGCCCGTCGGTCTATCCGGTGCGCGGCCTCGAGGAGGGGGCCTCCGGCCACGAGCCCGGCTCTGTCGGCGAGATCCTCGCGAAGCGCGTCCTGGAGCGAGCGGTCGCCGCTCTTCTCTGGCTGTACGGGCATGGGCGAGAGCTTATTGGCTACGAGGATGTCCTCGTCTTCATAGAGGATGGCATAACTATCCACCTCCCGAGAGTAGCACGAAGGCAAGGCGAGGACTACCGGCCCTGGCTCTCCTAGGGCCTTGAGGCCAGGCCGTGGAAGAGCTACACTTTGAGCATGGCCATCTCGGCGGTATCCCCGATCTCGGTCGGCGCTGTCGGGAGACTAATGCGCGGCACTTTGGCCGCGGCGAGGGACGCGCCCGCGATCCGTCCAGCGGCCTCCATCCCCGCGCTCGCGAAGCGCGAGGATCAGGACCGGTCCGAGGGGCAGGAAGAGGGCGAACGGCCCGGCCGGAGCGCGGCCCTCGATCCGCGGGGCCCCTCCTCGATCCTCTCTGAGCATAGCTCAGTCGCCGAGCATAGCTCGGCCGCCGCTCGGGACGACCGCGAGAAGGCCTCGAAGAGACTCGATGAGCTCCTCGGCCAGAAGGCAGACCTGGAGCGCAGGCAGGCGGACCAGAAGGCCCGGAGCGCGCAGGCGGTCGCGAGCGAGCTCACCCAGCTCAAGGCGAGGGATACCCACGTGAGGGCGCACGAGGCAGCCCACATCGCCGCGGGGGGCCGCTACGTCACGGGCGGAGCCAGCTATACATACGAGAAAGGACCGGACGGGGCCGAGTACGCGATCGGAGGCGAGGTCGGCATCGACACCTCGCCGGTGCCCGGAAAGCCGGAGGAGACGGTCGAGAAGATGCGCGTAATCAGGGCCGCGGCCCTGGCGCCCAGCGACCCTTCGGCCGCGGACATCTCGGTGGCGGCCTCCGCCTCCGAGATCGAGGCTGAGGCCCTGGCTCAGATCGCCCAGTCCAGGGCCGAGGAATTCGCCGGCCGCTACGCGTCAGCCGCGGACGGAAGCCAGGACATGGGCAGGGCCTCGGGGGGCGGCGGTCCGGATTCCAGGCGGCGCGTCGATATGGTAGCTTGAGTCGAAGGCGAGTTTCGAGGAGCGAGCCCACACATCGTCCGAGGAGGAAGCATGAGCATCCATATCGCCGCCGAGCCGGGGCGGATCGCCGAGAGCATCTTGCTGCCCGGTGATCCCCTTCGCGCCAAGTTCATCGCGGAGACCTTCCTCGAGGGGCCCGAGCGCTTCAACGAGGTCCGCAACATGTTCGGCTATACCGGGACCTATCGAGGACAGCGGGTCTCGGTGATGGGCACGGGCATGGGCATGCCGAGCATCTCGATCTACGTCAACGAGCTCATCAGGGACTACGGAGCGAAGCGGCTCGTGCGCGTCGGCACCTGCGGTGGCCTGGTCGAGTCGGTCAAGGTGCGCGACATGATCCTCGGCATCTCGGCCTCCACCGACTCCGCGGTCAACAAGGTGCGCTTCGGAGGCATGGACTACGCGCCGGCGCCGAGCTTCCGCCTCCTCGAGGCGGCCTATCTCGCGGCCAAGGACAAGGGCATGCGAGTCCATGTCGGCAAGATCGTCTCGAGCGACTCCTTCTATACCGAGGACCCCGAGCAGTGGAGGCTCTGGGCCCGTTTCGGCGTTATCGGCGTAGAGATGGAGGCGGCCGAGCTCTATACCCTAGCCGCCAAATACGGCGTCGAGGCCCTCGCCGTGCTCACCGTGAGCGACCATCTGGTGACGCGCGAGGAGACTAGCTCCGCCGAGCGGGAGAGGACCTTCGGCTCCATGATCGAGGTCGGCCTCGCGACCCTCCTCGCCCGCTAGCGGCGGGCCCTGAATCCGAAGTCCGCGCGGGGAGGACGCTGGAGCGATGGCCGAAGTCAAGATCTTCGCGGGCAGCGCGGGCAAGCCCTTCGCGCAAGCCATGTGCTCCTATCTCGGCGTCCCCCTGCTGCCGACCGAGACCCTGCGCTTCTCGGAGGGCAACACCTACGTGAAGATCGGGGAGCACGTGCGGGACGAGGAGATCTACCTCGTCCAGCCCATCGGCGGCGGGGCTCGGACGCTGAAGTCCGGCGGCGCCAACGACGACTTCGTGGAGCTCCTTTTCTGGATGGACGCCTTCAAGCGCTCGGGGGCCAAGTACGTGACGGCCGTCATCCCCTATTTCAGCTACGCCAAGGGCGACAAGAAGGACGAGCCCCGAGTCTCCATCCGCGCCCGCGTGATCGCGGAGAGCATCGAGCTTGCCGGGGCCGACCGCATCATCACGATGGACCTCCACGCCCCCCAGATCCAGGGCTTCTTCAAGAAGCCCGTCGACCACCTCTACGCCAGGCCGGTCCTGGGCGCCTACATCGCGTCCCTCGCTCTGGAGGACCTCGTGATCGTCGCCCCGGACTCGGGCTTCGTGAAGAGCGCCCGCCGCTTCGCCGCGTGCCTGGACCTACCCGTGGCGATCGCCGACAAGACGCGCCGATGCCACGACGAGAGTGCCGAGATCCTCGACATAGTCGGGGACGTCGAGGGCATGAGCGCGATGATCGTCGACGACTTCAGCCTCTCGGGCGGCACCCTCGTGGAGCTCGCCCTCCGGCTGGAGGATATGGGTGCCAAGAGGATCTACGCCTGCCTCTCGCACCTGCCCCTGAGCGAGGAGGGGGTCGCGAGGCTCGAGGCGAGCCGCATAGAGCTGGTGATCTCCACGGACTCGGCGCCGGGCTCGCTCGGCCTCGATCCCGAGCGGTTCAAGATAGTCTCGGTAGCTCCCCTCTTCGCGGAGGTCGTGCGGCGGATGCAGGACCGGAAGCCCATCGGCGACCTCCTGGAATCGGTGCCGCCCGCGCTCCTGCCGAAGGCTGCCCCATGAGCGAGCGCGGGGTGAGGGCGGCGAGGATCCTCCTCGCCTGCGCGGTCCTCCTCGCGGCCGCGGCCGCGGACGCGAGCGCGGCCTCGTCCGCCGCGCCGCGGACGATCAGGGTCGGCTACTACGACGCGAGGCCCTCCTGCTATAGGGACGAGTCGGGCCAGCCGAGGGGCGTCTTCATAGACATCCTGGATGATATCGCTCCACTCGAGGGCTGGAGGCTCGAGTACCGCTTCGGCGCCTGGGACGATCTCCTCGCGTGGCTGAAGGACGGGTCCGTCGACCTGGTGCCGGCCATCGTCAGTACCCACCAGCGAGAGGCCTTCGCGGTCTTTACCGAGGAATCGGTGATGTCGGACTGGGGGGAGGTCTTCTCCCGGCCGGGCAAGGGGCTCGCCTCGATCCTCGACCTCGACGGCAAGGAGGTCGGGGGCCTCGAAAACGACTTCTGGCTCTCTGGCCCTGAGGCGCTGGAGGAGCTCTGCGGCTCGTTCGGCATCCATCCCCGATACAGGCACTACTCCGATTATCCCTCGCTCTTCAAGGCCCTCGCCAAGGGGCAGATCGACGCCGCAGTCGGCAGCAACTCCCTCGGCATGGCCATGAGCGCCAAGCTTCCCATCGTCGCGACCTCGATCGTATTCTCCCCTATCGAGCTCCGCTTCGCCGCCTCGAGGATGGGGGGCGCCGGCGCCGCGCTCGCCTCCTCGCTCGACGCCGCGCTCAAGGCGATGCGCGACACCAGGCCGGACGCCTTCTCGGCGGCGCTCGCCAGGTACGCGATAGCCCCGAGGCGGGAGCTGCGCGTGCCCCCCTGGCTGTCCATCCTCCTCGCGGCCGTCAGCCTCATCCTCGTCGCGGCCTGCGCCCTCCTCGTGATCCAGCGCAGGGCCCTCTCCGTGAGCCAGCGCAGACTCATCAGCCTGGTCGACGATTCGCCCATGCCCCTTTGGGAGGAGGACTTCTCGGCCGTGAAGCGCCGGCTCGACGCGGCTCGGGCTTCCGGAGTGTCCGACTGGGCGGCCTACTTCTCGCCACCCGAGCGAGTGGCCGAATTCGCCTCGCTCGTGGGCGTGAAGGACGTCAACCGCGCCGCCCTCCAGGTCCTCGGCTACTCGAGCAAGGACGAGCTTCGAGGCAAGCTCTCGAAGATCCTGGGCGAGGAGGCGATCGATCCGCTGAGATCGGAATTCGTGGCCCTCGCCGAGGGCCGCGGCTTCTACGAGGGCGAGGCCCCCCATCTCGGGGCCCATGGCGAGAGGCGGCTCCTCCACCTTAGGCTGAGCCTCGTGCCGGGCTTCGAGGGAGATTGGAAGAGGGTCCTCATCTCGGCCGCCGACATGACCGAGCGCGCGGCCGCGGAGAAGGCCCTCCTCGATTCCTTGGCTGAGAAGCAGACCCTCCTCCAGGAGGTGCATCATAGGGTCAAGAACAATCTCCAGGTCGTCTGCAGCCTCGTCGCGCTCCAGCTCGGCTCGGTCGAGCGCGACTCGCCCATGGCAAACGCGCTCGCCGATATGGAGGCCAGGGTCAGGGCCATGTCCTTCGTGCACGAGATCCTTTACCAGTCCGATACTTTCGCCTCGGTGGACTTCGCCTCGTACATCTCGAGTCTCTGCTCCTATCTCTTCGACGCCTATTCCGTCGACCGGCGCAGGGTCCAGCTATCGCTCGAGGTCGAGGATGTGCGCCTATCCCTCGACAAGGCCATCCCCTGCGGCCTCCTCGTCAACGAGCTCGTCGTCAACTCGCTGAAGCACGCATTCCCCGGCGATCGTGAGGGGACGATCTCCATCAAGATGGCCCGCGAGAGCCGGAGCGCCGTCTGCCTCTCGGTCCAGGACGACGGTGTCGGCGCCTCGCCCACCGAGCTGGAGAGCGCGGCTCCGCGCTCGATCGGCGTCAGTCTCGTGAGGAGCCTGGCCAAGCAGCTCGGCGGGGAGTGCCGAATCGAGGGGCCTCCAGGTCTCAAGGCCGGGCTCTCCTTCCCCGCCTGAGAGCCTTCCGGGTTCGGTCGGGGAGCATACGTTCCCCGATCCCACTTTCCTACGACGAGACGGCGCCGCGCCGATTCAGTCTCTCGAGGCTGAATCGACGCGCGGAACATTCGGACCAAGCTCAGCGTCGATATCCGGGAAAAGCGAACCCGAACGCGCCATGCCTCGTGCGCCTCAGCTACGAAGCGCTCGGCCGGCTCGCGGAACTCACGCCCGCTCAAAGTACTCCGCGAGCTGGCGCTCTCTGTCTCGGATCATGGCCGTGAAGGCCTTCTCGGACATCTTGCGCCTCAGGAGAGCGGCTGCGAGGGGAGATGCGGCCGTAAAGCGCATGGTCCAGTCGAGCCACGTGCGCCCGGCCTCCTCGGCCAGCTCGAGCTCAAGCCTGATCGAGGCCAGGGTCCCTCTGGCAAGCAGATACTCGATCCGCCGCGGCGGCTCGAAGAGCGCGCAGGTCCACAGCACTCTTCCGAAGGGCTTCTCCACGGTCGTAAACACGGCGTCCTTTTCCGCGACGCCCGATTTCGAGTAGACCATGCGGCATCGCCAATCGGGGATCCAATCGTACTCTCGGACCGGGCAGAGCAGGGGAAAGACCTCTGCGGCCGGCGCCGGGACCATGAACCGGGCCTTGCGCTCGAAGCGCTCGCCCTTGAGCCAAAGCGGTTTCCTGTCCATGCGTATGCCTCCGTCTCGAACTCGCATACGCGGAAGGTAAAGTATGAAGCCGTAGACAGGTCCAGCGAAAAACGCGGAAAAAGTCGCGCTCGGTCTATCGCGCCAACCCGAGGCCCGCGACGAAAACCTCGATCTCTGAGGCGCTGAAGCCGAGGATGCCGAGGAGGCGGCGGTGCTCCTCGGGCGCGTTGGCCTCGAAGGCCGCGTGCAGGGCCTCGTAGTTGGCCTCGGTCACTCCTATCGCCTCGCCGAGCTCGGAAAGGGCCGCGAGGGCGGCCTTGCCGACCTTGAGCGAGCCGTCGGACTCGAGGAGTTCGAGGACGGCTCCCTGCTGGGCGCGAAGCCGCGCTATGCCCTCGTTGATCTCGAAGACGCGGCGCAGGAGAGCCCCCGCGGGGCTCCGCTCGGGGAGCTCGAGCAATGACCGTATGCGATCGAGGCCGAGGCCGAGGGCGCGGAAGGTCAGGATGCGGTCGAGCCTCGCGCGGTCCTCCTCCGTATAGAGCCGATAGCCCGAGGCCGAGCGACCCGAGGGGCTGAGGAGTCCGATGGAATCATAGTACAGCAGCGTGCTGCGCGAGAGGTCGCATAGCGCGCCGAGTCGGCCGACGGTGTATGTGGCCTCGATTCCGCCCATCCAAGCTTCGCTAGCTCTTGGCGCCCAGCTCGAGGATGAGCTCGACCTCGCCACGGCTGATCTTGACCGCCCGCGCTATCTCGTCGACGTTCCAGCCCTGGCGCGCCAGCTTGCGCACCGTGTCCTGGGCGCTGGAGGGCGGGGCGCCCCGCTCGCGCGAGCGGCCGCGCCCCTCGCCCTCCTCCTCCTTGAGCAAGGAAGACATGAGCTGCAGCTGATCCTGGGCCTTACGGTCGATCTCCTCGAGCCGGGTCTCGGCGCGGGCGACCCACTCGCGGGCCTTCTGCACCTCGGCGATCCGGCGCTCGGCGTCGGCGATCACCGAATCGAGCTGACCGAGCTTGCCGACCGCCTCGTCGACCTTGTCGCGGCTCGCCGTGAGCTCGTCGATGCCCCGCTTGAGCTCGGATATGCGCTCGGGCAGGCGCCTGAGCTCCGCGCCCATCGAGGCGAGGGCTTTCTCGGCGGCCTGGCTCGATTGGAAGTTCTTGTCCACGGCCTCGGCCGTGGCGTCGAGTACGGCCGCCTTCTTGTCCAGGCGGTCGTACTTGGCCTCGGCCTCCTTGGACAGCTCCAGCAGCTTGCGCATCGTCGCCTGGGCCTCGGTGAGGGCGTCCGACTGGGCCGTGACCTCCTCAAGGCGCCTGTCGACGGACTCGGAGACGGCGGCGAGCTTGGAGAAGTCCTCCTCGAGGGCGTCGACGCGCTTCTTCTCGGCGAGGAAGCGCGTGACCTTCTGGTTGACCTCATCCTCGAGGCGCTTCACCTTGGACAGCTGCCCCTCGAGCTCGGCCACCTCGGCGCGCCGGCCCTCGAGCCTCGAGAGGTCGGCCTCCAGGGACTCGATGCCCGAGGCGAGGCTCGCTTTGAGCTCGTCCGCGCGCTCGAAAACCTTGGTCTGGGCGACAAAGGCCTTCTGCTGTCGGTCGATCTCCGCGACAGCCTGGCCGAGGCGGCCAGCCTCGGCCTCGATGCGCGCGAAGGCCTGGGAGCGCTGGGTATCGAGCCTGGCGCCGAGGTCCTGGACCGTGTCCTTGTACTCGCGCATCGAGACTTCGGCCTCGGCCTCGGCCTCGCGACGCTTGCGCTCGAGATCGGCGGCGAAGGCCTCGTGGCTCCGCGTGAAGCCCTCGAGGGCCTGGGCCATGCGGGAGGAGAGGTCGGCGCGCAGCTCGGCGGTGCGGTCGACAAGGCCCTGGAGCTCCCTCGAGAGGCGGTCCCGCTCGGCCTGGGAGGAGGAGGCGTAGGCGCCGGACTGCTCTTCGTAGTCGGTGCGCGCCCTCTCGATGAGGGCGGAGGTCGCTTCGGCGAAGGCGTCGAGCTGGGCGCGGGCCTGGGCCTCGGCGGTCCCGACGGCCTCGGCGAAGCGCGAGCGGAAGGACTCGGCGGCCTCGCTCGCCGCTTCCCGCGCGTGGCGCAGGCTCTCCTCCTCGGATGCGATCCCGGCGGAAAGGGCCTCGAGCCGCGCGGCGAAATCGCGCTCGGTCGCCTTGAGCCTGCCGGAGGCCTCGAGCGTAAAGCGGGAGATCTCGCCCTCGACATAGGCCTGGGCCGTAGCCCTCGCGTCGGAAGCGTCCCTGAGCACGGACTCCTTGAGCGCGGCGAGGGACTCCGCGGCCATGCCTCCCTGGGCGACGATCCCGTCCTGGATCGCCTGGGCCCGATCGCGCATCTTGTCGAGCTGCTCCTGGAGACGGGACTGGGCCTCGGCGAGTCGGGCGCGCATCTCCTCGACGGAGGCGCGCTCGGCCGCCGCCCGGTCCGCGGCCGCGCTCGCGGCGAGGTCCGAGAGGGTCTTGTCGATGTCGGCGCGCCAAGCCAGAAGCCTGGCCTCGACGCTCTCGCCGCGGGCCTTGAGATCGACGAAGAACTCGTCCTCGAAGACCTTGAGCTTCTCCGACACATTGTCGTACGCGCTCTTCTTCAGCGAGTCCAGCTCCTCCTCAAGTGTCTTCATGCCCGCGCGCAGGGCGGCGGCGTCTCGCTCGAAGGCGGCCTCGAAGCGCAGGCGCCTGTCCTCGAGCTCGCGCCCGAAGGCCTCGAAGTCGCCCTCGACGCGGCGCTCGGCCTGGTCCATCGAGGCTCTCAGGGCCTGGTCGAGACCGGCGATCTCCCCTCCGGCGGCCTCGAGCCGCTCGAAGCGGGCCTCGACCTCGGAGCCGTAATCGGAGAGGCGGCGGCCGAAATCCTCGAGGACTCTGGACTGGAGCGCGGCGCCCTCTGCCGAGAGGCGGACTCCGAAAGCCTCGCGGTCGGCCTCGACCTTGGCGACGAGGGCCTCAGTGTCGACTCGAGCCTGGGCCGCGATGGCCGCGAGCTCGCCCGAGCTGCGGGAGGCGAGCTCGGCTACCGATTTCTCGGCGAAGGCGACCGAGGCGACCGAGGCCGCGACCCGCTTTTCGGCTTCCTCGATCCCCTGGCCGAGGACTGCCGCGGTCTCTGCGAGGCGGCCCTCCATGCGCTCGGAGTCGCTCACGAGCCTAGCTCCGAGCTCGGCCTCGGCTGCCCCGAGGCTGGCGCGAAGCTCCTTCTGGCTCGCCTCCAGGCTGGCGCGCAGCCCGGCCGCGGCCTCGGCGATGTCCCCGCGCTCCTTGGCGAGGAGGGCCTCGGCCTCGTCCTTCCACCTCCGCTCGAAGCCGGAGACGAGCGACTCGGCATCGGCGCGCATGGCGCCGAAGCGCTCCTCGGCCTGGGCGAGCTCGCCACGCAAGCCGGCCGTGGCCTGGGCGATGCCCTCGCGCTCCTTGGCGAGGAGCCCCTCGGCCTCGGCCTTCCATTCTTCCCGGAAGCCGGCGACGAGGACTTCCGCCCCCTCGCGGAGCTCGCCGATCCGGGCTTCGACCTCGGCGAGCGAGGAGCGCAGGGGCGCGGCGAGGGCCTCGGCCTCAGCGAGACGGGTCGAGAGCAGCTCGGCCGCCTCGGACTTCCAGCGCGCGCGGAACGAGTCGAGCTCGCCCTTGGCGTCGGCGAGCTGGGCGCGCAGGCCCTCCGAACTCGACTTGAGCTCGGCGCCGAGGGACGCGGAGGCGGCGTCGAGGCCGCGCTTGAGCGAGGCGGCGCCTTCTGAGAGACTCGCGTTGAGGGACGTGGTCGTGGCCGCGAGCCGCGACTCGAGCGTCTTGGCGTCCCCGTCCAAGCGCGACTCGAGCGCGTCGGCGTCCCCGTCCAGCCGCGACTCGAGCTCGGCCCTCGTCCTGTCCAAGGCCGAGGCGAGGGCTGAAGCCGCTTCCTCGGCCTGGGTCCTTCCTCGCTCGAGCAGGTCGTCGGCCTCGGACTGCCATTCTGCCTTGAAGCCCTTGATGAGGCCTTGCGTCTCGGTGGTCTTGTCCTTGGCGAGGGCGGCGAGCTGGGCGAAGCGCTCCTCGATGAGCTCCTTAAGCCTTGCGGCCTTGGTTTCCGTGCCATCCTTGAGCTTCGCGAAGGCGAGGTCCTCGAGCTTCTCGGCCTCGACCCTGGCGCGCTCGAGGCCGCGCTGAAGCTCGCGCTCGAAGGCTTGTCGGCCCGACTCGACACTCGAGGCGGCGGCCTGGGCCTCGGCGCGGGCCTTGTCGGCGAGCTGGCCCAGCTCGGCGACGCGCTTGCCGACGTCGGAGACGATCTCGGCCTTGAAAGCGTGGAGAGCGGCGCCCGCGTCCTTGGCGAAGCCCGCCCTGAGGGCCGGCAGGTCGCGCTCGACCTGCTGGAGCTCCTTGCGCGCAGCCTCGACGCGCTTGGCGGCCGAATCGACGAACTCCGACTCCTGGTGGATGCGGCGGAGGTTCTCCTCCACGCGGTCGGTCATGTCCTTGAGACGGGCGAGGGCCGTGTCGTACTCGCCGAGGCGCTTCTCGATGCCGCCTATCGCCTCCGCCCTCGCGGCTATGCCCTCCTGGACAGCCTGGATGCGGTCGAGAGCCACCTTGGCGGCCTTCTGCCTCACGTCGAGATCGATGCCGAAACGCCGTAAGTCCTCCGCCCTCTTGTCCACGTAAGCGGAGAGCTCGTCGCGCTGCCGATCGGCGAATTTCTTCACCTTCTCCAGCGTGCGGTTGTCTCGGTCGAGCTGGCGGTACACGAGCAGTACGATCAGCACGATGCCGAGGGTGATGAGGTTCCCCGTCGTGAAGAGCATGCGCATCAGTATATATCATTTCAATTTAGTGGAGAAGTGCGATATCCTGGCGGACATGCGCTCCAGACTCGCTCTCTCCCCACGCCTCGCGGCCATCGCGGCTGCCCTCCTGCTCTCCTCGGCCGCCGCGCTCGCCCAAGGGGAAGCGGGGCCTGCCGCGGCCCGCGTCCTCGCACCGACGAGCCTCAGACAGGGCGATCCCTTGCTCGCCTGGATCTCCGTGCCTTCGGAGGTTCCAGAGCCTGAGTCCCCTCCCGAGGCGAGGCTGGTGGACTCTGGAGGCCGAACGAGGGTCAGCGCCCTATGCTTCGCCGCTGACCAGATGCTCGCCGGCTCAGGGCCCCGCGCGCGGCTCTACGGTGTCCTCATGGCCTTGAGCCCCTCGCTGAAACCAGACGACTATACTCTCGAGGTCCTCGGCGTTTCGGCCCGGATCTCCCTCGCGCAGCGAAGCTTCGCCTTCGAGGCGATCAGGCTCGACGAGGCCAACGCCGCGCTGGAAGCCCACCCCAGTGAGCGCGCCCGCGCAGAAGCCCAGCGGCTCTACGCCATCCTGGACCGCGCCGATCCCTCGGCCGAGTATGCGGAGTCCTACGCCTTCGTCTTCCCCGTCGAGGGAGGCCGCCAGAGCGCCGGCTTCCTGGACGAAAGGCGCTACGACCTCCCCGACGGCTCCTCCATCGGCAGCGTCCACGCCGGCATCGACTGGGCCGTCCCGAAGGGCACGATCGTGCGCGCCTGCGCCAGGGGCCGGGTCGTGCTCGTGGGGGACCGCGAGGTGACCGGTACGACGATCGTGCTCGAGCACCTGCCCGGCCTCTACTCTCTTTATTTCCATCTGTCCCAGGCCCTCGTCGAAGAGGGCGAGATCGTCGAGCGAGGCCAGCGCATCGCCTTATCCGGCTCGACGGGACTGGCGACCGGCCCGCATCTCCACTGGGAGGTCCGGGCGGCAGGCGAGGCCGTGGACCCGGAGTATTGGCTCACGTCCCCGCTACTAGACAAGACACGGATTCCAGCTATAATCAGCGGTCTCTGATCGAAGGGAGGTGATTCTTATCAGGCAGATCATCGTGGACGACAATGAGCCCCTCGAGAAGGCCATAAAGCGCTTCAAGCGCATGGTCGAGAAAGAGGGCATCATCCGCGAGTGGAAGAAGCGAGAATATTTCGAGAAACCTTCCACGATCAAGAACCGCAAGCAGAAGGCCCTAGCCCGCAAGCTCCTCAAGAAGGCCCGCAAGCCCCGCGATTCCAAGGGCGGGTACTGATACAGGGTTGACTCGGTCCAAGCGAAAGGGCCGTTCCGTGCCGAAAGCCGGGACGGCCCTTTCGTTTGCGCCCTGCTTCCTCAGAAGAAATTCCCGCCTGCGACTCCATCTTCCGGTCACGGCCGCACGCACGGTCTCGTCAAAGCCTCACGCGGCGGCCGGAGCGGAGAGCGCGGCAGGGGCGGCTTCCATGTCGGGTCTCCTTGTTCCCGACCATGCTCCCTCCCCGCATCGGGGTCGATTCGGTCCCGCCTTTCGGGTATACTGCGCGCTATCATGCGAACGCGAACGATTACGGCCCTGGGCCTCGTCCTCCTCGCCCTTTCCCTCGCCGCCTGCGCGAGCAAAAAGGCGATCACGGACAGCCCGAATCCACCACTCAAGACGGTCTCGATCCGCGTCGGCTCCGCGACAGTCCTCGCCGAGCTGGCCCTCTCCGAGACCGAGCGCGAGCGCGGGCTCATGTTCCGCTCGTCACTCGACGAAGGCAAGGGCATGATCTTCATCTTTCCCAAGGACGACATGCTCGTCTTCTGGATGAAGAACACCACCCTCCCCCTCTCGCTCGCCTACATCGCCTCGGACGGGACGATCCGCCAGATCTCCGACCTCGAGCCTCTCTCCCTCGCGCCGGTGTCGGCGGAGCGCTCGGTGCGCTACGCCCTCGAGATGAACAGAGGCTGGTTCGGCCGATCGGGCGTCCAGGTCGGAGACAAGGTCGACGTCGGGATCCTGCCAGCGGCCGAGGATTGAATCCCGGCAGAATATACTATATTTTATATATAGGGGTATTTCTATGCTCGATATAGTCACCTACGGGAGCGAGATCCTCGGCGCGAAGGCCGAGCCCGTGAAGGAAATAAACGCCGAGATCCGCGAGCTCGCGGAGGGCATGTTCGAGGCGATGGCCGGCAAGGGCATAGGACTGGCCGGCCCCCAGGTCGGCAGGGGCCTGAGGCTCTTCGTCACCGACGTCGAACGGGACAAGAAGCGGGTCTTCGTCAACCCGGAGATAGTCCTCACCTCGCAGGAGCAGACGGAAATCGAGGAGGGCTGCCTCTCGCTGCCGAGGCTCTACCTCGACGTCCTGCGCCCCGAGTCGGTGCGGGTCCAGGCCTGGAACGAGAAAGGCCGCCCCTTCACGGTCGAGGCGGGAGGCCTCTTGGCGAGGGTGATCCTCCACGAGTACGATCACCTCGATGGCGTGCTCTTCATCGACCGCCTGAAGCCCGGCAAGCGGGATCGGGCCCTGGCCCAGTACCACAAGCTGAACAAGGCCTGACGGAGAGCGACCAGGGAGACGTCGGATGGTATTCACCGCGGAGAACGCGGAGTCCGCGGAGGAAGATTCGCAATGAGTCTGGGCTTGGAGATGTTTATCATTCCGCATTCCGCCTAAGCTCTCTGTCCTCAATCTCTCTTCCCTCCGCGTTCTCCGCGTTCTCCGCGTTCTCCGCGGTGAGATCATTCTGAGCCTCTTCCGGAGGAACCTGTGCGAGTGCTTTTCGCGGGATCTCCCGATATCGCCGTGCCTTCCCTCATCCGCGTCTCATTCGAGCACGAGATCGTCGGGGTCCTCACCAACCCCGAGAGCGCGAAAGGCCGCGGGCTCGGCCTCGAGGCCACGCCCATCGCGAGAGCGGCCGCGACGGTGCTCGGCGACCGCGCGCCTATCCTGTCGCCCGAGCGCCTGGGGGCCGAGGCCCGCGAGGCGGTAGCCGCCCTGCGCCCGGAGATCCTGGTCACCTATGCCTATGGACGCATCTTCGGGCCGAAATTCCTCGCCCTATTCCCCAAGGGAGGGGTCAACGTCCACCCGAGCCTCCTGCCGAAGTTCAGGGGCCCGGCGCCTATCCCGGCGGCCATCCTCGCCCACGACCGGGAAACCGCGATCACGGTGCAGCGCCTCGCCTTGGAGATGGACTCGGGCGACATCCTCGGCCAGCTTCGGCTCCCCTTGGCCGGCACGGAAACAGCCGAGGACGTCGGCGAGGTGGCGGCGATCATGGGAGCCGACCTCCTCTCCACCGTGCTCGAGGAGATCGAGCGAGGCCAGGAGCGGCCGAGGCCTCAGTCCGGCGAGCCGAGCTATTGCTCGATGCTCCGCAAGGAAGACGGCCTGATCGACTGGCACGCCCCCCTGTCGGACATCGACGCCAAGGTGCGGGCCTTCTATCCATGGCCCGGCGCCTTCGCCTACCTGCGCGGTTCCAGGCTCAACGTGCTCGAAGCCTTCCCCTACCCGCACGTCACCTTCGCCGCCGGCCCGAGCAGCCTCGACTTCGAGGACCCCGAGCCTGGCACCGTGCTCGGCCTAGACAAGAGCCGCGGCATAATGGTACAAACGAAGGACGGCCTCCTCGCGCTCAGGCGCCTTCAGGTTCAGCAGAAAAAGGCCCTCCACTATAGGGAATTCGCGAACGGAATGAGGAACCTCGTCGGCGCGGTCCTGTCCTCGGCGCCGGCCGCGACCGGCGAGGCCCCGGCCTTGCAGGCCGACGAAGAAGCCCTTCGCGCTAAGGAAGCGGACCGTCCATGAAGCTCGACTTCAAGTTGCCCAAGCTGCCCAAGTTATCAGAGATTCGCATGCCCAGCCTCCCCCTCGACCTGCGCAAGGTCGAGTCCTTCGACAAGGAGCACTATCGCGTCATAGCCTACGGCCTAGGGGCGGTCATCGTGCTTATGGTCCTCGCGGGCTTCTCGGCGTTCTTCCTGTCCCTCAAGGGCGCCGAGCAGACCTTGGTGCCGGACGTCAAGGGCATGGAGCTCGCCCAGGCCCTCGAGAAGCTCCAGGACAAGGAGCTCTACCCGCGGGTCTCGCTGCGCTATACCAACGATCCCCAGCTCCGCGGGGAGATCATCGACCAGGATCCCGCCGCGGGCTCCATCGTCAAGGCCGGGCGCCGCATCCAGCTGACCGTGAGCCGCGGAGCGGTCGTCGGCAAGGTCGAGAAGTTCGTGGGCCTGACCGTCGACGACGCGAGGATCCACATCCAGGCCCTCTTCGCCGGCACGACGGCCCTGCTCGCGATCAAGGACCCTCCCGTCTACGTCTACGACAAGGCGCCGGCGGGGACTATCCTCGAGCAGAAGCCCCTTCCCGACACGGCCATCACCGGACCGACCCAGCTCGAGCTCGTCGTGAGCCGGGGGCCCGACAAGGTCCAGGTGGCGGTGCCCGAGCTCGTCGGGCTCTCGATCGACCAGGCCTCGGCGATAATCCAGTCCGAGTCCTCGACGATGTTCCAGGGCGCGCAGAAGACCAACCTGGTCTTCGACTTCTCGATGAGGGCTCCCGGCAAGAGCGAGCGGGCGGGCATCGTCGTCGCCCAGACCCCCGCACCCGGCTCCATGATCGCGACCAATTCCCGAGTCTCGCTGACTCTGACCAATCCCGCGCCCGCCGAGGGCAAGGTCGCCGGCATCTTCTCGCGCGATCTCATCGTCTATCCCTATCCGGTCAAGGTCTCCCTCGTGGCTCTCAGCCCGGAGGGCGAGAAGACCCCGATCTTCACCGTAAACCACCCGGGTGGCGCCTTCACCGCGCCTTACGTCGCTCCCGCGGGCTCGGCCCTCATGCTCTTCGTGCTGGACCGCGAGGTCCTGCCCAGGTTCGAGGTGGCCGGTACCGCGGAGCAAGCCTCGCCCTGATGGGACGCCGGACCTCTCCCTCGCGGGCGCCTGGTCGGTTCCAGGGTGCCCGGCCGCCCTTCTCGAAGGCCGAGGACCGCCGTCGCCCAGGCGACTGCCGCGGCGAGGGCGAGATCGACCGCCACTCGGGCGAGCGGCGCCGATGGGGCGACCGGCGCCGCCACAGCGACCAGCGAGCGGACCGGCGCCTTCGGGAGCGGGGGCCGGGCGTGCCCCTTCTCGTCGAGGCCGTCTCCTTCTACCTCTACGACGTGGGCAGGAGCGTAGACCTGGACAAGGTCGCGGCCCTCCTGCCGGCCCACCCCGATCTCGGCATCGCCAAGCGCAGGGATACGCCGGCCTCACTCACCCTGCCCACTCCCCTGATCCTTCAGCTCGCCTCGCCGGAGGGCTGGGGCTTCCCCGCTCTCGACCAGCCCTCGGCGCAGGCCAAGATCTACGAGGAGGGAGTGGTCACCATCGTCCTCAGGGCCAAGGCGCGGCTGAGGATGGACGAGCTCCATGGCCTGGAGCGCCGGCCCCTCGGCGGCCCCGGAGGCCCCGATCTCGAGCGCTTCGCGGAAGTATCCTTCCTGCGGCTCTTCGAGGCGCTGATCCCGGCGGTGGCCGAGCCTAGGGAGATCGCGGCGATGGACCGCGAGTCCTACCTGGCCTTCTGTTTCCTCGAGTGCGGGGAGGACCCCGCCGGATTCATCGAGCGCAACCGCGACCGCTGCGCGGCGCTCCTCATCGGCGAGGAGCCCAGCTCGAGCCTCCACGACAGCCAGATCGCGGCGACCCTGGGCAGGCCCTTTTCCTATCGGGCCGGCGACCTGGCGGTCTTCGAGCTCGACCGCTGCATCATCATCGACCCCAGGGGCGACTACGAGGACCTCCTCCTCATCGCCGAGCACGCGAACTACCAGCTCCTCGAGCTCAGGGTGCTCGACAAGCTCCTCGACACCTGGCTCGACGAGGCCGAGGACGACATCCGCGCCCTCACCGGGGGAGGCAGGCGCGTCCTGGGCCTCCGGCGCCCGATCGAGGTGAAGCTTGCCCACATCCAGGCGCTCCGCTTCGACGCCCTCTTCATCCTGGAGAACCTCGAGAACTCATCGAAGATCATAGGCGACTACTATCTCGGCCAGGTCTACGCGCGGCTCTGTGAGATATTCAACACCGAGGGCTGGAAGTGGTCGGTCGAGCGCCGCCTGGACACGCTCCAGGACGTCTATGACATGGTCAAGGTCGACGCCGGCGAGCGGCGCATGGTGGCTCTCGAGGTGACCTTCATCATCGTGTGCATCATCTTCCCCATCATCCAGATCGTCCAGGTCATGATCCAGAAATAGAGGCTCGATCGCGGGGCGTCTTTGATGATACTATGGGGCATGCGACGCGCCCCTCTGCTCGCCGCGGCTTGCCTCGCCGCTTGCCTGTGCCTCACGTCCTGCTACGAGATCTCGGAGGGTCTCACCTATCTCTCCATTCGCTCGAGGTCCGAGAGCCTCGAGCGGGCGATCGCCGACCCGAAATCGAGCCCCGAGCTCAAGCTGCTCTGCGAAAGGGCCAAGTCCGCGCGCGAATTCGCCCTCGAGCGCTTCGGCCTCAAGCAGACGCGCAACTACACCTCGGTCGTCATCCTCGACTCGGACCACCTGGCCACCGTCGTCCAGGCTTGCGCCGAGCTCTCGTTCACGCGCTATCTCTGGTCCTATCCCGTCGTCGGCAAGATGCCCTACCGCGGCTACTTCGACCCGAAGGACGCCGAAAGGCAGGCCGCCTCGCTCCGGAAGCAGGGGCTCGACGTCATCGCCCGGCCCGTCGACGCCTTCTCGACCCTCGGCTGGCTCTCGGACCCGCTCTTCTCCTTTATGAGCACCTATGGCGAGGCCGAGGTCGCCGATCTCGTGATGCACGAGATGACCCACGCGACGGTCTTCCTCAAGGGCGACCGGCCGGGCAACGAGCAGTTCAACGAGGAGCTCGCCACCTTCGTCGGCGACGAGGGCTCCCTAGTCTACCTCGCCGACCGCTACGGCCCGGAATCCCCGCAGGTCGCCAAGGCCAAGGCGGATCGCGCGGACGAGGAGGCCTTCGCCTCCTACCTGGCCGGCACGGGCAAGGAGCTCGAGGCCGTCTACTCCTCCCAGACGAGCGACGAGGACAAGAGGGCGCGGAAGGCCGGGATCATCGCCGAGCGGGCGAAGGAGTACGCGGCCGAAGCCCCGAGCCTTTTCCAGGGGAAGGGGTACCGAGAGTTCGACATGTCCAAGATCAATAACGCCTACATCGATCTCTACCGCCTCTATCAGGGCGAGACCTCTCTTTATCGCGACTTCTACGAAAAGATCTGTGGGAGCGACATGAAAGCCTTCGTCAGGAAAGTGTCGCTCATCGCGTCAGGCAAGGGGGACCCGAAGACCGAGATGCGGCGCCTCCTCGGGTCCGACGCGGGACGATAGCGATGGCCGCGGCCCTAGCCCTGCTTTCCGCCCTGCTCTACGGCGCGGCGGACTTCTCCGGAGGCTCGGCCACGCGCCGCAATCCCGTCTTCGCCGTCATGGCCCTCTCGCAGGGTGCCGGCATGATCGTCGCCCTCGTCGCCGCGCCCCTCGTCGGAGGCGCCCCTCGGCCGATCGACATGGGCTGGGGCCTCCTCGCCGGCCTCGCCGGATCGGCGGGCCTAGCCCTGCTGTACGAAGGCCTCGCCTCGCACCTGACAGCCGTCGTCTCCCCCCTCTCGGCCCTCGTCGGCGCGGTCCTGCCCGCGGCCTTCGGCGCCGCCCTCGGCGAGCGGCCCGCGCCTCTCGCCATCGCCGGGGCCGGCCTCTGCCTCCCCGCGATCCTCCTGCTCTCCTGGGACTCACGCGGGGCTCGGGACCGCGCCCGCCTCAAGTCCTCACTGGGCTTCGGCGCCCTCTCGGGGACCGGCTTCGGGCTCTTCTTCATCCTCGTCTCGAGGAGTTCCCCGGCCTCGGGGCTCTGGCCGCTCGTCGCCTCGCGCGCCGCCTCGCTGATCTGCTCGATCGGCCTGCTCCTGGCCCTCGGCCGCAAGGGCGGCCGTACGGTAGCCGCGGGGGACCGGCGACTCGTCCTGTTCGCGGGGACCGCGGACATGGGAGCCAACGTCTGCTTCCTCGTCGCGAGCCGCTCCGGCCTGCTCATGCTCGTGACGCTGATCACCTCGCTCTATCCCGCGCCGACCGTCGCGCTGGCGCGGATCTTCCAGGGCCAGCGCGTCGGGGTCCCGCGCGCAGCGGGCATCGCCCTCGCCGTCGCCGGGGCCGCGCTCATCGGATTGAAGTAGCCTCGGCTCGGCCGGGGCGAGGAGGCGTCATGTCGCTGGATCCCAGCCGGGGCCTTCCAAAGGAGACCGATCTCCCCTCGCCGGTCGCCAGACTTCTCGCCCGATACGTCGGCAAGGCGGAACCGCATAGCATCGAGTACTGGCAGCGCTATGTCTTCTACGTAATCACCTTCGCCGGCATCATCGCGGGCACCTGCTGCGTCGTGCCGGTCATCGCCTGGCTGGCCTCGACGGGGAGACCCTACGGCTGGGCCCTCGTGGCGCCCTACGCGCTCGACGTCTCTCTCATCCTGGCACCCGGACCCTCGATCCGGGCCAAGACATGGGCCATCGCCTCCACCTTCTCGGCGCTGGGCGTCTTCGCGCTTTCGCTGGCTGGGCCCGAGGGCGAGAGCGGGATCTGGTTCTCCGTCAGCGTCCTCATCTTGAGCCTCTTCTGCGGCTTTCTCCCGGCCCTCGCCATGGCCTCGGCCAACCTGGCGATCGAGATGGCCTTCGCCGTCCTCCACTCGAGGGGAATCATCGGATGGGACGTGCTGAGGAACTTCCGCTTCTTCTCCTGGGTGGTCCAAGGGGCCAACATCTTCTTCATGGACCTGACCTTCGCCACCGCCAACGCGATGCTGATCCGCGGCGTCGGCGACTCCTTCCGATCCCTGAAGGCCGCCGAGTCCCGCATGCGCGAGTTCGTCGCCGAGAAGGAGACACTGATCCGCGAGCTTTATCACAGGTCGAAGAACAACATGCAGGTGGTCACCTCGATCCTGGCCTTGAGCTCGGGCAAGATAGACGACGAGGCGGCGCGGGCGGTGCTCAAGGACGTGATCAACAAGATCGGGGCCATGTCCCTCGTGCACCAGAAGCTCTACGAGTCGAAGGACCTGTCCAACATCTCGATGTCGGACTACATCGGGGAGCTGGCGGGCCTCCTCGTCGCGAGTTTCGGCCTGAAAGCCGGCAAGGTCGAGCTCGGCCTCGACCTTGAGGAGCTCTCGCTGCAGGTCGACACGGCCATCCCCTGCGGCCTCGTCATCAACGAGATCGTGACGAACTCCCTTAAGTACGCCTTCCCCGGCGAGAGGCGGGGGAGAATCTCGATCTCGATGAGGGCGTCGGGCTCCGACCGCGTCGAGCTGCGCGTGGCGGACGACGGGGTCGGGGTCGCGCCGGGCTTCGTCCCTTCTGCCGACCGCAAGATGGGCATGGCCACGATCTTCACCATCGCCACTCACCAGCTCCATGGCACGATCGAACTGGACACCAGGGCGGGACTGGCCTTCACGATCTCCTTCCCGCGCCGGCTCTACGAGGATAGGGTTAATATCGATGGATAGAAAGCGCGTGCTCGTCGTCGAGGACGAAACCATGAGCGCGATGGCGATGGCTGACTACCTCGAGGATCTCGGCCACGAGGTCCTCGAGCTGCCGCGCGACGGGGAGGAGGCCATCGCTCTGGCGCGCGAGAAGCGCCCCGACCTCGTCCTCATGGACGTCAACCTTCCGGGACCCATGAACGGCCTCGAGGCGGCCAGGATAATCGCGGCCGAGAGCAGTGCGGCCATCGTCTTCATCACCGGCTACTCGAACGAGGCCATGATCTCGAAGGCCGCCCTCCTCTCGCCCGCGGCCTTCATCGTCAAGCCCTTCGACTTCTCGGTCCTCGACGGGATCCTCAAGAGCCTAGGCTAGGCCTAGGCTAGAACTGTATCAGCGTCCTCGCCGTCAGAGAGAGCGATCCGTCGCCGGCGAGGTAGGTGAATTCCTTGTTCTCGCCGCCTCCCGCGTAGGAGACGAGGAGGGAGCAGCTAGGCGCGTTCGGCAGGCTGAAGTCCTCCTGGAACGAAACCGTATACGAGAAGTCGGATAAGTTCGCCAGACCGCTCACGGTCGAGGCAAGGTCCTTCGAGAACAGCTCATCGGCCTTGAGCGCCGCATAGCCGTAATACTTGCCGATATAGAGCGAGGGAAGCGAGCTCATGGCCGCAGGGTTGCCCGTATAGTCCGATCCCGCCGACTGGAAGAAGCCTTCAGCCGAGAAAGTCCATCGCTTGAGGTCGTCCAGGGACCGTGAGAGCCCCAGCGACGCGGCCCAGGACCGCGTGTATCCCGAATAGGCTGGAGCCGCGGCGAGCTCGCCGTAGACGGCCGCGCCCAGTAGATCGCCGGAAAAATCGAGCCCCGCCTGGGCCTGGGCCGCCTCGGAGGCGAGGCCCGAGATACCGAGCTCGAAGCCTCCTATGGTCGCGTCGAGCCTGGCTGAGTATCGAGCGGCGCGGAACCCCGCGCGGCTCGAGATCTCGGCGGCGTCGACGCCCGAGAAATCCGCGAAGAAGGTCGCGTTGGCCTTGCCTATTGGGGCGAAGAGCTTGAGGCCGCTCTCTCCCTGCCGAAGGTCCACGGGGGCGAAGAAATCGTACTTCTGGGCGTTTGCGAAGTCGACCGGGCTCCAGACCACCGAAGGCCCCCAGGCCAGAAGCTGCTTGCCCAGCCTGACGAAGACGAGCTTCCCGAAGTCGAAGGAATAGTAAAACTCGGTCAGGGCGTAGCTCGGGCTCGACGAGGCGGAGCCGGCCGCGAGCGCGGCGGCTCCATCGCCTCCATCGGCGCCGAAGAAGGGCTCGTAGACGCCGTAGGAAGCGTACAGCGAGCCGTAATCAGGCACGGAAACCTTCGCGAAGAGCTTGCCCGAGGCGGCCGAGGAGAGGGCGTAGCCGCCGAAGTCGGAGGGGAAGGCGGAGGTCGCCGAGACGAGGGCCTCGCCGCCTACGAGGTACTCGGTCTTGGCCGCTCCCCCGGCCGCTCCGGTCCCGCGCTCGGCCGCCGCGCTCGAGGCGGCGCCGGACGCGGCCCCGGAGGCCGCGTCGAAGGCGCCCGAGTCGAAGATGCCCTCCTCTCCGGCGGCCGGAGCCGCGTCTTGGGGCGCTCGCGGGTCCTGCGCGACGGCCGCGGGGGAGAGCAGCAGGGCGAGAGCCGCTGATGCAAGCGTTATGCGATTCAGTTTCATCCCGCCCCCCTACCTCGACTGCTCCTCGAGGAAGGCCTTCGAGAAGGTATAGTCGGCGATCCTCGAGGTGGAGATGCCCTCGTTGGTGAGGTAGGTTTTCTGGTCATTCTCGAGTGCGTCCACGGCGAGCAGCTTGGTGAATATGAACTTGCCCTTCGCGATCTCCTTGTACTCGATATAGTAGCTCGTGCGCAGGAGGGTCTCGCCCGCGCTGAAGCTCTCTACCTTCACGGGGAGGCCGTCGCTCCGGCGAAGGTAGAGCTTTTGCACGGGGAAGTCCACGTCGAGCTGCTTCGCGTCCAGCCTCACGACGTCGCAGTCCCAGCTCGCCACCTTGGCAGTACCCGCCAGGCTCGCCCAGTACTGGGCGAGGGTGTTGGGCTTGCCGAAGAGGTCGGCGCGCACGTCGGTCGAGCCGACGTCGTCCTTGCGGTTGCGGTAGACGAACTCGCGGGTCGAGGGCAGGTAGAGGTAGAGGTCGTCGCCGGATCGCCAGTAGCCCTTCCCCTTCTCGCTGTTGGGATATTGAAAGAGGAGGGTGAAGGTATCGGCCGCGTCCCTGCGGTAGATCTGTATCCGCAGGACCTTGTCGGCCTCGCCCGCCTTCTTCTGAACCAGGGTGAACGTGTCGGTGACGTCGATGCCGCCCAGGTCCAGCTTGTCCTCGAAGCCGCCCACCAGCGAGGCGGCCTTGGGATCGGTCGCCTTCGCGGCCGCGGAAGCGGTTTGCTGCGCCTGGAGGGAAGCGCCCTGCGAGGTCGCTAGGGCGGCCGCAAGGGCCAGGGCCGAGATAGTTCGGGCATTCATATGGTTCCTCCGATCAAAAGGTCGAGGCAAGGGCCTCGACGGGCCGGATGCGCCCGCCGCGCCGGGCGGGGAAATACGAGAAGGCCGCGGCCATGGCAGCTATCGCGAGCACGATGCACAGCATGTCGCCGAGCCGCGGCTCGAGGGCGAGGCGGCCCGAATTCAGCAGGATGGCCAGGCTGCCTCCAGCCGGCACGGGAATCCAGGCGCCGACGGCCAGGCAGGCCAGGGCCCCGGCTATCGCTCCGGCGAGGGAGAACATGAGGGCCAGCGCGACGCCCTCCATCACGAAGAGGCCGGTCACCGCGCCCGAGTCGAGGCCTATGGCGCGCATGGTGCCGATCTCCCGTAGACGCTCGTTCACGCTCATCCTGAGATTGATGAAGATCGAGATTGCCACGACGAAGAGCATCACGGCGGCGACGAGGCCCCCTATGCCGTCGACGGCCGCGACGATGCTGCGCACGATGCCCAGGACCTCGCCTATCGTCGAGAGCTTGAGCATCACTCGGTCCCGGCCTTCCTTGTCCGCCTCGTAGCGGACGCTGGCCGCCGAGACGGCCGCGATGGCCTCCGTGTCGTCCTTGGGGCTCGACACCTCGAACCCGGCCGAGGCCGGGGCGGCGGAAAGCCGTTCCCTGGCGGCGGAGGCGCCGGAGGGGTCGCTCAGATAGACGTAGAGGGCGGTGACTGAATCGTCGGAGGCCAGGTCGAGCCCTCGCAGGAAGGCCAGGTGCGTCAGCACGAAGCCGTTCATGAAATAGTTGTCCGTGGAGTAGACGCCGCGCACCTTGAGGATGCCCGTGTTGAACGCGCCGAAGCGGGTCCGAGTGGACACGACCACGTCGTCGCCGACCTGGAGACCGAAGTATTGCGCCACGTCCTTGGGCAGGGCCACGCCGCTCGGATCGCCCGCCCACTCGGCCCAGGACCCGCCCGAGAAGCGCATCTGGCCCGCCAGCCCAGTGTCGAGCCCAGGCTCGATGCCGGTAAAGGAGAGGCGCTTGGAGAGGCCCTTGTAGTACACGGCCGATTGCATGAGGTAGCGCGGCAGGACCGAGGCCTTGGGCCCGAGGGTCTTGGCCGCGATCGCCTCGATCTCGGGCGCCCGGAGCAGGCCGTTATAGATCCTGCCGTCCTTGGCGTACTGCCCGGAGATCGTGACATGGCCCGCCGAGGCCCGCACCACGCTCGTCGACACGTTGTCCGCGGCCCCTCTCGAGAACGCGAGGAGCGCAGTCAGTATCAGGGCCACGATCGAGTAGTTGATGCCCAAGGTGAAGCTTCGCCTGGGATTTCGAAAGACGTTTTTGAAGGCCATCGCCGCTAACCTGCCCATGGGTGACTACCTTTCGCTCATCGCCTTGAGCGGCGTTATCGAGGTGGCTACCCGAACCGGGTAGAGAGTGGCCAGCACGGAGACAAAGGCCACGAGGGCCAGGGCCAGGACGAAGGGCCCGAGGCTCGGCCGAAGAGGCAAGCTGCCGCCTCCTATGAGGAACTGCGAGACCAGCTCGGGAAGCATGATCCCGCCCGAGCCGGCGAGCGCGATCGCCACGGCCGCGAAGGCCATGCCGACGAGGGCAGCCGCCAAGTTGAGGACGAGAGCCTCGGCCAGGAACAGCCCCCTGACGAAGGACTTGTCGCTTCCAATGGCGCGCATCGTGCCGATCTCGGCGGTGCGCTCCGTGACGTTGATCACCAAGGTATTCATGAAGATCAGCGCCACGACGAGGAAGACGAGGGCCGTCGCCAAGTAGATGAAGGCCTGAAGGCCCGAGGCGATCTGCGCGTAGAAGCCCGAGGCGGCGTCCCACCTGGCCGCCTTGACCCCGAGCGAGGGGGTGGCGGCGATGGAGGCCATGGCCGAGTCGACGCTTGAGTGGTCCTTGAGGCGGACCGCTATCATGGTGGCCCCGGACAGGGCCTCGCTCTTCAGCTTGGAAACGTCGAGCGTCCTGAGCGCGGGGTCGGAGGCCAAGGCGAAGATCGCGTCGTCGCCTCCCGAGCTCGCAGCGAGTCCGGAGTCGAAGGACGAGGGCAGGGACTGGACGCCGGAATAATCGTAGACAGAGGCGAAGGTGCGCGCGTCCATGAAGTTGATGTAGTCGAAGACGCTCGAGAAATGCTCGGGCTGGAAGATTCCGACTAGGCGCGATGGGAAAGCGTTGACCCCGCCCTCGGTGACGCCGAGGAGGGTAACCTTCTCTCCCGTGTCGAGGGAAAAGCCGAAATTCTTCCTGTACTGATCGTTCTGGTAGCTCGAGATCATGATGCCTTGAACGGGAGCCTCGGGGGCTGATGCCCCAGGCGCTCGTCCGAAGAACCCGGTCTGGGACCTTCCCGCGCCGCCGAAGACGCGTTCATAGGAGTCGGGATCGACAGCGTAGAAAATAAAGGGCAGGTCAAAGCTCTTGCCTCCGCGCTCGACCTGAATGAGCGCGTAGTTTTGCGCGTAGGGCGCGTAGGCCTCGACCTGTGCCATGCCGCCCAAGGCTTTTTCCACGGCCTCGACGTCCTTGATGAGCGGCAACGGCGTGTTGAACGCGAAGGGGGAAGGCAGATCCTTCGACGCTTGCGAGTAGAGGATGAAGTCGCCCGTGAAGTGGTCGATGATCGCGGCCTTGGATGCGGCCTTGGCCGAGGACGCGAACGTGGAGCCGAAGACCACGAGGAAGGTGCCGAAGGCGACGAGCGCGCCGATGAGGGCCATACGGCCCTTCCGCCTCGCCAGGGTCCGGAGCGCCAGCTTGAGGGTGAGCATGGCCTTACGCCGCCTTCCCGTCGCCGACGACCAGCCCGTCGAGAATGCTCACGACCCTGCGCGCCTCCCGCATGATGTGCTGATCGTGGGTCGAGAAGATGAAGGTGGTCTTCTCCTCCTCGTTGATCCGCCTCATGAGCTCGACTATGCGCAGGCCCGTCTGGGAATCGAGGTTGGCCGTGGGCTCGTCCGCGAGCACGATGAGGGGCCTCGTCACGAGGGCCCTCGCGATCGCGACGCGCTGTCTCTGGCCGCCCGACAGCTCGTAGGGCTTGTTCTTGAGCCGGTCTCCAAGACCGACCTCCTCGACGAGCCGTGTCACCAGCCTCGAGCGCTCCGCTCGCGACAGGTCCCTCTTGAGCAGAAGTGGGAACTCGATATTCTCGTAGACATTGAGGACGGGTATCAAGTTGAAGGACTGGAAGATGAAGCCTATCTTCTCGCGGCGGTAGCGCGTGAGCTCCTTGTCGCTCAGGGAAGCCACCTCGGTCCCGTCTATGCGCACAGAGCCTTCGGTCGGAAGGTCTATGCAGCCGAACAAGTTGAGCATCGTGCTCTTGCCCGCCCCGGAAGGGCCGGCGATCGCCAGGAAATCGCCCTTCTCGATCTCCAAATTTATGCCCCGAAGCGCCTCGACCTTGGTCTGGCCCAGCATGTAATTTTTCTTCACTCCCTCAAGCTCGACTACCGGCATGAGTCTCCTCCTCGTAATCTATTCCCTTGAGCAGGACGCCTATCAGCTCCCGCGCCATATCCATTCGATCCCTGCCCACGATCTCCACCGGAACCGAATGCAGGCTTTCCACCAGGCCGAGCAGTGCTCCCGCGAGGAGGCCGGGATCGCAGGGCCCGATCTCGCCGGAGGACCTCGAAGCCTCGAACTCGTCCTGGAGCCGTCTCAGGATCAGCTCATAGACGAGATCCATGATCCTCCGGGCCCGCTCGGGCGAAAGCGCGGCTAGGTCGGTCTGGGCCATGCGAATAAGGTCCATCGGGGGCTGCGAGAGGAACCAAAGCGCGGCCCCCTCGAGCTTGCCTCGCAGCTGGGGCCCCCCGGCCCGAAGGGCTGCCGATAGACCCTCCCCATGCCGCCTCAAATTGCGTTCCATGACCTCGGCAAAGAGCTCGTCCTTGCCACCGGGGAAGTGGTAATAAAGAGAAGCGTGAGTCAGGCCCAGGGCCGAGGAGATGTCTCGCAGAGTCACCGAGTCATGGCCCTTCCTAGCGAAGAGCAGTTCCGCGGCATCCAAGATCCGCTCTCTCGCATCTACCAACATATTGGTAAATTATGAAATCCTTATATTAAAGTCAAGATATATTATGGAATTCCTAGACAGGTGCCTCGAAGCTTGTAGCGGCGCCGGGAAAAGCGGAATTTGCCTTTAAAACCCCCGCGCACCCGCCCCGGACCAGGTCCGCTACAAGCTTCGAGGCACTCGCTTGACCAAACCGAAGACATTCGTTATCTATAATAACAGTTGTTTTTATAACCTTTGTTATATGGAGCCCGAATGACCCAAAGACCTACGTTCACCCGCGCCATGATCGTGGAGGCCGCCTACGAACTTACCCGCGCCGGAGGCTGGGAGTCGGTGAGCGCGCGCTCACTGGCGCGGAAGCTGGGCTCATCGACGATGCCCCTCTATTCAAGCCTGAGTTCCATGGACGAGATCAAGGCGGAGGTCACGGGCAAGGCCGCGGAGCTCATGAACGGCTACCAGCGCAAGCCCTTCGACCAGAACCCGCTCATGTCCAGCGCCATCGGCTATATCGCCTTCGCCCGTGACGAGCCGAGGCTCTTCGGCTTCCTCTACAGGGACCGCCCTCCGGGACCGCCGGGCGGGAAGAGCGTCGACAGGGACGGAAGCGGCGCGAGACAGGCCTTCGCCGAGAGCGGGGTCGCCGAACTCGAGGATCAGGCAGGCTTCGCCCTCGACGACCCCATGATCCTCAAGAACTGGATCTTCGTCCACGGCCTGGCATCGCTTCTCTCCGCGCGGGTGCTCGACCTGGCGGACGAGCGGATCAAGAGCCTCCTCGTCGAGGCGGCCATAGGATTCCACTTGCAAGCCTCTTTCGCCCAAGGCGAGGAGGGAGGGGAAAAACATGAATGAGGTCATGGTGGAGGCGAGGAACCTCAGGAAGAGCTACGGTTCGACCCAGGCCGTCCGCGATATCTCCTTCGAGGCGCGGCGCGGGGAGGTCTTTGCCCTACTCGGCCCGAACGGCTCGGGCAAGACCAGCACACTCGAGTGCCTCGAGGGCATCCGCCAGCCCGACTCGGGCCGGTTGAGCATCGCCGGGCTGGACCCCGCCCGGCACGCCCGAGCGCTGCGGGCCGTGGTCGGCGTCCAGCTCCAGTCATCCTCCCTGCCGGCCTCGATGACCGTCGAGGAGGCGATGCGCTTCTTCTGCGCCTACCACGGACGCTCGCCGCGCTTCGACCTCGTCGAGAGGCTCGGCCTGGGCGAGAAGCGCCGGTCGCAATTCGGGACGCTGTCGGTGGGCCAGCAGCGGCGCCTGGCACTGGTCCTGGCCGTCACTCACGAGCCCGAGGTCGTTTTCCTCGACGAGCCGACCGCCGGCCTCGACGTCCAATCGCGGGCGGAGCTCCACGCCCTGATCGGCGAGCTCCGGGCCGGGGGCGCGACCGTCGTCCTGGCCACCCACGACATGGCCGAAGCCGAGAAGCTGGCCGATCGGGCCGCGATCCTCCTGAGGGGAAGGGTCGCCGCCGAGGGCAGCCCGAGGCAGCTCACGGCCTCGGGCAACCGCAGGACGAAGATCTCGGTCTCGACCGAGCAGGGGCTTCTCCTGGCGCACGCGCCGGATTTCCCAGGCGCGAGTCCACAGGGCCCGAGCGAGGACTACTCCATCTTCATCTCGGAAGACCCCGGCAGGTCGGTCGCCTCGATCCTCGCGTGGATCGACGGGGCGGGAGACCGGCTCGTCGATCTCAGGGTCGAGAGGCCCAGCCTCGAGGAGCGTTTCCTCGAGATCGCGGGGACGCCGACGGAAGGAGGGCGGGCATGAAGGCCTTCTTGGTGCACCTCGGCTACGACTTCCGGACGGGCTTCAGGGACAAGTCGAAGTTACTCATGTATTACCTCTTCCCCGGGGTCTTTTTCCTCATCGTCGGGGGCCTCATGTCCTCGATAAATCCCGGCTTCAAGGACCTCCTCGTACCGGCGATGACCCTCTTCGCCTTCATGAGCTCGACCCTGATGACCATTCCCTCCCAGCTCGTCGCGGCGAGGGAGGCCGGAGTCTTCCGAAGCTTCAGGATCAACGGCGTGCCCTCCGCGTCGGTCCTCGCGATCCCGACTGTCTCCACGGCGGCCCACATGGCCGTCGCGGCCGCCGCCATCTGCGCGGTCGGTGTCCTGGCCTATGGCGCCAAGGCCCCGGCGGAAAGCGCGCTCTTCGCCGTGACCGCCCTGCTGAGCTACGCCGCCTACGCGGGCATTGGCGTCCTCATAGGGGCGGCGGCTGCGAGCGGGACTGTCGCCATCCTGGCGGGACAGCTCGTCTTCATTCCCTCGATCATCTTGGGGGGCCTCATGATACCAGCCTCTGCCCTTCCTCCGGCCCTCGCCAGGCTTTCCCTGCTCCTGCCCGCGAGCCATTGCATGCGAGCCCTCGAGTGGGCATGCGCGCCGGGCTCGATCCCCCTTCCCTGGGTCTCGATCGGCACCCTCGCTGCCTGCGCGGCGATCTGCTTCGGGCTGGCGGCATTCGTATTCCAATGGGACGCGCGATCCAGCTCGCCGAGCCGGCGGGCCTGGACCGCCTTCCTCGGCATCGTGCCCTTCGCCCTGGCCGCATTGGCGGGGGCGTGAGGGCGGCGATCATTCCCCGGCGATCGAGTACGAGGAGTCGAGGAGGGTGAAGATGGGCTTGGCGGCCTTCGAAAGAAAGAGCCGCTTGCCCGAGTCGAGTATGACCGCGGCCATGCCGAGGGAATCGGCGAAGGCGATGCCCTTCTCGGGGCCTAGCACGAGGAGGATGAGGGGCGGTCCGTCGGGGTTTTGGCCGAGGGGCAGGACGACGGTAGCCGAGATTGCGCTCCCCTCGACCGGCCTGCCCGTCCTCGTGTCGAAAATATGCGCATAGCGCTTGCCGCCGGCCTCGAAGTAGCGCTCGTAGGTGCCCGAGGTGTCCACGCCGGACTCGCGCACGGAGAAGTATCCTAGCGGAGTGCCGCGCGGCGAGAGCGGGTCCTGGACGCCTATGCGCCAGGGCTTTCCGCCCGGGCCGGAACCGATGGCCGCGACACAGCCTCCGACGTCGAGGACGCCCGAGCGCACCCCGCGCGCCTCGAGCACCTTCGCCCCCTCGACCGCGCCGCAGCCCTTGGCGAGGGCGCCGAAGTCCAGGGCTTGTCCCTTCCCGAGCTCGACCGTCGAGGCGGCGCTTTCCGCCTTCGCGCGGCGCCAGCCTACCCGCTCTCGCGCGGCGGCCTCCTCCGCCTCCGAGGGCATCCGAGGCGAGCTCGTGCCGATGCCCCAGAGCCTCACGAGGGGGCCGACCGTCGGGTCGAAGATGCCTTCGCTGAGCCGAGCGAGCTCGAGGCCGCGGGCGGCCGTCTCGGCGATGTCCCTGTCGACGCGAACGGGCCCCGACCCGGCGCGCGCGTTCAGCCTTGCCAAGCCCGAGGCCGGATCCCACATGTTCAGCTCGGCGTCGATCCGCCGGAGCCGAGCGAAGCAGGCCTCGAAGTTCGAATCGATGGCGTGATCGCGAAGGGTGAGGACGACGGCCGAGTCGAAGACCGTCGAGCGCCTCGTGACGCCGGTCGCGGGGGAGCAGCCCGTACTGGAGAGGAGGGCCGGGGCGAGCCAGACAGCGGCCAGGGCTCTGGCGGCGGAAGGCTTGATCACGGAGGCACTATACCGTTCGGCGGCCGCCCGAGCCAGGCCCGGCGGCTGGCCGCCGTAGACAAGGGCGGCCCCAGTCCGTACTATTTCGCCTACTCCATGGAATCAGCCAGAGACCGGCTTCTCGGGCGGAACGCGCTCTCGTACTTCCTGCTCTCGAGGATCGCCACGACCGTCGCTTTCCAGATCCAGGCCATAGCCGTGGGCTGGAGGATGTACGCTATCACGGGCAGCGCGCTCTACCTGGGCTTCGTGGGCCTTGCCCAGTTCCTGCCCATGCTCGTCTTGACCCTGCCCGTGGGACATGTCGCCGACCGCTACGACCGAAGGCGGATCGCGCAGGCCTGCCAGGCGATCGAGGGCCTCGCCGCCGCCTTCCTGGCTTGGGAGGGCATGTCCGGCTCTCTCGGCAAGGAAGAGCTCCTCGCGATAGTCGCCCTCGTCGCTGCGGCACGGGCCTTCGAGGCCCCCTCGATGCAGTCCTTGATGCCGACCCTCGTCACCCTGGAGCGCTTCCCCCGCGCGGCGGCCTGGTCGGCCTCAGCGATGCAGGTCGCCAGCATCGCCGGCCCCGCCCTCGGCGGCCTACTCTACGCGCCGGGTCCGTCCTGGGCCTTCGCGGCCTCCACGATCCTCTACCTGGCCGCAGCTGCCTTGCTCGCGCTGGCCAAGCCCTTGCAAGCCCGGCCCCGGCCCGCGCGCGAAAGCCCTTCGGTCAAGTCGCTCTTCGCCGGCATCGATTTCATCCGAAGCAGGCCGGCCATTTTGGGAGCGATCTCGATGGACCTCTTCGCCGTCCTCCTGGGCGGGGCGACGGCCCTCCTGCCCATCTATGCCAAGGATATCCTGCGGGTCGGCTCACTCGGCCTCGGGGCCCTGCGGGCGGCCCCGGCGCTGGGCGCCCTCGCGTCCTCGCTGGTCTTGGCGCGGCGCCCTTTGAGGCGCCGGGTGGGCAGGTCGATGTACCTCGCCGTGGCCGTCTTCGGGCTCGCCACCGTCGCTTTCGCGGTCTCGAGGTCTTTCTACCTGTCGCTGGCCCTCCTCGCCCTCCTCGGGGCCGCCGACGTCATCAGCGTGGTCGTCCGCCAGTCCTTGGTCCAGCTCATGACCCCGGACGAGATGCGCGGACGAGTGAGCGCGGTCAACTCGATGTTCATCGGCACCTCGAACCAGCTCGGAGAGTTCGAGTCGGGGATCACCGCCGCCTGGCTCGGCGCGGTCCCCGCTACCGCCATCGGCGGCCTGGGCACCCTCCTCGTCGTGGGGCTGTGGATCTATCTCTTCCCTACCCTCTGGAAGGCCGACCGGCTGGGCTGAGCCTACAAGCTGTGCCGCCGATCCCAGGGCCCGCGGCTTTAGCTCGTGACGCAGCCTTCCGAGGCGTCCGAGCAAAGCCTCGCGAACTTGGCGAGGGCGCCCCTGGAGTAGCCCGTGTCCCTCGGCCGCCATGGCTGGAGGCGCTCCTTCAATTCGGCCTCGCTCAGCCGCACCGAGAGTTCCTTGCGCGAGAGGGAGATGCATAGTCGGTCCCCGTCGCGGAGGGCCGCGATGGGCCCGGCCTCCTGGGCCTCGGGGCAGATGTGGCCCACGATCATGCCGTGGCTGCCCCCGGAGAAACGGCCGTCCGTAACGAGGGCCACCTTGCCTGCTAGGCCCGCGCCCGCGATGGCGGCCGTGGGCGCGAGCATCTCGCGCATGCCGGGGCCGCCTTTGGGCCCCTCGTAGCGTATGACGACGACGTCGCCCGCGACGATCCTGCCTTCGAGGATCGCCTCGAGGGCCGCCGTCTCGCTCTCGAAGACGCGCGCCGGGCCCTCGTGCTCGACCACGTCGAGTCCGCAGGTCTTGAGCACGGCCCCTCGAGGCGCGAGGTTCCCGTGGAGAACGCAGAACGGCCCGGTGGCCTTCATGGGCCTCTCGAAGGGCAGGACCACGTCCTGGCCCTCGAGAGCGACCTCGACGCCGGCGAGATTCTCCGCCACGGTGCGGCCGGTGCAGGTCATGCACTCTCCGTGCAGCAGGCCGCGGTCGAGGAGCATGCGCATGACCATGGGCACGCCCCCGACGCGGTCGAGATCCTCCATCACGTAGCGGCCCGCGGGCTTCATGTCCGTCAAAGTCGGGGTCGTGTCGTGGAAGTAGTTGAACTCGGACGCCTCGAGCCTCACCTCGGCCTCGCGGGCGAGGGCCAGCAGGTGAAGGACCGCGTTCGTCGATCCGCCGAGGGCCATCACGGTCCGTATCGCGTTCTCGAAGGCCTGTCTCGTCATGATATCGCGAGGTCTTATGTCCTGCTCGAGCATCGCCAGGAGGGCCTTGGCAGAGGCGCGCATATGGGCGGACTTGGCCTCGTCGACCGCCGGTATGCTCGCCGAGCCCGGGAGGCTCATGCCCAGCGCCTCGGCGGCCGCGGCCATCGTGTTCGCCGTGTACATGCCGCCGCAGGCGCCCGGGCCGGGACAGGCCTTCCGTTCGACGCAGTGGAGCTCCTCGTCGCCGATCGAGCGCGCCGCATGGGCCCCGACCGCCTCGAAGACGCTCACGATATCGAGCTTGCGCCCTTCGTGGGAGCCCGCGCGGATGGTGCCTCCGTAGCAGAAGATCGAGGGGAGGTTGAGCCGAGCCATGGGCATGATCGACCCGGGCACGGTCTTGTCGCAGCCGCCTATCGCGAGAAGCGCGTCCATGCTGTGGCCCCGGACCACGAGCTCGATGGCGTCGGCTATCGCGTCCCTGCTCGGGAGCGAGGCCTTCATGCCCTCGGTGCCCATGGCCTCGCCGTCGGTCACGATGAAGCTGTTGAACTTCATGGGCTTGGCGCCCGAGGCGGCGAGCTCGGCCTTGGCGAGGGCGGCGAGCTCGTCGTGGTGGATGTTGCAGGGGGAGACTTCCGCCCCGGCGCTGGCGACGCCGACTATGGGCAGGTCGAAGTCCCCGTCGCCGAAGCCGATGGCCCTGAGCATGGCCCGGTTGGGCGAGCGCTCGGGGCCATGGGTCATCTCGCGGGAGGCCCCGTTCAGGCCCAGGCTCTCGCGGCCGGTCATGGCGAGGGCCTCGACCAATTGATATAGGGCAGGGTTTCGGCGAGCTCGCGCGCGGCGCCCAAGCCGGGCAGGAGCTCGGAGGTCGAGTCCCAGAGTCCCGAGACGAGGGCCCTCCGGTGGCTCTCGGGCATGGAGAGAGCGAAGCGCCGGCCTCCTGCGCGGACCTCCTTGGCCTCGAGGTCCAGCTCGACGAGGAGGGAGGGATCGGCCTCGACCAGGTCCTGGAGCTCGCGGACGGCTACGGCGGAAATGGTCACGGCGGGGAGTCCGAGCGACACGCAGTTGCCCGCGAAGATCTCGGCGAAGGACTCCCCGACGAGGGCCGCGATGCCTGCGCGGGCGAGAGCCTGGGGCGCGTGCTCGCGTGACGATCCGCAGCCGAAGTTTCGGTTGACGATGAGTATCGAGGCGCCCGAGAAGCGGCTCTCGTTGAAGGGATGGTCCTTGGGGCGCCCGACCTCGTCGAATCGGGCGTCGCGGAAGACGTGGTCTCCAAGGCCTTCGAAGCTCACGCCCTTCATGAATCGCGCGGGGATGATCCTGTCGGTGTCGACGTCGTCCTCGCGGAGGGGCAAGCCTCTGCCCACGAGCTTGGCGCGGCGCTCAACGTCTCGGGCCATCACAGCCTCCTAATGTCGACGACCTCGCCGCTCACGGCGGCGGCGGCGACCATTGCCGGGCTCATGAGGAGGGTTCGGCCCAGGCTCGAGCCCTGCCTCCCTATGAAATTCCTGTTGGAGCTCGAGGCGCAGACCTGCGTGCCCTCGAGCCTGTCCGGGTTCATCGCGAGGCACATCGAGCAGCCCGCGCGCCGGAACTCGAAGCCCGCCTCGAGGAAGACCGCGTCCAGGCCCTCGTCCTTCGCCTGGGCCGCCACCGCCATGGATCCGGGCACGACGAGGGCGCGCACCCCAGGGGCGACCTTGCGGCCCACGACCACGGCGGCGGCCTCCCGGAGGTCGCTTATCCTGCCGTTGGTGCAGCTGCCGATGAAGGCGACGTCGATCTTCTTGCCCGCGATGCTCTCGCCCTCGGCGAAGCCCATATGGGCGTAGGCGGCGCGCGCCCCCTCGCGGCGCTCGGGCGGAAGCTCGGCGACCCTAGGCATGGACTGCGAGACCGGGATGCCCTGGCCGGGATTGATGCCCCAGGTGACCATGGGCTCGACCGCCTCAGCCTCCAGCTCGACCCGGTCGTCGAAGGAGGAGTTCTCGTCGCTGGCGACGGAGCGCCAGAAGGCGAGCGCCCGGTCCCAGTCGGCGCCGGCAGGCGCGTAGGGCCGCCCGAGCAGGTACTCGAAGGTCTTCTCGTCGGGGCTCACGTAGCCGGCGCGCGCCCCTCCCTCGATGCTCATGTTGCAGAGGGTCATCCGCGCCTCCATGCCGAGCGAGCGCACGGCGGAGCCCGCGTACTCGTAGGCGAAGCCGATACCGCCCTCCACCCCAAGGCGCGAGAGTATGTAGAGGATGAGGTCCTTGGCCCCGACGCCCTTCCCGAGGGAGCCCTCGACCGAGATCTTGCGGACCTTGGGCCTGTCCATCGCGAGGGTCTGGGTCGCGAGGAGGTCCCGGACCTGGCTCGTCCCGACGCCGAATGCGATGGCCCCGAAGGCCCCATGGGTCGAGGTGTGCGAGTCGCCGCAGGCGATCGTCATGCCCGGCTGGGTGAGGCCGAGCTCCGGGCCGATCACGTGGACGATGCCCTGCCTTCCCGAGTCGAGGCCGAAGAACTCGAGTCCCGAGAGCGCGGCATTGGCCTCGAGGGCGGACATCATCGCCTCGGCCTGGGGGTCCTTGAAGGGCCGCCCCTGATCGTCCGTGGGGACGATGTGGTCGCAGGTCGCAAAGGTCCGCCCAGGGAAGGCGACGCCCAGGCCCCGCTCCGCGAGCATCGCGAAGGCCTGGGGCGAGGTCACCTCGTGCACGAGATGGAGGCCGACGAACAGCTGGTCCCGGCCCGAGGGCAGGGTCCCAACCCGGTGAAGCTCCCAAACCTTGTCGAAGAGGTTAGCCGACATCGATGCCTCCTGTCAGGTCGTCTTTTCGCCTCGCGCCATGAGCAGCTTGCCCGACCTCACGATGTCCCGGATGCCGAAGGGCCGGAGCAGGGTCTCGAAGGCGTCGAGCTTCTCCGAGCTGCCCGTGACCTCGACGGCCAGGGTCGACTCGGCGAGGTCGATGGTGCGCGCCTTGAAGGCCTCCATCACCTGGAAAGCCTCGGCGCGCCGCTCGGACGGGCAATCGATCTTGACGAGGGCAAGCTCCTTCTGGATGACGTCCTCGTACGAGTAGTCCCGCGCGTGGATCACGTCCACGAGCTTGTTGAGCTGCTTGAGGATCTGCTCGAGCGTATCCCGGCCGCCCCGCGCGACGATGTTCATGCGCGAGTAGCGCGGGTCCTGGGTGGGCGAGACCACCAGGCTGTCGATGTTGAAGCCTCGCCTCGAGAACACCAGGGCTATCCTGATGAGAACGCCGGGCTTGTTCGACACGAAGAGGCTCAGGGAATGGCGCGCTGCGCCGGACGGATCGTCCATCTCAGGTCCCTCCCGTGGGCTTCTCGAGCTTGTGCCGGGGCGGCTCGAGGAGCATGGCCTCGAGAGGGGCCCCCGCCGGGATCATCGGAAAGACATTGTCGTGCTTTTCGACCTCGGCGTCGACCAGGCAAGGGCCCTCGTGCTCGAGCGCCGCCTTGAGCACCCGCCTCACGTCGGCGGGGCGCGTTATGCGATAGCCCTTGATCCCGTAGGCCTCGGCCAACCTGGCGAAGTCCGGGTTGCCCTCGAGGTCCACGCCGGAGTAGCGCTCGTCGTAGAACATGCTCTGCCATTGCCGGACCATCCCGAGATAGTGGTTGTTGATGACGACTATCTTCAGGGGGAGGCCCAGGTTGCGCAGGGTGGCGAGCTCGCTCAGGGTCATCTGGAATCCCCCGTCCCCGACGATGGCGATCACGCGCTCCCCCGGCCTGCCCAGCTGGGCCCCGATCGCGGCAGGAAAGCCGAACCCCATCGTGCCGGCCCCGCCCGAGCTGATCCAGTTGCGGGAATTCTCGGTAAGGACATACTGGGCCGCCCACATCTGGTGCTGGCCAACGTCCGTCGAGAAGACCGCTCCGGCCCCCGCGAGGGCGCGCAGCTCCTCGATGACATGCTGGGCTCGGACCTTGCCCTCCTTGCGGTAGCGCAGCGGATACTCTCGCCGCCAGCGCGAGACCTGCCTCACCCAGTCCTCGGTGTCCCCCCGCTCCAGGAGCGGCAGGAGCTGGCCGAGGACGGCCTTCGCGTCCCCGACTATGCCGACGTCGACCTTGACCACCTTGTCCAGCTCGGCCGGGTCGATATCGACATGTATCTTCACCGCCCCGCGGCAGAAGTCCGAGTAGCTGCCCACGATTCGGTCGTCGAAGCGCGAGCCGACGCTCATCACGAGGTCGCAGGCGGCCATGGCCTTGTTCGCGTAGGCCGTTCCGTGCATGCCGAGCATGCCTAGGGAGAGCTCGTGGCTCTCGGGCAGCACGCCCTTGCCCAGCAGCGTGCTCACCGCGGGGATCCGCATCCTCTCGACGAGCTCCCTCACCTCGCGAGCGGCGCCCGAGATGGCGGCTCCGTGCCCGACGAGGAGGACGGGCCGGCGGGCGGCCTTCAGGGCGGCGGCTGCAGCTGCCACCGCCTTCGCGTCGCCGAGGCTCGGGACGGAGTAACCGGGCAGGTGGAATTCCTCCTTGCCCATGTCGAGGAGGGCCTTGCCGGAGATGTCCTTGGGCATATCGATGAGGACTGGGCCGGGCCGGCCCGAGCGTGCCAGATAGAACGCTTCGCGAGCCACGCGGGGGATATCCGCTACTTCCTTGACGAGGTAGGAATGCTTGACGCATGGATAGGTGATGCCCGAGACATCCGCTTCCTGGAAGGCGTCGAGGCCGAGTACGAAACTCGGGCTCTGGCCGCAGATGACCACCAGCGGGATGGAATCCATGAGCGCAGTGAACAGGCCGGTCACCGTGTTGGTGGCCCCCGGTCCCGAAGTGACGAGGGCCACGCCTACCTTCCCAGTGGCGCGGGCGAAGCCGTCGGCCATATGGACCGCCCCCTGCTCGTGCCGGGTAAGGATGAGCTTCACGTTGCGGCCAAGGAGGGCGTCGTAAATGGGGATGGCCGCGCCTCCGGGAAGGCCGAACACGTACTCGACCCCCTCCTCTATCATGATTTCAACAAGGGCTTCGGCTCCGGTCATCTGCGTCTCACCCATCACTGCTCCATCGCACATAAAAAATGGGCTTTAAGCTAAGCCATACGGATAGAATTCCTCATTTCACGCAAAGAATCAAGGCTTCGAAAGAAAATATATTAAATAATATATGTTATTAGTGCAAATATTCCTTGCGGCCAAGCCGCGCGGTCATAATGCCTTCGGGATCGTTCATCAAGACTTTACAATCCCTAGCGGCGATAAGCGACCAGGACTGGCCGGGGTAGCTATGTCCGCATAAGCAAATGGCGATTCTCGTGGGAAAGGCGCCGAACTTCTTTGCGCAGTTTGCGCTGGCCAGCGATCCGGATTAAGCGTAAGGCGCGGCAGCTCATGGGATCGGGGAAGTCCGCTCGGTGTCTTTGGCAAGCGGAAAGGTAATTCTCGAGGACGTGCCGCAGTCGAGGCTCGTCATTGAATACGAACCGCCTATCTGGCTTGCTAGCCCTTGGATCAATTTGAGTCCCATCCCCGATTGGGCTGAAGGATCGAAGCCTACCGGGATTCCAGCGCCATCGTCCCTAACTTCAAGCATGGCCATCCCGTCCATCGATTTGAGGGATACCTCCACTCGCCCGGACCTGGTGATGGGAAAGGCGTATTTAAGCGAGTTGGTCAGCAATTCGGTGAGCATCAAGCCGATCGGAGCCGCAATCTCAGGCTCGACGGTGACCTCATCCAAGAGCCCGACGAAAGTGACCCGCGGGGCGAAGGATGACATGGCCGCGACGACCTCGGAACAGTACTCGTCGAGTCTCACCTTGCTGAATGAGCTCTTCGAGTACAGGAAGGAATAGAGCCGTGAAATTGAACGAACCTTAGCTTCGAACTCTTCGAATTTTGTCCGCGTCTCTGAATTGTCCGTTTCGCTCAGTGTGAAGCTCACTAGGCCGAGGATCATATTGAAGGTATTTATTGCCCTGTGCTGCAATTCTCTGAGCAGGTCCTTGTTCATCGAAAGAGCGCTTTCAAGCTCCGAGGCGATGCGCTTTCGCTCGACGATTTCCTTCGCGAGTTCATCGTTCAGCCGCTCGAGCTTCGCGTTCTGCTTGGCCACCTGCCGCTGCGCATTCATGACCTCGTTGTTGGCGCGACTGACCTCGTTGAAAATCCGATCATCGAGATTGATGTTGTCCGGAGATATATCCCTGGGAATCTCAGGCCCCATATCGCGATCGAGCATTTCGGTCAGCGCGTCAATATACGTTAGGACCTCGACCGCATTCTGGCGGGGGAGGCGCTTGAGCACGACATCCCGACAGTCGACAAGGTTCGCCGAGAGCATTCCGGGCCCAATTCCCTGGCTTTCCAGATTGCTCTTGGTCCAGGCCGCCTGGTCGGCGAGGAGACCGAGGTCTCCGACAGCCATCGCCGATTCGAGGGTAGAAACCAGGAACTCCGCACCCGAGCTCATCCTGGCCTCGATCCGGTCCTCGGTAACGCCTGAGCCGCGCATCCTATCCGTCCAGGCGGACGCAGTCTCCGCGATAAGGTTGGGCCCCAGGCTTTTAAGGAGCTGCAGGGTCTCGACGCTTGCCGGAACCCTCGCCTGGGTCGCGGCAGCGTCGGCGCCCGCTGCTTGGCCAGGGAGAAGCAGCCGCTCCGCGACCAGCAATGCCTCCTCCGCTCCCGGAGCGAAGCCATCGGCGCCGACTCGTCTCCACAGCTCAGGCCGGAGGTTGAACTGCCGGCCTCCTACGAGGATCTTGACCTCCCTGCTCGAATCATTAGCCCGCAGCTCGCCGATGAGCTTGGCAACGGAATCGAGGTGGAAGGCCATGGACACTGACAGGGCGACCAAGTCCGCATCCTCTTCCCGAACGGCCTGCTCGATGCTGGCGGAGGGCACATTGGCTCCCAGAAAATAGGTATCCCAGCCTTCCATCTCGAAAAAATCTGCGACCATGCGAATACCAAGCTCGTGCAGTTCCCCTCCAACGCAGGCCGCGACGAGCTTACGCCCCGTTCTTTTGGTCGAAAAAATCTTGGGATAGAGCTGGGCCATGACGAGCTGTGTCATGGCCGTGCAGTAATGCTCTTTGGCTACGCTGATCACGCCGGTTTGCCAAAGTTCGCCGACCCGGTATTGGACGGGCTGGAGTACGTCCAGGTAGATTGATTTTACCGAGACGCCTCCCTCAACGGCTCCGAGAATCCACCGTGCCGCGGCGCCCCGGTCGCCATCGAGGAGCGCCGACAGATAGGCTCTTGCCAGCGGCGATAGTCCGCTCGAAGCCCCATCGAAATCGGGGAAAGGCGCTTTGCCGATGCTGGCGGTCATGGGTTCGCTTCATGCCTCGATGAATGAACTATAGGCTGGGAGGCCGCCGATAAACAGTGTTTCTCGCCAACTTCGGGAATCTTCCGATATCCAGGGCGAAAAGAATTGTCGGGGCCGGCGGCAACTCGCTTTTCATCGAGCTTGGCGCCTCGAGCCGCGGAACCGGGACTATTGCCTGTTTTTCTTCAGCGGTACCCAGTACTCGCACCAATAGTCCGGCGATTGGCTGTCGGCCCCGGGGTAGAACTCGATCTCCGCGG